>ERZ650302.305-NODE-305-length-25892-cov-11.591323_pt1 | contig 25892 bp, 27 predicted proteins | sample MGYA00376238_ERZ650302 | MGnify/ENA primary metagenome ERZ650302 (study PRJEB26733, sample SAMN07839298) | wastewater metagenome | biome: urban; feature: wastewater treatment plant; material: waste water | place: USA: North Carolina | collected 2016-04-28 ... | reverse complement strand
GCGCATCCGCGGCGGCATGGCCGATATCAGCGTGATTGTGGCGGGCAAATTGCTGCTGTTTCCGGCGCTGGTGGTGGGTTGCTTGTGGCTTTTCGGCGCCGATCATGACACGGTGTTTGCCGGCGCGCTTTTGGCCAGTGTGCCGATGGCGAGCATGTATCCTTTGTTTGGCCGCCAATACGGCTTTGAGCAGCGCACGGCGGCGGCGATGCTGGTAACCACCATCGCTTCTTTTTTCTCGATTTCGCTGGTGTTGCTGCTGTGGCATTGAGGCCGTCTGAAACGCGATTTCTGTTACAATACGCTTTTATTTCGGGCTGCTGCCATGAGTGCCAACGCTAAAATAAAATTTGCTACCCGCATGGCTTTTGTGTTTATCGCCTTGATGATGCTGGCTTTTGTGCTGTTTGTGCTGGTGATGCTGCTGCCTTGGGGCTTGAGCGGTGCGCAGCAGGTGTGGGCGGTGCGCATTATTTTATATGTGCTGGTGGCGTTTGCTTTGCTGGGCGGGGCTTTCAGTGTGCGCGTGGCTTGGCTGCGCAAAAGGTTGGGTGGATGAAGATTTGGTTGTTGTTGGTGCTGGCGATTATGCTGGAAATTTGCGGCACCAGCCTTTTAAAAGTGAGCGACGGCTTCAGCCGTCTGCTGCCGGCCATCGGCGCGCTGGTTTGCTACAGCTTTTCGTTTTACCTGCTTTCGCTGATTTTGCGCAGCCTGCCGGTGGGCATTGCTTATGCTTTGTGGTCGGGCGTGGGCATTATCGGCATTTCGCTTATCGGCTGGTTTTTTATGAACCAAAAGCTCGATGCGGCCGCGATGGCAGGCATTGCGCTGATTATCGCCGGTGTGTTGGTGATTAATCTGTTTTCCCAATCAGGAGCCCATTGATGAAACACGATATGCCTGAAGAAATCCGCCTGCAACAAGGCCGCGCGGCGCTCACGCTGGTGTATGGCGGCGCGGCCCAATCGCTGCCGGCCGAATTTTTGCGCGTGTATTCGCCCAGCGCCGAAGTGCGCGGCCATGCGCCGGGGCAGGAAACGCTGCAAACCGGCAAAGCGGGCGTCACCATTGCCGGCCTCGAGCCGGTGGGGCAATATGCCTTGAAAATCATCTTTTCAGACGGCCACGACAGCGGCCTTTATGATTGGGACTATTTATATAATCTGGCGCACGGATACGATACAATGTGGGCCGATTATCTGCGCAAAATCGAGGCGGCCGGCGCATCGCGCACCGCTTCGCCGCAAGATGCCGTGCCGGCCAAAAGCGGCTGCGGCACCGGTTGCGGCAAACATTAAATGCTGTTTTCAGGAAAAAACATGAGCGACAATAAAACCCATTTCGGCTATCAAACCGTTGATGAACAAGAAAAAGCCGGCAAAGTGGCCGAGGTGTTCCACTCGGTGGCGAAAAATTATGACATCATGAACGATGTGATGTCCGGCGGCCTGCACCGCGTGTGGAAACATTTCACCATCAACACCGCACGCCTGAATAAGGGCGATAAAGTGCTCGATATTGCCGGCGGCACCGGCGATTTGTCGCGCGGCTGGGCCCGGCGGGTGGGCAAAACCGGCGAGGTGTGGCTCACCGACATCAATTCTTCCATGCTCGGCGTAGGGCGCGACCGCCTGCTCAACGAAGGCGTGATTTTGCCGGTGTCGCTGGCCGATGCTGAAAAGCTGCCCTTTCCCGATAATTATTTCAACCTTGTTTCCGTGGCTTTCGGCCTGCGCAACATGACCCACAAAGAGGCGGCGCTCAAGGAAATGTATCGCGTGCTCAAGCCCGGCGGCACTTTGCTGGTGCTCGAATTTTCCAAAGTGTTCAAGCCTTTGGCACCGGTTTACGATGTGTATTCGTTTAAACTGCTGCCGCTGATGGGCAAATTTATCGCCAAAGATGCCGACAGCTATCAATATCTGGCCGAATCCATCCGCATGCATCCGGATCAGGAAACGCTCAAGCAAATGATGCTCGATGCCGGCTTCGACAGCGTGGATTACCACAATATGAGCGCCGGCGTGGTGGCGCTGCATAAAGGCGTGAAATTTTAAATGCCATTTGCTTGCAGGCCGTCTGAAAGATTATGTTTCAGACGGCCTGATTTGTTTGCGTAAGTTTTAAATTATTTTAGCAATGAAAAATATTGTGCCGCCGAAAAAGCATGGTCGGCACGAAAAACGCTATTGTCAACAATCTTGCTGCTCGCGGCTGAATTTGTGTATGATTCGGTAAATGTAATTTACACAAGCTAACTATATTATATTAAAGGAAACCTTATGTTGAAGAAAACCACCGTGTTGGCTGCCGCCATTGCCGCCGCCCTGATGCTGGGCGCTTGTTCTAAAAGCGACAGCAGCCAAGCGGCCGCCTCTGCGCCGGCTGCCGAAAAAGCCTATGTGGTGGCTACCGATGCCACTTATGCGCCGTTTGAATACCTCGACGATAATCAGGTGGTGGGCTTTTCCAAAGATATTTTAGAGGCGATTGCCGCCAACCAAGGCATTAAATTCAACTTTGCCAACACGCCGTGGGAAGGCATTTTCGCCACGCTGGGCAAGGGCGACAGCGATATTGTGTCCTCCAGCGTGACCATCACGAACGAGCGAAAAGGGCAGATGGATTTTTCCGACCCCTATTTTGAAGCATCGCAATTGATTGTTACCGGCGAAAAAGGCAGCGGCATCCAATCATTCGCCGATTTGAAAAACCACACCGCCTCCGTGCAAACCGGCACTACGGGCGATTTGGTGCTGCAAAAGCAGCAGGGCGGCACCAGCGCCAACATCAAGCGCTTCGACACCATGCCCTTGGCGCTTAAAGAGCTGCTCACCGGCGGCGTGGACGCTTCCGTGGGCGACAACGGTGTGATTCAAAACTTTGTCAACAACAACCCCGGTGTGAAGCTCAACACCATCAGCGACCCGGCTTTTGAAAAAGAATACTACGGCTTTGCCGTGAAAAAAGGCCGCAGCGATGAATTGCTGTCTAAAATCAACGCCGGCATTGCCGCCATCAAAGCCGATGGCACTTATCAGAAAATTTATGATAAATGGTTTGGTGGTGCGCAACAAAAAGCCGCATCGGGCGAGAGCAAATAAGCACGCCGGATAAAGCCGGGCCGTCTGAATCGTTCAGACGGCCTCTGTGTTTGCAGAGCAAGGCACGCCACCGCTTTGGCCGATGGCCAAACGTCGGATTCAAGAATCCGACCTACGCAGATGGTGCTGTCGAACTGCTTTTATTTTGTAAGGTTATTTTTTTGAATTGGTATAAAACCGGCACAATAAAAGCGTGTAAACAGGCTCTTAGAGGCCGTCTGAAACGGCACTTGAATTTTCAGGTACAATACACCATTATCTTTCTTTCTCTTTTTTCAGACGGCCTGCACCATCAGCCCGCTGAAACACCAATCTTTCCACACGGCCCGCATTTATTATGATGAACAAAGAACAATTTGCCGACAATCACTTTATCCGCAACGTGATTGACGAAGACCTCGCCAGCGGCAAACACAGCAGCATCCACACCCGCTTTCCGCCCGAGCCCAACGGCTATCTGCACATCGGCCACGCCAAATCCATCTGCCTCAATTTCGGCCTTGCTTATGCTTATGACGGCGTGTGCAATTTGCGCTTCGACGACACCAATCCCGAAAAAGAATCCGACGAATATGTGCGTGCGATTAAAGAAGACGTGCAATGGTTGGGCTTTGAATGGCTGGGCGAGCCGCGTTTTGCATCGAATTATTTCGACCAATTGTTTGATTATGCCGTGGGCCTGATTCAAGACGGCAAAGCTTATGTGGACGATTTAAACGCCGAAGAAATGCGCGAATACCGCGGCACGCTCACCGAGCCCGGCAAAAACAGCCCCTACCGCGAGCGCAGCATCGAAGAAAACCTTGATTTGTTTATGCGCATGAAAGCCGGCGAATTTCCCGACGGCAGCAAAACCCTGCGCCTGAAAATCGACATGGCCTCGGGCAACATCAATATGCGCGACCCGGTGATTTACCGCATCCGCCGCGTGCACCACCACAACACCGGCGACAAATGGTGCATCTACCCGATGTATGACTACACCCACGCCATTTCCGATGCCATCGAACACATCACCCATTCGCTGTGCACGCTCGAATTTGAAGCGCACCGCCCGCTGTATGACTGGGTGCTCGACAACATCCCCATCGACAACCACCCGCGCCAATACGAATTTTCACGGCTGGAGCTGCTTTATTCCATCACCTCCAAACGCAAGCTCAACCAATTGGTGAGCGAAGGCCATGTAAAAGGCTGGGACGACCCGCGCCTGCCCACCATTTCCGGCATGCGCCGCCGCGGCTACACACCCGAAGGCTTGCGCCTGTTTGCCAAACGCGTGGGCATTTCCAAAAGCGAAAACGTGGTGGACATGAGCGTGCTCGAAGGTGCGGTGCGCGAAGTGCTGGAAGATTCCGCCCCGCGCATGATGGCCGTGCTCAACCCGATTAAAGTCGAATTGGTGAATTATGATGAGGCGCTCACGCAAAGCCGCAGCGCGCCTTACCACCCGCATCATCCCGAATTCGGCGAGCGCGAAGTGCCGATTGCGAAAACCATCTATATCGAAGCAGACGATTTTGCCGTCGATCCGCCCAAAGGCTGGCAGCGCCTCACCCCCGGCGGCGAAGTGCGTCTGCGCTACAGCTATGTGATCAAATGCGAAGAAGTGGTGCAAGATGCAGATGGGCGCGTGGTGTCGCTCAAATGCAGCATCGATCACGACACCTTGGGCAAAAAGCCGGAAGGGCGCAAAGTAAAAGGCGTGATTCACTGGCTCTCGGCCGAGCATGCCGTGCCCGCCACCGTGCGCCAATACGAGCGCCTCTTTACCGAAGCCCGCCCCGATGCCGTGCGCGGCGCCGATGGCGAATACCTGCCGTTTACCGATTTTCTCAACCCCGAATCGGTCACCGAAATCAGCGCGTGGGTGGAGCCTGCCGCCGCCGCACTGGCGCCTGAAAGCCATTATCAATTTGAGCGCCTGGGCTATTTCGTGACCGACCGCCACGACCACACGCCGGACAACACCGTGTTTAACCGCACAGTTACTTTGAAAGACACTTGGCAGGCGAAAGAGTAGCGCAGTCAACAAAGGCCGTCTGAAAGCAGATTGTTTTCAGACGGCCTTTTTCCAGAAGGCGGCTTTATCGCAGCGCTTGTCCAAAAAGTTGACAATCCTGCGCCAAATGCCTACAATCAGCGCCTGACAAGCACTTTGTCGTTCTTATATGCCGGCATCATCTGCCGTAACATCCCGCTCCATCGCCACAACAGATTCCCGATAATTTCAGACGGCCTTTTTGCGCGTCTGCGCCTAACTCATACATATATAAAACTGAAAAATATGCACGTTTCCGAACTACAAACCCAGCACATTTCCAAGCTTTTGGAAATGGCCGAACAGCACGGCATTGAAAATGCCAACCGCCTGCGCAAGCAAGACCTGGTTTTTGCGATTGTGCGCCAAATGATGAAGCAGGGCGAAGCCTTTACCTGCTCGGGCACGCTCGAAATTCTGCCCGACGGCTTCGGCTTTTTGCGCAGCTCCGACACCTCTTATTTGGCCGGCCCCGACGATATTTATGTGTCGCCCAACCAAATCCGCCGCTTTAACCTGCACACCGGCGACACCATCGAAGGCAGCGTGCGCGTGCCTAAAGACAACGAGCGCTATTTCGCGCTGGTGCGGCTCGATAAAATCAACGACGATCCGCCCGAAGTGTGCAAACACAAAATTCTGTTTGAAAACCTCACGCCGCTGTTTCCCACTCGTCAGCTCAAGCTCGAGCGCGACATCAAAGCCGAAGAAAACATCACCAGCCGCGCCATCGATTTGGTGTCGCCCATCGGCATGGGCCAGCGCGGCCTGCTGGTGGCGCCGCCCAAATCCGGCAAAACCGTGATGCTGCAAAACATCGCCCACGCCATCACCGCCAACAATCCCGAAGTAGAGCTGATTGTGCTTCTGATCGACGAGCGCCCGGAAGAAGTGACCGAAATGACCCGCTCCGTGCGCGGCGAAGTGGTGTCGTCCACTTTCGACGAGCCGGCCACGCGCCATGTGCAAGTGGCCGAAATGGTGATTGAAAAAGCCAAGCGCATGGTGGAGCACAAAAAAGACGTGGTGATTCTGCTGGATTCCATCACCCGTCTGGCCCGCGCCTACAACACCGTGGTGCCCAGCTCGGGCAAGGTGCTGACCGGCGGCGTGGACGCCAACGCGCTGCAACGCCCCAAGCGCTTTTTTGGCGCCGCGCGCAATATCGAAGAAGGCGGCAGCCTGACCATCATCGCCACCGCGCTGATCGACACCGGCAGCCGCATGGACGATGTGATTTACGAAGAATTCAAGGGCACCGGCAATATGGAAATCCATCTGGATCGCCGGATGGCCGAAAAACGCCTGTACCCGGCGATTAACGTCAACCGCTCCGGCACCCGCCGCGAAGAGCTGCTGATCCCGCAAGAACAGCTGCAAAAAATCTGGGTGCTGCGCAAGCTGCTCTACCCGATGGACGATCTGGACGCGATGGAATTCCTGCTGGACAAGATCAAGGCCACCAAGAGCAATCAGCAATTCTTCGACTCGATGCGTCGCTGATTCTGCCTGGCTGTCCTGCCTTGCCACACGCCGCCCGCTTGATTGCCGGCGGCGTGTGTGTTTTTGTGCCGGCCAAGCTTGCCCACAACACTCAGCGCAACAAGACCAGGCGAGTGATATCGGCGGCGCTTGGTAGTCATTCCCGCGCCGGGCCGTTATCCTTGACGCTTCTGAATCCGTTGGACAGCACGTCATGATCATCGTCATGCAACACACGGCCAGCGCCGCCGATCTGGCGGCGGTGGTGGACAAAATCCGCCAGGCCGGTTTAAGCGAACACGTCTCTCGCGGCGCCGAGCGCACCATTGTCGGCGCCATCGGCGACGAACGCGCCTTGAGCCCGGCGCAGTTTGAACTGATGCCCGGCGTCGAGCGCGCCATGCATGTGGTCAAACCCTACCGCATCGTCTCGCGCGAAAGCCGCGAGGGCAACACCGTGGTCAAGGTGCGCGGCATCCCGATTGGCGGCGAAGCCATCCAGGTGATTGCCGGGCCGTGTTCGGTAGAAACCCCCGAACAAATGGACGCCGCCGCCGAGGCGGTGCGCGCCGCTGGCTGCCGGCTGATGCGCGGCGGCGCCTTCAAGCCGCGCACCAGCCCCTATGCCTTTCAGGGGTTGGGAATCAGTGGGCTGGCCTATCTGCAAAACGCCGCGCGCCCGCGCCAGCTGCCGATTGTCACCGAGCTGATGGACGTGCGCATGCTGGAGGTGTTTCTGGAATACGACGTGGACGTGATCCAGATTGGCGCGCGCAATATGCAAAACTTTGACCTGCTGAAAGAAGTCGGCAAGGTCAACAAGCCGGTGATTCTCAAGCGCGGCTTGTCCGCCACGCTCAGCGAATGGCTGATGGCGGCCGAATACATCGCCGCGGGCGGCAACCACAATATTATTTTTTGCGAGCGCGGCATCCGCACCTTCGAAACCGCCTACCGCAATGTGCTGGACATCACCGCCATCCCGGCGCTGAAGCGGGAAACCCACCTGCCGGTGATTGTCGACCCCAGCCACGCCGGCGGCAAAGCCTGGATGGTGCCTTCATTGGCGCTGGCGGCGGTGGCGGCCGGCGCCGATGGCCTGCTGGTGGAAATGCACCCCAAGCCCTGCGAAGCCTGGTGCGACGCCGACCAGGCGCTGACCCCGCAAGAACTCACCACGCTGATGAGCTCGCTGCGCGGCGTGGCCGCCGCCGTCGGCCGCACACTGTAAAACACCACACAATAAAATATAATAACTGCGCGTTCAGCGGCCAGGCCGCCGAGCGACAGACAACAGCGCCGGCCCATGGCAGCCTTGGCCGGCGCACACCCACACCGCTGCCACCGACAAAGGACACACCATGAGCCAGGGCGAAATCCGCGTTTCTCTCACCCAGCAATCCGACTATCAATTCTTGATCGACTTTGGCGCCGGCCTGCCGCAACTGCTGGCCGACGAACCCGCGCCGCTGGGCCACGACCAAGGCCCGGCCCCCAGCCATATGCTGGTGTCGGCCGCCGCCAACTGTCTGGCCGCCAGCCTGTTGTTCTCACTGCGCAAATTCAAGCAAGCCCCCGAGCCGATTCGCGCCGAGGCAGTGGGCCGCATCGAACGCAACGCCGGCGGCCGCCTGCGCATGAGCACCATTGAAGTCACCCTGCACCTGGGCCGCAAGGCGGCAGAGATGGACCACCTGCAACGCGTGCTGGACACCTTTGAAGAGTTTTGCACCGTGTCGCAAAGCATCAAGACCGGGGTGGACGTGCAGGTGGCGGTGCATGATGCCGATGGGGTGAAGATCAAGTGATCACAGGATGCAGCCAGAGGCAAGATCAATCCATCTGGCTTGCGTCCACAATCCGTGCAAAAGACCGCAGCAAACCAAGCCACGCCAGGCTTCACGCCGCTGACAACACTCAGCAAAGCACGCCCGGCTAGACGTGGGTGGCCGCAGACACGGCCAAGCGGACAGCAAGACCATACCCACGTCAGGCGAGCTTGCTGAGCCTGACTTTACTGCGCGCCCGGCTGGCGGCGCTGGCGGATGGCGTCGGCCAGTTGGTGGGCGGCCATGGCGTATAGCGTGCTTTTGTTGTAGCGGGTGACGGTGTAGAAGTTCTGCAAGCCCAGCCAGTATTCCACCTCGCCCGGCGCCACTTCCAGCGGAAACAGCACGGCGCGGGCTTGTTCGTCCACGGCGCCGCCGGGGGTTACGCCCATGGCGCGCAGTTCGGCCACGGTGTAGTGCAGATTGAATTTGTCTTGCGCCAGACGGTCGGCCAGGTCTTTTGGCGCGGTGGCGGCCACCACCATTTCGCCGCCGCGCTGCCAGCCGTGCTGCTGAAAATAATACGCCACGCTGGCGATCACATCCGCCGGGTTGCCCCAGATGTCGCGGTGGCCATCGGCGTCGCCGTCCACGGCCCATTTGCGAAAACTGGACGGCATGAACTGCGGCCAGCCCATCGCCCCGGCGTAAGAGCCTTTGAATTCGGTCGGGTCGCGGCGTTCTTCTTTGGCCAGCAACAGAAACTCGGTTAATTCCTGCTGAAAATAACTGGCGCGGCGCGGGTAATCAAACGCCACGGTGGCCAGTGCGTCCAGCACACGGAAGCTGCCGGTATTGCGGCCGTAGCCGGTTTCCATGCCGATGATGGCCACGATCATGGCCGGGTCTACCCCATAAATCTGGCTGGCGCTTTGCAGCAGCTCGGCATGCTTGGCCCAGAAGGCCGCGCCCTGGCGCGCCAGGCCATCGTTGACAAAGCTGGGGCGAAAGCGATACCACGGCCGGCCGGTGGCCGGTTTGTCAAAAATCGCCAGAATCGACGGCTTGGTGTCGGCGGCCAGCAGGGTGGCGCGCACTTCGTCGCGATTCAGGCCGTGCTGGCGGCTGATCTGGTCGATATAGGCGTCCACATCGGCGCGGCCAGCCAGGCTGGCGGCATGGGCAGGCGCTTGGCCAAGTGCAATCAACAGGCTGGCGGCAAGACTCAGGCGTTTCAGCATGGGGGTTCCGGCTAGTTTGGGGGTTGTAAACAAAATCAGCTGGCGTGACCTTGCGCCATACCAGCAGCCACTATGGTAACACCGAACACCGCCCCTTCCATTGCATCCCGCTGGCCCATGCGACATCTTTCTTGCGCATGACATATGCCATGCGCGATACTCAAACGCTGCCCAGCAAAACCGGCGAAGCCATCCTGACCCAGGAGCATGTCGATAGCAGGGCAGCAATGCGCGCCAGGGCGTAGTGAGTGGCGCATAGAAAACCGCCGGGGGAGGGCAATATGTCGATAGCCGATTGGCCAGAAGACCAGCGTCCGCGCGAAAAACTGCTGGCGCGCGGCGCGGCCAGCCTCAGCGATGCCGAGTTGCTGGCGATTTTTTTACGCACGGGGATTCGCGGCAAAAGCGCGGTGGACCTGGCGCGCGAGCTGCTGGCGCATTTTGACGGCTCGCTGTCGCATTTGTTTGCCGCCACGCCGCAGGCGTTTTCTGCGGTGCCCGGCCTGGGGCTGGCCAAATACAGCCAGCTGGCCGCCACCCGCGAGCTGGCCGAGCGCGCCATGGCCGAGCGGCTGTTTGCCGGCGACGTGATGAACAGCCCGGATGTGGTGCGCGATTATCTGCGCCTGCGTCTGCACCGCCGTGAGCGCGAGGTGTTTGTCGCGCTGTGTCTGTCGGCGCAAAATCAGGTGCTGGCGATGGAAGAGCTGTTTCAGGGCTCGCTGACCGAAAGCCGGGTATACCCGCGCGAGGTGGCGCGGCTGGCGCTGGCGCGCAACGCCGCCGGGGTGATCATCGCCCACAATCACCCCTCCGGCAGCGCCAAGGCCAGCGAGGCGGATATTCAGCTCACCCGCCAGCTGGGGCAGGCGCTGGCGCTGATTGATGTGCGTCTGCTCGATCATATTCTGGTGGCGGGCCATCAGGCGCTGTCGTTTGCCGAACAAGGCTGGATGTAGAACAGGCTTCACAAGCGCGTTGGCGCGGCGTTCTGTCGGTCAGTCTTGTTACTGACACGGGCCGGTTTATGCCAGAACGCATTGTCCATTCGCTCTACCAGCGCATTCTCGCCGACAGCAATCTGACGCAACGGCAAAAACGCCAGCTGCTTGACGACGCCCGTCAGCTGCTGCCCGACGCCCACCAGCATCGCGCCACCAGCTGGGTGATCTGGCTGCTGGCGCTGGTGGTGTTGTCGATTCCGTTTACCTGCGCCGCCCATGTGCTGCTGGTGGGCAGTTTTCCCAATGATATTCCTGATGGGCTATTGTCGCTGGCCTCGGCGGCGGGCGGCGCGCTGGCCGGGTATCTGACGCCGCGCCAGCATCGGCGCGAGGCGGAGCCGCGGGAGGAAGATGAAGCGTGGTCTGCCGCAGAAAGGCACACCGCAGATTGAGCACACCTTACGCTGAGCGCGCCTCACGCCGCTGGCGGTTCAATCAAGGCGTCAAACTCGGCCAGGATGCCATCGCTGGCTTCGCCGGCAGTGGCGCGCAGGGCGGCGGCCAGCGGTTCGCGCAGCAGCGCGTATTCTTCCAGCGTCCAGGCGCCTTCCACCGCGCGTTGCCAGCGCGCGCGCTCTTCCCACAGGTATTCGCCAATCACCGCGCTGGTCAGGGCGTACAGCCGGGCCAGGCGAAACAGGGGCGCGCGCGGGGTGGGCGCGGCAGGGCGGCGGCGGGCAAACCAGGACAGCATGGCGATCTCCTGTGGGACACACCGGCCCGAACGGAAGGTGCAGGCGGCGGCAAGTTCAACTTGATCAAATAATAACAATTATCATTTAGATGTGCAAGCCACTGAATGTCAGCCGTAAGCCAGCCGGGCCTGCCCATCGCGCCAGGCCGCAAAACAGCCGTTTGTGCGAGGTAAAACATCGCCAGCGGCCATGCTGGCCCACCCGCCCAGCCCCATGCATGCCACAAGAATGGCGAATTCCCGCAGGAAGGGCGCGCAAGGCGGTATAATCATCGCCTTGTTTTGCCACTGTTGATCTGAAAGCGATGATTCGCAAGCTCCTAAGCCGCGTGTTCAAACTCCCCGAGCGTCGCCCCAAACCCAAGGTGTTCCCGTTCACCCAGCATGGGGTGCGCCGCGAGAGCATCAGTCCGGCCGCGCTGAAAATCACCTCCCGCCTGCAAGAGGCCGGCTTTGCCGCCTTTGTGGTGGGCGGCGCCGTGCGTGACCTGCTGTTGGGCCAGCACCCAAAAGATTTCGACGTGGCCACCAACGCCACGCCGGAACAGGTGCACCATCTGTTTCGCCGCTCGCGCATTATTGGCCGGCGCTTTCGCATCGTCCATGTGATGGTCGGCGCGGAAACCATCGAAGTCACCACCTTTCGTGGCGGCGACGACACGGTGACCGACAGCGAGGGCCGCATCCTCAACGACAATGTGTTCGGCAGCCAGGAAGAAGACGCCCGTCGGCGTGATTTCACCGTCAATGCGCTGTTTTACAACCCCAGCGACGAAACCATTGTCGATTATCACCACGGCGTGCGCGATGTGCACGCGCGCAAGCTGGCGATGATTGGCAACCCGGTGCAGCGCTACCGCGAAGACCCGGTGCGCATGCTGCGCGCGGTGCGGCTGGCGGCCAAGCTGGAACTGCGCATCGACGAGCCCACCCGCAAGCCGATTGCCGAGCTGGCCTCGCTGCTGCAAAACGTGCCGGCGGCGCGGCTGTTCGACGAAATGCTGAAAATGCTGTTCTCCGGCCAGGCTTACCAGTGCGTGCGCATGCTGCGTCAGGAAGGCCTGCACCAGGGGATTTTTCCGCTGCTGGACGTGATTGCCGAAGAATCCGCCGGCGCCGACTTTATCCGCCTGGCGCTGGAAAACACCGACCGGCGCATCCGCGAGGACAAACCCGTCTCGGTGGGCTTCTTGCTGGCCACCCTGCTGTGGGGCCAAGTCCAGCGCGAATGGACGCGGCGCATGGATTTTGGCGACAAGCCGATTCCGGCGCTGTTTGACGCCATGGCCGCCGCCGAGCGCATCCAGGACGACCAACTGGCCATTCCGCGCCGCTTTGCCACCACCATGCGGGAAATCTGGGCGCTGCAACCGCGCTTTGACAACCGCGACGGCAGCCGCCCCTATCGCCTGCTGGAGCAGCCGCGCTTTCGCGCCGGCTACGACTTCCTGGCGCTGCGCGCGGCGGTGGGCGAAGTGCCGCAGGCGCTGGTGGATTGGTGGACGGCATTTCAGGAGGGCGACGAAGCCCAGCGCCAGGCGCTGATTGCCGCCGCCCGCCACAGCGGCGAGGCGCGCACCGGCGCCAAAAAGCGCCGCCGCCGCAAGAAAAAACCCAATGGCCAAGGCCAGCCGATGGACGACGGCGAATGAGCGTCACCGCCTATATCGCCCTGGGCAGCAATCTGCAACAGCCCGCCGAGCAAGTGCGCGCCGCGCTGGCGGCGCTGGCGGCGCTGCCTGAGTGCAGCGGGCTGTGCGCCTCATCACTGTATGTCACCGCGCCGGTGGGCTACGCTGACCAACCGGACTTTATCAACGCCGTCGCCCGTCTCGACACCACGCTGTCCGCCCTGGCACTGCTGGCGCAGTTGCAGGCGCTGGAGGCGCAGTTTGGCCGCGAGCGCAGTTTTCGCAATGCGCCGCGCGTGCTTGATCTGGACTTGCTGCTGTATGGCGACGAGCGCATCGACACACTGGAACTGACCGTGCCGCACCCGCGCATGCACGAGCGCGCCTTTGTGCTGGCGCCGCTGGCCGAGCTGGCCCCCGCGCTGATGCTGCCCCAAGGTTCCGTTACGGCATGTCTGGCGGCATGCGCACAGGATGGCATTCGCCGGCTTGACATTCCGCCCGAGTCACGACAAGGTTAGCCCCTTGACTGCGCCATGCCTTGCGCACGGCGGCAATTCGGGGTCATTCGGCCCCGCCAGGCGGAATTGGCCCGCCAGGCGGAACCGGGCGGCCCAAGCAGGGTTTACCGGACGCTGAACATGATTCCTTATCGCCACATCGCCATCGAAGGCCCGGTCGGGGTAGGCAAAACCGCGCTGGCGCGCAAACTTGCCGAACACTGTCAATTGCGCCTGTGCGCCGACCCGGCGCGCGGCAACCCCTTCCTGACGCGCTTTTACCAGAACATGAGCCACCACGCACTGGCCACCCAGCTGTATTGCCTGCGTGAGCGCGCCAGCGCCGCGCGCGAACGCTGCGCCGAGAGCGAGCCCAGCGCCTGTGTCAGTGATTTTCTGTTCGACAAGGACGCGCTGTTTGCCCGGCTGACGCTGGATGCCGACGAGCTGGCCCTGTATGAATCCCTGCGCCCGGCGCTCTTGCCCGCCGAATTGCCCCAGCCTGACCTGGTGGTGTATCTGCAAGCGCCCACCGAAATGCTGGCCCGCCGCATTGCCGCCCGTGGCGAGCTGGCGTTTCCTGATGGCTATCTCAAGCGCATCGACGCCGCCTATAGCGAATTTTTCATGCAATACGAAGCCGCTCCCGTGGTGATGGTCAACACCGAACGACTGGATTTTGTTGATAAGCCGGAAGACTTCGAGCTATTGTTGCGCTGCATCAGCGAGGCCAAGGGTCAACGCAGCTATTTTAATGTCGCTGTCTGACCCCAGCCCCGCCATTGGCCCATCCGGCCAATGATCCCTCGCGGCACACCGCCAGCGGCCGGCAGACCCCGGCCCAAGGCGGCGCCGCTGTCCCATGAAGGAAGCTCACCTGATGAAAATCACCGTCCAAACCTTGATGAAACTGGCCCAGGAAGGGCAAAAAATCACCATGCTGACCTGTTACGACGCCAGCTTTGCCGCCACGCTTGATGAAGCCGGGGTGGAAACCCTGCTGGTGGGCGATTCGCTGGGCATGGTGATGCAAGGCGCGGACTCAACCCTGCCGGTCAGCCTGGAAGAAATGGCCTATCACGTCCGCTGCGTGGCGCGCGGCGCGCGCAACGCGCTGATCATCGGCGACATGCCGTTTGGCAGCTACCAGGAAAGCCCGCAGCAGGCCTTCGCCAGCGCCGCCAAGCTGATGCAGGCCGGCGCGCACATGGTCAAGCTCGAAGGCGGCGCCTTCATGGCCGACACCACCCGCTTTTTGGTCGAGCGCGGCATCCCGGTGTGCTCGCACATCGGCCTGACCCCGCAATACGTCAACACCTTTGGCGGCTACCGCGTGCAAGGCAAGAGCGAGGACGACGCCGCACGCATTCGCGCCGACGCCCGCGCGCTGGCCGACGCCGGCGCCAGCATGGTGCTGATGGAATGCGTGCCGGCCGCGCTGGCCGGCGCCATCACCGCCGAACTGCCGGTGCCCACCATCGGCATTGGCGCCGGCCCCGAGGTCAGCGGCCAGGTGCTGGTGATTTACGACATGCTGGGCGTCTACCCCGGCAAAAAAGCCCGTTTTGTGAAAAACTTCATGCCCGAAGCCGGCAGCATCGCCGGCGCGGTCAAGGCGTATGTGCACGCGGTGAAGAACGGCAGCTTCCCCGCCGCCGAGCACTGTTTCTGATTTTTGCCGGCCAGCCCCCATCCCGGATTTCATTATGCATATTCTTCAAACCATCCAGGCGGTGCGCGATTGGCGCCGCCAGGCCGGCCGCGTGGCTTTTGTGCCCACCATGGGCAATCTGCACGACGGCCATCTTGCGCTGGTGCGCGAAGCCCGCCAGCGCGGCGACGCGGTGATTGTCAGCATCTTTGTCAACCGCCTGCAATTTGGCCAGGGCGAAGACTTTGACAGCTACCCGCGCACCTTTGAGGCCGACCGCGCCAAGCTGCAAGCCGCCGGCGTGGACGCGCTGTTCCTGCCCGACGAGCGCGAGCTTTACCCGCGCATCCGCCAGGATTTCAACGTCGAGCCGCCGCATCTGCAAAACGAGCTGTGCGGCGCGTTCCGCCCTGGCCACTTCCGTGGCGTGGCCACCGTGGTCACCAAGCTGTTCAATATTGTTCAGCCGGACGTCGCCTGTTTTGGCAAAAAAGACTTTCAGCAACTGGCCATCATCCGCGCCATGGTCGATGACCTGAACATGCCGATCGACATCGTGCCGGTGGACACCGGCCGCGCTGACGACGGCCTGGCGCTGTCGTCGCGCAATGGCTACCTGAGCGCCGACGAACGCGCCGAAGCGCCGCGCCTGTACCGCAACCTGCGCCAGATGCACGACGCGCTGGCCGCCGGCAGCAATCAGTACGCCGACCTGGAAGCCGCCGCCCGCGCCGACCTGGAAACCCACGGCTGGCAGGTGGACTATATCGAAGTGCGCGCCGCCCGCACGCTGGACATCGCCCACGCCGGCGAACACCAGCTGGTGGTGCTGGCCGCCGCGCGCCTGGGCAAAACCCGGCTGATCGACAATATCGAAGTGCAGCGCTGACGCTGCCCGCCCCACGCAGAGGACCCCCCGACCATGCAACGCATGATGCTCAAATCCAAAATTCATCGCGTCACCACCACCCAGTGCGAGCTGCACTACGAAGGCTCGTGCGCCATCGACGATGATTTGCTGGAAGCCGCCGACATCAAGGAATACGAACAGATCGACATCTGGAACGTCACCAATGGCGAGCGCTTCACCACCTACGCCATCCGTGGCGAACGCGGCAGCGGCATCATCTCGGTGAACGGCTCGGCCGCCCGCCGCGCCGCCGTGGGCGATATCCTGATCATCGCCACCTTTGCCGCCATGAGCGACGAAGAAAGCCGCCAGTACGCGCCCAAGCTGGTGTATGTGAACGAAGAAAACCGCATCAAGGGCATTGGCGGTTCGATTCCGGTGCAGGCCGCCGAGTAATTTCGCGCACGCGCCTGATGCGCCGGGGGCTGGCCAGTGTTGATCTGGCCAGCCCCCGGCGTTTTTACCGCTTGGCGCCGCTCACCACATGCTTTTGGCGGTGTTGGCGCCGCTCGCTCAGCCGGCAAACGTCGCCACTTCCAGCCACTCCTCGACAATTCCCACCGGCTCACTCTCCACCACGTCGGGCAGCAGGCGGCTGGCCCATAAAAACTGCTCGAAATACGCGCTTTGCGCGCCCGGCGGGCAGCAGCGGCGCAAGTCGCTGCCCGGCGCGGCGTCATAAAACGGCCGCAGCTGCACCCCGGACGGGATAAAACTGCCATAGGTGTCGCGCAGCCAATTGGCGGCGTGGCTGTCGCTGACCAAGGGAACCCCGGCCGGCGCCTGGCCCACTTCGCCCAGCCACAGCAGCGCATGGCTGGCCGGCGGCGGATCGTCGGCGTCCAGTCGGCGACGGATGTCCTGGCGGGCGTAGCCCTCGGCCAGGTACAGCACATCACCGGGGCGCAGTTGTTGGCGCAACTGCCGGTAGCTGCAACGCGCGTCGGCCACCCGCTGAATCGTCAGCCGGCCGACGGTTGGCGCGTGCACATGGCGGGCGCGGCTTTGCGCGGCGACATCCAGCTCCAGCTGAATGCCCAGCGCGTAGTTGTACAGCCAGGCCACATAGGCGCCGCCGCTCACACCCTGGCCGGGGTCGACGGGCAGGCCAAAGCGGGCAAACCAGGCGGCGTCGGGGTTCCAATCCGGGGTCAGGTGCTGGCGCCAGCCATAACCCACCATGGCGGCCGCCACCGCCAGCAACCGCTGCGCGCGCCAGGCGTCGTGACGATGGCGCTCAACGCCGGCGGGCGGGCGGCTGGGCGGATAGTGGCGCGGCAGCGGGCCATGCGCCGGATGGGCATGGGCGCGGGCATAGGCGGACGGGGCAAACCAGTCGTGCGGGCCGCGCGCAAACGCCGGCTCGCGGCCTTGCTCGCGCCAATGGGCAAACGGCGGTTTTTCCAGGCCGTGGGTGAGCGTGGCCCAGTCAAAATCAAAGGCCAGGGTGTACGGCGATTGATACTGGCCGGCGTTGACATTGATCTGGCTGGGGTGCAGCCGGGCGCCGGCCGGGGTGTCGGTCACCCCCAGCCGCGCCGGGTCCAGCAGGCGGTCGATAAAGCAAAAAGCAGGGTCATGCGAGATCATGGCGGCTCCTGAGCGGGCAATGTCGGTTCTGCCTGACACAACGCTGTGGGGCCGGCGCTGTGAACAGGCGGTCGCGCCCGGCCTGACGGGGGCATGCATGGCGCAAAGACAGTCATCAGCGCCTAACAATATTCAAATTGAATGTCAATGCGTATTTCTGCGGGTTTTTGTCTGCGGGGGCTTGCATATGCGCAACGGTAATGCCACAGTCAAAATCTGCCGGTCGGGCGCGCCAAGTCATGCGTCCGCCATTCAGGCAAACGGGCGCAGACCCGGATAGAGGAAGACAAATCATGCATATCGCGTTATGGGGCGTCATGGGCATACATGGCGCCGTGGTGCTGGCCGCCTGCGCCCTGCTGTGGATGGCCGGCGCGCCAGGCTCGGCCTGGGGGTTGGCCGGTTTGGGCGTGGTGGGCGCCGGTGGGCTGCTGGCCTGTGTGTATCCGCCGTGGCTGCGGCCGCTGCACAAGCTGCGCGCCAGCCTGCGCAACCGGCCCAAGCAAGCCATGGCCGAACCCTGGCCGCTGCCCGGCGGCGCGCTGGACGAAGCCATCGAGGGCTTCAACCACGAACGCGCCGCGCTGTGCCGGGTGCTGGGCGGCGTGCGCCAGCACAATATCGCGCTGTCCATCCAGGCGGCGCACATCGGCAAGGTGATTCAGGACGCGCGCGACAAGGCGCTGGAGCAAGAACGCCTGGCCGAAGAAATCTTTGCCCTCACCCAGCGCAGCCAGCAGGAAGCGGGCGCCATGCAAGCCAGCGTCGGCGTGATCGCCGGCTTTACCGGCGCGCTGGCTGAGCGCGCCGCCGACACCTGCGGCGCGGTGCGCGACGCCGACCTGCGCGCCCGCGAGGCGGTGACGGTGATGGACGACTTTGCCCACACCCTGGGCCAGCTTCAGGAAGACACCCGCGCCATCATCGACAGCGTGGCGGAAATTCGCGGGATTTCAGATCAGACTAACCTGCTGGCGCTGAACGCCGCCATCGAAGCCGCCCGCGCTGGCGAATCCGGCCGAGGGTTTGCCGTGGTGGCCGACGAAGTGCGCAAACTGGCCGAGCGCACCCATGCGCTGGCGGTGACGGTGAGCGGCAAGGTTGAAGCCATGCACACCCTGTCCGGGCAAACCGCCAGCCACACGCAAACCGTGGTGGACAGCATGGGCGAGGCCAGCAGCCTGCTGGAGCGCGCCAACCAGGCGCTGGATGGCTTTGCCCAGGGCAGCCGTCAGGTCAACCAGGAAATCGGCGTGGTGCGCGAGGCCATCGACGTGCTGGCCGGCAATAATGACGACATCCACCACCACGTTGGCCGCATGAACCAACTGGCCGATGATATGGCCGGGGTGATGCAAACCAGCGCCACTGCCTCGGGCGAGCTGATTGCCGCCGCCGAGCAGGTCATGCGCGAGCTGGGGCGCTTTCAGCTGGCCGATGGGCCGTTTGACCAGGTGGTGCGCCAGCTGTACGCCTGCCGCGACGAATGCGAGCGCAAACTGGAAGCGCTGGCCGCCGCTGGCCATAATCTGTTCGACCGCCAGTACACGCCGATTGCCGGCACCAACCCGCAGCAATACCACACCAGCTACGACCGCGCCTTCGAGCAGGTTTTCCGGCCGTATTTCGACCAGACCACCGCCAGCATTCCCGGCTGCGACCTGGTGGTGCTGCTGACCGGCGATGAAACCTATCCGCCCACCCACATCAGCAAATACAGCCAGCCGGCCACCGACGACCCGGCGCACAACCTGGCCTTTGCCCGCGACAAACGCTTTCATCGCGCCAACCGCATGCTGCACCGCACCTGCACCGACAGCGGGGAGTTTTTGTTCCAGGCTTATGTGCGTGATATTGGCGATATTTACGCGCTGGTGTCAGTGCCAGTGCACCATCGCGGCCGCCACTGGGGCGGGCTGATTTTCAGCCTGCGCCACGAAGCGCTGCTGGGCGGCGGCGCGCCCAAGGTCAGTGCCCGGTAAAGCCTTACCCTGCCAGTTGCGTCAGCATCCACGCCTGCGCCGGGCCGGGCGGGCGCTGGCGTGACCACACCGCATCCATGGCCCGCTGACGTGGCCAGCCCGGCAGCGCCAGCGCTGTCAGCCCCTGGCCATAGCGTGCGGCCAGCCAGTGCGGCAGCTCAGCCCAGCCAAACCCGCACTGCGCCAGCTCCAGCAACAGCAAATAACTCGGCGCCGACCAGGCCAATTGCCCCGACTCGTCCGCCGGGCCAGCCTGGCAGGTTTGCAGGCGCAGCTGACGATGCTCGCGCAAATCCGCCTCACGACAGCCATTCCGGCTGGCCAAGGGATGGCTGGCGGCCACATACAGCGAGGTTTGCGCCTGCAACGGCAAACGCTGATGCGCCAGATCGGCCGGGTAGCCCGGCTGAGCGGTCAGCAAACCCAAATGGGCGCGGCCACTGCGCACCAAGGCCACCACGTCGGCATCTTCGCCCACCAGGCATTCCAGCTCGGTGGCGGGAAAGCGCTCGGCAAAGGCGTGCAGCATGGCTTCAAATTCCAGGCTGGGAAAGGTATCCGACAGCACCAGGCTCAGGCGCGGCTCGCCGCCGTCGGCCAGCCGGCGCGCCTGCACGCTCAAGGCATCCTGCGCGGCCAGAATTCGCCGGGCCAGCGGCAGCAGATTGGCGCCGGCCTCACTGAGTGTCGGCAAACGTGCCTGGCGGTCGAACAACATCACGCCCAGGTCAATTTCCAGATTGGCAATGGCCTCGCTGATGGTGGACTGGCGCTTGCCCAACTGGCGCGCTGCCGCCGAAAACGAGCCCAGCTCCGCCGACAGCACAAACGCCACCAAGGCATCAGGAGAGGCAAACATATCGATTTATCCGATGGAAGTTACATTGAACACCCGGTAAAAGCCTAGCACACTGGCGGCAGTTTTTTGCCTATGGAGTCGCCATGCCTGCCCATCCCTTGCCGCGCACGCTGCGCGAGCGCGTGTTGCACGCGCTGTTATACGAACTGTGCGCCATGGCGCTTCTGGCTCCGCTGGGCAGCTGGCTGCTGGGCCACAGCCTGGCGCACACGGGCGCACTGGCGCTGTGGATGTCGGCCACCGCCATGCTGTGGAATATGCTGTTTGGCGCGCTGTTCGAACGGCTGGAAGCGCAATTGGGCTGGACGCGCACGCCATGGGTGCGCAGCCTGCATGCCATCGGTTTTGAAGGCGGTCTGGTGCTGCTGTGCGTGCCCGTGGTGGCCTGGTGGCTGCAAGTCAGCTACTGGCAGGCGCTGTGGCTGGATATTGGCGTGCTGCTGTTTTTCCTGCCGTATACCTGGCTGTTCAACTGGCTGTATGACCACGCCCGCGCACGGCGTGCGCAGGCCGTGGCGTAAAGCCCCCCATGCAGCATGGTGATGATTGACGGTCTCAGCGCGGAATGCGCACCCGATCATCGTCAAAATCGCCGCGCTCGGCGTCGCGGTGGCAGGCCATGCAGTTGCTGGCGCTTTTCACCGAGGCGCGCCGCCACACCGCCGGGGCGACTTCGTCGTGTTTGCGGATAAACCAGGCGGTGCGGGTGATGCGCGGCGGCTCGCCCGCCGTGCTGGCCGGCGTGGGCAGGGTGTTGCTGGCGCTGGCGCGCAATAGATAGTCGCGGATCACCTGCATATCGGCGGCGTCCAGCGTGGCGTTGACGCCGTAGTGCTGGCGCAGGGTGTCCAGCTGTTGCCGCCAGGCGGCAGCAGGCAGCAGGCCGGCCGGGTAGGCCATATGGCAGCTGCCGCATTCGGTTTTCCATACTGCCGGCGCGCCGGCACTGCTCAGTTGGCGCGGGCGGCGCTTGTCGTGGCGTTCGTGGTGTTCGTCGTCGTCCGCCCATGCTGATGCCATGGCCAGGCATAGCGCCAGCGGCCAGATCATTTTGCCCATATATTTCTCCAGATTCAGTGCGGCTCACAAAGCCAGGGGGGTTGTGAGCGGCGCTTAAAGTCGCTCACAAAACTCAGCGAAGCGATCCTGGCTAGGCGCACGACCGTAGACAGTACAGGTAAGTACGGCAAGGTCGGGCAACAACGCCAGGAGGGTTTTGTGAGCGGCTCTTATGGCAAGCTGCTCAGCCAGCGCACAAAGTCGCCCTTCTCCTGCGCGCTGCATTCGCGGCGGAACACATCGTCGCAATTGCGCCGAAACCATTTTTCCACTTTCTTGGCGTCAGTGAAGCGCATCGGGTTGGCCACTGGCGCCAGCGGCTCGATCTGGCGAAAAGCCGGGGTTTTGCCCGGCTGGCGCGGGTTGGCGGTGTGGCAGCTCGCACATTGCATCGGCTTGCCGCTGGCGCTGGATTCCCGAAAATACAAGGCGCGGCCGCGCTCGGCGGAAAACCCGGCAAAGGCCGGATCAGCGGCGCGCGCTTCACGGGCGTAGTTGTCCAGCAAGGCGGGATTGGCATGGGCCAGCGTGACGGCGCACAGGCTGGCCAGCCCCCAAAAAATACGCATAGCATCAACTCCTCAGCAACACAGAAACCCACGCTTAGCGTCGCTCACAAAACCCAGCGCAGCGCGCCTGGCGAGGCGCACGGCCGTAGACAGTACAAGAAGTACGGCAAGGTCGGGCAACGACGCCAGGCGAGTTTTGTGAGCGGCGCTTGTCGCTGGTTTCAGTCCAAACATGGTTGCGTCATAGCATGCCGGGCCAAGCTTAAGCCGGGATTAACCCTATGACGGACAAGGTTTCATGTTCAGTTAAGTTGCCGGGGCCAAGATGGCGGCATTCACCATGACTGAGGCTGACGCCATGCAAGCATTTTCCCGTTTTCGTCTGTATCACTGGCTGGTGGCGCTGTTGTTCGCCGCCGCTTACCTCACCGGCGAGGACGCCGGGCTGGCGCATGTCTGGCTGGGCTATGGCCTGCTGGCCTTGCTGGCGCTGCGGCTGACCCTGGCGCTGCTGGGCCGGGCGCGCGGTTTTCCGCGTTTGTGGCCGCAGAGCCCACGTCTGAGCGGGCGGATTGGCCGCTGGGTGACGCTGGGGGTGTTGTCGGGGTCGTTGTTGACGCTGGGGCTGGGCATGAGCATGGTGGACAACCGCGCGGCGCTCAGCGAAGGGCTGGCCATGTTGATGCCGGCGGCGCGCGCCGATGACGGCGGCGGCGATGACGATCACCACGCCATGCGCTGGGGCGACTGGCTGGGCCGCGCGCTGCGCGATGTGGAAGAAGCGCACGAGGCGCTGTCGCAAGGCGCGCTGGCGCTGGTGGCCGGGCATATCGGCTGGGTGTGGCTTACCCAGCGCCGTCAGGCGGTGGCCATGCTGCGCGGGGTGCAAGCAAACCAGGCGGGTGCCAAGCGCAGCTAGCCCAACCCTCCTGGCGTTGTTGCACGGCCTTGCCGTACTGTCGGTCACACAGCTCGCGCAGAGCCGCTGCGCTGAGTCTTGAATCAGCAGACACAGCCCAGCCCGGCCGCGACAAAAGCAGATAAAAAAACGCCGGACCCTCGCGGGTCGCGGCGTCAGGGCATATCTGCCACAACAGCACCTACACACTTCATATGCCGCGCGCCAAGGCGCGCGGCGATGTCATGCAAAATCAGAAAGCAAAGTGCGCTTCGTCCAGCTCCATCAGCGGCTTGGCGCCGGCTTTCAGGGTGACCAGCAGGCTGTGCACTTCCGGGAACAGCTTGGCAAAGTAGAAGCGCGCGGTGGTCAGCTTGGCTTCGTAGAAGGCTTTCTCACCCGTGCCGGCGTCCAGCTTGTCCAGCGCGGTCTTGCTGATCCACAGCCAGAAGAAGCCATAGGTCAGGTGGCCAATCAGGCGCAGGTAGTCGGTGGCGGCGGCGCCGGCTTCGTCGCGGTTCATCATCGACTGCATGCCGACATGCATGGTGACATCGCCCACATCCTTCAGCAGCTTGCTCACTGCTTCGGCCATGTCTTTCAGGCGCGAATCCCCGCCGTTGGCTTCGCAGTACTTGTGCACGATCTTGGTGAACTTGCGCAGCTTCTGGCCTTGGTCCATCAGCACCTTGCGGCCCAGCAGGTCGATGGCCTGAATGCCGTTGGTGCCTTCGTAAATTTGCGAGATGCGGCAATCGCGCACCAGCTGTTCCATGCCCCATTCGCGGATAAAGCCATGTCCGCCGAAGACCTGCATCCCAAGGTGGGTGGCGGTGTAGCCGTTGTCGGTCATAAAGGCTTTGGCCACCGGTGTCAGCAAGGCGACAAAATCCGCCGCCTGTTGGCGGGCTTGGGCATCGGTGGATTTGGCTTCGATGTCGAGTTGCAAGGCCAGCCACGCCGAAAACGCCCGCCCTGCCTCGGTATAGGCTTTTTGGGTCAGCAACATGCGGCGCACATCGGGGTGGACAATAATCGGGTCAGCCGCAAGGTCGGGGGCTTTGCTGCCGGTTAAAGACCGCATTTGCAGCCGTTCTTTGGCATAGCTTAACGCCCCTTGGAATGCCGCCTCGCCCAGCCCCAAGCCCTGCATCCCACAAGCCAAGCGGGCGGTATTCATCATGGTAAACATACAGCCCAAGCCTTTATTGGCCTCGCCCACCAGATAGCCTTGGGCTTGGTCAAAGTTGAGCACGGCAGTAGCGTTGGCCTTGATGCCCATTTTGTGCTCCAACGCCCCGCAACTCACGGCATTGCGCCGCCCCACGCTACCGTCCACGTTGGGTAAAAACTTGGGGACAAGGAACAGCGAGATACCCTTGACCCCCTCGGGGGCATCCGGCAGCCGTGCCAAAACCAAATGCAGGATGTTGTCGCTGAGGTCGTGCTCGCCCGCCGAGATGAAAATTTTGGTGCCGGTGAGGGTGTAGCTGCCATCGGGCTGGGGATGGGCGCGGGTTTTAATCAGCCCAAGGTCGGTGCCGCAATGGGGCTCGGTCAGGCACATCGTCCCCATCCAGCGCCCCGCCACCAGTGGCGGCAAATAGGTGGCTTTTTGGGCAGGAGAGCCGTGGGCATGGAGGGCGGCATACACCCCATGCGCCAAGGCGGGGTACATCGACCACGCCACATTGCTGCTGCACAGCATTTCCATCACCGGAAACACCAGTGTTTTCGGCATCCCTTGCCCCCCAAATGCGGGGTCGCAATCCAGCGCAGGAAAGCCCAATTCACAATAGGCGTGATAGGCGGCCTTAAAGCCCGCTGGGGTGGTCACGCTGCGGTCGGCAGGGTGATAGGTACAGCCAGCTTCATCTGCGGCACGGTTCAGCGGGGCGACTTCGTACTGGCAAAAATCTGCCGCCGCTTGCAGGTAAGCCGCCAAGACATCTTGGGTGGCCTCCTCGTAGCTGGAGAAGGTTGATAGCACGGTTTGCACCTGAATGACTTCATTCAGCACAAAATCAAAATCACGGAGGGGGGCGGTATAAGCGGGCATGACAAGTCTCCCAAAACGGGTAAGGGGAAGGCGAGGGTGGTGCAAGGTTGTACCCTCACCAAGCAGCGCAGCTGTGTGCGATAACCACAAATGTAACGGGGAGGTTACCGGTCGGCAAGCATTGCAAACAATCGTTTCAATGCGAGCCATGCCGTGTGCGTCGTGTTTTTTGGTCGGTTTTGGGGATGTCATGCCGAAAATTGTAGGGAGAGTGACCCGCAGCAGTGGGGGAAGGGGTCAAGTTATTGCATAATGGTGGGTAGTTTTCATCTCGATTTTTTATTAGGTCGGTGTAACACGACCCCAGTAATAACCCCGCACTGCCAGTTCCAAAAACGGGGAGATCTGCTCAACACAAGGATAGACCATCATGGCTGATTACGATGAAGCAGCAGAAACCAATGCGTTTGGCTTGTCGATGCAAGAAAACGAAGATGGCAAACTGCTTCTAACCTTTGCGCCCAATGACTTGCGCTTTAAAATCGACCCCGAAGGCCTGCGGCGCATAGCGACCGAACAAGGGCATGGTATGCTGTGCTTTGACGAAAAAGCCCTGCTCAACGCCGCCCGCTCTGTGCAGAAAAATGAACCTTTTTTTGGCTCGATTGCTACCCGCCTAGATGCTGAGTATCACGTTGTAATTTCCTCCGACCGGCTGATAGCACAAATCGAAATCCACCCGCCTTTTGGCGGCAAGGCACTTAACCTAGACGATGCGTTTAAGGCGGTTGCCGATGCCCGTATTTCGTTTGGCTTAGACAAAGCCAAAGTGGTCTCGGCCATGAATAGCGAGCTTGGCCGCCCCGTTGAAATTGCCAAGGGTGTGGCGGCGATTATTGGGCGCGACACCCGCTTTGAACCGCTGGTCGATGTCAACCGCGAGCGGGTCCCCCGTGAAAAAGAAGA
>ERZ650302.303-NODE-303-length-26150-cov-17.379000_pt1 | contig 26150 bp, 26 predicted proteins | sample MGYA00376238_ERZ650302 | MGnify/ENA primary metagenome ERZ650302 (study PRJEB26733, sample SAMN07839298) | wastewater metagenome | biome: urban; feature: wastewater treatment plant; material: waste water | place: USA: North Carolina | collected 2016-04-28 ... | reverse complement strand
CCTCTCGGCACCAGATCCTAAGTCTGGCGTGGCTACCAATTACACCACATCCGCTAGTATTTAAAGAACTTTGTTCGTTTTTTGTGAGTGCAAATATAGAAACTTTTTCCTAATGTTCACAACTTTTTTTTGAAAATTTTTATTTTTTGAAAAAAAAACTTAGAAATTAGATTTTTCTTTCTCTTTTTATTACTTTTACAACTTTAAGATTAATAGATATGGAATTACAAGGAACGGTTAAGAAAATATTTGATACCCAGACTTTTGCAAGTGGTTTTCAAAAAAGAGAAATGGTTTTATTGACTCAGGAACAATATCCTCAGCCTATTTCAATAGAATTTTTATCAGATAAAATTAATTTATTAGATAATGTTTCTGAAGGCGAAACTGTAAAATTAGGAATCAATATTAGAGGTAGAGAGTGGACTAACCCACAAGGTGAAGTAAAATATTTCAACTCTATTACGGCTTGGAGATTAGAAAAAGTAGCAGATAACGGTGCTCAACCTACTTATGCTGCTCCATCTGCAGCGGCTACTCCAGCTACAACAAACGAAAATCCTTTCGCAGACGAAGGTGATGACGATTTACCTTTCTAAAATAATAGAAATTTTATACATTTGAAATCCTACTTTAATAAGTGGGATTTCGTTTTTAAAATAAGATATGTTTCTACTAGATTCCGAAGAAATTGCTTTTCCAGACCCTGCTTTGTATGATTTTGAAGGAGGATTATTGGCAATGGGCGGAGATTTATCTCCAGAAAGAATCTGGTTTGCTTATCAAAACGGGATTTTCCCATGGTTTAATCCTGAAGATGATATTTTGTGGTGGTGTCCTGATCCTAGATTCGTTTTGCTTCCAGAAGATTTGAAAATTTCTAAATCCATGAAGAAAATTCTGCGAGCGGGGAAATTTACTTTTACCGAAAATAAATGTTTCGAAGAAGTGATGAAAAATTGCCAAGCCGCAGAAAGAAAAGGACAAGACGGAACATGGATTACCGATGGGATGATAAAAGCTTACAGCACTCTTCACCGATTTGGAAAAGCCAAAAGCATAGAAGTTTGGGAAAATGATGAATTGGTGGGAGGTTTATATGGTGTAGATTTAGGTCATATCTTCTGTGGAGAAAGTATGTTTGCCAAAGTAAGCAATGCGAGTAAAGCGGGTTTTATTTATTTTGTAGAAAAATATAAAATTGAGTATCAGTTGATTGATTGCCAAATTTACACTGAACATTTAGCTTCTTTAGGTGCTAAAGAAATTCCTAAAAGAGAGTTTCTGAAAATTTTAAAACAAAATTTCTCAGACGAGAACGTAAAATGATAAAGAAATTGCGCCCCGAGTTGAGCGGAGCTCTTTTTAAAATTAACAAATTTTAAAAAAGCGAGAGCACAATCAAGAAAAAAGCGAATGCTTTTGCCGAAGATTGCCTACGAAGTAGAGAGGAAATTGGCGCCCAAAAAATAAAAAAAAATATGAACCCTGAAAAAGAAAAATGGATTTTATTGGTATTGCTCTCTTTGATTTGGGGCTCTTCATTTATTTTGATAAAAAAATCGCTGGAACATTTTAATCCGTATCAAGTAGGAGCGCTAAGAGTTCTTATTTCTGGGGTTTTACTCTCGCCGATTGCTTTATTGAACATCAAAAAGTTTCCTAAATCACATCTAAAATGGCTCATTATTGCAGCACTTTGTGGAAATTTTATTCCCATGTTCTTATTTCCTATTGCGGAAACCAAAGTCAGCAGCAGTATTGCAGGAATTATCAATTCTACGATGCCACTTTTCGTTATTTTGGTAGGTGCTGCATTCTGGAAAACCAAAACCACTCCTCGACAAATTTTGGGAATTGTCATCAGTTTTTTTGGAGTGATTTTATTGATGAATTCGGGACATGATAATAATACAGAACACTTATTTTACATAGGATTATTACTTTTTGCAGCTTTCTTGTACGCTGTAAGCGTGACTACAGTTGGCGCAAAACTCACGCATATTCCTGCGAAACTCTTGTCCTCATTTGTATTTTTCTACGTCTTGTTTTTACCGTCTTTATTGGCTTTATATTTCTCAAATTTCTTCCACGAGTTTTCTTTTACAAGAGAAAACATGATAGGATTAGGATTTGTAGCGACTTTATCCATCTTCGGAACTGGACTAGCCATGATGTTACAATATAGATTAATGAGCGTTTCTAATCCGCTATTTGCGTCTACCGTAACTTTATTAATGCCAATTGTAGCGGTAGCTTGGGGAATCATAGACGGAGAAAGTTTTACTTTTTTACAAGGAATAGGCGGTGCAATTATTCTGGGAGGATTAATTTTTCTGAGAAAGAAAAAAAGCTAGCATTTTTACATAAAAAAACTGCATAACCCCTTAGGAAGCAATGCAGTTTGAAATAAATCTAATAAAAAGTAAAAATGAAAGGTGACAAAGATAAAATTTTTTTTCAATAAAATTCAAAAATGTTTGAAAATTTTTTATGATTTCCGTCATTTAGCTGATTGATAAGAATTAATTACCTTTGCAACATGTTAATTTCTGAATACATATCCAAAGATTTTCCCGCTTTTGAAGTTGATTCATCAGCAGAAGAAGCACTAGAAATAGCCTCGGAATTTGGTTTCACCCATGTTTTTGTGCAAAAAAACAATCTTTTTTTGGGAGGAATCTGCAAAGAATTTTTGGAAGAAAATCCAGATAAAAATTTAGAAGAACTTCTTATTCACATCGAACGTTTTGCTATTTTAGAAGGCGGAACCGTATTAGATACTGTAAAATTATTCTATACTTTTAACGCTAATATTATTCCTATCATCAATAAAAATGAAGAATATCTAGGATACATTGCTTACGATGATGTTTTTAATGAACTGTCGAAATATCCTTTATTTTCTGAAAACGGAGCGGTTTTAACGGTAGAAACCAACTTAAAATCGTTTTCGATGACTGAAATTGCCAAAATTGTAGAAAGCAACAATTCTAAATTTTACGGAGCATTCATCAGTCATGTAAATGATGATGTAATACAAGTTACCATGAAAATTAATCATGATAATTTAAGTTCTATTGACGAAACCTTCGACCGATTTGGTTATCACGTGGTTCATAAATTTTATAACGACGAAAAAGAAGACCTCATCAAAGACCGATATCAATATTTTCAAAAATATTTAGAATTTTAATGTATTTTTGAGTTTATAAAAAGATTTATTTTGAAAGCTGCCATTTATTCACAGAAAAAAGACTTAGATACATTTTTATACTTAAGTAAGTTTATATCAGAACTTAACAAAAGAGGTGTAAAAGCTATTATATATGAACAGCTCTTCAAAGATTTAGAATTTTCTAAAGAGTTTTCCACTTTTTCTAACTACGAAGATGTAAAACAAGAAAAAATAGATTTTTTCTTCAGTTTTGGTGGAGACGGAACCATTCTAAATGCCTTGAACTTTATCAAAGAATTAGAAATTCCCATCATCGGTGTAAACACGGGTAGATTAGGGTTTTTGGCAAGTTTTTCTAAAGAAGAAATCTTCAGTCACATAGACGAAATCATCACCAAAGAAATGAATTTGAGCAAAAGAAGCGTTTTGCACGTTACTTCTTCTGGTACTCCTATTGATTTTCCGTATGCACTAAATGATTTGAGCGTTTCTAGAAACGAAACCACTTCTATGATTACAATAGAAACGCATATTAATGAGCAATTTCTCACCTATTATTGGGGAGATGGTTTAATTATTTCTACACCTACTGGTTCTACCGCATACTCACTGAGTTGTGGTGGCCCTATTATTTCGCCAGGAAACGGAATTCTTTCGCTTACGCCAATTGCGCCTCACAACCTTAACGTGAGACCAATTGTTTTAAGAGACGATATAGAAATTACCTTAAAAGTAGAAAGCAGAGTGCCACAATATTCTCTTTCTCTAGATTCTAGACTCTATCACATGAAAAATGATGATGTGATTACGGTAAAAAAAGCCGACTTCCAACTGATCTTAATGCACCCAAAAGACTTGAGCTTTTTCAAAACTTTAAGGCAGAAATTGCTGTGGGGCAAAGACAAAAGAAATTAGTATTAATAGCATAAAATTCACTAAATTTACATTTCGAAATTTACATTTAACAATCAATAATAAAACAAAAGAAAAATGAGCAGAAAATTTCCGGCAGGTGTTGCCACAGGTTCATTAGTATCAGAAATTTTTGCACACGCAAAAGAAAATAATTACGCACTTCCTGCAGTAAACGTAGTAGGTTCTAGTAACATAAACGCTACTATGGAAACAGCAGTTAAATTAAACGCTCCAGTAATTATTCAGTTTTCAAACGGAGGAGCTGCATTTAACGCAGGAAAAAGCCTTAGTACTGAAAATCAAAAATCTGCAATCCTAGGAGGAATTGCAGGAGCTAGACATATTCATACCCTTGCAGAAGCTTATGGAGCTACCGTAATTCTTCACACAGACCACTGTGCTAAGAAATTACTTCCTTGGATTGATGGATTATTAGACGCAAGCGAAGAACACTTCAAAGCTTATGGCAAATCATTATTCTCTTCTCACATGCTAGATTTATCAGAAGAACCAATTGAAGAAAATTTAGACATTTCTACTAAATATTTCGAAAGAATGGCTAAAATGGGCATGACTCTAGAAATAGAATTAGGAGTAACTGGTGGCGAAGAAGATGGTGTAGACAACTCAGATGTAGATTCTTCTAAATTGTACACTCAGCCAGACGAAGTAGCTTACGCTTACGAAAGATTGAAAGCGATTTCTCCAGAATTTACCATCGCTGCAGCTTTTGGTAACGTTCACGGCGTTTACAAACCAGGAAACGTAAAATTAACTCCGAAAATCTTAGACAATTCTCAAAAATATGTACAAGAAAAATTCGGAACTTCTGAAAAACCAGTAAACTTCGTATTCCACGGTGGTTCTGGTTCTACATTAGAAGAAATTAGAGAAGCGATTTCTTATGGTGTTATCAAAATGAACATCGATACAGACCTTCAGTTTGCTTACACAGAAGGAATTAGAGATTACATGACTTCTAACATCGAGTATTTAAGAACTCAAATTGGTAATCCAGAAGGTGAAGAAAAACCAAACAAAAAATTCTATGACCCAAGAGTTTGGATTAGAAAAGGTGAAGAAACTTTCGTAAATAGATTGGTAAAAGCCTTTGAAGATTTAAATAACGTAAATACATTAGGCTAAAATCAAAGATTTCACTAAATTCGAAACCTCAATTTTAACCTTAAATAAATAACTATGGCTTTTGATTGGTTTAAAAGAAAGAAAAAAAATATTACCACAGGAACCGAAGAGAAAAAAGACGTTCCAAAAGGTCTTTGGCATCAAACTCCTTCTGGTAAGATTGTAGAACATGACGAGCTTAAGAGAAATAATTACGTTTCTCCAGAAGACGGTTTCCACGTGAGAATAGGAAGCGCAGAGTTCTACGATATACTTTTTGACGAAGGGAAATTCACAGAATTACATCCCGATGTAGAAAGTGTAGATATGCTTAAATTTAAAGATACAAAAGCATATACAGACCGATTAAAAGAAGTAAAATCTAAAACAAAACTTAAAGATTCCATCAGAAATGCAAGAGGAAGCGTAAATGGTGTAGACATGGTGATTTCTTGTATGGATTTTGCGTTTATCGGGGGTTCACTTGGTTCTGTAATGGGCGAAAAAATCAGAAGAGCTGTAGATTATTGTATAGAACATCAACTTCCTTACATGATTATCTGCCAATCTGGTGGTGCTAGAATGCAAGAAGCGGCTTATTCTCTGATGCAATTAGCAAAAGTACAGTCTAAGTTGGCTCAACTTTCTGATAAAAAATTGCCTTACATTGCTTATTTATGCGACCCTACTTTTGGTGGAATTACCGCATCTTTTGCAATGACTGCAGATGTAATCATGGCAGAACCTGGCGCTTTAATTGGTTTTGCAGGTCCTAGAGTAATTAGAGAAACCATCGGTAGAGATTTACCAGAAGGCTTCCAAACGTCTGAATTTATTCAGGAAAAAGGATTTGTAGATTTTATTGTAAAAAGAACAGAAATTAAAGAAACGGTTTCTAAAACAGTGAAACTATTGATGAATAAATAGAATATTTATTCTCTGAGATAATTTTAAATCGTAAAACTTAATTGTTTTACGATTTTTGTTTGAAACATTTTCAAAAAAACACTTACTAATCCTTAGAAGAACCTCTTAAAATGACACCTAAACTTGTTTTTAACCTCTTAAAAAGCTTAAGTTTAAAAAACCTTTTGAAATTATTTCTTATTGGGTTTAGTCATCCTATTTTCTCAATTTTGACTTTTTTTGCAACCTATAAAACGTACAAAATTTCTGAAAAATTGTTCCCCAAAACACATGGTTTACACGGTGCAGGAAATGCTTTCAGACATGCCCTTTGGAACAGTTTAATCATGATGTATTGTTGCAAGGTTTCTTCCCCGAAAAAAGCGCTAATTTGGACTGAAAAAATCACGCAAATGCACGAAGATTTATTTCCCAATGAACCTCTGCAACGCAAAATGGATTTACATAATAATAAAGTGGGACGTGATTATTTCATGCAATTATTGCCTACCATTCACAGACAGTTTTTTGAGACCAGTTTTTTTGTAGACCAACTGTTAGCATTAACTCAGCAGATTAAAACCGTAAAAAGTGAAGACGAAACTTTCGGTTTTGAATTGATTAGGATAGACGAAAAAAGAGAAACTTTAGCATAAGTTTCTCTTTTTGTTTTTATCGGGTTAAAGAATAAAAATTACATGAATTTTTCTCCTTTTTTAAAGTTTTTCAAGTCTAAAACGTAGTCCTTAATCAACTGGTCATTGCTAATTGGGCAAATCAGGAGAGCCTTCTCTGTATCTACCACGATGTAGTTTTCTAAACCGTCAATAATAGCTGCTTTATTATTATTTCTAAGTCTGATGATGTTTCCTTTAGAATTATAGGTAAGAACATGCTTAGATTTAACTGCATTATTGTTCTCATCTTTTTCAGCATTTTCGTAGACAGAAGTCCAAGTTCCTAAATCACTCCAACCTAAATCTGCTGGAATCACGTAAACGTTTTTCGCTTTTTCTAAAATTCCATTGTCTATAGAGATTTTTTCTACTTTTGGATAAATGGTTTCTATGCAAATAGATTCTTTATCATTATTATATTCACAAGTGTCAAATTCATGCGTCATTTCTGGTAAAAATTCTTGGAACGCTTTATGAATAGATTTTACATTCCATACAAAAATTCCTGCATTCCAAAGGAAATCTCCACTTTCTAAAAAAGCTTTAGCAATTTCTAAACTAGGTTTTTCGGTAAAAGTTTTTACTTTGAAAAATTCTTCCTCTTTTTTCTCGATAAACTGTATATAACCATATCCAGTATCAGGACGAGTGGGTGTAATTCCTAGCGTAATAAGATAGTCATGCTTACTTGCTAAATCAAATGCTAATTCTACTTTTTCTAAAAAGGTTTTTTCCTTAATAATTAAATGGTCTGCTGGCAAGACAATTATGTTAGCATCTGCATCTCTATCTGCAATTTTATTCACCATGTAGATGTTACACGCTGCTGTGTTTTTCATTACAGGTTCACCAACAATATTTTCCAGAGGAATCTCCGGCAACTGATGATGAGATAATTCTACGTACTCTTGATTGGTGATTACGTATATATTTTCGGTAGGAACGATTTGCTTAATTCGGTCAAAAGTTTGCTGAATCATGGTTCTTCCCGTTCCTAAAATATCTTGAAACTGCTTCGGAAATTTCTGAGTAGACATTGGCCAAAATCTGCTGCCAATTCCACCTGCCATGATTACGCAGTAGTTACTGTTTTTCATATTGATCATCGATTTTTCTTACCCGAGCTAAAGTATTTACCTTATATTTTAACCCAGATTTTAAATTACGGCAAAGATAGCGCTTTTTTGTTGTTTCTTCTATTACGAAAACTTTATTTTTAAGGACAAAAACATCCCCAACGATAAGGTTTTCTAGATATAATAACTCATCTTCTTCTGGCACATGAAAATACTTCACTAAGTCTGGGGAAGCCATGAAATTAGCTTTTGGAGATTTTGAAAATTTCAGAATTATGGGACGTAAATCTTCTGTATAAACGGTCAAACTTTCTAGCAACATTTCTCTAAAAGTCTGCTTCCATTCTGCACCATGAGGCGAAATTCTTCTGCCATATTTTTCAAAAGCAATCAAATGCGCCAATTCATGCGTAAGCACAAAGAAAAACAATTGTGGCTCTAGTGTTCCATTGACGGTAATTTGGTGAGATTTATCGGGCAATTTTCGGTAATCTCCTAGTTTGCTGTTTCTATTTTTGGTAATTTTAAGATGACAGGGATAACTCCCAAACCAAATTTTGAGATAAGGAAGTGCATTCTCTGGCAAAAATTGTTCTAAAACGGAAACAGACATTTTAGTTACGAGTTACGAGATTCGAGTTCTGAGTTCTGAGTTCTGAGTTCTGATTTACAGACTGCAAAAATACTAATTTTACAAACATTCAAACCTCGTATCTCACAACACGTAACACGTATCACAAAGAAAGCGGAATTCCTGCATAGAAATTCAACAGTTTCGTGCTGAAAATAAAATTGTATTTCGCTTGAGAAACAGAACCTTGCGCATTGATGTAATTATTTCTTGCATTGTTCAAGTCATAAATGGTAGCTCTACCTGCTTCATAACTTTTCTCTGCAAATTCTAATGCTAACTTGGTCGATTTTTCGGCTTCTAAAGCAGCCAAATAGTTTTCATAATTAGCATTGGCATCAAAATAAGCACGCTGAACATTTTGCTGAACTTCTACTTTTTGTTGTTCTAAAGTGTTTTTAGCAATGCTTTCAGAAATTTTAGCCTGTTCTACTTGTAATTTGGTAATCCCTTTGTTAAAGATGGGAATGTTTGCAGAAACGCCTAATTGTTGACCAAAATTATCTCCATATTGTTTAAAAAAACCATCATTACTTCTACTTAAAGAATCAAAATAATTGGTTCCAATTCCAGCAGAAGCAGAAACGGAAGGATAAAAAGCAGTTTTTGCGATTTCGGTTTGTTTCTGAGCAGAAAGAATTCTGGTTTCAGCAGCTTTTACTTGCGGTTGATTTTCGAAGGCTTTTTCTACAATATTTTCGGTAGAATTCAATGGTGCTTCCAAAGAACTTGGCAAAGGAACTTCTTGCACATCAAAATTCTGATAATCTTTTAGTTGCAATAACATCGCCAATGAAAAAAGAGAACGCTGAATGTCTATTTCAGCAGATTTTTGGCGCTGTTTTTCTCTTGCTAAACCTGCAGTTGCTTCTGCTTCTACTGTTTTTGGTGTAGTTCCTACTTCTGTAGTAATTTTCGCTCTGCTCAATACTTTTTCGGCATTTGCTACGGCTTCATCAGAGATTTTCTTTACTTCCTTATTCAGTAAAACTTGTAAATATTGTTGAGCAATTTGAAGTGAAATATCATTTTTTACACGTTCTGCATCTAACAAACTCGCTTCTAAATCATATTGAGATTTTTCGGCAGATTTCTTCAATCTTCCGTTATTGTACAACTGCATATTTGCCCCTACTGAAGCGCTATTATTGAAATTATCATTTCTACCGATACTTCCTTGGAAACCTTGCGTAGTTCCAAAGCTCATATTATTGTTAAAACTACCCGAAACTGAAGGCAATTTATCTCTTTTAGAAATTTCTAGATTTTTAGCCTGAATATCTGCATTATATTGATTGCTAATAACTTGTAAATTATTTTTAACAGCATAATCTACACATTCTTGTAAACTCCATTTCTTCTGAGAAAACCCTAAAGAAAATGCTGATAGCAATACGAGTGAAAATATTTTTTTCATAGGATGAAAAGTTTCTTAATTAGACGAAGAATGGAGTTTTTTGTTACAAAAAAAGAAGCATTTCTGCTTCTCTTGTTCATTTATTTAGAAAAAATACTACCCAAAAAACAAATACGCCATTAAAATAGAAGTAACAATTCCCACTAAATCTGCCAACAACATCGCACCAACTGTATAACGCGTGTTCTTAATTCCTACCGCTCCAAAATACACTGCAATCACATAAAAAGTAGTATCTGAACTCCCTTGTAAAATTCCAGAAAGTCTCGCAGGGAAAGAATCTACGCCAAAAACATTCATGGTATCTACCATCATTCCTCTTGCTCCAGAACCAGAAAGTGGTTTGATTAAAGCCGTTGGTAAACCGTCAACAAATCGGGTATCTAAATTGGCTATTTGTGCAAAATATTTCATTCCGTCTATAATCACATCAAAAACACCAGAAGTTCTCAAAAGAGAAATCGCAATCAGCATTCCTACCAAATACGGAATAATCTTTACGCAGACATTGAAACCTTCTTTTGCACCGTCTATAAACGCATCGAAAACATTGATTTTTTTATAAACCGCTCCTGCAATAATCGCAAAGAAAATCAAGAGAATCATTCCGTTGCTGATGAGTTTACTCACATCATCTAATTCTTCTTTGCTCAATCTTACTAAAAACCAAACCAACAAGGCAATGAGTGCCGAAATTCCACCTACGAAAGCCAAAAGTGTAGGCTGAAAAAGATTTATTTTTTGCTTGATAGAAACAATAATCATCGCCGCCATCGTTGCACAGAAAGTCGCAATTAAAGTCGGCAAGAAAATATCAGTTGGCGTTGCAGAATTCATGGAAGCTCTAATCGCAATAATAGAAACCGGAATCAGCGTTAATCCACTTGCATGAAGACACAGAAACATAATTTGTGCATTAGAAGCTCTGTCTTTATCTGGATTTAAGGTTTGTAAACTTTCCATGGCTTTTAAACCAAAAGGCGTTGCAGCATTATCCAATCCTAATAAATTCGCTGCGAAATTAAGCGTCATGTGACCGAAAGAAGGATGATTTTTAGGAATTTCGGGGAATAATTTCGAGAAAAATGGTTGAATCATTCTCGAAAGAAAATTGATACCACCTGCTTTTTCGGCGATGCTCATAAAACCCATAAAAAGTGTCATAATTCCTATTAAACCAAGGGAAATTTCTACCGCAGTTTTACTGGTAGAGATTACACCATCTGCTTTTTGAACTCTATAAACAGCCACTTGATTGGTAGAATCTTTTTTGTAATTAATTCTCGCTAGTTCGGTGTCTGGATTTTCGGTTAAAGATTTCTGAATTTCCGCAGAAAGTTTTTGAACAGGAACTTTAGCAATCTGAACCGTGTCTCCACTTTTTCCTACCACCAAATCATTATAAATTGCTTTGTAGTTATCGCTAAATAAATATTTAATACTTGCCACTACAATGGCTACAATAATAAATGCGCTCCAAATTCTGCTTAAAACCATTTCCTTGAAAAATTTTGATAAAAGTAACATTTTTTGTTGGATGTTAGATGTTGGGTGATGGATGTTTTAACAAAAATATTTTCCATTTTTTTAACATCAAGCATCCAGCTTCCATCACCCCACAATTCCCAACCTTTCAAAAATCATGTTCCAAAGTTTACATTGTATTAAAATCTTTTGTAATTTTAGTATCCTAAATTTTTACATTCAAAGTGCCTTTTAAGACATTCTTGATTTTAAAAATTTTCGCCTTATAAGGAATTGCAGTGTGCATTCCGTCTGAATTTTAGTAAATCAGATGTGATAGATGAAAATAATTTTAAAACTCAAAAGATATGAGCACTAACACTAAAGACCTCCGTAACGTAGTTTTACTCGGGCATTCAGGAAGCGGTAAAACTACATTTATAGAAACCATGCTCTACGAAGGTGGAGCTATCAAAAGAAGAGGAACTGTAGAACAACACAACACCGTTTCCGACAATACCGACCTAGAACACGAACGCGAAAACACGATTTTCTCACATCAAATGTTCGTGAATTGGAAAAAAAATAAAATCAACATTTTAGATACCCCTGGTTTTGACGATTTCGTAGGTGAAGTAATTGCCAACTTAAAAGTAGCAGATACTGCACTGATTATGGTAAATGCTGCAGCTGGTGTAGAAGTAGGCACTGAATTGGTTTGGGAATATGTAGAAGATTACAAAACACCTTCTATTTTCGTGATTAATCAGATGGATCACCAAAAAGCAGATTACGATGCTGCTTTAGAACAACTTAAAAATAGATTTGGAAGCAAAGTGATTCCTATTCAGTATCCACTAAATTCTGGTGAAAGTTTTAACCAAATTGTGGATGCCTTGAGAATGGTAATGTACGAGTTTCCTGCAACTGGCGGTAAACCAGAGAAAAAACCAATCCCAGAATCTGAAATGGCAAGAGCCAATGAAATGCACAATGCATTGGTAGAAATGGCTGCCGAAAACGAAGAAGGATTAATGGAAAAATATTTCGAAGAAGGTAATCTTTCTGAAGAAGAGTTGGCACAAGGTTTAATGATTGGTTTAGCAAAACACGATTTCTTCCCAGTATTTGTAGCATCTGGTGCTAAAGATATGGGCTCTGGTAGAATTATGGGCTTTATAGATGATATCGCTCCATCTCCAGCTGATCGTTTTGGTAGCAAACTAGAAAATGGCGAAGTTTTAGCTTGTAATGCTGCAGACAAAACCACTATTTTCATTTACAAAACTCAATCTGAACCGCAAGTTGGCGTAGTTTCTTATTTCAAAGTATTCTCTGGCGAAATAAAACCAGGTGATGAACTGATTAATGCCAATAACGGTGAACTCGAAAGAATTTCTCAAATTTTCGTAGCAGAAGGAAAAGAGAGAACCGCCGTAGATAAATTAGTTGCGGGTGACCTAGGCGTTACCGTAAAACTTAAAAACGGACATTCTAATAACACCCTAAATTCTAAAGGTGTTGAAAGAAAAATAGAACCTATGAAATTCCCAGAAAGCAGACTGAGAAAAGCTGTTTTCGTAGAAAATACAGCAGAAACCGAAAAACTTTTTGCTGCACTTAATAAACTTAAAGAAGAAGATCCTACCCTAAAAGTAGAGATAGACCATGATACACACGAAGCGATTTTAGGAGGACAAGGTCAGTTGCACCTAGACTTGGTAAAATATCGTCTTGAAAAAGATTTCGGAGTGAAAATGGAAATGAAAAATCCTAAAATTTCTTACCGCGAAACCATCACTGGAAAAGCAGAAGCAGATTACAGACACAAAAAACAATCTGGTGGCGCTGGTCAATTTGGTGAAATTCACATGAGAGTAGAAAACTACTACGAAGGAATGCCAGAACCAGAAGGTGTAAACATTAGAAGCAAAGAATTCGAAGATTTACCTTGGGGCGGAAAATTTGCTTTCTACTGGTGTATCGTAGGTGGAGCGATAGATTCTCGCTACATCGGCGCCATTAAAAAAGGAATTATGCAACAGTTAAAAGAAGGTCCATTAACTGGTTCACATTGCCAAAACATCAGAGTTTCTGTATATGACGGAAAAATGCATAGTGTAGACTCTAATGATATTTCTTTCCAATTGGCAGCTTCTGGTGCGTTTAAAGAAGCGTTCCACAATGCGCATCCTCAATTGCTAGAACCTATGTATCATGTAGAAATTCTAGCTCCAGACGAATGTACTGGTGATGTAATGGGAGATTTACAAACCAGACGTGCCATGATTTCTGGTATGGATAGCGAAGGTCATTATCAAAAAATTATGGCCGAAGTTCCATTGGCTGAAATGAACGATTACGGTTCTACCTTGCGTTCATTAACAGGAGGTAGAGCAAAATTCTCTATGAAATTTAGCGACTACCAATTGGTTCCTGCCAATGTACAACAAGACCTCGTGAAAAAACATGCTGCTGAAAAAGTAGAAGCATAGTTTTTCTAATATAATTTCGAAGAAAACCTCAGCGCAAGTTGGGGTTTTTTGTTGGGTGCATATTCTTTTTTCTTGATAAAAATTTCACCAAGTAAGTAGCACTCAAAAAGCAGTCTTTTAGGAGTCTTGCTCTACGTTTGTTCGTGGTTTGTTCGTGTTTCCTTCGAATCAGCCTCGGAAAAGTACCATAAATTACGAACAAACCACGAACAAACCTAAAACTTGAATGGGACTTGATTCGAGTTTGAATCAAAGAAAATAAGAGAGATTTTAAGTGTCTAAAAACTATGTTTATATGGTTGCGCTAAATTTTATTTTACTGATTATTAGGTAGATAAATAAATATAATGCTTGTTTTGTTGAAAATCATATGATTAAATTATGTGCAATATGTATATTTGAATAAATGTTTAAATTTGTACCGTGAGTACAAGAGTTGAAAATATTAATAAAGAAATAATCGAATGGGCTATTATAAGAAATGGAAATAGTCTTGAAGAATTCTATGCTCAAAATCCTAATGTTGAAAGTTGGATAAAAGGTGAAAAAAATCCCACAGTAAAACAACTTGAAAACTTTACACATAAGGTTCATGTACCATTTGGTTATATGTTTTTACCAAAACCACCAAATGAAACCATTCCATTACCATTTTTTAGAACCGGAAAAAAAAATACTAATAAAGTAAGCCTAAATGTATTTCACACAATTCAAATCATACAAGACAGACAAAATTGGCTAACTGAATATTTAGAAGAACTAAATTTTCCAGATTTAGATTTTGTTGGGAAATACAGTATTAAAAACAGCTATATTGAGATTGTCAACGACATCAGAAATGTATTAAAGCTTGAACTAGATTGGGCAAGTAGACACAATAAATGGGAGGAGGCTTTAGATTATCTAACAAATAAAATTGAGGAAGCAGGAATAATAGTTACTTATAATGGTATTGTGGGAAGCAATACACACCGAGTGATTGACGTCAATGAATGTAGAGGCTTTGTTCTGGTAAATAATAAGGCTCCATTTTTATTTATAAATTCTGCTGATGCAAAAGCTGCTCAAATGTTTACAATTATTCATGAATTAGCCCATGTATGGTTAGGGAAAAGTGCTGGTTTTGATAATGCTAATCTTTTACCAGCAGATGATCCTTTAGAAATTTTATGTGATAAAGTCGCTGCTGAACTTCTAGTTCCTGAAATTTATTTTTTAAAGAAATGGGAAACTACTCAAGATTTTAAGTATTTAAGTAGAATATTTAAAGTTAGTCCAATAGTTATTGGTCGCCGTGCACTTGATTTGAATCTTATTAATTTAAAATATTTCATGGATTTTTATAACAACTACATGAGCTATTTCAAAACAAACAAAGACAAACAAAGTTCTGGAGGTGATTTTTATGCAACGACTAAAAAAAGAATAAGTTTACGATTTGCTGCATTTGTAAATAATGCGGTCAAAGAAAATAAACTTTTATATAGAGATGCATACAGATTAACTAGTATGAAAGGAGAAACCTATAATAAATTTATTAACGAATATCTTTACTAGTGCCCATATATTTATTAGATAGTAATATTTTCATCCAAGCACATCGAATGTATTATCCATTTGATGTTGTTCCTAGTTTTTGGAATAAAATTTTAGAGCTATCAAATAAAGGTATAATTTGTAGTATTGATAAAGTAAGAAAGGAAATATGTGAGACAAATAATCCAGATTCTTTGTCTAAATGGTGTGAAAATGATCTATCAAATGATTTTTTTGCTGATTCTTCATCTGCTGTCAATTTCTACGCAAAAATTGCTCTTTGGGCAAATAACAGTAGCCATTTTAATCAAGCAGCAATTGACGATTTTTTAACAACAGATTTGGCAGATCCATGGCTTATCGCTTATGCAAAAGAGAACAATTTAACAATTGTCACTCATGAAATAAGTCAGCCCCAAAGAAAAAATAGGATTAAAATACCCGAACCGTGTATTCATTTTGGCGTAAAGTATCTTTCTCCAATAGAAATGTTCAGAGAATTGGGTGAAAGTTTTTAAACGTTAACACAAATATCTCATCATATGCTACCTTATAACTTATATTTCAAATCTGCTTTTACAAATAAATAAAAACCTCAACCAAAAATTGAGGTTTTTTCATTTCAAAAAAATTCTTACTTTTACTTTTATAAAAAACGAATAATCAAAATGCTAGTAAAGATTTTCGGGAGCGCAATTCATGGCGTTTCGGCGCAAACCATAACTATAGAAGTTAATGTAGACACAGGCGGAGTAGGCTATCATCTTGTAGGCTTACCAGATAATGCCATTAAAGAAAGCAGCTATAGAATTAATGCCGCACTCAAAAATGTAGGCTACAAAATTCCGGGTAAGAAAATCACCATCAACATGGCTCCTGCAGATTTGCGCAAAGAAGGTTCTGCGTATGATTTAAGCATTGCCATTGGGATTTTGGCTGCTTCAGACTTAATAAAAGCAGAAAATTTAGAAAAATACATCATCATGGGCGAACTTTCCCTAGACGGAGGTTTGCAACCGATAAAAGGCGTTCTACCCATTGCGATAAAAGCCAGAGAAGAAGGTTTCAAAGGCATTATTTTACCAAAACAAAATGTAAGAGAAGCTGCAATAGTCAATAATCTGGAAGTTTATGGCGTAGAAAACATTAAACAAGTTATTGATTTCTTTAACGAAGATATTCCGCTGGAAAGAACAGAATTTGACACCCGAAAAGAATTTCAAGAAAAAATAGACCATTTTCCTTTTGATTTTTCTGAAGTCAAAGGACAAGAAACGGCAAAACGTGCGATGGAAGTTGCCGCAGCTGGTGGTCACAATATTATTCTCATCGGTCCTCCTGGAAGTGGAAAAACAATGCTCGCTAAACGCGTTCCGAGTATTTTGCCACCATTAACCATGAAAGAAGCTTTGGAAACTACCAAAATTCATTCTGTGGCAGGAAAAATGGGCGCTAATAATTCTTTGATGACAGTTAGGCCTTTTAGAAGTCCGCATCACACGATTTCTGACGTGGCTCTAGTTGGTGGCGGAAGTTATCCTCAACCTGGCGAAATTTCTTTGGCGCATAATGGCGTTTTGTTTCTGGATGAAATGCCAGAATTTAAAAGAACGGTTCTGGAAGTGATGCGTCAACCGTTGGAAGACCGAGAAGTGACGATTTCCAGAGCGAGATTTTCGGTGAATTATCCTGCAAGTTTTATGTTGGTGGCAAGTATGAATCCATCACCAAGTGGTTATTTCCCTGATGATCCTAATAATACTTCGTCTCAATTTGAAATGCAACGCTACATGAATAAACTTTCTGGGCCTCTATTGGATAGAATTGATATTCATATCGAAGTTCAAAAAGTAGAATTCGAGCAACTTTCAGACAGAAGAAAAGGCGAAAGCAGTATTGCAATTCGGGAGCGTGTTTTGAAAGCCAGAGAAATGCAAAATGTGCGCTACCAAGATTTAGACATCAGTTACAATGCTCAAATCGGGCCTAAAGAAATTGAAAAATACTGCGAACTGAATGAAGATTCTAAAAATCTCATCAAAAACGCAATGGAAAAACTAAATCTTTCGGCGAGAGCTTATGACAGGATTTTGAAGGTTTCTAGAACCATTGCAGATTTAGAACAATCAGAACATATTCTTTCTCATCATATTTCTGAAGCCATACAATACAGAAGTCTGGATAGAGAATTTTGGAATGCTTAATTTTTTAAACTATATAATTTATGGAAGACAATTTACATGTAGAGAACGGCGAAAATTTAGTAATCGATTGGCGTTCGAAAGAATTTTTAAAAGAAACGGCAAAATGGACTAAGTTTTTAGCCATTTTAGGTTTTGTAGGAATCGGATTAATGGTTTTGGGTTCATTAGTAATGCTTTTTGCTCCGTCATCATTAATGTCTAATGGAGATTTTCCTTTTGGTGGAAAAATATTTATGATGCTTCTTTATTTGGCATTTGCTGTTTTATACTATTTCCCAATTTCTTACTTGTATCAATTTTCAGAAAATACTAAAAAAGCAATTGAAAACAATGACAATAACGCTATTAGAGATGCATTTGAATTTTTAAAATCTCATTATAAATTTATGGGGATTTTAACTATCATTCTGCTTGCTTTTTATGCCATTATTATTTTCATTGGGCTTATTGGAGCGGGAGCTGCTGCAATGATGAACTGATAGCTTGCTAAAAGTTTTAAAACGCAAAGATTTAAAATAAAAGATTAACCTTTTTAAGAAAACAAAGCAAAATTCGCTAGCGAATTGATAAAGCAAATGCTTAAAATCTCTATTATTGAGCGTAATAATAAAAAAATCCACCAATAATTTGGTGGATTATATTTTTCTAAATTATTTAAATTTCATTATAAAAACGGCTTTACCACTTTTTTAATTTTCGGTTTGTCTTGGTTTTCTACACCTAAATTATAAGAAAAACCTATACCTAAAGTTTGCTTAAACTGCATTCTCTTAATTTGGTCGTGATCGTACAATAAATCTGCACTTACATTAGCAGAAATCAATTTATTAACTCTAAAGTTCAATTGACCGTTGTAAGAAAAATCCACTCGTTCTGTATGATATAAATAATTCGCAAAGAAATTAAACTGATTTACCAAATTAATGTCTTTATAAATTTTTTGTCTGTACAAAATATTCACCATGGCTCCTAACTCTTTTCTGAGGCTTTGACCATCTTTTTCTAAACCGTAAAAACCTACTTTTTGCAAATGCTTATCAGCCACGATGGTAAACTTACCATTAATCGGTCTAAAAATCACTTGGAAATTTTCATTAGGATTATAAGAGATACCGATACCCGTATTAATATATGCTGGTGCTAAAAATTTAGAAATTCTGTCATCAAAATTCGGACTTGGCGTTTTCACATAATTATAACCCGGCGCAAACTGAGAAATAAACTGCAAACCTGAAGACAAGTAATAATTCCTTCCTAAATCATAACCATAATTTGCCATGATATTGATGAAATCTTCTGTTTTTCTGGTGGTTTGCCCGCTTGCTGCTACAATTCCGTATCCTAATTGGAAATTATTTTCTAAATAATGTTTGCGTTTTTTGAAACTCAAATTATAATTGATTTTTCCTAAAATTCCGATATTATTATTTCCTCCAGAATTCCAGTTGCTAAAACTTGCTTGGTTAAAAACCATATTGTTTTGACCATAGAAATACCAAACTTTTTCTTCTTTGGTTTTAATCAATTGAAACGGTGTAATAGGAAGTTCTGTGCCGAGTTCCGCAGTAATTTTATCGGTTTTTAGAATAATGGAATCTTTGTGCTTTACATCTATTTTTTGTAGATTAATCTCTGCCAAAGAATCTAAATTTGGGATGTTTTTTTTCCAATTTTCTGCGCTGATGGAATCTAGAATTCTTTTACTCTCAATTTGGGAGTAATACATATTTATAGATAGACAACCGAACACAAAAATTAACAACTTCTTCATTTTCAAAATTTAAAAAACCAGTTCAAAAATACAATTTGTAAAACGAATGGAAGTCTTGAAAACGAAAAAATCTTACTTTTTGTCTATAATTTTTAAAAAAATCGGGGATTTATAGTCAAATTTTCCATAAAATTGTCTTGGCATTTATTTAGTCACATTTTATTTATGCTAAAAAACACCATCCACATCAAAGCGCTTTTAATTCCTCTCTTCATGCTTTTTGCCATGTGGTTAGGTTTCTTTTTACAACACATCGGTTTTGTAGAAAACTGCGAAGGTTCCCTCATTCCTCTAGTTCCTGAAGGATTAAAAGGCGTAATATTTTCTCCGCTTTTACACGGAAATTTAGAACATATCGCCAGTAATTCTGTACCGATTGCAGCATTGCTGTTCTTGCTTTATCAGTTTTATCCTAAATTGGCCAATCCTGTATTTTTTTACGGATGGATTGTTACGGGACTCGTAGTTTGGTTACTTCCACCTATGAATTTTTTCGGACAAGAAGCTACTTATACCTGCATCATCGGAGCAAGTGGAATTGTATATATGCTTGCATTTTTCTTATTCTTCAGTGGAATTTTCAGAAAAGACAAAAAACTGCTTACTGTTTCTCTTTTAGTCGCCTTGTATTACGGAAGTTTAATCTGGGGAATTTTTCCAGAAGAATTATTCTATCGATTAGACGAACCGAGCCGAATTTCTTGGCAAGCTCACCTTTCTGGAGCGGTAGTTGGCCTTTCTCTAGCGTTAATTTTCAGAAAAAAACATCAAGAAAAAAAGAAAAAATTCATTTGGGAATTCCCGAATTATTACAGCGAAAAAGACGATAAACTTTGGCAAGAATACATCGAAGGTCATCCTGAACATTTTCTAGAAATGCCACAGAAAAAGAAAGAAGAAATCTGGGAACATTTAGACGAAATCAGAAAAAAGTAAAGCGATTTTTTCTTATTTTTGAGAATGTTACATGAAGAACATCTATATTCCATAGCGTTACGCGCTACTCCGCTTATTGGCGATGTAAATTTTATGAGATTGGTAGAAATTACAGGTTCTGCCAAAGAAACTTGGCATCTTTCTAAGAAATTGCTCAAAGAAATTCCGGGAATTGGCTCGAAAATTACGAAAGAAATCGGCAACGAAACTTATTTGAAATTCGCAGAAAAGGAAATTGACTTCTGTGAAAAAAATAACATTAAAATTAATCTTCGCCATTTAAAAGAATTGCCAAAATTACTTTCTAATTGTGATGACGCTCCTGCAATTCTTTACCAAAAAGGAAGTTTAGACGAAAGCTTAACTCCCATTTCCATCGTAGGAACCAGAAATATGACGAGTTATGGCAAACATTTCATTGAAGAATTTCTAGAAATTTTAAAAAATAAAAAAGTGCTCATTGTAAGCGGTTTAGCACTCGGAACAGATGGTTGCGCTCATACAGAAGCCTTGAAAAACCAACTGAAAACAGCAGGAGTTTTAGCTCATGGTTTGCATCTCATCTATCCTTCTCAGCATAAAAAATTAGCCGCAGAAATTTTAGAACAAGATGGCGCTTTGCTTACAGAATTTAATTCTAGTGATAAACCAGACCGAGAACATTTTCTGCAAAGAAATAGAATTGTAGCAGGATTTTCTCCGGTTACCATTGTGGTAGAAACTGCTTTTGGTGGCGGTTCTATGAGTACCGTAAGTTATGCCAATGATTACAACAGAGAAGTATTTGCCTTGCCAGGAAAAATCAATGATAAGTACAGCCAAGGTTGTAATTTGCTCATCGCACAGAACAAAGCCAGAATTTTACAAAATTTTGAAGAAATATTAGACGAATTGCAATTGGGTAAAGAAAAAGAAAAGATAGGAAGCCTTTTTGCTGCGAGAGAAATTAAACTGAGCAAAGACTTGCAACCGATTTATGACACGATTGCTTCTCAATCTCAAATTTCGTTAGACGACTTGAGCGAAAAACTAGACATTCCACCTTATAAATTATTGCCCATTTTGCTTGATTTTGAGTTAAAAGGATACATTAAAGCACTTTCCGGAAAGCAATATTCTATAATTTAAAAATTCACAATTTTTTAATATTTCATTATTTTTCACATAACATCATGTTTTCTTTAACAGAAACATTATAATTATGAATTTAATAAAATTTTTAACATAATTTATATAATTTTCATTAAAGTCAAAATAATTCTTGTGAGAATAGAAAAAAAATTTATATTTGTCTTTAATAATTCATAACATCTATGGAACAAAACACTATCGAACAAAAAATACAAGAGTTCGTTGCGAAAATTGAAGCAAAAAACCCAAATGAGCCAGAATTTTTACAAGCGGTAAAAGAAGTAGCGGTTACAGTTATTCCTTTTATTGCTACCAAAGAAGAGTACAGAGGAATGAAGCTTCTAGAGAGAATGGCTGAACCTGAAAGAGTAATCATTTTCAGAGTTCCTTGGGTAGATGATAAAGGTGAAATTCAGGTAAATAGAGGTTTCAGAATTCAGATGAACTCTGCAATCGGACCATATAAAGGAGGAATTAGATTCCATCCTACAGTAAACTTATCAGTGCTTAAATTTTTAGCATTCGAACAAGTTTTCAAGAACTCATTAACTACTCTACCAATGGGTGGTGGAAAAGGAGGTTCTGACTTTGACCCAACAGGAAAATCAAACAACGAAATTATGCGTTTCTGCCAATCTTTCATGACGGAAATGTGTAAACACATCGGTCCAGAAACAGACGTTCCTGCAGGAGATATCGGAGTAGGTGCTAGAGAAATTGGTTACCTTTTCGGTCAATACAAGAGAATTAGAAATGAGTTTACCGGAGTTCTTACTGGTAAAGGTTTAGCATATGGTGGTTCATTAATCAGACCAGAAGCTACAGGTTATGGTGTAGTATATTTTGGTGAACAAATGCTAAAAACAAAAGGCGAAGATTTCAAAGATAAAATCGTAACCGTTTCAGGTTTCGGAAACGTAGCTTGGGGAGTTATCAAAAAAATAGAAGAATTAGGCGGAAAAGCAGTAACTATTTCTGGTCCTGATGGTTATGTTTATGATAAAGACGGTATTACTGGCGAAAAAATAGATTTCTTATTAGAATTAAGAGCTTCTGGAAACAACAGAGCGGAAGATTATGTGAAGAAATTCCCAACTGCAGAATTCCATGCTGGTAAGAGACCTTGGGAAGTAAAATGTGACGTAGCGATTCCTGCTGCTACACAAAACGAACTTCACCTAGAAGATGCTAAAAATTTAGTAGAAAACGGTTGTAGATGTGTAGTAGAAGCGGCAAACATGCCTTCTACTTTAGACGCTATTAACTATTTCTTAGATAATAAAGTATTATTCAGCCCAGGAAAAGCTTCTAACGCTGGTGGTGTAGCAACTTCTGGTCTAGAAATGACGCAAAACTCAATCAGATTAAACTGGAGTTCTGAAGAAGTAGACGCTAGACTGAAAGAAATTATGATTGGTATTCACAATGCTTGTAGAAAATACGGTAAAGAAGAAGATGGATACGTAAACTATGTAAAAGGTGCTAATATTGCAGGTTTCGTAAAAGTAGCTGAAGCAATGCTTGCACAAGGTGTAGTCTAAATAATTGATGATTTTTTCAAAATAAAGACCCGTAAAACGGTAGAAAGTCTCGGATTTTATTCGAGACTTTTTTATTTGGTTAGATTCTTCATCATTTTCTCTACAAACGTAAATGCAGCGGGACAAATCACGGTGTTTTTCAACATGAGATTATTGATTTGATAAATCTTTTTTCTATCCGTATGAGGATATTCTCGGCAAGCTTTTGGTCTTACTTCGTAGATAGAACACGTGTTATCTTCATTCAGAAAAAAGCAAGGTAAATTTTGCAGAACTTTATCATTATCTTCGTCTATTCTTAGAAATTTTGCTTCAAAATCTGCTGGTTTCATTCTCAAATGTTTAGCAATTCTTTCGATGTCTTTTTCAGTATAAAGCGGACCTGTAGTTTTGCAACAATTGGCACAAGCTAAACAATCAATTTCCTCGAAAACCTCATCATGTACTTCCTGCACTACATAATCTAAATTTTTCGGCGGTTTTTTCTTGAGATTTTCCAGAAATTTCTTGTGCTCTTTTTGCTTCTGTAAAGCTTGATTTTTATAAAATTCTAAATCCATCTTATCATTAATGATGCAAAATTAAAACTAATTGACTGAAATCATAAATTTTTGATGTTTTAAACCTCTATTTTTGTAAAATGAAAGACATTACCACCACTCAAGATATACAACTACTCGTTAATACTTTTTACGAAAGCGTTCGAGAATCAGAAATCGGTTTTTTCTTTGAAGAAATCGCCCAAGTAAACTGGGAAAAACATTTGCCCAAAATGTACATTTTCTGGCAAGCATTGTTATTTGCTGATGTGAAATTTGACGGAAATCCTATGGGTGCTCATTTTCCTATTAATGAAAAAAGGGCAATGGAAAAACACCATTTTGACACGTGGTTAAGTCTTTGGAAATCTACTGTAGACCAATTATTCTCTGGCGAAATTGCAGAATCTGCCAAATCTAAAGCCGAAAATATTGCCAGTTTAATGGCTTATAAAATGGAAATGGATACCAAATTGAGAAAACTATAATTTCATTAACCATCTCCAGAAATAGAAATCCTGAAAATCTGTAAACATGTGAAATAGCAATCCTATTGCTATGATTTTGTAATTTCCTCGTAGAAATAAAACGCCTAAAAAGTATAAAAAAATCATAGGATAAGTATGCAAAGGATGAAAACCAATACTGCTTCTTCCCTCTTGGAAAATTGGCGTAGCTAAAAGATGATCTACATCTACCAACATGGTGGCCAACATAATGAAATAAGCCTTTTTCCAATTTTCTTTATAGAAAACAAGCGCTATAAACACTGGAAATATCAAGTGTAAAAAATAATGCGTTATGATTTTTGCAATTTCCAAAGTTTAAATTCTTCCTTTTAAAAAGTCTTGTCGTAAATCTTCGTCTAGTTTTTCAATCGCATAACGAAGTGAAGTTCTGGGCATATTTTGGTAATGCGTTTTCAAGAAATTCAATAATTTTTCTTCATCTTTTTTGCCCATTTCTCTTAGAAGCCAACCGTTTGCTTTGTGCATCAAATCGTGTGAATGATTCAAATTATTCAGTGCCAATTCTATGGTTAAATCATGACTTCCTTTTTTGATATGATACATCGTAGCCACAATGGCGATGCGTTTTTCCCACATGTTTTCAGAATTCGATAACTTTTTCAAGATTTCATCTTTCTGATTTTCAAAGCAATATCTTCCTAATAATTTATAACAAGACAAATCTACCAAATCCCAATTGTTGATATACTTTGTATTTTTTAGATAAAAATCAACGAGTGTTTTCTTCTCTTTTTCGTCTTTGGTTTTCTCAAATTTTGTTACCAAAATCAACAGCGCCACTAATCTCATCTCGTGAAATTCTGATTTCAAAATTTCTTGAACATCATCTAAAGTGGCTTTTTGCCAATATTCCTTCACCAACTTTCTAGAATCTGGAACCACTACACCAATGAATTGGTCACCTTCTGCATATTGACCTTTTCCCGTTTTAAAAAAATACGGCAAAAAATCTCTCTTTTCTGGTGTAGAAAGAAATTGTAAGGCTTCAAGGATTTGGTTGTGGTGTGTCATAATAAAAATCCCCTCTAAAAGAGGGGTATAATCTTGTTTTGTTTTTTTAAGTAAAGTGTATAATCAGTGTTTTTACCTTTTTTAAATGTATAATCTTGTCTCGTATATCTTATTTTGTTATGCAAATGTATAATATTATAATCTTTCTACCAAAAAAAATGCCAATTTTATGGTTTTAGCCATTCATCATCTGGTTTTGCAATTAATCTAGCATTATTTATTGCCATATCAAGAGTTAAGCATGTTGATGCTCTATAGCTTCCGTTACAATTTTCAATTACAAGTGCTAAATCTGCCTTTGATTTAGACATTAAGCAGATTGGTAAAAGTAATTGAATATTTCCATTATAATATTGGGGAATCGCTGTTTTATAATTTCTTTTTAGTCTTTTTTTAGCATCATCAATTGTTCCGTTTAGAAGATTCTTAATCATATGTTTATCCATTTTTCTAATAATTTCTGGAAATCTATCAAAATTATCTTCTATAATATGATCTGCATTTATTCTTAAGTCTAATTTATGATTAAATATCAAATCGGAAGCATTATCAAAATAATTAACGTTTTCTGGCAATCTTGCAAATTTTAAAATTTCTCTATCACTTTCCTTTTTCCAACCAATAAAATACCAATCAATTGTTGAACCTTGCTTCTTGTTTTTTTGGAAAAAAGCAAAAATTTCTTCTTGATTTTCAGTTACAAGTCCTGTATTAAAAATACAATATTCACCATCAGAACTATTTTCTATTAGTCCATCAATATAAACCTTTTTAAAAGTATGGTCTATATAGTTTCTCAAAATCGGATGAGGCTTAAAGTTTTCAGAGTTAGTATAATCCCATTTTTCAGACATTGCTAAATTTGATAAAAACTCTATTTTTTCATCATAATTATCAAACCAAGAATAATCAAATAATCTCATTTATTAGTTTTTTTTCAAATTTACAAAATTTATTTTCAAATTAACGTTCCTCGTCATCAAAATATTCAAACAAGAAATCGTTATATGGGAATCTTGAAATATGAATTTTATGAACCTCATCGTAAATCATTTTCTTCATTTCTG
>ERZ650302.301-NODE-301-length-26187-cov-14.244375_pt1 | contig 26187 bp, 27 predicted proteins | sample MGYA00376238_ERZ650302 | MGnify/ENA primary metagenome ERZ650302 (study PRJEB26733, sample SAMN07839298) | wastewater metagenome | biome: urban; feature: wastewater treatment plant; material: waste water | place: USA: North Carolina | collected 2016-04-28 ... | reverse complement strand
CTCGTTCTTTGCGAGGTGCGGAACCCTCCGGCCTGCGGACCCGGCCGGCCGGTCCCGGCGTCAAATCCCCGTTCGTCGGCCGGAAGGTCCTGAAAATAAAACAATTCATCCGGGTTGAAAGCAAAGAGACTGAAAAAGTGCGATTCAGTAAGCGATTTCTGAAAATTTTAGTATCTTTGTAGTTCACCCCTGTAAAAAAGGAGGAGTTATGGAAAAACAGTTTTGTTTCAACTACGAGCATTATGCGGCTCTTGCCGAGCTGTCCGATGCGGACCGTGAGCTGGTTCGGGAGGCCGAACGGGCCACGGCCAACGCCAATGCGCCCTATTCGAAGTTCCGGGTGGGAGCGGCTGCGCGGCTGCGCAGCGGGAAAATCCTCTACGGAAGCAATTTCGAGAGCGAGGTGTATCCGGCGGGGCTTTGCGCCGAACGTTCGCTGATGTTCTACGCGCAGGCCAATTATGCCGACGACCCGATCGAGACGCTGGCCATCGCTTCGAATCCCTCCGCGCGCGAGTGCTACCCCTGCGGCCAGTGCCGGCAGGTGATGGTCGATGTCGAACGCCGCCAGGGCTCGCCCATGCGGGTCATCATGAGCGGAAACGGTACGGCCACCGTCGTGGATACGGCGGCACGGCTGCTGCCCTTCACGTTCGTGCTGTGAGAGGGAACCGTCAGACTCAATACCCCGAACATGTTTACACCGGAAGATATTCTCTACGAAGACAACCACCTGCTGGTGGTCAACAAACACTGCGGAGACTTGGTGCAGCCCGACCCGTCGGGCGGGAGTGCCCTCGAAGACCAGATCAAAGCCTTTATCAAACGTTTTAATATCAATATGAACGAAGCCGAGTTTGACGATCCGGCGCATTACAAAACCTTTAATGCCTTTTTTACCCGTAAATTAAAAGATGGTTTGCGTCCTATCGTGGCCGAGCCAGATGCGGTGGCACTGCCAGTAGATGGTTGTATTAGCCAACTGGGCGACATTCAGTATGGCCGAATCATTCAAGCCAAACGCCATGATTTTAGCGCCCGTGAATTGCTGGGTGGTGATAATGATTTATCGGATCAGTTTCAGAATGGCAAATTTGCCACTATCTATCTGTCACCGCGTGACTATCACCGCATTCACATGCCGCTGGATGGTGAATTACAGAGCATGGTGTATATCCCAGGTGATCTGTTTTCGGTTAATCCTCTGACTGCGCAAAACGTACCAAATCTGTTTGCCCGCAATGAACGCGTCGCTTGTGTCTTCAAAACACCATATGGCCCGATGGCTTTGGTGTTAGTGGGGGCAACCATCGTCGCCAGTATTGAAACCGTCTGGGGAGGCACCGTGACACCACCAGCAGGTAAATTGGTAAAACGCTGGGACTTCCACGGTAATACCCCTATCACGCTGAAAAAAGGTGAAGAGATGGGATTATTTAAGCTGGGTAGTACGGTCGTTTGTTTGTTTCCACCCAACATGCTGGAGTTTGCTGAACATCTCAAACCAGAGACTGAAACTCGTTTAGGTCAAATATTCGCACAACTCAATAACACTTCAGCGCAATAACATTCTGCCACAGCAGATCTGAAATTCAGGTCTGCTGTTCCCTCCGAAACACCTCAAGTTCCTCTATAATCGCAACGCTTTGATGAGAAACAAGATCTTGATAGGTCATTTCAGGCAAAATATCGCGCGTGTCAGGATGACCATCCGGATAAAAGAGAGCTGATTCTCATTTTTACGTGTTTGCTTTCGCTACAATTTTTTAACACGTCAGAAATTACCCATTTCTGTTCATGCGTTTATAGCCAAAGTAATTGGCGTTGCAGCAAGGCGACAAGTGAGTGAATCCCCATGAACATAGATTGACTATGTGATTGGGGTGAGTGAACGCCGTCAACGACGCTGCAATTTCAAGTACGAAGGGTATATCAACAAATAAGCAGAAGATGGTTGTACAGATTGAGTCTATTGTTAATAGACCATCAAAGAGTCGCATAACAAACGCTTGGATTTATGAGCCAGAGGAGGCCTAAGTGGACATTATCAAGACCGATGTCGCGATTGTCGGAGCAGGAGGCGGTGGATTACGAGCTGCGATTGCAATTGCAGAAAAAAATCCCGAGCTGGAAATAGCACTGATATCGAAAGTTTATCCAATGCGTAGCCATACTGTGGCTGCTGAGGGTGGTGCAGCTGGGGTTGTTCGTGAAGATGATAGTCTCGATAATCATTTCCATGACACCGTTTCTGGTGGCGACTGGTTATGTGAACAGGATGTCGTTGAGTATTTCGTTGAAAATGCGCCGAAAGAACTGACTCAGCTGGAACACTGGGGCTGCCCTTGGAGCAGAAAAGAAGACGGCAAAGTGAACGTTCGCCCATTTGGCGGCATGAAAATTCCGAGAACCTGGTTTGCTGCCGATAAAACTGGCTTCCACATTCTGCATACCCTGTTCCAGACTTCGATTAAATACCCTTCTATTAAACGCTTTGATGAACATTTCGTACTCGATTTGTTAGTACATGAAGGTCGTCCGCAAGGTGTGGTCTGTTTTGATATCCAAAATGGTGTCACCCGCATTATCCAGGCGAAATCCGTCATTATTGCCACCGGTGGTGGCAGCCGCGTTTATCGCTTCAACACCAATGGTGGCATTGTTACCGGTGACGGTATGGCACTGGCTTACCGTCATGGCGTACCACTGCGCGATATGGAGTTCGTTCAGTATCATCCAACCGGCTTACCCGGCTCAGGTATTCTGATGACCGAAGGCTGTCGCGGTGAAGGCGGTATTCTGCTGAACAAAGACGGTTATCGCTATCTGCAAGATTATGGTTTAGGCCCGGAAATTCCAGTGGGTGAAACCAAAAATAAATACATGGAATTAGGTCCGCGCGACCGCCTGTCTCAAGCATTCTGGCAGGAACAGCAACGCGGCCGCACGATAGAATCGCCATTTGGTGATGTCGTACATCTGGATCTGCGCCATCTGGGCGAGAAAAAACTGTTGGAACGTCTGCCATTCATTTGCGAACTGTCGCGTGCCTATATGGGCGTTGATCCGGTCAAAGAACCGATCCCGGTTCGTCCTGTTGTTCACTACACCATGGGCGGTATCGAAACTGATGGGCTGAGCGCAACCCGCATGCCGGGTCTGTTTGCCGTGGGTGAATGTGCATCGAATGGCCTGCACGGCGCCAACCGTTTAGGTTCAAACTCTCTGTGTGAAATCGTGGTATTTGGCAAAGTGGCCGGTGAACAAGCTGCATTGTTCGCTAAACAACACAGCCATATCGACAGTAACATTCTTTATCGTCAGGGTTTAGAAGTCGTTGCGAAGTCAGTTTCACTGATGGAAAACGGCGGCACAGAAAATCCGGCGGATATCCGCAATGAGATGGGTGATGCCATGGAAAGCGGTGTGGGTATCTACCGTACTGCTGAAACCATGCAAAACACCATTGATAAGCTGAAAGAGCTGAAAGAACGCTATAAACGAGTTCGTGTAGCCGATAAATCGTCCGTCTTTAACACGGATTGGCTCTACACCATCGAATTAGGCTTCCTGCTCGATGTCGCCGAATCAGTGGCGCATTCAGCTATTCAGCGTAAAGAGTCTCGCGGTTCGCACCAGCGGATCGACGGCTTTGAAGAGCGCGATGATGTGAACTATCTGAAACACTCTTTAGCTTTCCGCAATGAAAATGGTGCTCCGACCATTGAATACAGTGATGTCAAAATTACCAAGTCACAGCCAGCAAAACGCGTGTATGGCTCAGAAGCAGAGAAGGGAGCGAAATAATGGCTGAGATCATGGAGATTGAAGTATTACGGTATCGTCCTGAAGAGGATAACGAGCCGTGGACCCAGCGTTATCAGGTGCCATTTACCCATGAAATGTCGGTTCTGGAAGCACTAACACATATCAAGGATCACATTGACTCAACCCTGAGCTACCGTTGGTCCTGCCGAATGGCCATTTGTGGCTCTTGCGGCATGATGGTGAATGGTAAACCAAAACTAGGCTGCAAAACCTTCCTGCGTGATTACATCAGTGAAGGTAAAATCCGCCTGGAACCATTGGCAAACTTCCCTATCGAGCGCGATCTCGTGGTAGATATGTCCGATTTCATGCAGAAATTGGAAAAAATTAAGCCTTACATCATCCCGAAAGAAGAAAAAAATCTTTGCGATGGAGAATACATCCAGACGCCGAAGCAGCTCGCGCAATACAAACAATTCTCACAGTGTATTAACTGTGGTTTGTGTTATGCCGCCTGCCCGCAGTATGCACTGAAACCGGAATTCCTAGGCCCAGCAGCTATTGCTCTGCTCTATCGTTACAACGAAGACAGTCGTGATGGTGCCAAGGAAGAGAGAATGAAGCTCATCCACCAGGAAGCTGGCGTATGGAGCTGCACTTTCGTCGGTTTCTGTTCTGAAGTTTGTCCGAAAGGCGTTGATCCAGCGGCTGCAATTCAACTTTATAAAGCTGAAAGTGCAAAAGATTATGTCATCGCTATGTTCAAACCGGAGGACTGATCATGGATATTTCTCAAAGTAAACGTAAACCGTATGTCCGTCAGGTTAAAAAGAGCTGGTGGTTACGTAACAGTTTTTACACCGGCTACATGCTGCGTGAAGGGACTTGTGTTTTTGTGGGCGCCTACGCCGTTATTCTGCTTTGTGGTCTGTTGCGTTTAAGTCAAGGCCCAGAAGCATTTGCTGGCTGGCTGGCTGCGTTGCACAATCCATTGGCAATTTTGTTTCATCTGCTCGCCCTGGTTGCATGTCTGTTTCATGCCAAAACCTGGTTCTCTCTGGCCCCTAAAGCAATTCGTATCTTTAAGGGCGAAGAGCTGATGCCAGAAAAACCAATCATTATGGCGCAATACATCGGTCTGGCTGTCGTTAGCGTGATCGTATTATTGATTGCGATATTGGCCTGATAAGGAGCATTCACCATGAAACGTTCTGATGAACCTGTATATTGGTTATTATTTGGCGCTGGCGGGGTTGTGGCCGCTGTGCTGTTGCCGGTATTGATCCTGATCACCGGGCTGCTGGTTCCAATGGGCATTCTGAATGCCGATACCTTAAGTTATGAAAAAATGCATGCGCTGGCGACATCTTGGTGGGGAGCGCCCATCCTGTTAGCCGCCATTGCATTACCTATCTTTCATGCGATGCACCGTGTCTATCATGGCTTGCATGATTTAGGTATTCACCCGACTAAATTCCTGCATTATCTGTTATATGGTTTTGCATTTTTAGTTTCTGTCGCTGCGTTAACATTACTGATACAAATGCACTAACAGTCATTGTATCTCGCTAAAAGCAGCGTATGATGTCCAAAACCGGAGGCCTTAGAAACCTACCGGTTTTTTTGTGCCTGATTTTCAGTAATACATTGAGGCAATGACCCATGCGTATCGAAGAAGATCTGAAGCTCGGTTTTAAAGATGTCCTGTTCCGCCCTAAACGCTCCACGCTGAGCAGTCGCTCACAAGTTGAATTACATCGTGAATTTCGCTTTCGTCACACACAAACCACCTGGCATGGTGTGCCAATCATTGCAGCCAACATGGATACAGTTGGCACATTCACCATGGCAAAAGCGCTGGCAAGCTTTGATGTCATGACCGCGATCCATAAGCATTATAGTGAACAACAATGGCTAGCCTTCACACAGCAAAGCAGCGATGCCATGTTGCAATATTGCATGGTGTCGACGGGTACATCGAATGATGATTTTCTGAAGCTACAGCGAATCTTAGCTTTATCACCTGCGTTACGTTTTATCTGTGTAGATGTGGCCAATGGATACTCAGAACACTTCACTGATTTCGTCAAAAAAGTACGGGACGCATTTCCACAACACGTTATTTGTGCCGGCAACGTAGTGACTGGTGAAATGGTGGAAGAACTTGTTCTTTCTGGTGCTGATATTGTTAAGGTTGGCATTGGCCCAGGCTCGGTCTGCACCACCCGCGTAAAAACCGGGGTCGGTTATCCACAACTTTCCGCCATTATTGAATGTGCTGATGCTGCCCATGGCTTAGGGGGGCAAATTGTCGCAGATGGTGGTTGTACCTGTCCTGGTGACGTCGCGAAAGCCTTTGGCGGTGGTGCTGATTTCGTGATGCTCGGTGGCATGCTGGCCGCGCACGAAGAATCGGGTGGCGAAAAATTTGAACGCGACGGAAAAACCTTTATGCGTTTTTATGGTATGAGTTCATCCACTGCAATGGAACAGCATGCAGGTGGTGTGGCGCATTATCGTGCTTCCGAAGGGAAAACCGTAGAGCTTGCCTTCCGCGGTGCGGTCTCTTCGACGATTCAGGATATTCTGGGCGGTGTGCGCTCAACCTGTACCTATGTTGGTGCGGCTAAGCTGAAAGAACTGACCAAGCGCACCACATTCATTCGGGTGAGTGAACAAGAAAATCAGGTTTACGGGCGCGAAGAATGATAAACGGGGCGCCAAGCCCCGTTTAAATCCAAACAATCATATCAAACCGTGATATTGATGTTTGAGCCCACACGTTCGTCGGAAGAACTTGCTGGTGTTGGTTGAGGAACAGAGACTGTCGCGCTTTCAATCAACTGAAGAGCCGCTTGCCCCTGCGCTTCCTGCTGTTTTTTGGCCAAACTGGCAGTTAATGCTATTTGACCATAATCAGCACTGCTTGCAGAAACATTCACATCTAATTCCCCTAAACTACACCTATATGGGTTAACTATAGCAGAAGCTGTGATTGTTTAAAAAATAATCATCACAAATATTGCACTAACGCGATCACGACAGGCATGGTTAACGCGCTTAATAACGTCGATAAAAAGACCGTCTGAGACGCAAACTCAGGGTCCGATTTATACTCTATCGCCAGCAACACGGTATTCACCGCAGATGGCGCGGCGGCACAAATCACCATCACCTGAGCCATCACACCAGTAATGCCCCAAATCCAGCAAACACCGGCAGCCAACAACGGGCCTATCAATAATCGCATCCCATTCGATACCAAGACACGGAAATTACGTACATACAACCGAGTACTCGCCAGCTGTGCGCCTAAGGTTACCAATGCCGTTGGTACTAACCCTTGCGCCATCAGCTCCATTGACGTCCAAAGCGGTGTCGGCACATCGATACTCAACCAGCGGCAAAGTAAAGCCAGTAACACCGCATAGGTCATGGGCATGCGGAAATTATCCAACACCGCCTCTTTCCACGAACGGTTACTACTGCTGGCGTTCATCACACCAACGGTGTTCGTTAACAATTGCTGGATCAACATCACGACAATTTGCACCGAAAATGCGAACGCGGTGTGATACATCAGCTGTACTAACGGGATACAGTAATTACCACTGTTATAAAAACAGACTGAATTGATAAATGCACTACGTTTACTGGCATCCAGCTTTAATAAGCGGGCACAACCCAGACAAACCACCCAGAGCAATACAAACAACACCAGATTAGCCAGAATGAGATCCTGGAGTAATGCGCTATTCAATTCCGTCTTATAAATTGTGGTAAACAACAGTGCCGGAATGAAAATATAAAACTGAATTTTGGTTAAGGTCGCGACATTTAACGGAAACTTTCGCTGTAACAGGTAACCAGCACCAATAGGAATAAAAATAGGTAGGATGATATTAAAGAATAGAAAACTAACGGTCTGCATGCCCCCCTCCGATGAATTAGCAATAAATGGGTTAGCAATAGTAGACAGTTATTACAACACACCTGTGAGGCTATCTTTATGTTTTGTGACAAAAAAGCCGAAACTATTCGATATCGAGATATTTATGCAGCTGGATAGATAAGCGCCAGTTACGTTGAATACAAACTTCCATCGCTAACGCGGTCGCGCGTGGTTTCTGGCTGATCGGTTGTAAACAAATCACTTTTTCTGAGAGATCAATATTGGCTAACAAAGTATCGAGCTGTGCGATATGTTTAGCCGTCGCGACTGGATGTTTAATTTCATTGGCCCGACGCAAGGTTTCAGCCAATACCTCATAACCACCCGCCATTTTAATTTTTGGCGATACTGTCACCCAACAAGAGTCATCTGCACGGATCGGTTGGGTTCCGCTGGTTTCTATCTGTACCTGATAGCCATGTGCCAATAGCGTTTGCGATAATGCCATCAGATCGTATTCGCAGGGTTCACCTCCAGTGATCACCACATGTTTTGCGGTATAACCTTGTTCGGCAAAACAGGCGAGGATCTCTTCCGGGCTAAACCAGCTCCAGGCTGCTTTTGGTTTTTTTTTCAGTCAATAATTGCCGGACAGGTATTAGTTTCTCTGCATCCAGTTCCCATGAATGTTTTGTATCACACCACGAGCAGCTGACTTTACAGCCCTGCAGGCGAACAAAAATAGCCGGTACCCCGGAGAAAAAGCCTTCCCCTTGGATACTCTGGAAAATTTCATTGATGGGATAATGGTTAGTCATCATTTTTTACCAGAAATGAAAAGACCAACCCCAAAGGATTGGCCTATTCAACGATGTCTATTACTGAATAAAATTATTCAGCAACAACAGCCACTTTAACAGTGGTGTTTACATCAGTGTGCAGGTGAACAACGATGTCGTATTCACCAACGCTGCGCAGAACGCCGTCCGGCATGCGGACTTCACTCTTAGCAACAGCAACACCGGCAGCAGTGATCGCATCAGCGATATCACGAGTACCAACTGAACCGAACAGTTTACCTTCGTCACCAGCTTTGGTAGCGATAGTTACGTTGGTCAGTGCAGACAACGCAGCAGCACGAGCTTCAGCAGCAGCTTTAACGTCAGCCAGTTTGGCTTCCAGTTCAGCGCGGCGAGCTTCGAAAGCAGCCAGATTGTCTTTGGTAGCCATTACAGCTTTACCTTGTGGGAACAAATAGTTACGAGCGAAGCCGCTTTTAACTGTAACTTTTTCACCCAGACCGCCCAGATGAGCGATTTTGTCTAACAGAATAACTTCCATTACCTTTCCTCGATTTGGTTGAGTTAGGCCAGTTGCCGATTACTTGTTATGCAGATCGGTGTACGGCAGCAGAGCCAGGTAACGAGCACGTTTGATAGCACGTGCCAGTTGACGCTGATATTTAGCACGAGTACCAGTGATACGGCTTGGTACGATCTTGCCAGATTCAGTAACGTAGTTTTTCAAAGTAACGGTGTCTTTGTAATCGATTTCGATTACACGTTCAGCAGTGAAACGGCAGAACTTACGACGACGGAAAAAACGTGACATGTCGATTATCCTCTATGATGACTGGAATTATTCAGCAGCTTCTTCAGCTTCTTCGGCACGCACGTCATCACGACGTGGACGCTCTTCACGTGCTTTCAGCATCGGAGATACTTCAGTCACAGCGTGCTTAGTGCGCATGATCATGTTGCGGATAACCGCATCGTTGAAACGGAAGTTGTTTTCCAGTTCGTCGATAGCGCTCTGCTCAGATTCTACGTTCATCAGAACATAATGAGCTTTGTGCAGTTTGTCGATTGGGTAAGCCAGTTGACGACGACCCCAATCTTCCAGACGATGGATAGTACCACCAGCAGCTTTGATAGCACCGGTGTAACGTTCGATCATGCCTGGAACCTGTTCGCTCTGGTCCGGATGAACCATGAATACGATTTCGTAGTGACGCATGAGTTGCTCCTTACGGGTTATAGCCTTCGTGATGGATCAGTCAAACCGTCGAAGGCAAGGAACTAAAAAAAAGTGACTGATTTTTGAAGGGTCGTATTCTATGCAGCGTATACTTTAATAGCAATCAGATTTTGCTGTTTCTATGATGAATTAACGCAGAGGTCAGGCTATGCATACACGAACCCGAATGGTGGCGCCGGTTGAAGCATTACCGGGCCGTCAAATACCAATGGAACTGGAACCATTACATTATGTGAAAAAGGTCAGCATGTTACCGCCTTACCCCGCCGGTCTGGAGGTCGCTTATTTCGCGATGGGCTGTTTCTGGGGCGTGGAGCGATTATTCTGGGAACAACCGGGCGTCTATGTGACTGCAGTCGGTTATCAGGCCGGGTTTACACCGAATCCGACGTATGAAGAGGTTTGTTCCGGTTATACCGGTCATGCAGAAAGTGTGCGTGTGGTGTTTGATCCGAAAGTCATCAGTTATGCAACATTGTTAAAATTGTTCTGGGAGCATCATGACCCGGCACAGGGGGCTCGTCAGGGCAACGATATCGGTACGCAATACCGTTCGATGATACTGACCAACAACGAACATCAACAACAAGAGGCGATCCAAAGCCGTGATCATTATCAGTCTGCCATGTGGGCGTATAATGATTCCCGCACTATCACGACCGAAATTGCTGTTGCACACGAATTTTATTTCGCCGAACAACACCATCAACAATATCTGGCTAAAAACCCAGACGGTTATTGTGGTCTGGCTGGTATTGGAATTTGTCTGCCGTCTAAATAATGCGGAAACAAACAAAGGACGCATCAGCGTCCTTTGTTTTAATTAGAATTTTTATGCGCTAGTAAATTAGCGCGAACCAATCTGGACCAGTTGCCCGTCACCACTAACAGCAAAACTCACCGCTGCGGCAGGCACAAAACAGGACTCCCCAGCTGATAAGATCAGCGTATCCGCACCGGCATGGATCGTCGCCGTACCACTCAGACAGAACAGGATCAGCGCCGTGCTGGTTTCGCTGGCAATCGCTTCTGCATTCAGATTGACTAAGGTAAACGAGAAATCCGCCACTGGGATCGGATAATCACTGATTGGCCCCAGCACCATCGGGCGCATCAACAATTCCGTTGCTGGCTTAGCGACAAAATCCACATTCGCCAGCAGAGCATCAATGTCCATATGTTTTGGCGTTAAACCCGCACGTAAGACATTATCGGAGCTGGCCATCGCTTCCAAACCAACACCTTGCAGATAAGCATGTGGGGTTTTGGCATACAGGAACATGGCCTCGCCTGGCTGTAAGGTAATGACATTCAACAGCAATGGCGCGAACAAGCCCATGTCTTCCGGATAAAACGCAGCTAAACGCAGCACTTCCGCAAACGCTTCTTTATCCTGACGGAACTGTGCCGTCGCCAGCAAGCTAGCCACTGTCACACGGCGCGCATCGCCTTGTAAGCGCAATGAGGCGGCAAACAACGCTTTTAGCGTCTCATCCGTTGGCTGCTGACAAAAGGCTTCGATTTCTGCTTGCAGTGCCGGTAGCGATAAGCCCTGCAACAGCGAAGCGATTTCCGCAAACTCACGGAAGCCGTTCATTGCCCGATATGGCGTCAGCGCATAGACCAATTCTGGCTTATGGTTGGGATCTTTGAAGTTACGCTGCGCGGCAGTAAGTGGCACGCCAGCTGCATTTTCTGCCGCAAAACCAGCTTCAGAACTGGCTTTATCCGGATGCACCTGGATCGATAATGGCTCCGCAGCTGCCAGCACTTTAAACAGATAAGGCAGTTCACCAAAATTCGCCCAAGCATCGCCCAAAATAGCGGCTGCATCCTGTTGAATGAAGGCATCTAAACGCAGGGTTTCACCGTGTTCGTTGATTAAAGTTGAACAGCCGTTGGGATGCGCCCCCATCCAGATCTCAGCCTGAGGCTGGTGCTCCGGGTTAGCAACACCATACATCTCCTGGAAAGCATCTTTACTGCCCCAGGCATAATTTTGAATGGGATTTTGCATCCGATAAATGCAGTTGGAGGAAAAACTCATTATGTGTACCTTCTACAGTGTTTGTTAACTACAACACGGGCGATAAACCCGAATGTCATTTCAACCTCAATGTGTCGGTCACATTCCATGAGTGCCCCCCACTACACAGAATTTGACGCCAACTTTACTTTTTGTACCGTTTAACTGGTATACAGTTCGGCTGAATCATTGATTAAAACACAACTCAACAGCCGACTTTTTGCGATGGATTAATTCAGACGGTAAACCTTAATATTATTAAAGCCCTGCTCTTTCAAATACAACGCCTGCAGTTTGCTCATCACGCCACGCTCACAATACAACAGGTAGGTTTTGCTCTGATCCAAATCACCAAACTGTGTAGCCAGTTTATAAAATGGTAAATGCAGAACGGTCATACCTTCCGGCGTAAACGGTTTTTCTTCATGCTCGTCGGGTGAACGGATGTCCAGAATCACTTCGTTTTCTGCTAATGAAGAGGTGGTTTCTACTTCCTGAACTTGTGCGGCCGTTTCATTGGCAATATCACGAATATCCATCACTTTGGCACTCGCGACCACATTATCCAGTATGTCAAAATTGAATTTTTCTTCGTTAGCTAACACATCGTCATAACGGGCTTTTACCGTTGGTTTATTGGAAATTACGCCGCAATATTCCGGCATGGTTTCCGCAAATTCCTGTGTACCAATCGCGCGTGCCTGATCGATGATGTCTTGCTTATCGCTGACGATCAGCGGGCGCAGGATCAGCGTTTCGGTCACGCGATCAATGACTGATAGATTGGTCACTGTCTGACTGGAAACCTGACCGACACTTTCCCCCGTTACCAGCGCTTCCACGCCCATACGCTCCGCTACACGAGAGGCTGCACGCATCATCATGCGTTTCAATACTACGCCCATCAGTCCGTTATCGATTTTTTCCAGAATTTCACCAACGACCGGTTCAAAAGGCACGGCCACAAACTTCACTCGGTGTGATTGGCTGTATTTGCTCCACAGATAATAGGCGACCTGTTTTACGCCAATTTCATGTGCGGCACCGCCCAGATTAAAAAAGCAGTAATGCACACGGCTGCCGCGCTTGATAAACAGATAAGACGCGACACCGGAGTCGAACCCACCAGACATCAGGCTTAAGACATCTTCCTGCGTGGACAGCGGATAGCCACCCAGACCTTTATGGATCGCCGTTACGAGGTACAGCAGTTCGTTTTCAATCTGCAGATTGATTTGCAGATCAGGATTCGATAACCGAACGCCCTTTGACGGAAAATTCTGATTCAGACCACCACCGACATAACGTTCAATTTCGATGGAAGAAAATTCATGTTTCCCTTTGCGTTTTACTCGCACACAAAAAGTTTTATCGGCGATGCTGGAACCATAAACTGCGGCAGTGTGTTCATAAATACTGTGCAAATCAGTAAACGGCATCTGCGTAACTTCTAAAAATGCCTGAATACCAGGGATGCAACTTAGGCGTTCCACCAGCTTATCGCGGTTATCAGGTGCATCATTTTTACTGGACACCATGAGCTTGTCCCAGTCGTTACGCACAGTGATGGTTTCATCCACTTTTTGCAGGACGTTACGGATGTTACCTTGCAAAATTTTCACCATGCGCTGGCGAACGGATTTACTTTTAATGGTGATTTCTGGAAACAGTTTAATGATGAACTTCATGTCAACGCTCGGTTAGCTGGCGAAAAGTGGCGCATTATAATCCAGCCGGCGCCAGAAACTAAGCCTTGTAGGGCGAGATCACAGAGTTTCTACGCCTGTGCGGTAGACTAATGGTAAGATAGGTAAATTATTACTTTGATAATCAGAACCCGTCATGGCCGCGAAAAAGACCGAATCATTAAGTTTTGATGCCGCACTCGGCGAGCTGGAACAAATTGTTCAGCAGCTTGAACAAGGCGACCTCCCACTGGAAACAGCACTGAAACAATTTGAACGCGGCATTCAGCTGGCCCGGGTCAGTAAACAAAAATTAGAACAGGCAGAGCAGCAAGTGCAGATCTTGTTACAACAGGGTGAGCAGGAAAAACTGGCACCTTTTACTGTTGAACAAACCACCCGCTCGAGCGCAGAGGACGAATAAGTGTCATTGCAGACCTTTTCCCAGCACTATCGACAACGCATTGATAGCCTGCTGTTACAGCATATTGAAGCCTTACCCGATCTGTCCCCCAACTTAAAAGCCGCCATGCGGCATGGGCTGGTGCTGGGTGGCAAACGTGTACGACCGTTTCTGGTGTATGCCACCGGTTTAATGCTGGATGTTGAAGAAGCCTTATTGGACGGCCCAGCAGCTGCTATCGAATGCATTCATGCTTATTCGTTGATCCATGACGACCTGCCGGCGATGGATGACGATGACCTGCGTCGTGGTCATCCAACCGTACATAAAGCGTTTGATGAAGCGACTGCAGTGCTGGCGGGTGATGCGTTACAAACACTGGCTTTCTCTATTCTGGCCGATCACCCCTTCCCTGAACGTTTACGCGCACAACAGGTCAAAATGCTGAGCACTTTAGCGCAGGCATCGGGCTATGCCGGTATGTGTGGTGGTCAGGCACTCGATCTGGCCGCTGAAGGCCAGCATGTTGGCTTGCAGGCACTGGAACAAATTCACCGCCATAAAACCGGGGCGCTGATTGAGTGTGCCGTGCAATTAGGGGCGTTGTGTCAGCAGAATGTGACGGCTGAAACGCTGTCGACGCTGAAAACATATGCTGCCGCAATTGGTCTGGCGTTTCAGGTGCAGGATGACATCTTAGATGTCGTTGGTGATACCGAAACGTTGGGCAAACCGCAGGGTTCAGATCAGGCTTTAGATAAAAGCACCTACCCTGCCCTGTTAGGTTTAGATGCCGCCCGAGAACTAGCGTGTGATTTACACCAGCAAGCACTCGCGGCACTGCAACCTCTACCTTACAACACTGAAATATTGTCTGCGTTCGCCGATTACATCATTGAGCGCGCATATTAATGTCGGATAATAACAGACACATGACGATTGATATGACCGAATATCCAACGCTGGCATTAGTGAATTCACCAGCGGATCTGCGGCAATTCCCCGAAGAGCGTTTGACCCAGCTATGTCAGGAGTTACGCACTTTTTTACTGCACTCCGTCAGCCGTAGCAGCGGCCATCTGGCATCTGGGCTCGGCGTAGTGGAACTGACGGTAGCATTGCATTATGTCTATCAGACGCCGATTGATAAACTGGTGTGGGATGTTGGTCATCAGGCCTATCCGCATAAAATTCTGACCGGTCGCCGTGATCAAATGGAAACGATCCGCCAAAAAGGTGGGATCCATCCCTTCCCTTGGCGCGAAGAAAGTGAATATGACCCATTGAGTGTTGGTCACTCCAGTACCTCAATTGGTGCTGCGTTAGGTATGGCGGTAGCCGCTAAACGTCAGGAGCTAGATCACAAGGTTGTAGCCGTAATTGGTGATGGCGCTCTGACGGCCGGTATGGCATTTGAAGCTCTGAATCATGCCGGAGACCTGCATGAAGACATGCTGGTTATCTTAAATGATAACGAGATGTCGATTTCGGAAAATGTCGGTGCACTGAATAACCATCTGGCAAAATGGTTATCTGGTTCGCTTTACACTACTTTGCGTGAAGGCGGCAAAAAAGTCTTATCCGGTATGCCGCCTGTGAAGGAGCTGGCACGCCGTGCCGAAGAACACATTAAAGGCATGGTGATCCCAGGAACTCTGTTTGAAGAGCTGGGTTTTAACTACATCGGCCCGATTGATGGTCACGATATCAAAGCGTTAGTCAAAACGCTGAAAAACATGCGTCAGCTGAAAGGCCCGCAACTGCTGCATGTGATGACCAAAAAAGGCAAAGGGTATGACCCGGCTGAAAAAGACCCTATCGGTTATCACGGTGTGCCGAAATTTAACCCCGAAGATGATTGTTTACCGAAAAGCAAAAGCAGCAAACCGACCTTCTCAAACATTTTTGGGCAATGGTTATGCGATACCGCGGCAGTAGATAAAAAACTAGTAGGTATCACACCAGCGATGCGTGAAGGCTCTGGCATGGTCGAGTTTTCTCAGCAACATCCTGATCGTTATTTTGATGTCGCGATTGCCGAACAACACGCCGTTACGTTTGCGGCGGGGCTTGCCATTGAAGGTATGAAGCCTGTAGTGGCGATGTATTCCAGCTTTACGCAGCGCGCTTACGACCAGATCATCCATGATGTGGCGATTCAGAATCTGCCCGTGTTGTTTGCGATTGATCGTGCCGGTTTAGTCGGTGCTGATGGCCCGACGCATCAGGGTGCTTTTGATATCAGTTTCCTGCGTACCGTGCCCAACATGGTGATCATGACGCCTTCTGATGAAAATGAATGTCGCTTGATGCTCACCACCGGTTATCAGCTTAATCAACCGGCAGTAGTACGTTACCCACGCGGTAGTGGCTGCGGTGCCGCTATCAGTACTGAGCTTGATACCTTACCAATTGGCAAGGGTCGTATTGTGCGCCAAGGTCAAGGCATTGCTCTGCTTTGCTTTGGCTCGCTGTTACATCAGGCCAAAGTGGTGGCAGAAAAGCTGGATGCCACGCTGGTCGATATGCGATTTGTGAAACCGCTGGATATTGAGTTGTTGAAAACCATTACCGCACAGCACGACATTCTGGTGACCGTGGAAGAAAATGCAATTCAGGGCGGCGCCGGCTCGGCGGTAAATGAATGGATGATGAAGCAGCGCTTGTTAAAACCGGTATTGAATATCGGTCTGCCGGATCGCTTTATCGAGCAAGGCACTCAGGAAGAGATCTATCACGATCTGAAACTGGACAGTGCTGGCATTGAACAGCAGATCAAAGATTTTATGGCGTAAATAATTACGCTTTTCCGATAAAAATAAAGGCGCCTAGTGTCATAACCGGCGCCTTTATTTATAAATATCAAAGTAAGCGTTTACCTTCCGCATCCACCACTTTTTCACCATCTTCTTTGGTGAACGCACCTTGTTGTGCTTGTGGCAGAATATCCAACACCTCTTCAGATGGACGACACAGCTTAGTGCCTAACTCAGTCACGACAATCGGGCGATTGATCAGGATCGGATGCTGCATCATGAAATCGATCAGCTGTTCATCTGACCATTTTGCATCATCCAAACCCAGCTCAACGTAAGGATCACACTTCTTCCGCAACACGTCACGCACGCTGATGCCCATATCGGCGATCAGTTTAACCAAGGTCTCGCGAGTTGGTGGTGTTTCCAGATACAGGATCACATTGGGTTCAATACCCGCATTACGGATCATTTCCAGCGTGTTACGTGATGTGCCGCATTTCGGATTGTGGTAAATAGTCACTTCAGACATGGTCAGTTCCTTTCATGTACTTCCGATATAAGTTATCCCGAAAGCATAACACAAAGTGGTGTCGTGACAGCAGCCAGCACCGTCGAGAGTAGCAAACTAGTTGCCATGACACCTTCCATCGTTTTGAATTGGCGCGCCATCAAATAGACATTCACACCTGTTGCAATAGAGGCCAGCAGCACAATAGCTTGCGTCTCCATGCTCGGTAAACCAATCAAACGGGCAATGCCCCAGGCCGCCAGCGGATGCCCGATCAGTTTCAACAAGCAGACACTGATCGATTGCCCCCAATTACCACCAATGCCATATTCCGCTAACCCCATCCCTAGCGATAACAACGCCATTGGTGCGGCAGCACTGCTGATCATGCCAACGGTATTATCAATCAGTAAGGGCAGCTTCCAACCTGTCAGCCCCCAGGCCGTACCCGTCAGAATGCCGAAGACGATCGGATTTTTCAGTACACTTTTAACGGTATGGAAAAAACCACGAAACGAGAAACTACCATGTTTGGCAAGCTCTACCGAAATGGTGACCAGCGTCCATAAGATCAGCGAGTTAAACACTAACACCAACGCAACCGACGGTAATGCCGCATCGCCCAGCATCATTTTCGCCAGCGGTAGCCCCAACATCGAATTGTTGGAAAAAATGCCCCCTAACGCGAATACTGACTGCGACACGCCATCCAGCTTAAATAACTTCCAGGCCATAAAACGACCCAGGATAAAAACAATAAAGCAGCCGCCAAAAAAAGCGATCAACAGACGGGCATCCACCGGAGGCAGCTTGGAAAAGTCACTCATCAGATGGAACAGCATGGCTGGCAATGCGAGTGAAAAAACGAAACGGGATAATGACTCAGACATCACCTTGGGCCAATGCGCCCAACGCATCACGCCATAACCGATAAACACCAGAATAAACAAAGGTGTTGAGAGATAAATTTGATGTAATAAAGCGGACATGGCACCACCACCAAACAACGGGAGGCAAAGTCTAGCATGACGTATATCACAAATATTGCGCCACATTAACTTTCAAACGGAATCTCACGAATATCCAAACACGGAGTCATGCCTGATTTCTGCCCGACAAACTGGTATGCTAGATAAAACATATAAACTCATTTGAAACACAGGAGTTTCGGCTCATGCGCAACTTCACATGGTGGCAGGCTTTCTGGCTATCATTTTTTTCCCGCCAGCTGTATCAATCCGTCGCCCGCCAATGGCGTGGTATCGGCTCTTTATATCTGTTGATCCTTTCGGCGCTCGTAGTGATGCCGGTAACGCTGGAGATCCGCAATGGCTTTCAGTCATTTATCGAACAAGATCTGCCGCTGTATCTGGATGAGCTGCCCGAATTGACGATCCAGGGCGGGTATGCCTCCACACCGGAAGATCGTCCTTATATTATTAATGAAAAAGGAACGACCGATCCTTTCATTGTGATCGATACCAGCGGCGAATTTACCAGTCTGGAGCAAACCTCTGCGCCGGTGCTGATCACGAATGATCGTTTATATATCCGCAAAAGTGATATTGAGACCCGCTCGTTTGATTTCTCAACATTCACCGATATGACCATTGATCGTGAATTGCTCGACTCGTTTCTGAGCACCACCAGCAAGTTTGTCATGCCATTAACCTACGTCATTCTGGTGTTATTTGCCTGGTCATGGCGTATTACACAAGCAATGCTTTATGCTCTACTGGCTGGCTGGCTGGCAAAGAGACAAGGCTTAGTCATGCGTTATCCTTCCTTTGTGCGGATCAGTGCGGTTGCGCTGACGCCTGCCATGATCATCGATATGCTGCTGGGTATTACTGGTTTACCACTCCCATTTGCTAGCGTGCTGTTTGTTGTGCTGGAAGTCATGTACCTGCGCTTTGCCATTCAAAGTGTTTGCCAGTTGCCCAGAGATAAACGTGATGATGAAGGTTCCATCATTGCGTAATGACTCGAATATCAAGCAAGAAAAAGGGAAGCTCATTGCTTCCCTTTTTTATTGACTGAACGTGCCTGATTAATCTTTGTAAATCTTTGGATTAAACAAGTCACGTAACCAGTCGCCCAGCAGATTAATGACCAGTACCAACAGCACCAGACAGATACCAGGGAAGGCGGTGATCCACCATGAACCGGAGAAGATATAGTTAAAGCCGATGCTGATCAGCGAACCAAGCGATGGCTTATCTACTGGCATCCCCAAGCCTAAGAATGACAGTGCCGCTTCCGCCATAATGGCATTGGCAACCTGTACCGTAGAGATAACCAAAATCGGTGATAAGCAGTTCGGCAGAATATGACGGAACATGATGCGCGGGGCTTTAAAGCCCATGACACGTGCCGCTTCGACATACTCTTTCTTCTTCTCAGCCAACACAGATGCACGCACAGTACGTGCATATTGTGGCCATTCCGAAATACCAATGATCAGCACCAGCATCAGGATGGCATATTGCGAGTAGAAATCACCGCCCAACGTTGCCTGAAAAATAGCCGATACAATGATCGCCACCATCATGGTCGAGAATGACAACTGGATATCCGCCAGACGCATCAGCAGGTTGTCGACCCGGCCACCCACATAGCCAGCCACCAGCCCCACCACGACACCGATCAACAGCTGTAACGCAACTGCAAACAGACCAATGATCAGAGAAATTCGCGAACCATACAGAATGGTACTCAGAATATCGCGACCCTGATTATCGGTGCCGAGCATGAAGTTAGCATCACCACCTTCCAGCCATGATGGCGGCATTTCGGCATCCATGATGTCATAGGTAGACGGATCATACGGATTATGCGGCGCTAACCACGGTGCCAATGTCGCCAGCACCACGTAGCAGACAAACACCAGAAAACAGAAAATGGCGACTTTGTCTTTCAGAAAATAGTAAATCAAATCGGACTGACGGAAACGCTGCCAGCGACTCATCGTTGCTTGTTGTGACATCTTAGCCTCCCTTGGACGTCAGTTTGACCGTTGGGTTGATCAAGCCATACAGCAGATCGACCAAGGTATTCGTGACCACAAACACCAAGCCCACGAAGATAACGTAAGCGGTGATCAGTGGTGTATCGACGCGTGTAATCGCCTCCAGAAACAGAAAGCCAGTGCCCGGCCACTGGAATACGGTTTCCGTCAAAATGGTGTAAGCCACCATCGAACCGATTTGCACGCCGCCCACAGTGATGAGTGGCAGCATGGTGTTTTTCAGCGCATGGCGGAACCAGACTTTGTTTTTATCTAAGCCCTTCGCCCACGCGAATTTAACGTATTCGGCACTCAGTGCTTCCAACATTTCTGAGCGCACCAAACGGATAAACAGCGGCAGCATGATGGAGGAAAGCGCAATCGACGGCAGCAGCAAATGCTTCAGACCATCAAGAGTAAACAAACCAGATTGCCAGCCGAACACATTCACCGTTTCGCCACGGCCATACGATGGCAGCCAGCCCAGTTCGATTGAGAAGACATACATCAGCAAAATGGCGGTCAGAAACACCGGCACAGAAATACCGATGGTGCTGATCCCCATGATCAGTTTACTGCCCAAACCACGTGGACGAATGGCACAATAGACGCCCAGCGGGATCGACAACAAAATGATCCAGCAGGTTGCAGCAAACACTAATTCCAGTGTCGCCACCAGCTTACTCAGAATGATATCCAGTGCTGGTTTCTTAAAAATAAATGAGGTTCCCCAATCGCCGTGCATGGCATTGGTCAGGAAACGGGAATACTTAATCATGAAGGGATCATTCAGACCCAACTGATTTCGCAATACTTCACGCTGCGCTTCAGACACACCTTGTCCGACCATTTCGCGCAACGGATCGCCTAAATTATCCTGAATAGCAAACGCTACCAGACTGATCACAAACATTACTACGATGGCTTGCGCCAATCGTTTAAACAAAAAAGTCAGCATGCACGAAGATCCTGCATCTTAATAAAAAACGGATCGAGGGCCGCATCAGCGATGCAGCCCTTTAATCACAATTACTCTTTAACTTTCAGATCGCCGTAGTATGGGAAATCCAGACCATTAACGATTGGTTTGATGTCCAGCTTGGTTTTTGCAGCCCAAGACAGGTTCTGCCATTCCAGAGGCAGGTAAGCTGCATCTTTCATTAACAGTTTTTCAATCTGCTGCAGCATGGCGGTACGTTTCGCAACATCCACTTCCGCATTCGATTGTGCAATCAGCTTATCAACTTCGGCATTTGAGTAACCGCCGCAGTTGTACTGACCTTTACCGGTTTTATCGTTGCGTGTCTCAACCAGATATTCATAGTAGTTACCAGAATCCTGAGTATCTGACTGCCAGCCGATCAACTGCATACCAGCAGCGCATTTGTCGTACTCTGGCCAGTATTGTGCTTTCGGCATGGTCTTCAGCGAGACTTTGATGTTGATCTTAGACAGCATGTTAGCCACGGCTTCTGCGATCTTAGCATCGTTGATATAACGGTTGTTGGTCGCGATCATAGTGATCTCGAAGCCTTTTTCCTGACCTGCCGCTTTCATCAGTTCTTTGGCTTTTTTCAGATCATACTGTGGCGTCAGTTCAGGTACGTGACCCAAATAACCTTCCGGGCTCATCTGACCAGCTGGGGTCGCAAAACCCTTCATGATCTTATCCACGATGCCTTTTTGGTTAACCGCCAGATTCACCGCTTCACGCACGCGCTGATCTTTGAATGCAGGAACGACATTCTGGTTCAGTTCGAACATGACGATACGGTTGCTGGTTTCAGTCGCCATCTGCAGATTGCTGTCAGACAGAACGCGTTTTTGATCGTTCGGAGCTACCGGTGCGATCATATCTACGTCACCAGACAACAATGCTGCGACACGAGTTGCATCTTCTTTAATTGGAACAACAGTCAGTTTTTCAACATTACCGAGCGATTTTTTGTCCCAATAATCCGCGTTACGGGTCAGTTCAAGTTTCACACCCTGTTCACGGGAAACCAGTTTGAATGGACCAGTACCGGAAACATGGTTCGCTGCGTAAGTATTGGCGGCTTTAACAATTTCGTCTTTGTCTTTACCGTCTTCCGTCTTACCGGTATAGAACTTAGAGTCCATGACGAACAGATAAGTGGCATTCTGCAGCACTAATGGGTATGGCACTTTAGCAACCAGATCGACGGTATAATCGTCTACTTTTTTCATGCCTTCATAGACAGTGAACAAACCTTTGTAGTCGTCTGATTTCTGAATGCGATTGTAAGTCCAGATCACGTCATCCGCAGTGAAAGCATTACCAGAATGGAATTTCACACCTTTACGCAAATGGAAACGTACCGTTTTCGGATCAACCTGATCCCATGATTCGGCCAGACGGCCCTCAAATTTCATGTCTTTGGTAAAACGAACCAGTGGGTCAAAAGACATGTGGGCATATTGCAAAATACCGCCAGACAGCTGCTCATAGATATCCAGTGATTCTGGATCAGCATCCAGCGCCACTTTTACATCCGCAGCATACAAAGGCATGCAAACACCTGCAGCCAGCAACAAAGCAGCAATTTTGCTCATTCCTGTTTTCATCAATTAGCTCCCTATTTTAATTACTATGCAGACTGATTCACGGCTGCCGTTTCTTCCGCGATCTGTAATCCAGCGCGGCTCATACCTTTAAATTCCGGCATCAATGAAATCAGCTTACGGCTGTACTCATGCTGTGGTGACACAAACAGATCTTCTGTCTTCGCCACTTCCAACAAAGTTCCTTTTTGCATCACACCAATACGGTCACACATCTGACGGATCACCGGCAGATCGTGACTGATAAACAGCATGGTGAGTTTGAGTTCCTGCTGCAGATCTTTCAGCAGATTGAGGATCTGTGCTTGCACCGACACATCCAATGCGGAAGTCGGTTCATCACAAATCAACAAACGAGGACGGGTTGCCAGCGCACGCGCAATCGAAATACGCTGACGCTGACCACCGGAAAATTCATGCGGATATTTCAAACCCGCCTGACGGCCAAGCCCGACATGGTCGAGCAGATCACCGACGATCTGCACTACCTGACGTTCATTTTCCGCCAGATTATGAAAACGGATCGGTTCCGCGATAATATCAGCCACTTTCATACGTGGGTTCAGCGAAGAATACGGGTTCTGGAACACCATCTGCATTTGACGGCGGAACGGACGACGCTCTTTTTCACTTTTCAGCGCAGTCAGGTCAATGCCTTCAAAAATAACTTTCCCTTCGTGTGGTGGATACAAGCCGGTGATCACGCGAGCAATCGTGGATTTACCTGAACCAGATTCACCGACCAGACCGAAGGTTTCGCCTTCCTGAATTTCAAAGCTGACATGATTGTTCGCCTGCACGTATTCACGACGCGATGGGAACATAGAGTCTTTGGTCAAAAAACGCAGGCTAACATTATCGACCTGCAGCAAGGCGCCGTTGTAATCACGTTGCTCTTGGCGCTGCCCCAACCAATGCGTTTTCAGATCGATCGAATGCAGTGGTTCTGCCGATTCAATATAAGAAACCAGCGGGAAACGTACTAATTTGACGTCAGAACGCGGCACTGCCGAAATCAGACTTTGTGTATAAGGATGTTTCGGTGCACCCAGCACCTGTTCCGTCGTGCCAATTTCAACTAAATCACCACGATACATAACAGCAACACGATCAGTGATGTTTGATACAACACCCATGTCGTGAGTGACCAGCATGCAACCAACCTGACGCTCTTTACACAGTTTACGAATCAACTGCAGGATCTGATCCTGAATCGAAACATCCAGCGCAGTGGTTGGTTCATCGGCAATGATCAAATCCGGATCGCAAGACAGCGCGATAGCAATCACCACGCGCTGACGCATACCACCAGAGAATTGATGCGGATATTGTTTAATCCGTAGTTCCGGTTGCGGAATACCGACCGCCGCCATCAACTCTAATGCTTTTTCATACGCTTCATCGGCTTTCAGTTCAGTATTCGCCAGCATGGTTTCCACCAGTTGCTGTTCTACCGTGAAAAGCGGATTCAGCGAGGTCATTGGATCCTGAAAGATGAAACCAATCTTCGCACCACGAATTTCGCGGATCGCATCTGGCGCCAAGCCAGAGATTTTTTCACCGTTCAGGAAAACATCGCCACGCGCGATGCGACCTGGCGGGCTTAGCAAATCAATGACTGCGTTGCCGATGGTCGATTTACCTGCACCTGATTCACCAACCACCCCCAGGATCTCGCCTTTTTCAATCGAGAATGACAGATCTTTCACTGCCGCCATCACGCCATGACGCGAAGGATATTCAATTCTTAAATTTCTGACTTCCAGCAGGGACATCCGTCAACCTCTAATCTTGCAACGAAAAACACTGTATTCGGAGACCAGAAGTGCACACTTCGGGCCAAGATAAGCGATCTATCTTATAAGGAAGATAAATTCATAGAAACAACAAATAACAGGATTACATTCCAGAAGATTAGCTATTTCACAAAATTAAATAAAAAAGGCGAGAAATTGCGTGATTTCTAATATTTACAATATAAAGCAGCGTTTTAAGTTGTAAATTTAGATAGGCAAAGATTGAATCCGAAGCAACAACACATGTGATTTTCAACTAAAAAATAAGCCTTTTATAACATACTCACAACATAAAACAGCGAAAAAACGAGCAATTTTGGTGCAAATGCCTTTACATGGGAATATATGAATATCAAAGAATAAGAGCGGGTTTATACCGCTCTTATTCAGGTTTACAGAACAAGCAGTGAAATTTAGTGAGTTACACACCCGTTAGAGTCGAAATTCATTCCAGGGTTTGTTTGTAATTCTGTCTGATACACATTAATACAACCAATCTGGACAGCGGTAGCTGTAGAGTTCGCATCTAATGCAACAACTTTGGGTGAAGGATCAGTTAGATAACCCGTTGCTGTACCGCTAATTGTAATATTAAAACTAGCACCTTTTGTTGTAGTACAACTAAATGGTCGATACGCTGGCGATGCAGTCGCATTAACCGCAGCTAGGATACAGGTAGCCACTGAACTATTACTACTAGCGATTGTGAGGTTGTCGAATGTTTTATTATTGCCATTCGTTGTGCATGCAACTGCACTATAAATTTTAGGATTGCCACCGGTTATTTTTTGGTCTAAACAATACAAACTACCACTTACTGTTACTGCAGTTGGAGAAACTGTTCCACCAACAGTGACTGTTAAATAATCAGTCAGTGCTTTTGTATCATCATAAGTAGAGATAGCTACCTCTGGCGTATTTTTGCTGTTCTGATACGCCGCAACTGAAGAGTTACCTTGAAAAGCTTTGACACTAATAGATGTAGAGCCAGTTTGATCATCTAATAGATAGCCTCGTTTATAAACACCGTAGTAATCAGAATCAGCATCCGTTAATGTTTTTATAGGCTCACTATAAACGCTCGCCACCGCAGTATCTGAAGATGACCATTGAGAAAGTAATGTCATATTAATGTCGTAAAATGGTACCTTTGTTAAAAAATCACTGTCATTAACATTAAGCGTACTTAACCAAGTATCTGACATCACATCAACAAAAATACCTCTCGCAATTAACTGTTTACTAACTGGTGTTACCGCAGTTTTATCAATAACAACAGTGGTAATCGTATCACCACCTGGAGCCGCATTCCCTGAAATAGCTAACCACTGAGAAAAACTCTTGATAGAAGTGGCTGTACTGTCTGACGTTAATGTTGAATTGTGAGACGGCCAGCTTCCAGTTTTTTGTAATGAGACATAACGTTGCACAACATAATTAATATAATTTTGATAGCTAGTTTGATTGGCTGTTTTTTTAAGAAAGTCTGTACTCATTACAACCAACTTAACCATATTCCAATCAGGCATCGGCTTATAATAGCCATCAATGCGTAATAATCGGCAAGAATCAATGTAGTTTCCACTCGTTACAGCTGACATTGATGAATTATATTTCGAAGTGGGATAATTCAATCGATTATAATAATCACTAAATAACCCACTGGTCCAGGGCGAGATCATGAACGTTTTCTAAGCAAATTCAGACGCTTTGACCTACAGAT
>ERZ650302.299-NODE-299-length-26207-cov-7.555216_pt1 | contig 26207 bp, 20 predicted proteins | sample MGYA00376238_ERZ650302 | MGnify/ENA primary metagenome ERZ650302 (study PRJEB26733, sample SAMN07839298) | wastewater metagenome | biome: urban; feature: wastewater treatment plant; material: waste water | place: USA: North Carolina | collected 2016-04-28 ... | reverse complement strand
ATTCAACATTGACGGTATCATTAAGTATATCGAAAATGGCGGTAGCGCAGATCAGGAAGTTTACACCAAGGGTAAGGTGGTATCAGTTAAGGCAGGCAGCTTTGATGCCAGTTATGGTAGTTTGAAGTATTATATTTCTGATGATGGTACTACGGCTAACCAGTTCTATGTTTACAATGGCTATGCTGGTCCAAATCGCACAAAGTTTTCAGGCGAAGATGCTCTGAAGCCAGGCGATGAGGTTGTTATCTGCGGTAAGGCTAAGAACTACAGCGGAACCAACGAATATGATACAGGTAACTATCTTGTATCTCTCAATGGTAAACCAACAAGTGGGTCTACAACCCCTGATACTCCAGCTGACGGTTACATCAATGAGACATTCAGCAAGAGCTTCGGTTCATTCACAGCCAAGACCATTAAGGGTACAGCATGGGGTATCGACTCTTACGGCTATGCCAAGGCTACAGGTTACGATAATACCTCTAAGACAACAACTCCATCTGAAAGCTACATTGTTTCTAAGGCTATCGACCTCTCTGCATCTAAAAGCGCGACATTGGAGTTCTCTTACATTCTCCGCTATGTTACAAAAAATGGTACAGCCGTTGAGGGAGTAAAGAATCAGGTTCTCATCACAGACAATTACACCGGTGACCCAGCTACAACCAAGTGGACAGACATTACAGGCACAATGAAGGAAGGCACAGACTGGGCGACCTGGGAAACATACAAGCACGACCTGTCAGACTTCAAAGGTAAGAAGAACGTAGTTATCGCTCTCCACTATGCCTGCGCAGCTTCATCTGGAACATGGGAAGTAAAGAATCTCTCTGTGAAAGAGGCTACAGGAGGAACTCCAGACACTCCATCAAAACCTGATACTCCTGCTACAAAAGACGGCATTACCATCGATGGCACCACCGTTACATTGAGCAATGCGGCAGCCACAACCACGGGTGCCAGCGTAGAGCTGGATCTCAACGCAGCAGGTTTGGTGAACGAGGAAGCCGTAGAAACCGTGAAGTTCTCAGATGGTTCCACCGTAAACTTCGATGCCAACGGTCAGAAGAATGGTCCTAAGTTCTACACCAAAACCAAGGGCGTTCGCGTATATGCCAACAACAAGCTCATCTTCAAGGGCATCAAGAAGATTAAGCAGATTGTGATGACCTGCGACAGCTACAACGGCACCAACTACGTGGGCAATGCCACAGCCACCATCGAGTTCTCAGGCACCACAGCCACCTACACCAACCTCTTTACAGAGACAACAGGCGGCGGTGTTCAGCTTCGCGTGAAGACCATCAAGATAGTTTATGCGGAGTAAAGTGCTAATTCTCAAATATTTCTTAAAAAGAAGAGGAAATATTTGGTGGTTTCAGGAAAAAAGCGTAACTTTGCAGCCTGAAATTGATAACAGGCTATAATGGGCATGCCCCGATAAGGGACACGAAATGATGCAACAAGCATCCCCATGACGTCTAATTTTAATAACCCAATAAAAATAAAAAAGAAAAATGAAAAAAGGTATTCATCCAGAGAATTATCGTCCTGTAGTATTCAAGGATATGTCTAACGGCGATATGTTCCTCTCTCAGTCTACATGCAAGACTAACGACACTGTTGAGTTCGAAGGCGAGACTTATCCAGTTGTTAAGATTGAAATCTCTAGCACATCTCACCCATTCTACACAGGTAAGAGCAAGCTCGTTGATACAGCGGGTCGCGTAGACCGCTTCATGAACCGTTACGGCAAATTGAAGAAGTAATAATATACCTTTTTTATAAGGATATATTTATTATCGCAAAGATACTGAGTGCATTCCAGCGTAGTTGCATATACGTAGGAATGCACTTTTTTTCTCTATTCTATCCTCATGCAATCGATTTCTACATACATTATTATATAGAAAGTACTTAATCTTTAACTTCAAAACATTATCGAGAATTATGAAGCATACTAAGTTTTTTATCTTCGCGCTCGTTGCTGCGATGACGTTCTCTGCCTGCGGCACTGACGATACCCTGCAGTTCTATTATCCTGAAAACGGTGGTAATACGGGTGGTGGTAATACGGGTGGTGGAAGCACAGGTGGCAATACCGGTGGTGAGTCAACCGATAAGAACAATACAAACAAGAATGTGGCTACTGCCAACATGCCACAAGTGGTAAGAAACGCTATCGGCGGTCTGGAGTTCCCAAAGCTCAAGAATAATGGTACCAGCTATGCCATCGTTCACATGGATAATACAACAGGTATGTTGAACTATTCTACAGAATGGGATGACAACATGAAGAGCCAGAGATGGAGCTGCTATACTTTCCACACCGGAAACACGGCATCTAACGTAAAAAGATGGGATGCTCCTCAGGGCGAGCGCCAGTATCCATGGGATACGGATCTGAAAGAACAATGGGGAATTACAGATTTTACAGAAGACCCTACTCCTACAGCTCAAGGCTTTGACCATGGTCATATCTGCCCTTCTGCTGACCGCAAGCTGAACCTTACCCAGCAGAAGCAGACTTTCTTCATGACCAACATGCAACCACAGTACAGCAACTTCAACCAGCGTGGCACCTGGTATAAGATGGAGGAAGATCTTCGTAATAAAGCTCCAAAGATTGATTCTGATACCCTGTTTATCGTGAAGGGCGGTACCATCGACCCAGTTGGCAGCGAGAGTAATCTCCTGGGCTGGAAGAAGAATGGTGCTTCTAGCGAAACAAAGAAGCCAGGCTATATCCCAATACCAAAGTATTTCTTTGTAGCTGTTTTGAAAAAGGAGTTTAATAAGAGCAAAAACCAGTATACCTACAGTGCCTTCGGCTACTGGTTCCTTCACGAGAACAAGGCATTTGAAAAGGGCGATAAGCTCGGCAAATATGTCGTAAACATCAAGACGCTGGAAGACAAAACCGGCATCGACTTCTTCTGTAATCTCCCTGATGAAATCGAGAAGGAAGTGGAAAACGTAGATGCAGAAGCTCTCAAGAAACTTTGGGGCTTTAAATAAATCAGGCTATATACAAACAAAGAAGAGGGTGTGTCATAAGTTTATGATTCACCCTCTTCTTGTTGTTGAAGTTGTTGAAAGAGATAGGATATGTTGTTGGAAAAGATAGGATATGTTGTTGAGATAGTTAGTATCTTCGGTCGCACAACAGCTGTTGTGCGCTTGCATAACAGCTGATATGCGCATGCACAACACCTGTTGTGCATGCGGTGGTCAACTGTTATGCACCAACTATTATCCAGACTTATGACACCCCCGTTTCTTGGTTTATATCATCATCTTCTTGGCAACTTCTTGATAGCATGTGGCATGAATGCCCTGCCGGTAGCCTTACCGAAGCTAGGAGCTACGGAATCGGTTGCAGCAGAACGGGTCTTCTTACGGGCTCCACTCGGATCGTAGCGCACTAAATCGATTTGCATCACATCACCCTTAGCCTTACCTGTTCCTATCATATAACCATAGAACACATCCTGGCCCCTTTCATCACCCAGATAGAAACCATACTGCTTAGCACCTGCATCCATCACATAGGTAGCACCAGAATCATTATAACGGATATAAATATCACCATTCTTATCGATGTACCAGGTAAACTTCAGAGTCTGGGATTCATTGCTTCCATCATCGGCATAATCCACTTCTACACCATTACCACTGAGCGAGTTAACCTTATCACCCGCCTGATAGAACGTCATCTCGGCATTGAAACTGTAGTTATTGCGAGACTGGCCGTCCTCAGCAAGTTCAGAGAGCATCACAGAGCCTCTCCAGTCGCCTGTAAGAGTCTGAGCCTCCGACAGCAGGTAATCATCCTGAGAGCCGTTAGAACCGTTGTTCCAGTCGCCCTGATTCCATCCCCAGCCACCATGATTATAGTCATCATACCAGTAATAATCATCATGCCAATAATCATCATCATCACATGAGGTAAATGAGAAAGATGCTGTAGCTATCGCCATCCACATCCATATCCGATTAAACTTTTTCATATCTTGTTTCCTTTCTTCAAACTAAATTCCTTATTGCCTTACTTCACTACAAAACGGCGAACAGGCTTCTGATTATCATCTGCCACCTTAACATACTCTACAGAATCCTTAGCTCCGCGAGAAACAATCTGGGTGTTCTCCAAGCCCGAATGCTGCTTGCTGTAGCCCCAACCGTCATCGTAGTCCCAATCGTAGCCCCAGTCATAATCGCGCCAGTTATAGCTGTAAGAATCGCGATAAAGCTCGAAATAAGCACGGTTGCCGTTATCAGCATCTACATATCCAGAGAACTTGCGGTCGCCCAGAGCATAGTCGTAAATCACAACATCGCTACCCTCATCAAGAAGAGTGATATAGATGTTTCTGTTACGTACTGTCCAGGTAATATGGTTTGCTATATAATTGTTACCATGCCAATAATCTCTATCAAAGTAATCGATCCAATAGCCTGTACCGGAATAGAAACCATCATTCTGGTCGAATCGGATTACCGAGTAGAGGGCATTGTGATTACCATATTCTACCAACATATTACCCTTCCATGTACCATCGAGGGTGTATGCAATATCAGAATCATCATCACATGAGGTGAATGAGATACTCATCAAAGCTATGAAAGCCATTGTGAGAAGAGTAGTAAACTTTTTCATATCAATTTATCAGTTAAGTTATTTATATTCTTATATCTTCTATACTTTTGAGTTCTCGAAGAACAGCATTCTTTCTTGAACTCGATGCAAAGGTAGTGGATTTTTCGTCTGCATCAAAGGGGAAAAGGATACAAACTGAGGGGGAAATCCCTATTCTTTCAAAAACAACCGCCTTTTTTGATGGTGTTTCTTTCGGTTTTGATGATATTTCTTTCTCTGTATCAAAGATTTAACACCTTCTTAACACATTGTATCGATATTTTTCGTATCTTTGCATCATAAATAAGTAATTATTCAAAGAACATGCTTTTAGCACAAAGTAAATTCTAAGAATGCGCTCAAAAAAATGAGTTTCAACAGTTTATTAATTATACGTTAAACCTTTAAAATTATTAAGTTATGAACAAATTTTTACGCTATTCATTATCATTGGTTCTGGCGTTCGTAGCTAGCGTTACATTTGCAGGAACAACTCCTTACAAAGTATTGACTTTCCCTGACGAAGGTTCTGAAGGCAAGGCAATCAGAGCTTATAACAAAACATGGAAAGCTAAAATAGGAGAAGATGTCTGGACTATTGCAAATTTCAACTCAAACAGGTGGGAAAAAAGTTGGAAATACATCAAATGCGGAAGTAATAAATTTGAATCTGTTGCTTCCATCACTTCCCCTGCTATTGATCAGCCTATCAGCAATATTGTCTTGACCATCGACAATATTACTAAAGCTAAGATCAATTCTATCAAGTTGCAGGTAGCAACTGATGCAGATTGCAAGAATGTAACTGAAGAAATCCCTGCAAAGATTGAAGATGGAGACTTGATCTTCAAGCCAACTAAGTCTGCTGCAAACAATTACTATAAGTTTATCTTTGACTGCCAGGCTGGAAGGAATGGTTTGATTCAAATTTCTAAGATTGCATACTATAAGGTAGGCGATGCTCCTGAAATCGTAGACATTACAAACACAGCAGAAACCGCTTATACCATTGCTAAGGCTAAGGAACTGATTGATGCAGGTAAAGGCTTGAGCGAAAGTGTATATGTTAAGGGTACTGTATCTCAGGCTAGTGAAAAATTAGATGCTACATACGGCAGCCTTTCTTACTACATTTCTGACGATGGTACAACAGGAAATGAATTGCAGGTTTATGGTGGTCTTTCTTTCAAGGGTGAGAAATTCACTTCTGTAGATGATATCAAGGTGGGTGACGTAGTTGTTGTTTATGGTAAGCTTGTGAAGTATAAAACTACTTATGAGCTTGATAAAGACAACATTCTCATCTCTCTGAATGGCACAACTACCGGCATCACTAACATAACAACAGATGAAGCTGCAAAGAACGCTCCTGTTTACAACCTCGCAGGCCAGAAGGTAACCAAGGCTTACAAGGGTGTAGTCATCAAGAACGGAAAGAAGATGATTCAGAAGTAATCAAATTCAAAACAACATATCCCTACTGCTCCTCCGATATTCATTTATCGGGGGAGTTTTTTTGTTAGGCATAACATAAGAAGGAACCATAAGCAAATCAACCAAATATTACCCCTATAACATGAAAAGTGGAATAATTTAATGCAATAACATAAAAAAATACACCTAAAACTACGATATCTCATTTATTTTCACTACCTTTGTTGCGATTTATAAACGTATACGAATAAAAAATGATGAAAAGAAAATTATATATCACCCTATTAGGACTGCTCTCTACCATCATGACAGCAGCTGTACCCTACTGCGATGTGAGAAAATTCTCTATCACAGACGGACTCGCTGCCAATACCATCTCAGACCTCAAACAAGGTAAAGACAACCTCATGTGGTTCAGTACATGGAACGGACTGTCGTTCTATGACGGCTACAAGTTTCATACTTTCAGAGACAACCCGGATGATATTGACGTTCTGTCAACCAACCGTATACTGAAAATAGAACCATCCTATAACAACAACGTGTGGTGTATCACATACGACCACAAGCTCTACGTATACGATACCCACTTCTGCCAGTTCTTTGCCGTAGGACAGAAATTCAACGAACTGTTCAACATCGACCTGCGCGTGAGCCAGGTATACCCATTGAAAAACGGAGCTACATGGTTTACTTCAGAAGATGGAAAATACATCATCCGATCAATAGGAAAAACCTTTGATGAGCGGAACATAGAACTCATCAAAGTAGGAGAAAAGGGACTCAGAAGCGGAAATGTATGGTACATCCATCAAGATATACACGGAAGAGAATGGGTGCTTACCGACAAAGGCGCATACATATATCATTCGAAAATTCCAAGCAAACTGCCTTTCAAATGGCTCAGAGGGGTGGGAGAAGATGAGTTCCTGGCAACTGAAGACGGTAAACTGGCAAAATATGACCTGCAGAACCGACTCACCATGATACCAATGCCAGAAGGCGTAACCCGTATCAACGGACTGAAAAATACAGGTTACCAGCTTCTGATGGCAACCAACCTGGGTGTAGTAATCTACAACCCGCGCACCTTCAAGTTTGATATCATCAACGTACAGAGCCCGAGTCAGCCTCTGGCAGAGGTAAAGAAGATTTATATCGATGATTTCGGTATGGTATGGGCATTTACAGACGGTATAGGAGTAACCCTTGTCAATCCGAAGACCGGACAGACACAGTGGCTCTTTGCCGACCAGGACGACCCGATGGACCGCACAACCTGCGAAAGCAATTTCATCACACAAGATGAACACAAGACCCTCTGGGTAGTGCCAAGAGGAGGAACCTTCAGTTATTTTGACCGCAAGGCAGGAAAACTGGTGCCTTATCTGCTGAGAAGCAATTCATCGGGCAACTACCGCATACCGAAGATTACGAAATATGTACTCTCAGACCAGGGAATCCTCTGGCTGACAGGCTCTCACGACCTGACACAGGTAGTCTTCAAATATCACCCTTACATTATCAACAAGCTGGATGTGGGCGAAGACGAAGTGTTCTCGGTGAATGCATCGCCAGACGGACATATCTGGGCTGGTTATTACAATGGTATAATCCAGGTGCTCAACGCATCCTACCAAAGCATCGGATACCTGTCGCCAAGCGGACAGATCGTGCCACAGCAAGTAAACTTCGACGAGAAGGGCATCTTCGCCATCCACTTCGATATCAAGGGAAGAGCATGGATAGGAACCAACGGAAATGGTGTCTATCTGATAGATAAAATGCAGGTAAGACACTTTGTTTATGATGCCAACAACCCGTCATCGCTGCCGTTCGACAAGATACAAGACATTGTAGCCGACCGCACCGGACGCATCTGGATAGGTACCTACGGAGGTGGGCTGGCACTTGTTAACGAGGCGGCAGACGGCAGTATCAGCTTCATCAGTAAACGAAACGGACTGCCTTGGGAGAAACAGCACTACGACCGCATACGCCGCATCTGCTGCACCACTACGGGAACCATTCTCGTAGGAACTACAGATGGTCTCATCACCTTCAGTGATGCCTTTACAAACGCAAGAAAGATCAATTACCACAAGACCTACTACATACCGAACGATACAACAAGTCTGGCTGCAAACGATATGAACAATATCATGGAGCACACCAGCGGCAAGATGTATATCTCGCAACAGGGCGGTGTGATGGAAGAGATTGTGAGCAAATCGCTCCTGCAAGACAACCTGAAGATGAAATACTTCCATGCCATCGATGTTAACGAAGGCATCGTACAGGGCATGGTAGAAGACAACCAGGGAAGAATCTGGGTAATCAGAGAATCGAGTATCGACTGCGTAAACCCGAAAACGGGCCAGTGCAATGTGTTCGGACCTAACGACTTCGACTTCAACATGTCGTTCTCGCAAAGCCGTCCTTACCACGATCCGGCAAGCAACAACATCTCGGTAGGTACCCCGATGGGACTGATTACCTTCAATCCGGCTACGCTGAAGAAGAGCAACTACCAGCCTAAAGTCATCTTCTGTTCCCTCCATTATAGCGGAGAGAAGGAGTCGGAACCTATCCTGCACAAGGATAAAGTGGTGATTCCTGCCAACAAGCGAAATCTGACCATCAACTTCGCATCGCTCGACTATCAGCGTAAGTATCAGACCAGATATCTCTATCGCATAGATGGTTTTACAGCTCCAGGCGTGTGGATATCAAACGGAAGCAGCAATACCATCGGCTTCAACCGTATCAGTCATGGCGATTACGTACTCAAGGTGAGAGCCACCAACTCTCACGGTGTATGGAGCAAGTATGTGGCAGAACTGCCTATCGAAGTGCGCCCTACCTTCTGGGAAAGCATCTGGGGCAAATTTCTGATGCTGCTTCTGCTCTTCGGTATCGTAGGCGCAATCTTCTATACCTACAACCAGCGCCAGCGCGAGAACGTAACCCACGAGATGAGCGTGATGAAGAACGAGTTCTACAACGATGCAGCCAACCGTCTGAGAACCCCTCTAACGCTCATCGGAGCCCCGGTAAAAACCGTTTTGGATACCGAACCGGGTATCACCCGAAAGGGCAAGGAACTGCTGAGAATGGTAATAGACAATGCCAACGAAATGCTGGTAATGCTGGACAAGGCTCAGAGATACGGCAACAAGGCAGACTTCTATACGAACAGCGGTCTGACCGAGGAAGATTACGACCTGACAGAAAGGGAGAAAGAGAACGGACAGATTGACGACCGCAATGCATCCGACTATCTGGAAGAAGTAAACAAACAGAAAGAAGAAAAGGATGAAGAGGCTGAACGACTGGAAGAAATGGGCAAGGAACAGAAAGAAGCACAAGAAGAAGCGGAACACAAAGACCAGACGGTACTGGTAGTTGAAGACAATGCCGACCTGCGCAAGTTCCTCTACAGTATCCTCTCGCCTACCTATAACGTGCTGCTCGCAGAGAACGGAAAGGCTGGCTTGGTAATGGCGCGCAAGGAGACGCCCGACTTTATCCTTACAGACGTTACCATGCCTGTGATGGATGGTTTGTCGATGATTCACGAGATCAAGCAGGATACCACCCTCAACAACATCCCAGTGATGATTCTCTCAGCCAAGGCAAGCGTAGAAGACCAGCAGCGAGGCTTTGATGAAGGTGTTGATGCCTATATCACCAAGCCATTCTCTACCCCTTATCTGCTCGGCCGAATAGAGGCTATCCTCACCCAGCGCCGCAACATTCAGATGGATGTCATCAGAAAACTGAAGGAAACTGGCGATAAAGATGCCATAGCAGCCCTGAGAATACTGCCTGCAGCAGCTCCTCTGCCTGCTCTTAACCAGGCTGAAACTAGTGCCGAGAACGAAGCGGTTGACCCAAACAGCGAGCTGGCATTGATGGCGGCACAGATGCAGGACAGAACCATGATGCGTGCCTTCAGGTTTATTGTTGAAAATGCAGGCAACCCGGAACTCAAGATAGATGATATCTCGAACGAAATCGGTATGAGCCGAAGCGTACTATATAATAAGGTGAAAGCAACGACCGGAATGACACCGGTAGACTTCGTTCGCCATATACGTATCAAGAAGGCATGCGAGATGTTGCGCAAGACAGACGATACACTGAGCAGCATCGCCTTTGCAGTAGGTTTCACCGACCCTAAGTATTTCTCGAAGGTATTCAAGAAAGAAACGGGTATCGTGCCTACTGAATACCGAAACAGAACGCAGGGATAGCCCGCATAATTACAGATAAAAGCAGTCATCATTACTGATGGCTGCTTTTATCTGTATTAACAAAAAGCAACACATATTACAGGACATATCTTCAGTTGTTGCCGGGCACAGCCTTCTTCGTTATCGTACACAGCAAAACGTTCAAACAAGGAAAAAAGCAGAATAGTCATAAAATTGAGCCGTTTTGCTTTGTTTTTTGACCGAATATTGCAAAAAAGTATAAAAATGGGGGGGTATTTGATTAATTTTCCCTTTTTACTGAAAAAAAACTGAGAAAAAGTTTGGTGTTACAAGAAAATGTAGTATCTTTGCAACAAGTTCTTAGAAAAGTTAAATGATAGATTAATCGTAAACCTCTTTTTCTTTGTTTTTTTGAGGAAAAAGAGGTAAAGAAAAAGGAATGCAGGGTTTGTGAAAATCCTGCATTTTTTATTTTTACAACTTTCATGCAGGCCGTTATGTAGTCTTATAATCTACACACCTTTCTATTCACAAACCCAATTATCTACGGAATCTATATACTCTTAACTGCGATACTATCTACATTATATATATTACGCTTATTCCTTCATCTATGATTTTGTTCGATTTTTAGAATTTTTAAAAAAACTCTTGAAGTATTCTAAGAGAAAAGTAGTATCTTTGCACTCTAGATCATATAAGTTGAGATCGGAAATATAGATAACACATACATAAAGATAAAAAAAATGAGAACTGTTTACGAATTTTCTGTTAAAGACAGAAAGGGAAAGGATGTTTCCCTCAAGGAGTATGCCAACGAAGTGCTGCTCATCGTTAACACCGCTACAAAGTGTGGTTTCACCCCTCAGTATGAGGAACTGGAGAAACTTTATGAGACCTATCATTCTCAAGGTTTCGAAATACTTGATTTTCCTTGCAACCAGTTTGGTCAGCAAGCCCCTGGTACAGATGAAAGCATTCATCAGTTCTGCAAGCTTACATACGGCACAGAGTTCCAGCGCTACAAGAAGATCAAGGTAAACGGAGACGATGCTGCCCCTCTCTTCAAATTTCTGAAAGAATGTAAGGGCTTTGCTGGTTGGGACGAGAGCCACCCTCTCTACCCTGTTCTCGACAAGATGTTGAGCGAGGCTGATCCTAACTACAAGGAGAGTGCCGATATCAAGTGGAACTTCACCAAGTTCCTCGTTAACAAGAAGGGTCAGGTTGTAGCCCGCTTCGAGCCTACCACAAGCTTCGATGTCATCGCTAAGGCTATCGAAGAGTGGTTGAACTTCTAATGAAAGATAGAAGTCTCGCACTGAGAATAGAATTTCTAAATAAAAGAAAATAGAATCTCTAAATAAAAAGCCAGGTTGCTTTTCGCAGCCTGGCTTCTTTTATAATGTGATATTGTTATTTCAATATATCTCAAAGAATAATTGTCAACTGTTTGCTATAAACTATTAACTGTTAACTGAAAATTAGTCAACCTTTGGCACATCCTTGAGGAACTGCTGGATTTCTTCATCACTCACAGAATAATCGTGCAAATCGCCATTGATAAAGCTATCGTAAGACGGCATATCGATAAGACCATGACCTGAGAGACAGAACAGGATAACCTTCTCCTTGCCCTCTTCCTTAGCCTTCAGAGCCTCACGTATAGTGGCTGCAATCGCATGACAGCTCTCTGGAGCAGGAATGATACCCTCGGTCTGAGCGAAGAGCATACCTGACTTGAATGACTCCAGCTGAGGGATATCTACACCATGCAGATAACCATCCTTCAGAAGTTGGGAGATAATCATACCAGCACCATGATAACGGAGACCACCTGCATGAATGTTGGCAGGCTTGAAATCATGACCCAGAGTAAACATTGGCAGCAATGGAGTGTAACCTGCCTCATCACCGAAATCATACTCGAACTTACCGCGAGTCAGCTTAGGACAGCTCTCCGGCTCTGCTGCTATAAACTCAGTATGGCGCTCGCCTGTGAAGTTGTGACGGAGGAATGGGAAGGCAATACCACCAAAGTTACTACCACCACCGAAACAAGCAATCACCTGATCAGGATACTCACCTGCCATCGCCATCTGCTTCTCTGCCTCTAGACCGATAATGGTCTGGTGAAGTGCCACATGATTGAGCACAGAACCCAGCGTATACTTACAGCCTGGTGTGGTTGTAGCCAGCTCAACAGCCTCACTGATGGCAGTACCGAGCGAACCAGGATGATGAGGATCACGTGTGATAATGTTCTTACCTGCGCGTGTACTCATGGAAGGAGAACCCTCTACAGTGGCTCCAAACGTACGCATGATGCTGGAACGGTATGGTTTCTGCTGCATGGTAATCTTTACCTGATAAACTGCTGCCTCCAGGCCGTAGAGTTTTGCTGCATAAGAGAGGGCTGCACCCCACTGACCTGCACCTGTCTCTGTAGTGACATTGGTATCACCCTCCTGCTTACAGTAGTAGCACTGAGGAATGGCTGAATTGATTTTATGAGAGCCTAACGGATTGATACTCTCATTCTTGAAATAGATATGCGCCGGAGTACCGAGTGCCTCCTCAAGGGCGTAAGCACGTACAAGAGGGGTTGAACGGTAGAAGGTGTACTTCTCCAGCACATCTTCCGGAATATCAATCCAAGCGTGCTCTGTATCAAGTTCCTGCTTTGAGCACTCCTTATTAAATACGTGTGACAAATCATCAGCATTCATTGGCTGGTGTGTCTGAGGGTTCAACGGTGGCAATGGCTTGTTAGGCATATCTGCCTGAATGTTGTACCACTGAGTAGGAAGTTCCTGCTCGCTTAAGATGTACTTTTTCTGTCTCATATTTATATATATGTTTAAAATTGTTGTATGCCAGAACAAAGGTACAAATAAAAAATGAAATAAAGAACTTTTTTATGTGTTTTTCCACTATTTTTTTATTTTTATGCAATAAAATAGTTCATTCTACAGGTATTATTTGTTGAATAAGTGTATTTTCAGTGTCATTTTTATAAACTTAATCAAATATTACCCCATAAAATACCAAATATTACACCCTATATTATAATGGAAAATAGTATCTTTGCAACAGAAAATTCAAAATGCGTTGTGAAACGCTTATCATCATCTTTTACTTATACAAAAAAAATAAAACATTGGAGTTCAATAGGGATATTGAGATTCCAATGTTTTTTTTATACACTAAACTGAAACATATTATCATGTAAAGTTGACATATCATCATGTAACGTTGTCAGATTTCTAACCTTTCAGTATAAATCAATAGTCTATTTTATTGTCTACTTCCACAATTGATAGAGGATTTTACCCATAGACTGTAGACACAGATTATTTCTTTTCATTACCTAAATCTATCTGCGATATCTGATTCAACAGATTTACAGCCTGCCCTACTGTCTTCACATCATTGATGCGAAGCATTCGCTTGTTGAATTTTTCCTTCAGAACACAATCTTGAATATGACTGGTAACGTAAGCGAGTATGCGGTTAAACATCTGACTTCTGTAGAACGGACTGTTTACATTGCTCACAAACTGCATCTGCATATAGCCCTGCTTGAGAATAATCTTCTCGCAACCTAGCTTCTTGCCTACCCTACGCAGACCTACCACATGCATCAGTTCGTCTGCTTCATGAGGCACAGGACCAAAACGGTCTATCATACGCTTGCGGTAAGCCTCTACTTCCTCATCGCTCTCCAGACGGTCCAGTTCACGATAAAGGAGCATGCGCTCACTGTCACCCGGCACATAAGTCTGAGGAAAATACATCTCCAGATCGCTCTCTATGCCACAATCGTCAACGAAATCATCACCCGTAAGCTGGGCACCTTCATCCATCTTCTCCTGATAAAGATCACAGAACTCCTCGTTCTTCAACTCTGTGACAGCCTGAGAGAGAATCTTCTGGTAGGTTTCATAACCCAGATCTTCCATAAAACCGCTCTGCTCAGAGCCCAGCAGATTACCCGCACCGCGGATATCCAGGTCCTGCATGGCGAGATTGAAGCCGCTACCCAGTTCGCTGAACGTCTCCAGAGCCTCCAGACGGCGACGCGCCTCAGGAGTAAGTGCACTCTTAGGTGGCGCCATCAGATAGCAGAAAGCCTTCTTGTTGCTTCTTCCTACGCGTCCACGCATCTGATGCAGGTCACTCAATCCGAAGTGATGAGCATCGCTCACGATAATCGTATTGGCATTGGAAATGTCGATACCGTTCTCTACAATAGTGGTAGAAAGCAGTACATCATAATCGTAATTGATAAAGCCCATGATGATTTTCTCCAAATCCTCAGGCTTCATCTGTCCGTGACCGATTGCTACCCTACAGTCTGGGATATGCTTCTCTATGAGCATCTTGAGCTCCGGAAGCTTGGATATTCTGTCGCATACGAAATAAACCTGTCCGTTTCGGCTCATCTCGAAATTGATGGCATCGCAGATAACTTCACTACTAAACGTTACCAGTTCGGTATGAATCGGATAACGGTTAGGTGGCGGAGTGCGCATGATACTCATATCCCGGGCGCCCATCAGAGAGAACTGGAGGGTTCGCGGAATCGGAGTGGCACTCATCGTGAGTGTATCGACATTTACCTTGAGCTGACGGAGTTTCTCTTTGGTAGACACACCGAACTTCTGCTCTTCATCGATGACGAGCAGTCCCAGGTCATGCCATTTCACGGTCTTTGATATCAGCTTATGCGTACCTATGAGGATATCAATCTTACCCTCTTTCAGGGCGTCAAGCACCTCTCTGGTTTCCTTCGTTGTACGGGCTCTACTGAGATAGTCTACCCTTACAGGCATGCCTTCCAGACGCTTTTTGAAAGTCTGATAGTGCTGGAAAGCCAGAACGGTAGTAGGCACCAGCACCGCAACCTGCTTGCTGTCGCACGCAGCCTTGAAGGCTGCACGGATGGCAACCTCAGTCTTGCCGAAGCCCACATCGCCACAAACCAGACGGTCCATCGGTCTGCCGCTCTCCATATCCTTCTTCACCTCCTGAGTAGCCTTATTCTGGTCTGGCGTATCTTCATACAGGAAGGAAGCCTCCAGCGTATGCTGCAGATAATTGTCGGCACTGAAGGCGAATCCCTTCTCCCGTCGGCGCTGGGCATAGAGTTTGATCAGGTCGCGCGCAATGTCCTTGATTCGCTTCTTAGCTTTGTCCTTGAGTTTATCCCAGGCACCTGTACCCAGTGTAGACAGGCGAGGCGGAGTACCGGTATCGCTGCGGCGATATTTGCTGATTTTATAAAGCGAGTGGATAGAAACATCCACCTTGTCATTGTTCGTATAGACGATGCGGATCATTTCCTGATAGCTGTTGCCCGTAGGAACCCTAACCAGACCGCCAAACTTGCCGATACCGAAGTCTACATGCACGATAAAATCTCCCACTTCCATCTCCTGCAGTTCCTTCATGGTGAGTGCCATCTTGCCGGCTCTCGCTTTATCTGAGCGCAGGTTATATTTATGAAAACGGTCAAAAATCTGATGATCGGTAAAGAAACAGCACTTCTTGTCATGGTCAGTAAAGCCTTCATGAAGCGTCTTGTCTACCGGTGTAAAACGGATGGCGTAGCGCTTCAGCTCTTCGCTTTCAAAGATATCCTTCAGGCGCTGTTGCTGCTTCTGGCTATCTGCCAATATATATAAGGTGTAACCCTGGAGCAGGAAATCCTCCAGAGTTTGACAAAGCAAATTGAAATTCTTATGGAAAAGAGGCTGTGGAGCGATATTGAAAGGTATCACAGCCGAACTCTCTGACGGAGCGACCTTGCCGAACTCGATACGGAGATGAGCCGCTACTGCCTTCTTGAAATCGAGCGGAGAAACGAGGTTGAGCTCGGTCTTCATGTCATGTCTGATGCGCTCAGCCTCTACCTCAGTAGCTCCCTCCAGCTGCTCGGTAAGGCTCTGCGATGAGAAGCCTTCGGTATAGATCTGACCGATGCGGTCGCAAACGAAAGAAAGGTCTTTCGCAACGACTGGCGTACTTTCGGAGAGGAAATTGAGGAAACACTGCTTGTTGCTCTCGATATGGGCGAGTTCGGGCACGATTTCTATCTCTGTGCGCTTCGCCTGCGAGAGCTGGGTCTCAACATCAAAGGTACGGATGGTGTCAATCTCATCGCCGAAGAAGTCGATACGGAACGGATATTCGCAGCTGTAGGAATAGACATCGAGGATGCTTCCACGCACGGCAAACTGGCCCGGTTCATAAACATAATCGGTTTCTTTGAGTTCGAAATCGCGCAGGGTATGAACCACATCGGTCTGAGCAATCTGCTGGCCTACAGTCAGTTTCAGAATCCGTTCATCCAGATTCTGCTTAGCCACAACGAGTTCTGCCAGTGCATCGGGATAAGTGACTACCGGGAAATGTCCTCCCGAAGAGAGGCGCGCCAGCACCTCTGTACGTAGGATTTCGTTCGCTGCATCACGCTGCCCGTATTTCACGGCACGCCGATAGCTGGAAGGAAAGAAGAAGACCTTCTCCTGCCCCATCATCTGAGTGAGATCGTGATAAAAATAGCCTGCTTCATCGGCATCATCCAGTACGAAGAGTACCGAACGCCTCATCTTCCCCTGCAGAGAAGCAAAGAACATCGGAGCCGAAGAGCACAGCAAACCCTGGAGAAAAATGGAATGAACCGACTTCTTCCCCATCAAATCAAAGAGGGCATCCGCCTGTGGCGAACGCCCGTATGTTTTTTCTATCTTTTGGATTTCCATCCAAGTACTGATTAGTGATTACTGATTACTGAGTAGTGATTACTGAGTATTAATCCTTCTTCGGATATTTCTTGAACCAGCCATCCAGGCGCAGTCGCATCACGCCAAAGAAAGCCTCACCAAAGATGCCACCACTCATCTTGCTCACACCTTCACGACGGTTAACAAAGATGACAGGCACCTCCTTGATCTTGAAACCTATTCGATGAGCCGTATATTTCATCTCTATCTGGAAAGCATAGCCCTTGAAGCGGATAGCATCCAAATCTATGGTTTCCAATACCTTACGTCGGTAGCAGACGAATCCAGCTGTGGTATCATTCACCTTAAATCCGGTTACGATACGTACGTATTTAGAAGCGAAATAGCTCATCAATACGCGTCCGATAGGCCAGTTGACCACGTTCACACCCGAAATATATCTTGAGCCTACAGCCACATCATACCCCTCATCGTGAGTTGCCGCATAGAGACGAGGCAAATCATTAGGATCATGACTGAAGTCGGCATCCATCTCGAAGATGAAGTCATAGCCCTGCTTCAATGACCATTTGAAGCCCATGATATAGGCAGTACCCAAACCGAGTTTACCCGAACGCTCCAGGATATGCAGACGACCGGCAAACTCATTAGCCATCAAGCCCTTAACAATGGCAGCAGTACCGTCAGGACTTCCGTCATCGATAACGAGGATATCAAACTGCTTTTCGAGACCGAAGACAGCACGGATGATTTTCTCGATATTTTCCTTCTCATTATATGTAGGAATGATTACTATGCTATCACTCATAACTTCTTCTAATTTTAATGATTCTGATTCTATATAATGTAATACAGATGCAAAATTACAACTTATTTTTGAAATAACAAGCGAAAAACCGAAATTATTGGTCCGGATTCTCTACAAAACCCTGATATTTCTTGTCAAGTCCGTTCATGATCGCCTCATAGCTCTTGTTCATCTGGTTCTTGATATTGTCAGCTCCCTTGCCTATCGGCTCGATAGGCTCATGAATGGTGAGCTTCAGAGGATGCCAGAAAGCCCAGTAGATGTCCTTCATGCGAGGCTTCACATCAAAACTGCCATTGATGGTAAGCGGACATACCGGCAACTGCAGTTCATCGGCAAGCATGAAAGCACCGCGGCGGAACACACCCATGTGCCCCGTAAACGAACGGGCACCCTCTGGGAATACCACCAGCGACATGCCCTCTTTAAGCACCTCGCGAGCACGGTCATAAGAAGCACGGATCTTAGAAGGTCCGCTCTTGTCTACAAAGATGTGGTGCGCATACTCACAGGCGATACCGATGAGAGGCACTTTGCGCAAGCCCTTCTTCATCATCCACTTGAAGTTTCTGCCCAGAAAACCGTATATCAGGAAGATATCGAAAGCGCCCTGATGATTGGCCACGAAAACATAACTCTGGTTCTTCTTGAGATGCTCACGTCCCTCCACCTTTACAGGCAGGAGGAGGATGCGGACCCAAAGCCAGGACCAATACTTGCCGGGATAATAGCCCCAGAAATGGCCATTGCCCAGCATACATCCCAAAACAGTAGTTAAACTGGTTAAAACGCTAGCCAACAAGAGGATAGGCAAGCATATAACAAGTTGATACAGACGATATAAGTACTTCATTTTTTATTTAAGAATGAATAATTTAACACTCAACATTTAACATTCAACACTCAACACTCCTCATTTTCTTTTGAGTGTGATGACCACGATTTCTGCCGTAGCCCCTATGCGGATTGGAACGGTACCGCCCAGACCCGATGTGGTATAGAGCTGGCAACCCTCCTCCTCGAAGAGGCCGTAATCATAAGGAGTAAACATCGACGGACGCAAGCCCAGGATACTGATCTGCCCCGCATGCGTATGACCGCTCAGCGTAAGCTGCGGTGCTACGACCAGCGAATCCTTCCTGTCAGGTCCTATCACATCGCCATCCTCATCCTTCTCCTTATTAATAGTAGAAGGCCAGGTCTCGCGCCATTGCTTCGGAATATGCTGCAGCATCAGCACGAAAGAGCCCGGTCTGATGCCATACAGCGCCTTCCTTACGTTGGTGCGCTTTGGCTTGTCATAGTTCTCTGTACCAGCTACATAGATGCTGTCAGCGCCTCTATGCACCGCCACATGCTCATTCATCAGCAGGCGCCATCCGCAACTCCGCTGGAAGTCCTGCATCCGCTTCTCGAGCGCAGCTATCTCCTGCTCATCATCTACATCCATATAATAGGTGTAATCGTGATTGCCCAGCACACTCATCACGCCATCTCTGGCTTTCAGACTGCTGAGCAGCGCCTGATACTCAGGCAGTTCATCGGGCGTAACATTCTGTAAATCACCCGTAAAGCAAATCAGATCAGGTTTTTCGGCATTAATGCTGTCGATATCGCGCTGAGGCAGATGACCACGCCAGCCATAGTATGACCCGAGATGGATATCGCTGAACTGAACGATGCGATAGCCCTCGAAAGACTTCGGCAGATTAGGTACATAGATGGTGATACGCTTGACTTGCATCTTAGGAAAACCTTCGGTAAATCCGTAGATAAAGCAGAAGAACGCCACCGCTCCCACTACCAGTCCGAGGAGCTTGCCCCAGTTGCGATGGCCGTGAAGGAGCCGCATACAGCACCAACCGAAGACACTGAACAGGCTGAAGACAAACTGCGGAACCGCACATACTGCCATCATCACAAACCAGATGTCGATGAGCACCGGATTGCGTGGCAGGAAGTTGGGCAGCATCGTGATATATGCACTGTAGGCGATAACCACGAAAGCCGGCAACCAGAAGAGCACCCGCTGCCAGAGACTTTTCAGCCATAACTTGCCATACCTTTTATATATCCACAGATACGGCAACAGGGTGAATACCACTACGGGTATCAATATTCTTGCTATCATTTTTTGATCAAACTTGATTGAAGATACGTTTTCATTGCCTGCACGGGCACTCCTCTGCGCTGTGCATAGTCGCGAAGCTGGTCGTCTCCTATCCGTCCCAGTTCGAAATACCGCGACTTGGGATGTGCAAACATCAGCCCCGAAACACTGGCATGAGGCGTCATCATTCCGCTTGTGGTGAGCCGGATGCCCACCTGACTCATATCGATGAGCTGGTCGATGATGAAGTTGGCACTGGTATCGGGCAGCGAAGGATATCCTATAGCCGGACGGATGCCCTGATAGCGCTCCAGATGCTGGTCTTCGATGCTCAGCTGCTCGTCGGGAGCATAGCCCCAGATGCTGCGTCTCACCTCTTCGTGCAACTTCTCTGCCGTGGCTTCAGCCAACCGGTCGCAGAGTGTCTGTGCCATCATATTGAGGTAGTCGTCCGAGCGATATTTCTTCTCCAGACCGCCATCTACCGTCGTGCAGAAGATACCCAGCCGGTCTGTTATTCCACTGCCCAGAGGACGGATGAAATCAGCCAGACAGAGATTGGGTTCTCCCTGAGCCGCCGGATGCTGCTGACGGAGCATCGGGAAGCGGACTTTCTGCCCTTCCAGCCAGATATCATCCCCCTCGCTGTTCGCCTCGAAGAGTCCGAAGACGGCATAGGTATGATATTCGCCTTCCCATGAATGGAGCATATCGAGCGCCTCAGCCTTCATTTTTTCCTTTTCCTCTCGAGGTTTGCCGCTCAATCCCCAGGCATGATAAAAGTATAGCCAGTTGATATATGGCTCAATTTCGCTTATATTGTATACTATTCTTCGCATCCGATACGATATTTTATTTTACAATTCCCGTAAAATTTTCCTTTTTCAGGAATTGTTTCTGAACTCCAGTTCCTCTCCTCTGCAAGCGGCATCAAACACGCCTTTGTCGTAGATAAGACGACCGTTACAGAAAGTCTGTTCCACTTTCCATGCAAACTCATCACCCTCTACAGGGCTCCATTTACACTTGCTCTGAATCACCTCTGCGGTCACCTTCCAAGGCTCTCCCTTGCGCACCACAACGACATCTGCCTTATAACCCGGACGCAGGAAGCCGCGCTGACTGATATGGAACAGACGGGCTGGATTATGGCACATCAGTTCAACCAGGCGCTCGATACTGATTACCTTTTCGTCAACAAGTTTCAGCATGCTTACCAGCGAGAACTGTACCATTGGCATACCTGATGCAGCCTTGGCACAACCGCCCTGTTTATCCTTCAACTGATGAGGAGCATGATCGGTACCTACTACAGTTATCTTACCATTACTCAGCGCCTTACGCAAAGCTTCTCGATCAGCAGCGGTCTTTACTGCAGGGTTGCATTTGATGCGTGCGCCCTTCACAGCGTAATCTTTATCCGAGAACATGAGATGAGCCACAACAGCCTCGCCTGTAATATTTTCATCCTTACCAAAGAACTCCAGTTCCTTAGCCGTAGTAACGTGAGCGATATGGAGATGCGCCCCGCTTTCCTTAGCCAGCTGCACCGCCAGACGGCTGCTTTCATAGCAAGCCTCCTCGCTGCGTATTTCCGGATGATGTTCTACGGCAGGGTCCTCACCCCATTTCTGCTTAGCCAGCTGCATGTTGCGGTTGATGATTTCGGTATCCTCACAGTGGGTCATCACCGGCAAATCCAGCTCTTTCGCCTTCTTGAAGATAGCCTGCAGCGCCTCATATTTATCCACCAGCATATTGCCCGTACTGGAGCCCATAAAGAGCTTGATTCCCGGAACACGATGCGTATCGAGCTGTTCAAAATCATTTACATTATCATTGGTAGCACCAAAGAAGAAACTGTAGTTCACATGACTCTTCTCAGCGCCCAGCTGCCGCTTTGCCTGCCAGGCCTCCAGAGTGGTAGTCTGAGGTACCGTGTTAGGCATCTCAAAATAACTGGTCACACCACCAAAGGCAGCAGCGCGGCTTTCGCTCTCGATGTCAGCCTTCTGCGTAAGTCCCGGCTCACGGAAGTGAACATGATCATCAATCACACCCGGCAAAACAAAACACCCCGAGGCATCGATGACTTCATCGTAATTGCCACGGGGTGCCTCGCCTTCATATATCTCCTTGATAAATTCACCATCCAACAAGAGGTCGCCCACAAAAGAGCGACCCTCATTTATAATGGTTCCATTCTTGATTAATTTCATATTACTAAACTTATAAAATGAAGAGTTTTACAAGATGTTAATGCCCAAGACCTTGAAAGAGCCCTGTTTTTACTCCTTACCTTCCTGTTTTTCAGGAATCGTAGGCGCAGCCAGTTCGTTGGCTGTAGGTGCCGGAGCCGCATCAGGATTTACCTGTGGAGCCGCTTCCATCTCTGGCTGCATGCCGCTCTGCGCATCTCGTGTACCGTTCATAATCTCCTGATTCTCTTGAGCTTTCTTATAATAGTCCTTTACATAAGGATCATTCTTGAAATAGTCGGTAGCCTTGCTCATGATATCCTCAATCCAAGGAGAGAGCATCGGATACTGGTTGCCCATTGTAACGAGGAAGAAGACGCCCGGTCCCAGCACATTGTTGAAGTTGTCGGTAACAAACGAAGTGATGAGCTTGTCTTCCTGCTCAGAAAGGCGGATGGATTCCTCGTTCAGCTGCTTGTTGACAGCCACCATATCGCTACCGTTCATGATAGCCTGGTCGTGCTTGTGTACCAGTTCGCGCAACTGATTCTGAATCTGCTGGTATTTCTTGAAGAATCCGAAGAGTTTATCGTTCATAGGAGTACCGCTTACCACCTGCTGTGTATCATCGAGCTTCACCGTAATGCTTCCACTCTCCAGCACCAGCGGCAGCACAGGGTCATCATCCATGAAGATATTCGCCATCTTCATAGAGTCGACAGAACCCTGAAAATGGAACTGTCCGTGCACTACATCGCAAGAATCCACGTTCTTGAAATCGTTGTTTTCCAGTATCTTAAGGTACAGCATGCGTCCGTCCAGAGTACTTACGTTAGAAGTACCCGAGATATCGTAACTGTTGGCACAAGATGCAAGTGCCATCAAGGCAATGAATGCGTAAAATATTCTATTCATAAGCTATCTATATCACTTTCGGTGAACAAAAGTACAATCTTAATTTGAACTGACGAAATAAATTGCAGCAATTTAATTCATTCTTACAAGATTTATGTTTTGTTTGCACTCCTATTGGCCACCGAAAGCTTTTTTCTCGTCCTTTCTATATTACTGATTGTTTTCCTTCTTCAGTTCATGAGAGATGCGATGCGTGGTATACAGTTCCAGCAGGGCTGCGATGAGAAGGAAGACTACCCACTTATTATAGAAATAGGTGATATAGGTCTCATAATTCTCAAACCAGCGGCGCAGGAAAGCATACACCGTATCTACCATCGAGATGCCTGAGAGCACGAAGAAGATGTCTGCTACATACTGCATGCGCTTCAGGCGGTGGATAACCAGCGAAGGTCCCTCATAGAACTGCATCGCCTGCATTACACTGAACAGTATGGTGCCCAGCAGGAACCCCCAGCTCGTTACCTGCACCAGCTGCGGATGTGAAAAACCAAATGCGAAGCAAGCCGCACCGACAACCATCAGCACGCCGCCCAGCAAGAAAATAGCACTTTCCAGTTTACTCAATTGTTTCATTTTCGTCTTGTTCGTTAGTTTTTTCCGGAATATCCGAACTCAATACAAAGATATCTTCATCATCAGCCTTCATGAAATAACGCTGGCGGGCTATCTTCTCAAATGCCCGCGCACCATGCTGCATATCGCGCAGGGTACGCTTGTCGTTTTCATACTGCTCACGATACTTTTCTATCTCCGAACGGAGCGTAGCTATCTCTATCTGGTACTTAATGTGCTGTCTTACACTGTTGTCGTCAACTACACCAACTACCAGAACACCCGCTACAATCACTATAAGATACTTATAATGAGCGAGATAATTCCATATAATACCAAGTTTTTTACTCATTTCTTCCGAATTTGTTTGCAAAGATAATATTTTTTTGTTATCTTTGCATCATCAATTAAGAAAAAATAATGGAAGAGTATATAGTTTCTGCAAGAAAGTACCGTCCGATGACCTTCGATTCGGTTGTCGGACAGAGTGCATTGACCACCACTTTGAAGAATGCAGTGAAGAGCGGCAAGCTGGCGCACGCCTATCTTTTCTGCGGTCCGAGAGGTGTGGGAAAAACCACTTGTGCCCGCATTTTTGCGAAGGCAATCAACTGCGAGCATCCTCGTGAAGACGGCGAGGCATGCAACGAATGTGAGAGCTGCCGTGCCTTCAATGAGCAGCGTTCCTACAACATCTTCGAGCTGGATGCCGCCAGCAACAACGGTGTTGACCAGATTAAGGTTCTGATGGAGCAGACCCGCATTCCGCCTCAGGTGGGCAAGTATAAAGTGTTTATCATCGATGAGGTCCACATGCTCTCTACAGCAGCCTTCAACGCCTTTCTCAAGACGCTGGAAGAGCCACCTCAGCATGTCATCTTCATCCTCGCCACTACCGAGAAGCATAAGATTCTGCCTACCATCCTGAGCCGATGCCAGATTTACGACTTCGAGCGAATGACGGTAGCCAACACCATCAACCACCTGAAGATGGTGGCTGAGAAGGAAGGCATACAATATGAAGAGCAGGCGCTCGCCGTGATAGCCGAAAAGGCTGACGGAGGTATGCGCGATGCCCTCTCTATCTTCGACCAGGCTGCCAGCTTCTGCATGGGCAACATCACTTACCAGAAGGTGATCGAGGACCTGAACGTGCTCGACAGCGACAACTATTTCCGTCTGGTAGACCTGGCTTTGGAGAATAAGGTGGCCGAGATGATGGTAACACTCGACGGCATTCTGAGCCGCGGTTTCGATGGCGGCAACATGATACAGGGGCTTGCCCAGCATGTGCGCAATGTGATGATGGCGAAGGACCCTCAGACCCTGCCTCTGCTCGAAACCAGCGACGACCAGAAAGCCAAGTTCCAGGCTCAGGCCCAGAAGGCACCTACACCTTTCTTATATAAGGCGCTGGAACTGATGAACCAGTGCGATATCCATTACCGCGCCAGCAGCAACAAGCGATTACTGGTAGAGCTCACCCTGATACAGATAGGCCAGATTACGCAGCCCGAGGATCAGGATGTGCCTAGTGCGGGGCGTACGCCCAATAGATTAAAATCCCTGTTTCAGAAACTCCTGGCTCAGTCTAAGCTTGCCTCTCAGGGTGCAGGTTCTGAGCCTTCTGGCAGCAGCGAAAACCGGTCATCACAGCCGGGAGCGTCTGCTGCTACAGCTACTGCTGTGCCTTCGTCAGGGGCACCGACAGCCGCTTCTGCAGCCTCCAATGCTGCATCTTATTCTGCATATTATCCTGCATCTGCCACCGCAGCCGCATCTGCCTCTCCAGAAGGCTCAGCCGCTGCCGGAGCTGCTACTGATGCTGCATCGCCTCACAAGCCACGACTCAAGAATATCAAGCTGGGCGGCATAGGCATGACTTTCTCTAACCTGAAGAAGAGGGAGGAGAACCAGCGCCGCCTGCACAGTCCGTATGATGATACCAATGAGGAAAAAGCGACCATCACGGGCGACCAGAACGAGTTCACCCAGGAGCAGGTGGAAGCAACATGGTTCAGTATGTGCATGAGAATGCAGAACAAGCTGGATTTCATAGGCTTAGCCAACCGCATGAAGAGTATTGTACCGAAGATAACCAACTATCCGCAGATAGAGGTTATCATCAACAACCAGCTCTTACTAGACGACGTTTTGAACATCAAGAACCGCATTCTCAAGACTTTCGTCTTAGGTCTTCACAACAGCGAACTGAGCATCAGCTACCGCCTTGCCGACCAGGAAGAGGTAGGCAAGGTTCTGACCAAGAATGAAGTTCTGGAACTTCTTATGGAGAAGAACCCTGCGATGAAAAAACTCACAAAGGACCTGGATCTGGTCATGACATAGAAGATACTCCACACGATACGAAATTCTCCACTCCATGTAGGACAACCTATACGGAGTGGAGAAAATTGTTTTTACAAATATCGAAACTTGGTGCTATAAGAGATACATAAGAGTGAAAGAGCAAAGGGCGTTACAGCGTGACAGTTGTGACAGTTGTGACAGTTTTCAGCGGAGGGGGTATATTGCGAGTTTGCAGCTATCAAATTATAAGTATATATATTTAAATTATT
>ERZ650302.298-NODE-298-length-26227-cov-16.572291_pt1 | contig 26227 bp, 20 predicted proteins | sample MGYA00376238_ERZ650302 | MGnify/ENA primary metagenome ERZ650302 (study PRJEB26733, sample SAMN07839298) | wastewater metagenome | biome: urban; feature: wastewater treatment plant; material: waste water | place: USA: North Carolina | collected 2016-04-28 ... | reverse complement strand
AAAGTAGGCAAAGAAAGGCGACCCCAGGACGCCCGCCCGTCCGCCGCCTGCGGCGACGGTGGTCCCTTGCGCTTCTCGAAAACCGGGGCCGCCACGGAATGGCGCGTCGGCTGCGCCGCCGCTTAGCCGTGGCGGAAAGCCCCCCGGTTTTCTGCGATGCTCAGCGGGCTTTATGGGGGGTAAAGCGGCTAAGCGCGACGGTTTATAGATTGGTTTAAGAGTGACTCTAAAGAGACGCTCTAAAGAAATGCTGAAAAAATTGTCATTCCCGCGAAGGCGGGAATCCAGAGTTTTGATTTTATCGGGCTTGTTGTGCGCCAGCGGTGTGCTGGGCGTGGCCCTTTATTTTTGCCGTTTTTGCGTCACTCAAGGATATTTTAAGGATACCGTGTATGAACTCTGATCTCCTGCTCCAGACTGACGCCTTGTTATTGGCCCCTGCCGGCTTGGATGAGTCCGCCTTGGGTGGGGTGTTGGCGGATATGCTCACCCATCAGGTGGATTACGCCGATTTATATTTTCAGTACACCCGAGGTGAGGGCTGGAGCCTGGACGAGGGTATCGTCAAGTCCGGCAGTTTTCACATCGACCAGGGCGTGGGTGTGCGGGCGGTGGCGGGTGATAAAACCGCGTTTGCTTATTCCGATGAAATCTCGCTGCCGGCTTTGCGCCGGGCGGCGGGGGCGGTGCGGGCGATTGCGGCGGCTGGCGGTCAGGGCCGGGCGGCGAGTCCGCAGGTGGTGGGCGGGCGTGGTCTGTATTTGCATGCCGACCCGATTGCCAGCCTGGACGCCGCCGCCAAGGTGGCCACCCTGGAAAAACTCGAACGCCTGGCGCGCGCGCGCGATCCGCGTGTGGTGCAGGTGATGGCCAGCCTGGCGGCGGAGTGGGATGTGGTGTACATCGCCCGCCACGACGGCGTGCGCGCGGCGGATATCCGCCCGCTGGTGCGCCTGTCGGTGACGGTGATTGCCGAGCAGCACGGCCGCCGCGAGCAAGGCAGCGCCGGCGGCGGCGGGCGTTATGATTTCAGCTACTTTACCGACGCCGTGCTGGAAAGCTACGCCCGTCAGGCGGTGGATCAAGCCCTGGTCAACCTGGAAGCCCGCCCCGCCCCGGCCGGCGCCATGACCGTGGTGCTGGGCAATGGCTGGCCGGGCATTCTGCTGCACGAAGCCATCGGCCACGGCCTGGAAGGCGATTTCAACCGCAAGGGCAGCTCGGCGTTTGCCGGCAAAGTGGGCCAGCGCGTGGCCGCCCCCGGCGTGACCGTGCGGGACGACGGCACCCTGCCCGACCGGCGCGGCTCGCTGTCGATCGACGACGAAGGCAACGCCACGCAATGCACCACGCTGATTGAAGACGGCATCCTCAAAGGCTATATGCAGGACGCCATGAACGCCCGCCTGATGGGCGTGGCCCCCACCGGCAACGGCCGGCGCGAAAGCTACGCCCACATCCCCATGCCGCGCATGACCAACACCTATATGCAAGGCGGCGCGCACAGCCAGGAAGAAATCATCGCCTCGGTCAAAGACGGCCTGTACGCCGTCAACTTTGGCGGCGGCCAGGTGGACATCACCAGCGGCAAATTTGTGTTTTCCGCCAGCGAAGCCTGGAAAATCGAAAACGGCAAACTCGCCTACCCGGTAAAAGGCGCCACCCTGATCGGCAACGGCCCGGACGTGCTCAACTACGTGAGCATGATCGGCAACGACATGAAACTGGACACCGGCATCGGCACCTGTGGCAAAGAAGGCCAAAGCGTGCCGGTGGGGGTCGGCCAGCCCACCTTGCGGATTGATGGTGGGTTGACGGTGGGGGGGACGGCGTAAGCGGGGGTTTTGCCAGATGCGCGCAGGGCGGCGGCAGCCGCCCGCGTCTGGCGGTGAAGCGCTTGCCGTCATCATGCAAGTGTTTTACAGTGGCTTGAATCATTTCGCATGATTTGGATCAGCCCACCATGTCACAAATAAGCCAAGTCCACGGCAACCATAATCTGATCATCCAGGCTGAGGGCGACCATATCAGCATCCAGCTGGGCAGCCCCTACCTGACCCTGACCCGCTACCAAGCCAGTCGCCAACCTCGCCTCGACATCCAGCAACTCTCCCCCTACAGCCGCTTTACCCCCTTGCTGGGCCGCGACAGCGAGCTGGCCAGCCTGCACGCCTGGCTGAACGCCGCACCGCCGCTGGGCTGGCGGGTGATCATTGCCTCTGGCGGCGCCGGCAAAACCCGGCTGGCGCTGGAACTGTGCGAACAAGCTGCCGCACAAGGCTGGGACGCCGGTTTTGTCAGCAGCCGCGAGCTGCAACGCTTTGGCCAGCAACAAAACCTCAGCGCCTGGGGCTGGCAGCGCCCCACGCTGATCGTGGTGGACTACGCCGCCCAACGCCATGCCGAGCTGGCGCATTGGCTGGACGAACTGGCCGACCAGCCCAGCCCTGCGGCCCACCCGCTGCGCATCCTGCTGCTGGAGCGCCACGCCGACACCGATAACGGCTGGTTTGCCGAACTGTTCAGCAAAGATTGGCATGGCCTGCACCGCCGCGAAGGGCTTGACCCAACAGAACCCATCCACTTATCTGCCTTGACCACGCTGGCCGACCGGATCGCCCTGCTCAAGGCCATGCTGCCTGCCGAGATGAGCTTGCCGGAGAACGACCCCGGCTTTACACAAAAACTGATGGAATTAAGCTGGGGCGGCGACCCGCTGTTCCTGATGATGGCGGCCCTGACCATGGGCACACACGGCTGCGCCCAAGCACTCACCCTGGGCCGCACCGACCTGGCCAACACCATCGCCAGCGAAGAACAGCAGCGGCTGTGCAAATTGGCCAAGTCCTGGCAAGTGGACGAGAGTCTGCTGTGCCACCTGATGGCCGGTGTTTGCCTGGCGCAGGGCATGCCGCGTGATGTGTTTGAGCAATACGCCGACGCTGAAAAAACCGCCCTGCGCCGCCCCAGCGGCGGCGATGCTGGCGTGCTGGCGGATCTGCTGGCCGAAGCCTGGCCCGATGGACAAGGCGGCATTGCTCCTATTCTGCCCGACCTGATTGCTGAAGCCTTCATCCTCAATCATTTGCAACGCGGTGAACACGCCGTGCTACGTTGCTATCAACAGGCCGGGCCGGCGGTGATCGAAAGCCTGGTGCGCTGTGTGCTGGATTTTCAGCAAGCCGCTGAAAAAAATGCAGAGAAAAAACTGGCGCAGGGCCTGGCCTGGCTGGAGACGCTAGGGGATGCGCTGGCGGGCGATGAAGCGGCGCTGGAGACATTGGATGCCGCCTTGCCGATGGAAAGCGTGACGTTGCGGGCGTTTAATCTGGGCATTGCCCGCAAGCTGTATGCCTATGCCCAGACAGCATCGCCGGCCAAGCGAGCCAGCCGGGCAAATCATCTGGCGATCGCGTTGAGTTACGCTGGTGAGCGGGAGATCGCGTGTGAGCGCGCGCAAGAAGCGGTCGGACTTTACCGCCAACTGGCTGCGCAACGGCCTGAGGTGTTCCAAGCGGAGCTGGCTACATCGCTGAATACTCTGGCCAACATGCTCCGCGCCCTGGGCCAGCACGAGGCAGCGTGTGAGAGCGCGCAAGAGGCGGTTGAACTTTGCCGCCAGCTGGCCGCGCAACGGCCTGAGGTGTTCCAAGCGGATCTGGCCATGTCGCTGAACAATCTGGCCGCCATGCTCAGCGACCTGGGCCAGCACAAGACGGCGTGCGAGAGGGCACAAGAGGCAGTCGAACTATACCACCAGCTTGCTGCGCAACGGCCTGAGGTGTTCCAAGCGTATCTGGCTACGTCGCTGAGCACTCTGGCCAACATGCTCCGAGCCCTGGGCCAGCACGAGGCGGCGTGCGAGAGGGCGCAAGAGGCGGTCGAACTTTACCGCCAGCTTGCTGCGCAACGGCCCGAGGTGTTCCAAGCGGATCTGGCTGCATCGCTGAGCAATCTGGCCAACATGCTCCGCGCCCTGGGCCAGCACGAGGCAGCGTGCGAGAGGGAGCAAGAGGCGGTTAAGCGATACCGCCAGCTTGCTGCGCAACGGCCTGAGGTGTTCCAAGCGGATCTGGCCATGTCGTTGAACAATCTGGCCGCCATGCTCAGCGACCTGGATCAGCACGAGGCGGCGTGCGAGAGCGCGCAAGAGGCGGTCGAACTTCGCCGCCAGCTTGCTGCGCAACGGCCTGAGGTGTTCCAAGCGGATTTGGCTATGTCGCTGAACAATCTGGCCGCCATGCTCAGCGCCCTGGGCCAGCACGAGGTGGCGTGCAAGAGCGCACAAGAGGCGGTTGAGCTATACCGCCAGCTTGCTGCGCAGCGGCCTGAGGTGTTCCAAGCGGGTTTGGCCATGTCGCTGAACAATCTGGCCAATCGGCTCCGCGCCCTGGGTCAGCACGAGGCGGCGTGCGCGAGGGCGCAAGAGGCGATTGAACTATACCGCCAGCTTGCTGCGCAACGGCCTGAGGTGTTCCAAGCGGGTTTGGCGCGCAGTCTGATCGTGCTGGCTTTATGCACCGAGCACGCCGATAGCCCACTGGCGGCGGTTGGGGTGGTGCGAGAAGCCGTCGCAACGCTGAGCCCGGCGTTTATTCGTTACCCAGCGGCACATGGTGGCTTGCTCACCGCGATGCTGCAAGACTATCTCCGCTTGTGTGATCTGGCCGAGCAGCAAGCGGATGTGGATTTGCTGATGCCCTTACTACCCTATTTGACATCTGAAGAACAGGACTGACCATGCTCGATATTGCTGCCCTCGCCACCTCCGCCGTTGCCGCGCTCACCCCGCTATTGAGCCAGGCGCTGGAGCAAGGCGCCGCCGCTGCCGGAGAATCAGCGGTGAACCATGTGCTGGATTGGTTCAAAACCCGTGTGCTGCCGTCGGGCGCCGAGCAGGTGCTGGAGGATTTGCGCGCCGCGCCGCAGGATGCAGACATTCAGGCTGCTGTGCGCTATCAGCTGAGAAAAGCGCTGGCGGATAATCCGGCCCTGGTCAGCGAGCTGGCGGATTGGCTGAAACAGGCGCAGCAGGTGCAGGCGCAGTGGGGCGCCACGCAACATGCTACGGTGACGGGCAATGGCAATCAGGTGTTTCAGATTGCCGGCTCGGGGATCAGCATTCAGCGTTAAGCAGAAGATAGCCATTATTTGCCAGTCATCGCGCAAACCGCTCATTCTTCGTCAGCTTGTCTGCACTTCTTCTGTTGGCGCTACCCATTTGGTTGCACCGTGGTAAATCCGGCTGATTGAGGCTGGCATACACACGATAGCGGTGCGGCAAATGGCCAGTGAGGGTCGGCGTTGCCGGATAGTCGCGGCAGTATGGCGACAGTGGTTTAGCGGCTGGGCTGCTGCGATTGGCCCCCGCCAGCCAAGCCCGGCCAGCAACCGCAGGCCGGGCCACCACCCCACCGCGTGGCGCTTACTATGCGGCAGCCGAGCGGCGCAAGCCGTAGGCCAGCCCGGCGCTGATCCACAGTGCGTTAAACATCGGAAACCCCGACAAGCTCAGCGGCACGCTGCCTGCCAGGGTGTGGCTTACTCCCACCACCAGATCGACCAACTGAATGGCCACCATGCCCCAGATCCACGGCCGGTGTGCCTGTGGCTGTCGGGCAGCCCATAGCAGGGCGGCGCCATACACCAAAAAACGCGCGGCCAGCATGCCCAGCGGATAGCGGATATCCGCGGCAATGCCGCTGTGGCCCATGGCGGCCAGCAGCCAGTCTGGCACGGCCAGATACAGCACCCCCAGCAGCAGTTGCACGATACCGACCAGACGCATCAAGGTTGCCAGCATGAGATTTTCTCCATATGTGAATAGTGTTCACATATGGTAAGGGCAGGGTCGGGATGGCACAAGAAGGCACTTTTTGCTCAGTGACTTACCTGTGGGTAACCACCAAGGTGTGGGCGGGCGCTGCCACAGCCGCCAAGGGCGTTGGCGTTGCGCACAAAACGCGCCGTGACCGTATTTGCTGTTTGCGGGCATCTGTCTGGCCAGAAGCTTTTGTCAGGGTGTTGTGCATTGAGCCAATACCATGACAGACAGGCAGAATGCGTCTGCGTACACAAGACGGGGCTTTTCATGTAATTAAAATTAACATATGCTGTGACTTGATTGGCCCGCCACTGCCGGGCCATGTTATCCGGAGCCACCGCATGTCCGCCTCCCCGTGTTCTTCTGCCTGCCCGGTTCAGACCGTCGTGGACCTGATCCAGGGTAAATGGACACCACAAATTCTGCGCGCCTTGCTGCCCGGCATGTGCCGCTTTACCTGTCTGCGCCGGCAACTGCCCGGCATCAGCGCCAAGGTGCTCAGCCAGCGCTTGCGCGAGCTGGAGGCCCAGGGCCTGTTGCTGCGCACCGTGCTGCCTTGCGTGCCGCCAGCGGTGGAATACCGGCTGAGCGCCAGCGGCGCCGAGCTGGCCAATCTGCTGGGCAGCCTGTACCACTTTGGTGTGCGCCATCTCAATCAACACACTCGGTACGCCGCATGAGCCTCGCCCCGCAACCGATTGCCCGCCCACCCCGGCTTTATCTGGGCACCCTGCTGCTGTCAACCCTGGCCCATCTGCGCTGCCCGTGGCCTTTGTGGCTGTCGATTTGGTGGCGCGGTGCGCTGGCGCTGCCCTTGCTGGTGTGCGGTGGATTGCTGGCCTGGTCGGCGTTTGCCACCTTGCGCCGCGCCGGCACCACCGGCCACCCCGGCCGCCCGAATAACGAGCTGGTGACCCATGGCCCGTTTGCCTGGTCGCGCAATCCGGTATATGTGGCGATGACGGCACTGTATTTTGCCCTGGCGCTGGAAATCGGCAGTGTCTGGCCGCTGCTGGCCTGGCTGCCGCTGTGGTTATTGATGCATTACGGCGTGATTCGCCGCGAAGAAGCATATTTATTGCGCCGTTTTGGCCAAGCCTATGCCAATTATCTGCAACATACCCGCCGCTGGTTATAAAACCCCCTTAGCGTCGTTGCACGGCCTGGCCGAACTGCTGTAGCCAGGCGGCTTGCCAGCCGCCGTCGCTGCGCATGATTTTGACCCCGCCGCGTGAGCAAGGTATGTTAACGGCGTGAAACCGCCCCGCTTATTTTTCTCCGGCCTGACCCTGAGTCTGGCCCTGCTGGCCGCACCGGCCCTGGCCCTGCCGCAGTTGCGCATCGACGCGCCTTCTGAAGTGGACAGCCTGCTTGGCCGCCATCTGGCGCTGGCGCGCGCGCTGAACGACAGCCTGCCGCCCGATGCAGGCCAACTGGAAGCCCTGCGTCAGGATATCGACAACGATGCCCGTAGCCTGCTGGCCACTGAAGGGTATTTTTCGCCACGGGTGCGACTGGATAGGCAGGATGAGCAGTGGACGCTGTACGTTGAGCCCGGCCCGCGCACCCGCATCGGCAAGATTGCCTTACAGATTGATGGCCCCGGCGGCGAAGGCCCGGCCGGCGCCGAGCGCCTGCGCGCGCTGCGTGAAGCCTGGAGCCTGAATCAGGATGCGCCGTTTCGGCAAGACGACTGGGACGCCGCCAAACGCCAGGCGCTGCGCGCCGTGCAGATCGACCAATACCCCACTGCCCGCTGGGCCAGCACCGAAGCGCGCATCGACCCCGATCAGCAGCGCGCCGAGTTGCTGCTGACCCTGGCCAGTGGCCCGGCGTTTACCCTGGGCCCGATTCAGGTGCATGGTCTCAAGCGCTATCCGGCCGAGGCGGTGACGCGCTTGGCCGGTTTTACCCAAGGCACGCCCTACCACCAGCGCTGGCTGCTGGACTACCAGGCCGCCCTGCAGGCCACGCCGTATTTTCAGTTGGTGCGCGTCGAGGCTGAACTCAACCCCGAGCAACCATGGCTCAGCCCGGTGCATGTTTACGTACAGGAAGCCCCCAAGCAAAAAATCAGCGTCGGCGCCGGCTATGGCAGCGACAGCGGCCCGCGCGGCTCTTTGGGCTATCAACACCACAATGTGGCCGGCCTGGGCGTGCTATTCGCCAGCACCCTGCAACTGGAACGCGACCAGCAAACCCTGGACGCCAGCCTGACCCTGCCGCGCGATGGCGACGGCTACCGCGACATTGCCGGGGTCAAGCTGGCGCACAGCGAGGTGCAGCAACTGCTGCTGCGCCAGGAAACCGTCTACGCCAGCCGCCTGCGCGCGCGCGGTGACGACGAACACGGCTACGGCCTGACCTTTACCCGTGAACGCAGCACCCCCGATGGCGGCGACACCAGCCGCACCCAGGCGCTGGTGGCTCGCTACGACTGGACCCGCCGCCGGGTGGACAGCCTGCTTAACCCGCAGCGCGGGCATATGCTGGCTGCGCAACTGGTGGGCGCCAGCCGCTACGCCGGATCAGACACCGACTTTTTGCGCGCCTATGCCCGCGCCATTGGTTTTTATCCGCTGGACAAACAAGCACGAGTGATTTTGCGCGGGGAAATCGGCCAGGTGTGGGCCGCCCGCGCCAACGACGTGCCCATCGACTGGCGCTTTCGCACTGGTGGCGGCGGCAGCGTGCGCGGCTATGCCTATCAAAGCCTGGGCCCGCGCGAAGCTGGCGCCGTCACGGGCGGGCGGGTGCTGGCGCTGGCCAGCGCCGAATACCAGCACCCGGTAGGCCCGCCCGGCTGGCGACTGGCGCTGTTTGCCGACGCCGGCAACGCCAGCGACCGCTGGCAAGATTGGACCCCCCGTCTGGGACTGGGCGCCGGCCTGCGCTGGGACAGCCCGATCGGCCCGGTGGGTCTGGACATCGCCCGTGGCCAGTACACCAAGCAATGGCAGTGGAATTTATCCCTGGGGGCGAGCTTTTAAGCACCACTCCCAAAACACAGCGCTGCGCGCCTGATCAGGCGTGCAGCCGCAGACAGTACAAGCCTGAGCAACAACGCCATGAGGATTTTATTGAGCGGCGCTTACTGTGCGATGCGCGCGCCGTTCAGGCAGGCATACACCCTGGCATTGCCAGCCACGCCGCACGGCGAGGCTTGTGCTGCCGGATGCGGAATGCCTTCGGCGTCCATATCCGCCGCCACGGTGTCCCAGCGCGCCACGCCGTGGCGGGTCAGCGTCATGCGCAGCAGCCAGCCGCGTTTTTCTGCCGGGCGGTCAAAGCCGTCAAACACAAAATTGCCCAGGCTGTAGATAATCGGCTTGCCGCGATAGGTTTCTGCGCCCTGGGTGACATGCGGATGGCCGCCCACCACCGCGTCGGCGCCGTGGTCGATCATCAGCCGCGCCAACTGGCGTTGGCGGGCGCTGGGCGTGGTTTCCCGCTCCCACCCCCAATGCATGAACGGAATCACCAAGTCGGCCCCGGCAGCGCGCGCGGCGCGAATGTCGCTGATCACCTGGGCGTCTTCGCTCCAGGCAATGCCCGGCTGCTGGGCGCCGGCCTCGAATGAGCGCGGCTTGAATTCGTTGTAGCTGAGCAAGGCCACGCGCAGGCCGGATTTTTCCAGCCACAGCGGCGTGTGCGCCTCGCGCAGATTGGCGCCGCCGCCAAAATACGGAATGCCGTGTTGCTTGAGCAGCGCCAGCGTTTCGCTGAAGGCGGTTTTGCCGTAGTCGCCCGAGTGATTATTGGCCAGCGCCACCGCGTGCAGGTGGCGCTTGAGCACCGGCAGCACGCGCGGATGGGCGCGGAAGGTGAAGATTTTGCTGTCCATCGCCCGGCCGGTGGTGGCGACCGGGGTTTCCAGATTGCCGATGGTGTAGTCCGCATCGGCCAGCAGGGTAGCCATTGGCGCAAATGGGTCGCGGCCGTCGGCAATCACCTTGCCGGGGCCGTCGTCCAGCATCACATCTCCCACCAGATTCAGCCGCAACTGCGCCTCGGCCTGCGCCGGGCCGGCCAGCAGGGCGGCCAAGGCGCTGGCGCAGGCCAGCGTGTTTTTCAATGATTTGCTCATGACAGGCGCTCGCACCAGTAGCTCAACTCGCCGTCGCGCACCGGCTCGTACACCCGGTGGCGGCCGCTGAAGCCATATTGCCGGCCAGGCTGGCGGGCCGGCGGAAAGGGATAGCTGGCTTGGTGAATCAAGGCCAGGCCGTCTTCGTCGCGGTCGGCGTAGGTGTACACCTCGACACTGGCCAAATCCGCCGGCCGGGTGCGCAACACCACGCGAAAATGAAAATACGAGCCCACCGGCACGCTGTCCACGCTGTAGGGCGAGGCGCTGGGCGCAGCGCGCAGGGTGTGGGTTTCGCCGCCATAGCTATAGTGGCAGGCCACTTGCGGCGTGGCCAGCACGGGCAGGGCAGCGCTGGCCAGACAGGCGGCCAGCAAAATACGCAGAGGCATCATGGCAACTCGCCAACGGCAATGTCATCAATGGGTCGGCATGATAACAGGCCTGGGGCGGTCTGGATGTCGGAAAAATCAGAATGAAGGGACGGCTCACAGCACTCAGCGCAGCGTGCCTGGCCAGACGTGCGACCGCAGACAGTACACATCGTCTGGCAAGGACGCACAACAACGCCAGATGAATTTTGTTTGCTGTGTGAATCAGCGAGGCGTGGCCCATTCGCCCAGGGCGATGGGCCAGCAAGACGACTAGACGGCGGATTCGCCAGTTTCGCCAGTGCGGATGCGCACCACCTGATTGACGTCGAACACAAAAATCTTGCCGTCGCCAATTTTGCCGGTGCGTGCGCTGTTGAGGATGGCTTCGATGGCCTGCTCGACGCGATCATCCGGCAGCACGACTTCCAGCTTCATTTTGGGCAGAAAATCCACCACATATTCAGCGCCGCGATACAGCTCGGTGTGGCCTTTCTGGCGGCCAAAACCCTTTACTTCAGTGACGGTCAGGCCATTCACCCCCAGCGCCGACAGCGCCTCGCGCACTTCGTCCAGTTTGAACGGCTTGATGACGGCTTCGATCTTTTTCATGCTGACTCCTGTAATAATTCAATTGAATCCGTGGTTTAGCAAATTTTCGCGTCGCAATCCCGCTCGAAACGGACGGCGTTTTGATGTATTATGACCGTTTTTTACCCGTTGCTGCGAGTTCCCTCAATGCCTTCCATTCTCAAGCTTCGCGGCGGCGCCGCGCTGTCTGCGTTTCGTTCCGACAAACTGCATCGTGCCATCTCTGAAGCCGGATTGCCAACCCTGACAATTGCCGCAGAATACTGGCACTTCGCCGAGGTGTCGGCACAGCCGGATGGGGCGGAATCCGCCACCCTGGCGCGCATTCTGACGTATGGTGAGCCGCAGCTCGAACCCGCCCCGCAAGGCGAGCTGTTTCTGGCCGTGCCGCGCATCGGCACTATCTCGCCGTGGTCGTCCAAGGCCACCGACATCGCCCGCCATTGTGGCCTGGGCGTGGTCGAGCGCATCGAGCGCGGCGTGGCCTACTGGGTCAGCGGCGCCGAGCTCACTGCCGAGCAGCGCCAGCAGCTGGCCGCGCTGCTGCACGACCGCATGACCGAACAAGTGCTGGGCGCGCTGGACGACGCCGAGCGGCTGTTCTCGCATGTCGCGCCGCAGCCCTTGCGCACCGTGGACGTGCTGGCTGGCGGCCGCGCCGCGCTGGAAGCCGCCAACCGCGAATTCGGCCTGGCGCTGTCGCCGGACGAAATTGATTATCTGGTGGAAAACTTCACCGCCATCGGCCGCAACCCGACCGACGTCGAGCTGATGATGTTCGCTCAGGCCAACTCGGAACACTGCCGCCACAAGATTTTCAACGCCACCTTTGTGATCGACGGCAAGGCCAAGGACAAAAGCCTGTTCGGCATGATCCGCGACACCCACAAGGCGCATCCGCACGGCACGCTGGTGGCGTATTCGGATAACTCGTCGGTGATCGAAGGCCGCACTGTCGGCCGCTTCTACCCGGAAAGCAGCAGCCATCGCTACGCCTACCACGAAGAGCCGACCCATATCCTGATGAAGGTGGAAACCCACAACCACCCGACCGCGATTTCGCCCTTCCCCGGCGCATCCACCGGCTCGGGCGGCGAAATTCGCGACGAGGGCGCCACCGGCCGCGGCTCGCGCCCCAAGGCGGGCCTGACCGGCTTTACCGTCTCCAACCTGAATATCCCGGATCTTATCCAGCCGTGGGAAGACACCGGCTGCGGCAAGCCCTCGCGCATTGCCTCGGCCCTGCAAATCATGCTGGATGGCCCGATTGGCGGCGCGGCGTTCAATAACGAATTCGGCCGCCCCAATCTGGCTGGCTACTTCCGCACCTTTGAAGCCGAAGTGCACGGCGAGATGCGCGGCTATCACAAGCCGATCATGATCGCTGGCGGCCTGGGCAATATCCAGGGCGGCCAGATCGACAAACACGAACTGCCGGAAGGCGCGCTGCTGATCCAGCTGGGCGGCCCCGGCCTGTTGATCGGCCTGGGCGGCGGCGCTGCGTCGTCGATGGACACGGGTTCTAATGCCGAAGACCTGGATTTCGACTCGGTGCAGCGTGGCAACCCGGAAATCGAACGCCGCTGCCAGGAAGTCATCGACCGCTGCTGGCAGCTGGGCGAAGCCAACCCGATTCTGTCGATTCACGACGTTGGCGCTGGCGGCCTGTCCAATGCCCTGCCCGAGCTGATTCACGGCTCCAATCGTGGCGGCGTGATTGATCTGCGCGCCGTGCCGCTGGAAGAATCCGGCATGTCGCCGATGCAAATCTGGTGCAATGAATCGCAAGAGCGCTATGTGCTGGCCATTCATCCGGACAGTCTGGACGCCTTTGCCGCGCTGTGCGAGCGCGAGCGCTGCCCGTTTGCTGTACTGGGTACCGCCACCGCCGAACAACAGCTGCGCGTGCGCGACGAGCTGCTGGGCGCCGACGCCGTGGACATGTCGCTGGAAGTGCTGCTGGGCAAACCGCCGCGCATGACCCGCGACGTGGCCCGCGTCAAACGCGCCGTCACCCCGTTCTCCACCGAAGGTCATGATCTGAACGAGGCGGTACAGCGCGTGCTCAGTCTGCCGGCCGTGGCCAGCAAGAGCTTCTTGATCACCATCGGCGATCGCACCGTGGGTGGCATGACCGCGCGCGACCAGATGGTCGGCCCGTGGCAGGTGCCGGTGGCCGATGTGGCAGTCACCACCATGGGCTTTGACACCCTGGCCGGCGAAGCCATGGCCATGGGCGAGCGCACCCCGGTGGCGGCCTTCGACGCCCCGGCCTCTGGCCGCCTGGCGGTGGCCGAAGCGCTGCTGAACATTGCCGCTGCGCCGATTGGCCGGCTGGATCAGGTCAAGCTGTCGGCCAACTGGATGGCCGCCGCTGGCCACCCTGGCGAAGACGCGGCCTTGTACGACACGGTGAAAGCTGTGTCCGAGCTGTGCCAGTCGCTGAAAGTGTCGATCCCGGTGGGCAAGGATTCGCTGTCGATGAAGACAGTGTGGGAAGAGCAAGGCGAAAAACGCAGCGTCACCTCGCCGCTGTCGCTGATCATCTCGGCGTTTGCCCCGGTGGACGACGTCACCCGCACGCTCACCCCGCAACTGCGCACCGACATTGCCGAAACCGCCTTGCTGCTGGTGGATCTGGGCGAAGGCCGCAGCCGCATGGCCGGCTCGGCCTATGCGCAGGTGTTCCAGCAAATGAGCGGCGAAGCGCCGGATCTGGTGGACGGCAAAAAGCTCGAAGCGTTTATCCATGCGCTGCAAGACTTGAACGCCGACGGTCTGGTGCTGGCCTATCACGACCGCTCGGACGGCGGCCTGTTCGCCACGCTGGCGGAAATGAGCTTTGCCAGCCGCGCCGGCATGGTGGTCGAGCTGGATAGCCTGGTGAAAGCCCAGGGCGAGCACGGCGATGTGCTGACCGCCTTGTTTAACGAAGAACTGGGCGCCGTGCTGCAAATCGACGCCGGGCAACTGGAGGTCGTGGTCACCCGCCTGATGCAGGCCGGCCTGGGTGCTTGCCTGCACCTGCTGGGCGCGCCGGTGGCCGAGCATGATGCGCTGACGCTGTGCCTGGGCGGCGAGACGGTGTTTGATCAAGCGCTGACCGAGCTGCTGCAAACCTGGAGCCTGACCAGCGCCGAGCTGCAATCGCTGCGCGACAACCCCGAGTGCGCGCAAAGCGAATTCGACCTGATCAGCGAAGAAACCGGCGGGCTGTTTGCCGTCGTGCCGTTTGACACCGAAGCCAACCCGGCGGCGCCGTTCATCCAGACCGGCGTGCGTCCGCGCATGGCCATCCTGCGCGAACAGGGCGTCAACGGCCAGTTGGAAATGGCCGCGGCGTTTGACCGCGCTGGCTTTGAATCGGTGGATGTGCACATGAGCGACATCATCGAAGGCCGTGTGTCGCTGAACGACTTCAAGGGCTTGGCCGCTTGCGGCGGCTTCAGCTACGGTGACGTGCTGGGCGCTGGCGAAGGCTGGGCCAAGAGCATTCTGTTCAATGCCCGCGCCCGCGACCAGTTCGAGGCCTTCTTTGCCCGCAACGATTCGTTTGCCCTGGGCGTGTGCAATGGCTGCCAGATGATGTCCAACCTGTCGGAAATCATCCCCGGCGCCGAGCACTGGCCGAAGTTCCGCCGCAATGCCTCCGAGCAGTTCGAAGCGCGCTTCACCATGGTGGAAGTGCCGGACAGCCCATCCATCCTGTTTGCCGGCATGGCGGGCTTGCAGGTGCCGGTGGTGGTCAGCCACGGCGAGGGCCGTGCGGTATTCGCCAACGATGACGCCCGCGCCCAGGCATTGGTGGCCATGCGTTATCTGGATCATGACGGCAACGCGACCGAAATCTACCCGCACAACCCGAACGGCTCGCCGGACGGCATCACCGGCTTGACCACGCCGGATGGCCGTTTCACCATCATGATGCCGCACCCCGAGCGGGTGTTCCGCAGCGTGCAGATGAGCTGGCGTCCGGAAGGCCTGGGCGAGCACAGCCCGTGGTTCCGCATGTTCGCCAACGCCCGCGCCTGGCTGGCTTGATCCACCTGTGACGTTCCCGCGCCGGAGGCTGGCCTCTGGCGCTGTGCGGCCCGCCCGGAACCTCCGGCGCGGGCCGTGTTTCCAATGTGCCCGGCTTTTTGCTGAATGATGAGGCTGAATCCTGATGTCTGCTTTTCTGCCTGAACCCAGTTTTCGACACGACAGCCCGGCCCGCCTGGGCGTGCTGCTGATCAACCTGGGCACCCCGGCCGCGCCCACCGCGCGCGCGCTGCGCCCCTACCTGAAGCAATTTTTGTCTGACCGCCGCGTGGTCGAGCTGCCGCGCTGGCTGTGGGCGCTGATTCTGAACGGCGTGATTCTGAATGTCCGCCCGCGCAAATCCGCCGAGAAATACGCCTCGATCTGGACGCCGCAAGGCTCGCCGCTGCTGGTCAACACCCGCAGCCAGGCGGAAGGCCTGGCCAGCCGGCTGGCCGGTGAACACGTGGTGGTGGAGTTCGCCATGCGCTACGGCCAGCCCTCGGTCGAGCAAGGCGTGCAAAAGCTGCGCGCCCAAGGCGTGGAGCGCCTGTTGCTGCTGCCGCTGTATCCGCAATACGCCGCCAGCAGCAGCGGCAGCGCGCTGGACGCCGCCTTTGCCGCGCTGATGAAACTGCGCAATATGCCGGAAGTGCGCACCGTGCGTCATTACCACGACCACCCGGCCTATATCGCCGCGCTGGCCGCCCAGGTGGAGGCGCATTGGCGTCAGCACGGCCGGGGCGAAAAACTGCTGATGAGCTTTCATGGCGTGCCGCGCTACACCCTGGACAAGGGCGACCCCTACCCGTGCGAATGCCACAAAACCGGCCGCCTGCTGGCCGAAGCGCTGGGTCTGGCTGCCAGCGACTATGTGGTGTGTTTTCAGTCGCGCTTTGGCCGCACCGAGTGGGTAAAGCCCTACACCAGCGATGTGCTGCGCGAACTGGGTCGGCAGAAGGTGGGCAAGCTGGACGTGATCTGCCCCGGCTTTGCCGCCGATTGCCTGGAAACCCTGGAAGAAATCGCCATGGAAGGCAAGGAAACCTTTCTGACCGCTGGCGGCGGCGAATACCGCTACATCCCCTGCCTGAACGACAGCACACCGTGGCTGGATGCGCTGGCCAGCATCTGTCGCGAACAACTGGCCGGCTGGCGCCCCGCCAACGCCGACCTGAGCGCCCGCAAGGCCCGTGCCCAGGCAATGGGCGCCAAGGCCTGAGTCTGCTTGTCCGAGCAATCCCCTGTCGTTCGCGCCGCTTACAAAACCCAGCACAGCGTCCTGGCCAGACGCTCGACCGCCATGCGGAACAACGCCAGGGTTTGTGAGCGGCACTTAGGCAAGGTGCTGCGCGGCATGTGCGGCAAGCTGCGCAGCACCGGGCAAGATACGTGACCTGATCGGCATATTGCCGTAACATTACCGCTGCATGACCGGGCGTGCCCAACGTTCGTGCTGTGTATGGTTTCTCCCCCCGCTCGTCCCGCAACAGGATTTCACCATGCGTTCTTCTGCCAGCTGGTCACAGCGCCTGCCGCTGCAAACCAAACTTTTGTTGATGTTGATTTGCATTAACCTGCTGACCGTGCTGGCCTATACCAGTTATGCCATCTACGCGCGCCAGCAAGACGAAATCGAACGGCTGGACAGCGTGCTGAATGTGGCCGCCCATGCCGTACCTGGCCTGCTGGCCCCCGGCGTACTGGAGCGTGAGCGCCAGCCGCAGGCCATGAGCCAGGCCGAATACCGCGAACAAAGCCAGCGCCTGCGTCGTTATGCAGATCAAGTGGGTCTGGCTTATCTTTACGTGCTCACCATCCAGCCCGACGGCAAGGCCGCCTACCTGATGGACAGCCCCACTGCCCAACAAGTGGCCAAGGGTGACGCCGGTCACTATATGGAAGCCTATCCCGACGCCAGCCCGATGGTAAAAACCGCCTGGGACAGCGGCCAGACTCAAAGCGACGAATATACCGATTCTTACGGCGCCTTCCGCTCGGTGTTTCTGCCCATGCGCGGTGTCCAAGGCCAGCGCTATGTGATTGGCGCCGACATCACCGCCGATTCGGTGGCCGCCGCCATGCGGCAAGTCTTGTGGCGCCAACTGGGCATTGGCGCGGCCATGTTGCTGATTGGTGCGCTGCTCTCCTGGCTGTTTGCCCGCTTGCTGGCAGCCAGCCTGCGCCGCATCACCCGCCAGATTGGCCAGATTGCCGAAAGCCGCGACCTGTCTGCCACCATTCGCGTGGCCAGTCGCGATGAATTGGGCGAGATGGCCCAGCAACTGAATCACTTGTTTGAGGTACTGCGTCAATCGCTGGGCAAGGCACGCGACGTGGCCGAGCACAATGCCGCCCTGGCCGCACAATTTCGCGCCAGCGCCGGCAAAGTGCAGGAAGAAGTCGCCCATAGCGCCCGGCAAATGAGCGACATGGCCAGCGCCTCCGGCCAGATTGCCAGTTCGGCCAATCTGGCTGCCGACATCGCCGGTCAAGTGCGCGACGAGGTGCGCCACACCAGCCAGCAGCTGGATGCCGCCCGCCAGGTGCTGGACGCCATGATGCAAGGGGTTCAGGCCAACTCGGCCAACAGCGCCCATCTGGCCGACGAGCTGCACGCACTGAACGCCCACACCGGCGAAATCAGCCAGGTGCTGGCAGTGATTGGTGAAATTTCCGACCAGACCAATCTGCTGGCGCTCAACGCCGCCATCGAAGCCGCCCGTGCAGGCGAAGCCGGACGTGGCTTTGCCGTGGTGGCCGACGAAGTGCGCGCCTTGGCGGTGCGCACACAAACCACGGTGAAAGCCACCCAGGACATCGTGACCAAGCTCACCAGTGGCATCGACCGCGCCGTGGGCAGCATGGCCGATAGCAGCCGCCAGGCCGAACAGCTCAACGCCGACTCACGCGGCGCGCTGTCCAGCATCAACGGCATGGTCGAGCAAATCCGCCAGGCCTCGTCCAGTGTGGATCAAGCTGCCCACCAGGGCGACAGCATCCGCGACGCCACCGGGCATATGTCCGGCCAGATGGACGTTGTCAACCACACGCTGGGCTTATGTGCCGACGACGCCCGCGAAATTCACCACGCCGCCACCGCCCTGGGCGAACAGGCGCTGGTGCTGCAAACACAGTTGGCCAGCTTTCGGTTTTGAGGGTTTTTTGCCGTTGGCATCTGTCTGATGGAGGGTGTGTCGCGTTCCTGCAACGCCGTCCCAAGCGGGCGGCGCCCATTGCTGACAATGGCAAATCCAGTCCTGACAAGCAACTGACTAGCGGGTAAGTAAAAATACCTGTAGTTTATGCAATAGGTATATTGACCCCATGGTAAAACGGGGTAAACTGGCTGTAATGTGACGCAGTGCAGACTGTTTGCCAGCCAAGGCAAAAAGCGCACGGCGTTTTTTCTGGTCAAGTCAACCCGGGCGCGCCGCTTCACTGAGCACCGGTCCCGCCATCGGCACGGAGAACCCACATGCTGTTCACCCATCTGACGCAAGCCATGACGACGCTGGTCGACGTTCTCGCGCAAAACCAGCGCCGACTGGTCGAAGCCCAGTTTGATGTCTGTCGGCAATGGGTGGAAGCCTGTCGTCCGGCGCAGCTCAATGCCAGCGCCACGCCGCTGGCCAATGCCGCTGAAGACACCCGGCTGGATGGCCCGATGCAGGCCACCCAATCCTTGCTGATTGCCCAGGTGCAGGCCGGCAACGACCTGATGATGCTGTCCGAACGCCTGGTGTCCAGCATGAACCGCGATCTGGTCAAGCAGCTGGATAAAAGCCCGCTCACCGGCCCCAGCCGCGACGCGCTGGAATCTGCCGTCGCTGTCGGTGGCTGTGCTTATGAATCCATGTCCAAGGCCACCCGCCAGGTTAATCAGTTTGCCTGTACCAATATGTCTGCTGCCTCGATGCGCGCGGTCAAGCATGCACGCAAACACCTGAGCGGCACCCGGCATCACTGACCCGGCGGTTAAGCTTTCTGCCGTGGTTGTGTGGCCTTGCCGCACTACGCCGCGCGGCTGGCCCGGCGTGTGCGGCGTTGAGTGTGATGAGTAGTGCCAGGCCGTGCACACGATACTCACTTGGCCATCTGGCTGCCGTCGTCTGCCCGGCGGGCGGCCAGAATAGCCCGCCAGACCACGCCATCCCCTCACCACAGAAGGGTTTTGTGCGCGGCGCTTACTGCTATAGTAAGCTATCCCCCCACTCGCACGACCTGCCATGTCCCCGATCGAAACCGGGCTGTTCAGCCCCCGTTACGCCGCCCTGCCGCCGATTTTTTACCGTGTGGTTGCCCCGCAACCGCTGGACGCCCCGCACTGGGCGGCCATCAGCCCGGATTGCGCCCAACTGCTGGGCTTGAACCCCGCCACTGACTTTAACGACGCCAGTCTGGCCGTGCTGGCCGGCCAGCGCCCGCCCGCCGCGCATCCAGCGCTGGCCACCGCGTATTCCGGCCACCAGTTTGGCGTGTGGGCCGGCCAGTTGGGCGATGGCCGCGCGCTGCTGCTGGGCGAGCGCCAGGGCCGCGATGGCCAGCGGTATGAAGTGCAAATCAAGGGTGGCGGGCTGACGCCGTTTTCGCGCATGGGCGACGGCCGCGCCGTGCTGCGCTCGTCGATTCGTGAATTTTTGTGTTCAGAAGCCATGGCCGGGCTGGGCATTCCCACCAGCCGGGCGCTGGCGCTGGTGGCCTCGCGCACGCCGGTGCAGCGCGAAAGCTGGGAAACCGCCGCCGTGGTCACCCGCGTGGCGCCCAGCTTTGTGCGCTTTGGCATGTTTGAGCATTTTTGCCACGGCAACCGCCCGGACGCGCTGCGCCAGCTGGCCGACCATGTGATTGCCGCGCATTTTGCCCACTGCCGCGACGCGCCCCAGCCCTATCTGGCCTGGTTTACCGAAGTGATTGCCGCCAGCGCCCGGCTGGCGGCTGACTGGCAGGCGGTGGGCTTTTGCCACGGCGTGCTCAACACCGACAATATGTCCATCCTTGGCCTGACGCTGGACTACGGCCCGTTTGGCTTTCTGGATGGTTTTGACCCGGAACACATCTGCAACCACTCTGACCACCACGGCCGCTACAGCTACCGCCGCCAGCCTTATATCGTGCAATGGAATCTGCAAAGGCTGGCCGCGGCGCTGTGGCCGCTGATTCGCGAGCCCGAGCTGCTGGCGGCGCTGGAAGGCTATCAGGCAGCGTACGAAGCCGCGCTGGCCGAGCGCATGCGCGCCAAGCTGGGCCTGCTGGCCTGGCGCGACAGCGACTGGGGCTTATTGACCGATTTGCTGGATGTGATGGCCGAGGCGCGTGCGGATTACACGCTGACCTGGCGGCGCTTGTGCGCGGTGCGCGCCGATGGCGGCGACCCGCTGGGCGTGCGCGATTTGTTTATCGACCGCGCCGCCTTCGACGCCTGGCGCGCGCGCTACGCCGCGCGGCTGCGCGAGGACGGTCAGGACGACGACGTCCGCGCCAGCGCCATGCGCGCGGTGAATCCGGCCTATGTGCTGCGCAATCACCTGGCCGAGCAGGCCATTCAGGCCGCGCAGCAGGGCGATTATCAACCGATTGAGCGGCTGCGCGCCGCCCTGGCCGACCCCTACCGCGAACACCCCGCCAACGCGGAGCTGGCTGCGCTGCCGCCGGATTGGGCGCAGACGCTCAGCGTGAGTTGCTCCAGCTAGGCGTGTGACCGCAGACAGTACAACAAAGTGCGGCAAGGTCACACAACAACGCCAGGGGGTTTTGTGAGCGGCTCTTAAGACAGGCCGATCCACACCTTGAAGTCATCCCGATTGCTGGCCACCGCATGCAGCACGGCGGTCAGCGATTCAAAAGCATCTTCACCCATGTCATTGCGCGCGGCGATGGCGTCGTGCCAGAACAGCTCCACCGGGCCTGGCGCGTCATTGAGCGCGTCTTCCAGCGCATCCAGATTGCGGCCAAAGTGCGCAGGCAGTTTCAATCCACTGCTGATTTGGCTATAAAAAGTGTCCAGAGAGTCAATACGGGTCAGGTCACATTTTGTTATTGGCATGCTGGAATCTCGACAAAGGTCTGGTAATGGTCAGTGGTCACAAAGCGCTGGCGAGCAGAAAACACCAGCCGCTTGGCGTTGCGCTTGCCCCCGCGGTAATCAAGGTCGGCCTCGGTCCATTCGGCGGCCGGCAAGCGCCGCTCGCGATTGGCAAACCGGTCGCCGCCCATGCGCTTACCCTTAAGCGCATCAATCTGATTGAACGGCGTGCCCGGTGTCCAACCGGCAGCACGGGCCGTGCGCTTGTCTACGTAACGATCTGCCGGCAGGCGGCCGCTGCGTTGCAACTCGGACAGGGTGTCCGCCAGGATGCGGGTGTCCTGCACCGGAGGATTCAGTTTGTCATTGGCAGCGCGCACCACATCCGGACATGCCGGCAGGGCCCAGGCGGGCACGGTGGCCAGCAAGCCAAGGCACAGGAAAATTCGAAGCATGGGATAAATTCACTCCAGTAAAAGTCTTATCGTAAAAGGTTCACGCCAATGCAGCAATCCATGACAAATGTTTCATGATTCACATCAAATGCTTGGTCAAATTGTCCGATGGATGGCTTGAGAGAAATCCCCAGCTGTGGCACGCTTGGACGCCTCGATAAAATCCGGCGTTCAGATGCATTTTTGCGCGCTTTCCTGTGTCAGCCAAGCAGCTGGCGCCGGAGTGCCGCTTGGCTCCGCCACCCCCGTGTCAGGCTGGATTCGTCCATGGCGCTTTGCCGGTTTTGCCGGCCTCTACAGAATCAGCCATCTGCGTGGCCCCGAACTGAAAACGCAGGGAGAAATACATGTCGCACCCCACTCCGGATGTTCCCGATGTGCTTCCCGAAGACACTGCCCTGGTCTTGCCACCGTGCCCGGCAGTGCTGGCCGGATTGTTTGAAGCCGTGCAACGAGATCACGATCTGCGTGAAGTTTCCTCGCTGATCGCCGCCGATCCCGCCATTTGTGGTTCAGTGCTGCGCACCGCCAACAGCGTGGCGGAAGCCGGGCATACCTCCCTGCGCGACCCCTTGCAGGCGGTCACCAAGCTGGGCGTGCGCCGGGTGCTGGGCATTGCCTGCGCGATTGCCGCGCCGGGCGCATTTCCGCTGCCGCCACAAGTGGCCGAGCGCTTCTGGCGCCTGTCGCGCACCACGGCCGAAGCCGCCCGCCAAGTGGCGCGCCGCATCCCCGGCCCGGCGGAGGAAGACGCCTATCTGTACGGCCTGTTCCGCGATTGCGGCATCCCGCTGCTGATGCTGAACTACCCGGATTATGAGCAAACCGTGCAGGACGCCATCGCCGAAAACATGCCGTCCACCAAGCTGGAATACTTCCGCTATGGCACCCACCACGCCATGGTGGGCGGCTTGATCACCCGCCACTGGAAAATGCCGGCCGAACTGGTGCTGTCGATCCGCCACCAGCACGACGCCACCTTGTTTGGCGACAACACCGGCTCGGTGGCCCCTGAAATCCGCACGCTGGCGGCAATGGGCTTTTTTGCCTCTTCCGCCGCGCGCAACGCCCTGGGCGAGCTGGAAGACCCGGAATGGGTGTGGTGCGGCCGTCAGGCGGCGGCCTATCTGGGCTTTCAGCCAAAAGAAGCCGTCGAGCTGGTGTGGGATGTGGCCGAGGCGGTGCGCGAGGTGATGGGGCGCCAGCATTTGCCCGAATAAGCGCCGCTGATAAAACCCTTCTGGCGTGATGGTGTAACCTTGCCGCACGTTTGCACATGCCGAGCCAGGACCGCTTCGCTGAGTTTTATGCGCGACGCTAAACTTGCTGTACAGGCCATCTCGCCAAAATAAAAAACCGCCAGGTCTGGCGGTTTTTTATTTACCTGGATAAATGGCGCAAGATATTTCAGGTATTTTGAATCACAATCTTGGGAATGCGCGAAGAAAAATCCCGCGCCCGTTCCGCCACGCGAATCGCCACCTGCCGGGCAATCGCCTGATAACGGCGGGCGATTTCGCCCTCCGGCTCGGCCGCCACGCTGGGCTTGCCCTGGTCGGCGCTCAAGCGGATGGACAAATCCAGCGGCAGCTGGCCCAGCACGGTCACCCCGTATTGCTCGGCCATTTTTGCCGCGCCGCCTTCGCCAAAAATCGGCTCGGCGTGGCCACAGTTCGAGCAGATGTGCACGCTCATGTTTTCCACCAGGCCCAGAATCGGCACGCCGACCTTCTCGAACATCTTCAGGCCCTTCTTGGCGTCCAGGAGGGCGATGTCCTGCGGGGTGGTGACAATCACCGCGCCGGTCACCGGGATTTTTTGCGACAGCGTCAGTTGCACATCGCCAGTGCCCGGCGGCATGTCGATCAGCAGATAGTCCAGATTGTCCCAGCGGGTGTCGTTCAGCAGCTGTTGCAACGCCTGGCTGACCATCGGCCCGCGCCAGATCATCGCCTGGTCGTCGTCCACCAGATAGCCGATCGACATGCTCTGCACGCCCAGGCTTTCCAGCGGCAGCAGCGATTTATTGTCCGGCGATTCCGGCCGGCGGCCTTGCAGGCCCAGCAGCAGGGGTTGCGACGGGCCGTAGATGTCGGCGTCGAGAATGCCCACCCGCGCGCCTTCGGCGGCCAGCGCCAGCGCCAGGTTCACCGTGGTGGTGGACTTGCCCACCCCGCCTTTGCCCGAGGCAATGGCGATGATGTTTTTCACGCCGGGCAACAGCGCCACGCCACGCTGGGCGGCGTGGGCGACAATCTGGCTGCTGACGTTGACTTCGGCCTCAGTCACCCCGGCCAGGGTGAGCAGATGCGCGCGCACCTGCTCGGCCAGCGCCGCCCACTGCGAGCGCGCCGGGTAGCCCAGCACCACGTCCAGGCTGACGCGGCCGCCGTCGATCTTGAGGTTTTTGATGGCCTTGGCGCTGACCAGATCCTTGCCGGTGTTGGGGTCTAGGCAGGATTTCAGATGTTCAGTCACCTGTTCGGGGCTGACGGCGGCGCTGCCGCCGCCAAACAGGGTTTTGATCAGATTCATGCTGGAGGTTCCATTGGGTGTGGCGGGTCAACTTGTTACAATAGGGCTTTTACTGCTTTTTACAAGATTCGGAATCCCATGACTGCCCAGAAACGCCAGATTCTTGTGACCAGCGCCCTGCCCTACGCAAACGGCGCCATCCACCTTGGCCATATGGTCGAGCATATCCAGACTGACATCTGGGTGCGCTTTCAAAAAATGCGCGGCCACGACTGCCATTATGTCTGCGCCGACGACACCCATGGCACGCCGATCATGCTCAAGGCCGAGAAAGACGGCGTCACCCCCGAGGCGCTGATCGAGCGCGTGCACGCCGAGCACCTGCGCGACTTCACCGGCTTTCACATCGGCTACGACAACTATTACAGCACCAATAGCGAAGAAAACCGCCATTACGCCTACGACATCTACCGCAAGCTGAAAGCCAACGGCAAGATCGTCAGCCGCACCATCGAGCAGCTGTTCGACCCGGAAAAACAGATGTTCCTGCCCGACCGCTTCGTCAAGGGCGAGTGCCCCAAGTGCGGCGCCAAGGACCAATACGGCGATTCCTGCGAGGTGTGCGGCGCCACCTACAGCCCGACCGAGCTGAAAAACCCCTACTCGGCCGTGTCCGGCGCCACGCCGGTGCTGCGCGAGAGCGAGCATTTCTTCTTCCGCCTGGGCGAATGCGCCGACTTCCTGCGCGAGTGGACCGCCGGCGCCAGCACGCTGGCCGACGGCCGCAGCCAGGCGCACTTGCAAACCGAGTCGCTGAACAAGATGAACGAGTGGATCGACGGCGGCCTGCAAGATTGGGACATCTCGCGCGACGCGCCGTACTTCGGCTTTGAAATCCCCGATGCGCCGGGCAAGTATTTCTATGTGTGGCTGGACGCGCCGATTGGCTATATGGCCAGCTTCAAGAATCTGTGCGAACGCAGCGGCCTGAACTTTGACGACTACTTCAAGGCTGACTCCACCGCCGAGCTGTACCACTTCATCGGCAAGGACATCCTGTATTTCCACGCGCTGTTCTGGCCGGCCACCCTGCAATATTCTGGCTACCGCACACCGACCGGGGTGTTTGCCCACGGCTTTTTGACCGTGGACGGCCAGAAAATGTCCAAGTCGCGCGGCACCTTCATCACCGCGCAAAGCTATCTGGACTGCGGGCTGAACCCGGAATGGATGCGCTATTACATCGCCGCCAAGCTCAGCAGCAAGATTGAAGACATTGATCTGTCGCTGGATGACTTTGTCGCCCGCGTCAACAGCGACCTGATTGGCAAATTCATCAATATCGCCAGCCGCGCCGCCGGCTTTATCAGCAAGCGCTTTGCCGGCCAACTGGCCGCCGCGCTGCCGCAGCCCGCATCGCTGGCCAGCCCGGTGTGCTACGCCGGCGAACTGGAATCCGGAGCCGCGCTGCTGGCCCACCTGCAACAGCAGGCCGACAGCATCGCCCAGGCGCTGGAAGCGCGCGAATACGCCCGCGCGCTGCGCGAGGTGATGGGCCTGGCCGACAAGGTCAACGCCTATGTGGACGCCAACAAGCCGTGGGAGCTGGCCAAGCAGGAAGGCCAGGAAGCGCGCCTGCACGAAGTCTGCACCGTGCTGATCAACGCCTTCCGCCTGCTGATGATCTACCTCAAGCCGGTGCTGCCCAAGCTGGCCGCCGATGTGGAAGCCTTCCTCAACATCGCCCCGCTGAGCTGGCAAGACGCCAGCCAGCTGCTGCTGGGCCACACCATCCAGCCTTACCAGCACCTGATGACCCGCATCGACCCGAAACAGATCGAGGCGCTGATCGAAGCCAACAAACAAACCGTGGAAGCCGCCAAACCGACCGCCGCCGCTGTCGAACCGTTTGCCGACACCATCGGCATCGACGACTTCGCCAAGCTGGACCTGCGCGTGGCCACCGTGCTGGACTGCAAGCTGGTGGACGGCTCGGACAAGCTCTTGCAATTCACCGTCGATCTGGGCAGCGAAACGCGCAATATCTTCTCCGGCATCCGCAAGGCCTACGCCGATCCGGCCAGCCTGATCGGCCGCAAGGTGATCGTGGTGGCCAACCTCGCCCCGCGCAAAATGCGCTTTGGCGTGTCACAGGGCATGATTCTGTGCGCCAGCGGCGTGGACGACGGCAGCGGGCTGTTTTTGCTGGATAGTGACGATGGCGCGATGCCGGGGATGCGGGTGAGCTAAGCGCCACTCACAAAACCCTCCTGGCGTCGTTGTGCGACCTTGCCGTACTACCCGTACTGTCTGCGGCTGCACACTTAGAGCCGCTAACAAAACCCCCTGGCGTTGTTGTGTGACCTTGCCGTACTGCTT
>ERZ650302.291-NODE-291-length-26361-cov-15.949365_pt1 | contig 26361 bp, 21 predicted proteins | sample MGYA00376238_ERZ650302 | MGnify/ENA primary metagenome ERZ650302 (study PRJEB26733, sample SAMN07839298) | wastewater metagenome | biome: urban; feature: wastewater treatment plant; material: waste water | place: USA: North Carolina | collected 2016-04-28 ... | reverse complement strand
AGGCGGCCGGCAAAGCGGTTGACGAAACCGGTGGTCAGGATGCGCATGAAGCCGGCGAGCACGACAAGGTCGGGGCTGAAGCGCTGGATGGTGGCCGCCAGAGCGTCATCGAATGCCGCACGGTCGTGGTAGTCGCGGTGGTTGAGGCCGATGGCTTCGATGCCGCGGGCGGCCGCCCACGCCAGTCCGCCGGCATCCGGCCGGTTGGCGATGACGGCAGCAATGGTGGCGCCGGGAATGGCAGTCTCGACGATGGCCTGCATGTTCGAGCCGCGGCCGGAAATCAGGATGACGATTTTTTTCATGGCGGTCCTCTGCTGCCGGCGCAAGCGGCAGGTTCTCCTGTGGACAGGCCGGCGGGCGCTTTCTCAAGCCTGGCACCGTCCGGCAAAAACGACAAAGCGCCGCGGCCCGGGCGCGCGGCGCTGGCAGGCGCGATGGCGGATCAGGCGATCTGCGTCTGGTGTTCGTCACCCTGGCGGGCACGCACCAGGCCGAGGCGATGGACGGTTTCGCCCTCTGCCGTCAGCAGGGCAGTGGCTGCGTCGGCCTGCTCCGGCGCGACGATGACGACCATGCCGACGCCGCAGTTGAAGGTGCGGTACATTTCCTGGGCGTCGACGTTGCCTTCCTGTTGCAGCCACTGGAACAGCTTGGGCAGCGTCCAGCTGGCGGCATCGATCTGCGCCACGCAGTTGTCCGGCAGCACGCGCGGGGTGTTTTCGGTGATGCCGCCGCCGGTGATGTGGGCCATGCCCTTGACCGGCAGTTGCTGCATCAGCGCCAGCAGCGGCTTCACATAAATGCGGGTGGGGGCGATGATGGCGTCGCGCAGGGTTTTGCCATTGTCGAACTCGGCGTCCAGCTCGGGCTGGGCGCGGTCGAGAATCTTGCGCACCAGGCTGTAGCCATTGGAATGCACGCCGTTGGATTTCAGGCCCAGCACCACGTCGCCCGGCACGATGTCGCGGCCGGTGATGACCTGGGTTTTTTCCACCACGCCGACGGCAAAGCCGGCCAGGTCGTATTCGCCCACCGGGTACATGCCCGGCATCTCGGCGGTTTCGCCGCCAATCAGCGCGCAGCCGGCTTGCTCGCAGCCGGCGGCGATGCCTTTGATCACGTCGGTGGCTTGCGGCACGTCCAGTTTGCCGCAGGCAAAATAATCCAGGAAGAACAGCGGCTCGGCGCCTTGCACCAGAATGTCGTTGACGCTCATCGCCACCAGGTCGATGCCGACGGTGTCGTGACGGTTCCAGTCGAAGGCCAGCTTGAGCTTGGTGCCCACGCCATCGGTGCCGGACACCAGCACCGGTTCTTTGTATTTCTTGGAGATTTCCACCAGCGCGCCAAAGCCGCCCAAATCGCCCAGCACTTCAGGGCGCATCGTCCGCTTGGCAAACGGCTTGATGTTTTCAACCAGTTGGTCGCCGGCGTCGATGTCCACGCCAGCGTCGCGGTAGGAGAGGGAAGCTTGGGTCAAAATGCGCTCACTTTCGTCAGTCCGGCGCGCCGTGGATGGGCCTGTCCGGGTAGGTCAGGCTTGACGGATCGCCGTGGGGATTGAATGCTGTCTGTCTTTTGCCGCCATCTTGGGCGGTCAATCTCCGGTATTTTACCTCAAATCATGAAACGCACTCGCGATTCCGCCAGAAATGGCTGGTTTTGGCTGGCTGGCCTGGCGGCTTTTGGCTGGCTGGTTTATTTGCTCACCCCGATGTTGTCGCCGTTTGTGGCTGGCGCGGTGCTGGCGTACATCGTGGCGCCGCTGGTGGATTGGCTGGAGCATCGGCGCGTGGGCCGCACGCTGGGCACGCTGTTGGTGATTGTGCTGCTGATGCTGGCGCTGGCCTGCCTGCTGGTGTTGATCGTGCCGATGCTGATCAACCAGGGCCAGGCCTTGTCGCTGCGCCTGCCTGGCCTGGTGGACTGGGCGGAAAACACCCTGTCGCCCTGGCTGCGCGACACCTGGGGCATGAGCTGGCATTTTGACGCCGCCACGCTCAAGCGCGAGCTGACCAGCAATCTGGGTGCGCTGCGCGGCATGCTGGCGCGCGCCGCGCCCTTGATCACCGACCAGGGCCTGGCCTTGTTTGGTTATCTGTCCAATTTGCTGCTGCTGCCGCTGGTGTTGTTTTATCTGGTGCGCGACTGGCAGCAGTTTACCCGGCCGCTGGCGCGCTTGATTCCGCGCCGCTGGTATCGGGACTTGGGCATGCTCGGCGATGAAATCGACGATATGCTCGGCCAGTTTTTGCGCGGCCAGCTGGCGGTGATGCTGATCATGGCCGGGGTGTACGGCGGCGGGCTGTGGCTGGCAGGGCTGGAGTCCGGCTTTGCCATCGGCGTGGTGGCCGGCTTGCTGGTGTTCATCCCCTATGTGGGCGCCGCCATCGGCCTGACCCTGGCCACGCTGGCGGCGCTGTTGCAGTTTGGCGGGCTGGGCGGGCTGCTGCTGGTGTGGCTGGTGTTTGTGGTGGGCCAGCTGCTGGAAAGCATGTTCATCACCCCCAAGCTGGTGGGCGAGCGCATTGGCCTGCATCCCTTGGTGGTGATTTTTGCCCTGCTGGCGTTTGGCCAGTTGTTTGGTTTTGTCGGGGTAATGATGGCGCTGCCGGTGTCGGCGGCCTTGGTGGTGGTGGTCAAGCTGGCGCAGGCGCGCTATCTGGCCAGCCGTTTTTATCGCCGCCGACGCTGAGGGCACGCCCGATGGCCCCGCCCATTCGCACCGTGCGGCTGATCCTGGGTGACCAGCTGAACATTCGCCACCCCTGGTTTGCCCAGGTGGACGACAGCGTGCTTTACCTGATGGCCGAGCTGCACCAGGAAGCCCGCTATGTGCGCCATCACTGGCAAAAGCTGCTGGGGTTTTTGCTGGCCATGCGCCAGTTTGCCGACACCCTGCGCGCTGCTGGCCACCGGCTGCACTATGTGCGCATCGGCGATGCCGCCAGCCAACTGCCGCTGCCCGAGGTGCTGCGCCAGATACTCACCGAGCACGGCGCGGCGCGCTTTGAATACCAGCAGCCGGACGAATACCGGCTGGATCAGCAATTGCTGCTGTTCAGCCAATCCCTGCCGCAGCCGGGCGAGGCTTGCGACAGCGCGCATTTTTACACCCGCCGCGATGAATTGGCCGCGTGCTTTCCTGGCGACACCCCCTTGCTGATGGAGCGCTTTTACCGGCGCATGCGCCGCACGCACGGGATCTTGCTGGATGGCGTGGCCCCGCTGGGCGGGCGCTGGAACTTTGACCACGATAACCGCAAAAAATACAAAGGCACGCCGCCAGTGCCGCCCGCGCTGAGCTTTGCCCGCGATGTGTCGGCGCTGCTGGCGGAAATCACCGCCGCCGGGGTCAGCGGTTTTGGCCAGATCGACGCCACGGCGTTTCCCTGGCCGGCCAACCGCGACGAGGCGCTGGCGCAACTGGCGTATTTTTGCCAACACCTGCTGTCCCACTTTGGCGAATACCAGGACGCCCTGCACAGCGAACAGGCATTTTTGTTTCATTCCCGCTTGTCGTTTGCGCTGAATCTCAAGCTGATTTCACCCGCAGAAGTCATCAACGCCGCTGTGGCACAGTTTCAGCAGCAGCCGGCGCAGATCAGCCTGGCGCAAATCGAGGGCTTTGTGCGCCAGATTCTGGGCTGGCGCGAGTATGTGCGCGGCGTGTACTGGAAGGCCATGCCGGAATACAGCCAGCTGAACCAGCTGGACAATCACCACCCGCTGCCGCAGATGTTCTGGACCGGCCACACGCGCATGCGCTGCCTGCATCTGGCGCTGACACAAAGCCTGCGCCACGCCTACGCCCACCACATCCAGCGCTTGATGGTGATTGGCAACTTTGCCCTGCTCAGTCAGCGCCACCCGGACGCGGTGGATGCCTGGTATCTGGGGGTGTATATCGACGCCATCGAATGGGTGGAGCTGCCCAATACCCGAGGCATGAGCCAATACGCCGATGGCGGCCTGCTGGCCAGCAAACCCTATGTGTCTTCAGGCAGTTATATCAACAAAATGAGCAACTACTGCGCTGGCTGCGCCTATCAGGTCAAGGCGCGCACCGGTGACGACGCCTGCCCGTTCAACAGCCTGTACTGGCGTTTTCTGGACGACAAAAAAGCCCACTTTGCCGGCAACCCGCGCATGGCGATGATGCTCAAACTGCTGGCCGACCTGCCGGCCGACGAACTGGCGGCCATCCGCGCCCGAGCAGGCGAGATCATGGCCGACCCGGATCGGTTTTAATGTGCCGCTGACAAAATTCCCCTGGCTTTAGTGGCGCAGCCCGCCATTGTTTATCTGGCCATCATTACGGTGCTCAGTATTTTGATATATATTTGATTTTTAAATAAATACTGATGCATCTTTCCCCATCACTCCGTCCAACACCTCCCCCGACAGCGCCGTCCCCGCATAAGCAAAGTTTCCCTTGTTCAGCATATCGTCGGCGGCGTGGTGGAGGGCAGTGAAGGCGGCGCGGGCGAGGGCGCTGCCGGTGCTGATGCGGCGCACGCCCAGGTCGCGCAGTTGCGCCAGGGTCAGTTGCGCGGCGGGGCCGGCGGTCAGCACGTTGAGCGGGGCGTTGACTTCGCGCACCAGGGTGGCGATGTCGGCTGGCTGGCTGATGCCGGGGGCAAACAGGCAGTCGGCGCCAGCGTCGCGAAAGGCGCATAGCCGGTCGATGGCTTCGGCCAGCGGGCTGGGGTGGCCGGTTAAAAAGCATTCGGTGCGGGCGGTCAGCACAAAGGGGGTAGCGTGTTGGTCGATGGCGGCGCGGGCGGCGCACACGCGCTCGATGGCGTCTTGCCGCGAGCGCAGCACAAATTGGCCGGGGGTGGCGTAGTCGGCCACGTCTTCCAGGCTGCCGCCGGCGCAGCCGATGGCGATGGCGCGGGTGAAGGTGCGTTGCACGTCGTCCAGGCTGTCGCCAAAGCCGGCTTCCAGGTCGGCGCTGACCGGGATGGGCACGGCGGCGACAATGCTGGCGATGGCGGCAAACATGGCGTCCACCGATTGGCGCGGGTCGGAGTCTCGATGGCCGGCGGCAAAGGCAATGCCGGCGCTGGTGGTGCCCAGCGCGGCAAAACCGCAGGCGGCCAGGTATTTGGCGCTGCCGGCGTCCCAGGCGTTGGGCATCAGGAAGGTGCCTCTTTGGTGCAGGGCAAGAAAATCACGGGCTTGGTGGGTAGCGTCGGCGGGCATGAGCAGCTTTCTGGCGGGTGGGGCGCAGACAGGGATGATGCCTGCGCGGCGGCGGGCTGGCCATCCCCAGCAGAGGAGAGGGTGAGCGCAGATGTGCTTGTCATCTAACAAAACCCTCCTGGCGTGGTTGCCCGACCTTGCCGTGCTTCCTGTATTGTCTGCAGTCGTGCGCCTGGCCAGGATCGCTTCGCTGAGTTTTGTGAGCGGCTCTTAATGCCGAGTTGCGCTGGCATGCTGCTGCCGCGTGTTGGCTGTGCGGTGCGGCAGGTGTGCCAAGGGGCGATAGATGACTCTGTTATTATTGACGATGGCGTGAACGTGTACACCGCTATCGTCTTGGCCGCTTTTGTGTTTTTATTGGGCTTTATGGTATTTACGGAGCCCGTACGATGAGCTGGGACGAGCGCTATTCGACCGCTGAATATGTCTATGGCACTGAACCAAACGGGTTTTTGGTTGAGCATGCCGGCCTGCTGCGTGGCCCGGTGTTGTCACTGGCCGAGGGCGAGGGACGCAATGGTGTGTTTCTGGCTGGGCAGGGCTTGACGGTTCATGGGGTAGACAGTTCGGCGGTGGGCTTGGCCAAGGCTCAGGCGCTGGCCGCTGCGCGTGGGGTCAGCCTGCATGTCGAGCAGGCGGATCTGGCTGAGTTTGTGCCCGCCTGCGCGGCGTATGGCGCCGTGGTGTCAATTTTTGCCCACGTGCCTGGCGCAGTGCGTACGCGGTTATACCCGTTGCTGGTGGATTGTCTGCAGCCAGGTGGGTTGCTGCTGCTGGAGGCGTATTCGCTGGCGCAGCTGCCACGCACAACCGGCGGGCCAAAAGACCCGGATTTACTGATGTCGGTAGACGCCATCCGGTGCGGTTTTGCCGGGTTGGAGCCTGTGCTGCTGCAAGAGTTGACGCGTGAGGTGCACGAGGGGCGCCTGCATACCGGCCTGGCCTCAGTCGTGCAATTCATTGGTCGCAAGCCATGCTGAGACGTGACTGATCACGTGCTTTCAGCTTGCACAATTCAATGTCAGCCACATAAAATGACAAAAGCAGCCCTTGTCCGGCATGTTGCCGCTTTCGGCAACATGCCAGACAAGCTTGTCAACCGTTTTTCCCGCAGGGTAGCCAAAGCGCAGCCTGTCGTGCCCGCCACGGGCATGGTCCAGCCGCGGTGATGAAGAGTTATGCCCACACACACCAAAGCCCCCGCTTCCGCCTCCATACCCAGTTATTCTGCCCTGATACGTCGCGCCTTGCCGTTATGGCTGCTGGTGATGGTGGTGCTGGTGCTGTATTGGGCGCAACTGTTGCAAGCCCATCGAGATCAGCTGGCTCAGGTAGAAGCCCAGACCCGTTTGCGTGCAACGCAGATGGCCAGCGCTTTGTCGTTGCAGATCGGTTCGTTGTTCAATGGCGTGGATTATGTCTCGCGCACGCTGGCGAACACTTATCGGGATGATCAGCCGGAAGTCTTCCGGCAGGCGCTGGATCTGGCCAAAAAGAAAGCCTTCCCGGAGGGCGCATTGGTGCAGATTGCCGTCGCCGATGCCCAGGGTTTAGTACAGTTTTCCAGCTTGCAGGACAAATCCGACGGCAAACCGGTGTCGATTGCCGATCGCGAGCATTTTAGCGTGCATGCACAAAAGTTGGTGGAGGGCATGTACATCAGCCATCCTGTGCAGGGCCGGGTATCAAAACGCTGGTCCATCCAGTTTTCGCGCGCCATTTACCACAATCAGGTATTTGCCGGTGTGGTTGTGCTGTCTATCTCGCCGGATTACATCTCGAATTTCTTTCGTGAGGTGTTTTATCAGTCCGGGGATGTGGTCATGCTGCTGCGCGATGATGGCAGCTATCTGGCCCGTTCCCAGCAGCAGGAAAGCGTGCTGGGCAAAGCTGTGCAACCCCCCGGCTCGGGTTTTCTGATTGACCCTGGCCAGCAGCGTGGCGAATATCTGACCAAAGCGCCTCTGGATAATGTCATGCGTTACTACGCCTGGCATCGTGCTGCCAGTTATCCCGTGGTGGTCAACGTCGGCCTGAACCAGGATACAGCCCTGCAGGCTGTTCAGCACGCCCTGCAGCTGAGCCTGCTGCGCAATGGCCTGGGCACGCTGATGATTCTGCTGGGGATGTCCGGCATCAGTTGGCTGTTCTTCCAGAAGCAACGCGGCATGGCGCAATTGCAGGAAAGTGAAGAGCGTCTGGGTCTGGCCCTGCAGGGTGGAGATCTGGGCTCCTGGGACTGGGATATTCCCAGCGATGCGATTAGCTTTAGTGTTCGTTGGGCGCAGATGCTGGGTTATCAGCCGGATGATCTGCCACACACCTTCAATGGCCTGCAGACACTGACTCATCCGGATGACTGGCCGCGCAAGCTGGCTGCACTGAGAAACCATCTGGAAGGCGCCAGCGTGGTGTTTGAGTCCGAACACCGCATGCTGCACCGTGATGGTCACTGGGTATGGATTCTGGCCAAGGGGCGTGTCACCCACTGGAGTTCGGCCGGCGCGCCCTTGCGCGCAGTGGGCACTCATCTGGACATCACTGCCCGCAAGCAGGCCGAAGCCGCCCGTGCCGAATTGCAGGCGCGTCTGAGCAAGCTGGTGGCTCAGGTTCCAGGGATGGTGTACCAATACCGGCTACGCCCGGATAGCACAGCCTGCTTTCCATATGCCAGTGTGGGCATTCGTGCCATTTATCAATTGCAGCCGGAAGACGTGCGCAATAACGCTGATCCGGTGTTTGCCGTGATTCATCCGGATGACCTGCAACGGGTGATGACTTCCATCCGGGTATCGGCTGTCAATCTCACACCGTGGCAGTGCGAATACCGTGTGCGCTTCGCCAATGGCGTGGTGCGCTGGCTCAGCGGCCAGGCCAACCCCGAGCGCGAAGCCGATGGCGGCACCTTGTGGCATGGCTATATCCATGACATCACTGCCACCTACACCGTGCAGCAGGCGTTGCGCCAGAGCGAAGAGCGCCTGCGGCTGACGGTGTCCGCCGTGCGCGATGGTCTGTGGGAATGGGACACCCGCAGTGGAGTGATCCACTGGGATAACCGCTGTTACGACATGCTGGGCTACGAGCCACAGGCTTTTCCGCTGACCCTGATGGTGTGGACCGAAATGCTGCACCCGCTGGATCGCGAGCACACCCTGGCCAAACTTGATCCGGTATCGATGCCGCGGGAGGGGGCTCGGGTGGAGTGCCGGCTGCGCACGGCCCAGCACGACTGGCGCTGGGTGGAAATCCGTGGCCAACTGGTGCAGGACGCCAGTGGCCAGCATGTGCGCATGATGGGCACGTACAGCGACATCAGCCAGCGCGTCGAGCAGGCACACCTGCGCCGTGCGCTGCTGGACCAAAGCGCGGCGGCCATCTTCCTGGCCGCCCCAGACCGCACCATCCGCCACGCCAATGCTCGCGCCGTGGAAATGTTTGCCAAGGATGGCAAGACATTACGCAATCTGTCGTTCAGCCAGCTACATGTGGATGCACAAACCTACGAAGTATTTGGCAGCTATTACGACACCCTGCGCCGCAATGGCCAGGTGCGGCTGGAACACCCGCTGCGTGACGCGCACGGCCAGATCCGCTGGTTTGACACCCATGGCACCCTGCTGGATCCGGATCGTCCCGATGCCGATGTGATCTGGACGCTGATCGACACGACCGAGCGTCATCAGGCCGAAACTGCCCTGGCCGCCGAACGTGTACGGCTCACTGCCATCATTGATCGTTTCCCTGCCGGTGTGTGGGTGGATGATGAAGACGGCCATATTGTGCTGATCAACCAGAATCTGTGCGACCTGCTGGAAGTCAACGATGTGCCGACGCATCTGGTGGGGCAGGTGCAGCGCCAGTTGCTGAGCAGTCTGCCAGAAAGCAGCCGGGCCTTGTTTGAAACGGACGGGCGCTCGCGCTCGGATGGGTATCTGGCGCGAGAAATCCCTGCCAACCATGGGCGCACGCTGGAAGTGGACCAGCAGCCGATTACCCACGACGAGCAATATTTTGGCCGGCTGTGGCTGGTGCGTGACATCACCGGGCAAAAGCGCCGCGAAGCCATTCTGGAAACCCTGGCGGCTACCGATGCGCTGACCCGGTTACCCAATCGTCGCGCCTTTATTGCGCATCTGGAGCAATACGCTCAGGATCTTGTCCGTGGCACGCAGCAAAGCGGTGCGGTGCTGATGATTGATCTGGATTTTTTCAAGCGTATCAATGACAGCTATGGCCACGGCGTGGGCGACAAGGTGCTGCAACAAACCGCCTCGGTCATTCGTCACACCCTGCGCGCCGATGATGTGGCCGGTCGTCTCGGTGGCGAAGAATTTGCCGTGCTCTTGCCTGGCGCCCCGGCCGATCATGCCTGTGAAGTGGCCGAGCGCCTGCGTGCTGCCATCGCTGATGTGCGGGTGGAGGTGAACGAAGGCCTGGTGCACGTCACGGCCAGTATTGGCGTGCATGCAATCGCTGATGCCACGCTCTCTAGCGACGACTGGCTGGCGAGGGCAGACAGTGCGCTGTATCGAGCCAAGCATGAAGGACGCAACCGCGTGGTGCGCGATCAGTGAACAGGCCGACGTCCGGACAAAAACCGGGTAGAATCGCCAGCATGAAAACGATTCTTGCAGTGGCGTCGCTGTGTGCATGCACGGCGGCAAGCGCCGCCGGCTATCAGGATATGGCCGGCCTGATTGGCCAGGCCCGGCAGTTTGCCGAAGCTTCTCTGGCGGGCACCCAGGCCCGCGTGACTGTTGGCGTGGTGGACACCCGCCTGCGCCTGCCTGCCTGCCCGATTCCCCCCATGCCCAACTGGCAAGGCGGCCGTTTTGAGGGCAACACCGCCGTGGAGATGTCTTGCCCGCAACTGGGCTGGAATATTCGTGTGCCAGTCAAGGTCGAGCGGGAAACCATGGTGGTGGCCATGCGTCGGCCAGTCACCGCGGGCAGCATGCTGACCCCGGATGATGTGATGCTGGTGCCTGCTCGTGGCAATATGGCCTCGGTGTCGGTGACAGCGCTCAATGAAGCCATCGGCCAGGTGGTTGGCCAGAATCTGCCCGCTGGTCTGATCCTGCGTCGGGGATTGTTGCGCCAACAGCAGGTGATTCAGTCTGGCCAGAAAGTCCAGTTGATGGCGACCGATGGCAGTTTTCAGGTCTCGGCCGAAGGTGTCGCATTGAAAAATGGCAGCGTGGGTGAGGTGATCGGTGTGCGTATGCCTTCCGGCCGGGTGATCAGTGGCGTGGTCAGCGCCAGTGGCGCGGTGGAAGTGCGTTTCTGAAGCGTGCTGCTGGTGCGTTCAGTCCGGTAAAGTTGTGCGCCAAGCGGGTAAAAACCGGCTAAAATACTCAAGATTGCCAGCGTTTTACCGATACCGAAGCTTGAATTCCTTATGCACGAAGTGATGCCATCATGAAAATCGACTCCACGGGCAGACCGGTTGTCACCCGGCCAGTTGGCGGCAAGGGCCGTGCCAGCGCTCGTTCGTCGGTCACCGGCGGGGAAAGCCGTTCGGAAGACAACGTTGACATCAATCCGCTGGCCAGCCAGATGGCGGCGGCTGAGCAGGAGATCCGCGAGCGCCCGCCATTTGACGCCGAAAAAGTGGCTGCCATCAAGGACGCCATTGCCGCTGGCAAATTCCAGATCAATCCTGAAGCCATCGCCGACAGCCTGATTGCGGTGAGCCGGGAACTGCTGCAAAACAAATCTTGATGTGAGACAGGAATCCATGAGTGATCGTCTGCAGGAACTGAATCGCCTGATTGCGGAAGAACGCGCGGGCTACACTGAACTGATCACCCTGCTGGAGCAAGAACAACGCGAGTTGATCTCCGGCACCGCACACAAGCTGGAAGCCCTGGCCCAGCAGAAAGCCATTGTCCTGCAAGAGCTGGACGCACTGGCCCAACAGCGTGGCGACCACATGCGCGTACTGGGCATGGTGTCTTTGAATGCCTGGCGTGCCTGGTTGGCTGACAAGCCTGAATTGTTGCCGGCCTGGCTGGGGCTGGAAGTGCTGGCGCAAAAAGCCAAGCTGATCAACGAGATCAATGGCAAGCTGATTTTGACCCACATGGAGCAGGTGGAAGCCTCGTTGGAAGTGCTGTTCACCAGTGATCAGAGCACCTTTGCCTATAGCCGTGACGGTGGTGCGCGCTCGGCACTGATTGGCGGCCGCCGCCTCGGCTCTGCCTGATTTTTATTGCCCATCTTGCCATACCCGCCCGGGCAGGCTGCCCAGCTGCCGGGCTTTATGGTATCGTGCTGGCACTTGACTCTGTGCCCCGGATGTTCGCATGACCCTGCTTTCGATTATTGTTGCCCTGGCGCTGGAACAGCTTCGCCCGCTGGGCAACCGTAACCGCCTGTTCCTGTTGTTCACCCGCTACGCCAACACCCTGGAGCGCAACCTCAACGCCGGCCAGAACCGCCATGGCGTACTGGCCTGGCTGGCTGGCGTGTTGCCGGTCTGCCTTGCCGTGTACGGCGTGTATGCGCTGTGCCTGCAGGTGTCGCCGTTTCTGGCGCTGGCCTGGAATGTGCTGGTGCTCTACCTGACCATGGGTTTTCGCCATTTCAGCAGCGCGCTCACCGAAATCACCGACGCCCTGGCCGAACAACGGGTGATGGACGCCCGCACTGCGCTGGCGCGCTGGTCTGGTCAATCCACCAGCGAGCTGGAAGTCAACGAAATCGCCCGCGTCACCATCGAGCAAGGCGTGATCGACAGCTACCGCCATGTGTTCGCCACCATGTTCTGGTTTGCCGTGCTGCCCGGCCCGGTGGGCGCTGTGCTATACCGTTTCTCCAGCATTCTTTTTCAAAAGTGGGGCATGCGCGACAGCCAGTTTGGCGATTTGTTTGGCCGCTTTGCCTACCGTGCGCAAGAAACCCTGGACTGGTTGCCCACCCGGCTGACCGCGCTGAGCTTTGCCATCATGGGCGACTTTGAAGACGCCGTGTATTGCTGGCGCGCTCAGGCGCAAGCCTGGGGCCACTACGCTTACGGCATCCTGCTGGCCAGCGCCGCCGGCGCCTTGGGCATCAAGCTGGGCGACCCGCTGCGCCAGGACTACACCGTCAAGTTCCGCCCGGAACTGGGCGTGGGCGACGACGCCGACCCGCGCTACCTGAAAAGCGCCGTGGGCCTGGTCTGGCGGGTGGTGATGTTCTGGCTGTTCATGATTGCCGTCATCTCGCTGGCCTGGTGGGTGTAAGCGCTTTTCCCTCTGTTTTTTTCTGCGCTGTTCGTGGGTTCAGTCTGACGAACAGCGTGAGTATTGCAATCTGTGTTTAGTCATAAAGGAACCCCGTCATGACGTTTGCCGAGCTTGGCTTGTCGCCAGAAGTGCTCAAGGCGGTTGAAGAGCTGGGCTATGCGTCACCGACGCCGATTCAAGCCAAGGCCATTCCGGTGGTGTTGGGCGGCAGCGATGTGCTGGCCGCCGCCCAGACCGGCACCGGCAAGACCGCCGCCTTCACCCTGCCGCTGCTGTCGCGCCTGCGCGCGCACGCCAACAACAGCGCCTCGCCCGCCATGCACCCAGTGCGCGCGCTGATCCTCACCCCCACCCGCGAACTGGCCGACCAGGTCAGCGCCAGCGTGGCGCAGTACAACAAATACCTGCCGCTGCGTTCGGCAGTGGTGTTTGGCGGCGTGGCGATGGATCCGCAAAAAGAAGCGCTGCGCCGTGGCGTGGAAGTGCTGGTGGCCACGCCGGGCCGTCTGCTGGACCACATCGAGCAAAAAAACGTGATGCTCAACCGGGTGGAAATGCTGATCCTGGACGAAGCCGACCGCATGCTGGACATGGGCTTTGTGCAGGACATCCGCCGCATCATGAGCCTGCTGCCGGCCAATCGGCAAACCCTGCTGTTCTCGGCCACCTTCGCCCCGGAAATCAAGCGCCTGGCAGCTGATTTCATGCGCGAGCCGGAGCTGGTGGAAGTGGCCCGGCAAAACGCCACCAGCGAAAACATCGAACAAGTGGTGTACGCGGTGGACGCCGCGCGCAAGCGCCATTTGCTGGTGCATCTGCTGCAAGCGCGCAGCATCGCCCAGGTGATTGTGTTCTGCCGCACCCGCCAGGGCGCCGAGCAGCTCTCGCGCGAACTCAAGCGCGACGGCCTGGCCGCCGAAGCCATTCACGGCGACAAGGCGCAAAGCCAGCGGCTGGAAACCCTGTCGGCGTTCAAGGATGGTCAGGTGCGCGTGCTGGTGGCCACCGACGTGGCCGCCCGTGGCCTGGACATCGAAGAACTGCCGTTTGTGGTGAATTTCGAGCTGCCCAACTCGCCGGAAGACTACGTGCACCGCATTGGCCGCACCGGCCGTGCCGGCAGCAAGGGCGTGGCGCTGTCGCTGATGGGCGAGGACGAGCAACGCCAGCTGGAAGCCATCGAAACGCTGATCAAGCAAAAGCTGCCGCCGCAAACCGAACGCCGCTTCTGGCCCAGCTGGATGCCGCGCCCCGAGCGCGAGCGCGAAGTGGCCGCCAGCGCGCCGGTGGACACCGTCAGCAGCAAGCGCGCCCTGGCCGCGCTGTCGGCGGCGCCCACCCGCAGCACGCCATCCACCCCGGCGCCACTGCGCCGCTTCAGCCATGCCGCCCTGCGCGGCGAGCCGCGCGAAATCCCGGCGCTGCTGCTGCCGCCGCGCTACCGCTAAGCTTGTTGCGCCACGCCAACGCCCCTGCCGCCCGCCAGGGGCGTTGCCGCGTCTGAACTTTATGACATGGTGTGGCTCGAACAGGCGCGGATAAATCGCCGTTCACACCGCCGCGCTCAAGCTGGCCAATCTGATAGGCGGCCAACATCTTTTTGTTTCTGGAGACAACTTCGGGCTTGCCCCGACTGCATATGGACTATCCCCGACCGTGTTTCACCCGCTCAATGAGCCCCGCCGCTGACGCCCCGCTGTGCTTGTGCCTGTCACGCGCTTTCCGGCAAGCTATGGGTTTTGCTTCTCCTGAATGCGGGGCTGTGCTGTGGAAGTGCTGATGCTGATTGGCCTGGTGGTGATCAATGGCCTGTTCGCCATGTCAGAGATTGCCTTGGTTACCGCGCGCAAGGCGCGGCTGATGAAACTGGCCGCCGATGGCGACCGCGCCGCCGCCGTGGCGCTGAAACTGGGTGAAGACCCGACTAAATTTCTGTCCACCATTCAGATTGGCATCACTTCGATTGGCCTGCTCAATGGTATTGTCGGTGAAGCGATCCTGGCCGAGCCGCTGGCGCGCTGGCTGCTGTCGCTGGGCCTGCCCGAGGCCAGTGCCCATCTGGCCGCCACGGCGGTGGTGGTGGTGGCGGTGACCTATGTGTCCATCGTAGTCGGCGAACTGGCGCCCAAGCGCCTGGGCCAGATCAACCCGGAGCTGATTGCCCGGCTGGCGGCGCGGCCGATGCAGTTGCTGGCCATGTGCACCCGGCCGTTTGTCATGCTGCTGACTTTCTCCACCCACACCCTGCTGCGCCTGCTCGGCGTGCGCCAGCACACCCCGAACGGCGTCACCGAAGAAGAAATCCACGCCATGCTGGAAGAAGGCTCGGAAACCGGGGTGATCGAACAACACCAGCACGAAATGGTGCGCAATGTGTTCCGCCTGGACGACCGCCAGCTGGGTTCGCTGATGATTCCGCGCTCGGATGTGGTGTTTATCGACATCAACCTGCCGCCAGAAACCAGCCTGAACCAGCTGATTGAATCCGAGCATTCGCGTTTTCCGGTGTGCGACGGCAGCCTGGACAAGGTGCTGGGGGTGATTCACGCCAAACAGGCGCTGGCCTATGTCGCCAAGGGCGAGCTGCCAGACTACCTGAGCCATCTGCAAGCCGGGGTGTATGTGCCGGAAACCCTGACCGGCATGGAGCTGCTGGAGCAGTTTCGCGCCAATAATATGCAAATGGCTTTTGTGATCGACGAATACGGCGACACCAAGGGCATTGTCACCCTGCAAGACGTACTGGAAGCGGTGACGGGTGAATTCACCCCGCGCAACGCCGACGACGCCTGGGCGGTGCGCCGCGAGGATGGCTCCTGGCTGCTGGACGGCGCCATCCCGATTCCGGAGATGAAAGACCGCCTGGAGCTGAAAGCCACCCCGGAAGAAGACAAAGGCCGTTACCACACCCTCAGCGGCATGATGATGCTGCTGCTTGGCCGCGTGCCCAGCACCGGCGACCATGCCGATTGGGAAGGCTGGCGCTTTGAAGTGGTGGACATGGACGAAAAACGCATCGACAAGGTGTTGGCGGCGCCGCTGCGTAATGCCGAAACCGCTTGAGCCCCAGCGCCATTCGGATGCTGAATGGCGCAGACAGGCTCAGACGTCACAATATCTTGCTCGTGATCGCAAACACCCCTGTGTAAGCGCCGCTCAGCAAACCCTCCAGACGCGATGGCGCGTTCTTGTGGCCTTTGCCGTGCAAACCCCCGTCCGCCAGAAAGCGGACGGGGGTTTGTCATGAAGTGCTGCTGCTGGACGGTTTACAGCGCAAAACGCATCGACAAATCCACCGCCGAAATATCCTTGGTCAGCTTGCCAATCGAAATCCGGTCCACCCCGGTGGCGGCAATCGCGGCGATGGTGTTCAGGCTGACATTGCCCGAGGCTTCCAGCTCGGCGCAGCCGGCGGCCATTTGCACCGCCGCGCGCATATCGGTCAGCGACATATTGTCCAGCAGCACCAGGCGCGCGCCCGCGTCCAGCGCTTCGGCCAGCTCTTGCAGGTTTTCCACTTCGATTTGCACGCTGACATTGCTCGGCGCCACGGCAAACGCCGCTTCCAGCGCCGGGCGGATGCCGCCAGCGGCCAGGATGTGGTTTTCCTTGATCAGAATCCCGTCGTACAGCCCGACGCGCTGATTGACGCCGCCGCCCACCGTCACTGCGTATTTTTGCGCCACGCGCAGGCCGGGCAGGGTTTTGCGGGTGTCCATGATGCGCGACCGGTAGCCGGCGATGGCGTCGGCGTAGCGGCGGGTCAGCGTGGCGGTGGCGGACAGGGTTTGCAAAAAGTTCAGCGCCGAGCGCTCGGCGGTCAGCAGTGCGCGCGCCGGGCCGTCCAGCGTGCACAGCTCGGTGTCGGCAAACACCATCTCACCTTCTTGCACCCGCCACACCACATGGCAGCGCGGGTCCACCTGACGAAAACACTCGGTAAACCACGCCTGCCCGGCAATCACCGCCGCCTCGCGCGCTACCACAGTGGCGCGGCCAATGGCGTTGGCGGGAATCAGCTCGGCCGTCCAGTCGCGCGGGCCGATGTCCTCGGCCAGGGCGCGGGAGACGTGTTGGGCAATCAGATGAGAAGGGGGCAAGACAGCGCTCATGACCAGCATCCTGAGTAAAAAACCATCGCGCCTGCCTGCTGTGCAGCCTGGCAGCGCGCCAAACTTTCGATTGTGCGGGCGCCGGGGCGGCGTGTCAAAGCAGGATTGCCCGCCGCGACATTGCGCCGCACAACGGCCTGCCCGGCTTTTGCTATCATGACGAATAAAGTCTTTGCCGCCGGACCTTCGCCATGCACTTTCCCGCCCAGTTTTTTGCGCCTGCCACGCTGTGGCTGTGCCATGCCTTGTGCGCCGCCCTGCTGGCGCAAGCCGTGTGGCGGGTGCGCTGGCGACAGCTGGACCCGGTCGGGCTCAACGCCTGGATGGGCGCCTGTGTGGCGGTGATGCTGTTCTGGTCGCTCAAGGGCGGCTTCAAGCCGGGGCTGGAGTTTCACCTGCTGGGCGGCGCGGCATTTGCGCTGATGGCCGGGCCATGGCTGGCGCTGATTGGCCTGGCGATTGTGCTGGCTGGCGTGACGGCTTACGGCATGGCCGAGTGGGCGGCGTTTGGCGTCAATTTTTTGGTGATGGCCGCCGCGCCGGTGGCGGTGACCGGCCTCACTCTGCGCCTGGCGCAGCGGCTGCCGGCCAATTACTTTGTGTATATTTTTTTCAATGCCTTCCTGACCGGCTGGCTGAGCTTTTTTTGTGCCTGCCTGCTCGGCGTCAGCGTGCTGGCGCTGGCCGACGCCTATGCGCCGGACTATCTGTTTGGCGACGCGCTGAGCTTTTACTTTTTGCTGTCCTGGTCCGAGGCGTTCACCACTGGCCTGATGCTGGCGATTTTCGTGGTGTATAAGCCACACTGGGTGGCCACGTTTGACGACCGGCGCTATTTGTTGCGCAAGTAGGGTTGCTTGGGCGCTCAGGGAGGCGCTGATGCAGAAAATCGTCTCTCCCACATACAAAATCCAGAAAAATCAACGCCCTGAATTTCAGTCAGCGCAAAAATAATGACTGTTCAACTCAGCGCCGTCTTAAGCAAAGCGCGTCGCGCCTTGTCTGAGCGCAAGGCGCGGGCTGATCTCCAGCTCGGCGTGCGGCAGCACGGCATGCGTCAGCAGGCTATCGCTGACCGCGCACAGCACATGCCCTTGCTCGCGCCAGCCGGCCAGCAGCCGGGCAAACTCCGCTTGCCAGACGCCGCCAATCCGCTCGGCATCCAGCCAACACAGCGCAGGCCCAGCCAGCCCGGCGCTATGACTCAGCAGCGTGTGCACGGCGGCATCTGCCTGGCCGCGCTCGGCGCGCAGCACATCACCCAGATTGGGCAAGCTGGTGGGCAATACCGGCACGGCCAATAGCTCGGCATGATGGCAAGGCAAAAACCCGTGCTGGCCGGGCACGCCAGTGAGCGCGCCCACGCCAAGCGCCTGCATCTGCCGCAGCAGCGGCCAACTGGCCAGGCCGCCCGGCAAGTTGACGGTAAAGGGCGCCTCGGCGGCCAGACCGGCCAGACGGCGAAACTGCGCCACTCGCGCCGCCAGCGGCTGAGCGGCCAGGGTGCCGCGCCACACTCGAGATGCTTCCAGGTGCAATCCCGCCACACAGCCGGCATGGCCAATTGCCTTCAGCGCCGCTGGCGCCAGCTTATCCAGCCGTGCCCCCGGCCAGACCCGGCCGCGCCACAAGCTGCCCCATCCATACCAGCGCGCCCGCTCACGCCGGCGGCCAGTCAGTGGCGCACCGGCATCACGGCCCAGATGCAGGCACACCGTGGCGCTGGCCTGGGCGGCATGCAGCGCGTCCAACACACGCGGCAGCGCGGTGTGCATGCCGCGCGCGGTTTCAACGGTAATCAGCAGGGCAATTTTCACGGCAATTTTCATCACAGAACGACAATGGGCGCGAATTGTCCGCCATGCCGGCGGCTTTGACCAGCCGTGCGCGAGAGCCGTTAACCAAACTCAGCGAAGCGTCTCTGGCTGGGCGCGCCGCCACAGACAGTACAAGCCGTGCGGCAAGGCCGTGTCACGACGCCAGGCGTATTTTGTCAGCGGCTCTTATGTCGATGGCGGTGCGCACTCCCGGTCAGTATTGTTCAGCAAACGCTCCCCGCATGGTGACGTGGCTTTCCCGTGTTTGCGCGCTCTCAGCACTGCCTGCGGTGAGTCGTGCGCATCAGGCCGGACGGTTTGGCCGGCCCGGCGTGTTCATGGCACACTGCCCGCCGGGCGGGCATCAAGCTTGCTTGCCTGAATCGTGCGCACAGAGACACGCCCCACCCGGCATTGGCTCTGCTTGCGCAGTGTGCTGGTGCGCTCATCTTGCGCACCGGCTGGTCTGACCATGTGCCACAAGCGCATGGCCGTGTGTGCTTTTCTACCCGAAAAGAAATCTGCCATGAACTTCTCTCTGCCTCATCTGGGCACGGGCGCTGCCCGCACGCCTTCTTCTTTGCTGTCTTTCCCGCGTTTGGCCGAACTGCCGCTGGGGCCTTTGCTGGCCGGCTTGGCTGCTTTGTTCTGGGCGGGCAATTTTGTCGCTGGCCGCGCCCTGCACGATAGCCTCTCCCCCTTGCAACTGGCGTTTGGCCGCTGGAGCGTGGCGCTGCTGTGCCTGCTGCCGTTTGCCTGGCCGCGCCTGCGCGCTCAGGCTGGTGCTTTGTGGGCGGTGCGCTGGCTGATTCTGGCGCTGGCGCTGACCGGCGTGACGGCCTGCAATACGCTGATTTACCAAGGCTTGCAATCCACCCCGGCCACCCAGGCGGTGCTGCTGAACGCCTTCACCCCGGTGATGGTGCTGATCTACGCCGTGTGCAGCGGCCAGCGCCAGCCAGCGCGCGGCCAATGGCTGGGTCTGGTCTTGTCCTTGGTGGGGGTGCTGGTGTTGGTCAGCCAGGGCGCGCCGTGGCGGCTGTCGGCGCTTACCCCCAGCGGCGGCGATGCCTGGGTGTTCGCCGGCTGCGCCTGCTGGGCGGCCTACACCGTGCTGATGCGCCGCCTGCCCGCCGGGCTGGATCGGCTGGCGCTCACCGCTGCCTGCATGCTGCTGGGCTGGTTGCTGCTGACGCCGCTGGCGTTGTGGGATATCAGTCAGCATGGCCTGCCCAGCGTGTCGCCAGCGGCGCTGGCCGGCGTGCTGTATCTGGGCGTGTTTCCATCGGTGGTGGCCTATCTGTGCTACAACCGGGCGATTGCCGAACTGGGCGCCGAGCGTGCCAGCGCCTGCCTGCATCTGGTGCCGGCCTTTGGCGCGCTATTGTCCTGCCTATTGCTGGGTGAAACCCTGCACCCCTGGCATGTGCTGGGCATTGCAGCGGTGTTTGCTGGCCTGGCTCTGGGGCGTTCGTCGCGCTGAGCGTGTCTGTCATGCGCCGCAGGCTTGCCTGCGGCGTTTTTTGTTGCCCGGTGGGATATCTCGGTGGTTTTTTCAGAAAACCAGGGAGACGCAGTCAAATCAAGCATTCTGCATCCTCGGCTGTGCAAAATGATCTGCAAACATATAATAAAAATGGCAAGTGACATTCGTTTTATAGTCTGTTGTTATTGCCAAAACTTGGCCGTTTCGTTTGCTGACACCAGAGGATATTTACCATGAGCAGAATACCCCACTCATTGAATGCTACAACACTGTCGCGTGCAGTCTTGCTATTCACGGGTGCCGCATTCTTGACAGGCTGCCAAAGCTTATCTCCGTTTTATACCGGATATGGCGCCCGCCCAATTGAAAAACAGCACATTGACCATGTGGATGAGTTGATTGATGCTGTTCGTGGCAGTGTATTGAAAACCTCGAGCAATCCCGTCACTGTCAATGCAGAAGCACAAGCGGCCTTCGACGCCTGCGCCACAGGCTTTACCAAGCCAAACGCCACAGTGAACATCAGCGCCGCTGCTACGCAAAAAAGTAAGGGCAAACAAGCTGACAGCAAGACAGCGACACCTACAACAGAAGTCCCCTCGGCGTGCGTCAAACTGCGCAATAGCGCAGTGGCCACCTTGGTGGCAGCCTCGGATGAGGGGTGTTATACGCATTTGCGCTCAATGTACGGCAATGAAGCCGCCTGGAACTTAACCCTGGGGTCTTTGACTACCTTATTGACCGGCTCTGCGGCGGTGGTCGGCTCGATGACCGCTAAAACCAATCTGGCGGCCGCTGGGGCATTTTTTAGCAGCGAACGCGCCCTGGGCAATGAAGTGGTGTACAAAAATCAGATTGTGCCTGCCATTCACCAGAAGATTCTGGAAAAGCGCCGGGCTGAATACGATAAAATCCTTACCCATTTCAGCGAGACAGAAACTCAATTGCCTTTTCGGGCAGCGATGCTGAGTGTGATCCGTTATCACAATATGTGCTCGTTTATGGAGGGTTTGCAATGGGTGCTGATGGAAGGCATTGGTTCTGACGCCAATATGAAACTGGCGACAGCCAGAAATATGCTGGCCCAGGCCCAGGCAGATGCCCTCCGTGCTCAAAACACCAAAGCAACCCCTGCTGAGTTGGCCGCGCAAAATGATCGAGTGGTAGCTTTGGCCAATCAGGTAAAGACATTAGAGCTGCAAGTGCTGGGGGTGTCCAAGTAAAAGCCGTGCACAAATCTCTTTAGGCGTTATTGTGTGATTTTGTCATATGCTTTGCGCTGAGTATGGAGCGCGGCGCCAGGAGCTGCTACGCAAACGCTCCTGGCGTCGTGCACGGCCTTGCTGTACTGCTGGTTCTGTCTGCGGCCGCACATCTGTCCTGGGCGCTTGCGCGGGATGTTGTGCGCCACGCCAAGTTCGAAAACCTCCATGCTTCTGCGGTATGATGCAGGTCAATGACGGATGCACCGTGACCGGGCATGCTGAACCCATGTTCAGCACGGTGCGCCACCCAATCCATGGAAGCCCTGATGAAAGTCCTGGCCTTTGTCGGCTATTCCGGCAGCGGCAAGACCACGCTGCTGGAAAAACTCATTGCCCGCCTGAGCGCCGATGGCGTTGATCTGGCGGTGATCAAGCACACCCACCACGATGTTGACCCCGACGAAATCGGGCGCGACAGTTGGCGGCATCGCCACGCTGGCGCGCGCCAGGTGATGCTGGCTGCCGCGCGGCGGCGCATGCTGATTGAAGAGCTGCCGGCGGCCAATGATCTGCCGCTGGCCGAGCACCTGGCCGCCCTGCGCCCGTGTCAGCTGGTGCTGGTGGAAGGCTTCAAGCACGAGCGTGGGCTGGCCAAGATCGAAGTGTTTGATCCGGCCCTGTCGCGCCCGGCGCTTTATTTGACCGACCCTGATGTGCTGGCCGTGGCGTGCGATATGCCGCTGCCGGACTGTCCGCTACCGCGCTTTTCCCGCCATGACGTGGAAGGCATCCTCCAATTGATACACAAGAGTGTTTTGTCATGACTGCATCTGCCATGCTGAGCGTCGAGGCCGCGCTGGAGTTTTTGCTGAGCCGCGCCCGCCCGCTGACCGAAACCGAATCCGTTCACCTGCTCAACGCCGGCCAGCGCGTGTTGGCCGGCGAGCTGCGCGCCCGCCTGGACGTGCCGCCCGCCAATAACAGCGCCATGGATGGCTACGCCGTGCGCAGCGCCGAGGTTCACGCCGATGCCTGGCTGCCGGTGTCGCAACGCATTGCCGCCGGTGATGCCCCTGGCCCGCTGGCCGAAGGCACCGTGGCGCGCATCTTTACCGGCGCGCCGATTCCGGCTGGCGCGGATGCGGTGATCATGCAGGAGCAAGCCCACGCCGATGGCGAACGCGTGCGTTTCAGCGCCGTGGCCAAAACCGGCCAGAACATCCGCCTGGCGGGCGAAGATATCGCCAGGGATGGCGTGGTGCTGCCGGCGGGCGCCCAGCTGGGGCCGGCGCAACTGGGCCTGGCGGCCTCGGTGGGCGAAGCCTATCTGGATGTGTTGCGCCCGCTGCGGGTGGCGGTGCTGTTCACTGGCGACGAACTGGCCGAACCGGGCGAGACGTTGACGGCGGGTAAAATCTACAATTCCAACCGCTACTGGCTGCGCGGCCTGCTGGAAGCGCTGGGCTGCCAGGTGCGCGACCTGGGCATCATCCCCGACAGCCTGGCCGCCACCCGCCTGGCGCTGGCTGACGCTGCCGCCACCAGCGATGTGGTGCTGACCTGCGGCGGGGTGTCGGTGGGCGAAGAAGACCACGTCAAGCACGCCGTCGAGCGCGAAGGTCAGCTGGATTTGTGGAAAATCGCCATCAAACCGGGCAAGCCGCTGGCCTTTGGCCGGATTGCCCATGCGGATTTCATTGGCCTGCCGGGCAACCCGGTGTCGGGCTATGTCACCTTCTTGCTGCTGATTGCGCCGTTTATCCGCGCCCGCCAGGGCCGAGCAGCCCGCGCCAGCTGGCCGGTCAGCCGTCTGGCCGCAGCATTTGACTGGCCGCGCAAAGACCCGCAACGCACCGAATTTGTGCGTGTGCGCAAGGCCAGCCGCGACGGTCAGACCGTGCTGGAGCTGTTCCCCAAACAAGGCGCTGGCGTGCTGACCTCAATGGCCTGGGCCGACGGTCTGGCGCGCATTCCGGCCAATCACATCGTCAAGGCCGGCGAGCAGATTGACTATCTGCCATTTGATGAATTGCTGAGCTGAAAACCCGGCCGCAAGGGCGTTGGCATGCAGCCCAGCGCCCTGATCATCAGATATTGGCTTCTTCCAGCGCTTCGATTTCCATCTGCACCATCAGCCAATCTTCTTCCAGCTCGGCCAGCCGGGCGCTGACTTCGCCCTGACGCTTGAGCGCGGCCTGCATTTCGCTTTTGCGCTCGGCGCTGTAAATCGCCTCGTCGGCCAGTTGCGCGTCCAGCGCGGCTTTTTCTGCGTTCAGCGGGGTAAGCTCGCGCTCCAGCGCGGTCAAGCGCTTGAGCAGCGGTTTTTTCTGCTCGGACAGGCGCTGGCGGGCTTCGGCTTCCTGGCGCTTTTGCGTTTTGCGGTCCACTTCCGCGCCGCCTGCGGCGCTGGCGCGCGGCGCGGCGTCGGCGGCTTGCTGGGCCAGGCGATAGGCGCGGTAATCCGCCAGGTCGCCGTCAAACGGCTGCACCTGGCCGGCGTCGATCAGCCAGTATTGGTCGGTGACGCTTTCCAGCAGGGCGCGGTCGTGCGACACCACAATCAGGCTGCCGATAAAATCCTGCAGCGCCAGGGTCAGCGCCGCGCGCATGTCCAGGTCCAGATGGTTGGTGGGTTCATCCAGCAGCAGCAGATTGGGCCGCTGCCAGACAATCAGCGCCAGCGCCAGGCGGGATTTTTCGCCGCCGGACAGCGGGCCCACCGGCTCGGTGGCCATGTCACCAATAAAATTAAAACCGCCCAGAAAATTGCGCAGCTCTTGCTCGCGGGTGGTCGGCGCCAGTTTTTGCAGATGCCACAGCGGCGATTCGTCCTCGCGCAGGGTGTCCAGCTGGTGCTGGGCAAAGTAGCCGATTTTCAGCTCGCGCGCGGTTTTCAGCTGGCCGTTCAGCGGCGCCAGCTCACCGGCCAGCAGCTTGACCAGGGTGGATTTGCCGGCGCCGTTGGGGCCCAGCAGGCCGATGCGCGCGCCGGATTCCACCGACAGGCTCACCCGGCGCAGAATCGGCGCTTCGCCATAGCCGATGTCGGCCAGCTCGACTTGCAGCAGCGGGTTGGGGCTGTGCTCGGGCGGCTCGAAGTGAAAATCAAACGGCGTGTCCACATGCGCTGCCGCCACCCGCTCCAGCCGCGCCAGCGCCTTGATGCGGCTTTGCGCCTGCTTGGCCTTGGTGGCCTTGGCCTTGAAGCGGGTGATAAAGCTTTCCAGGTGGGCGATGGTGCGCTGTTGCTTGTCGAATGCCTGTTGCTGCTGGGCCAGGCGCTCGGCGCGCTGGTCTTCAAAGTCGCTGTAATTGCCGGTGTAGGCGGTCAGCTGGCCGCGCGCCACTTCGATGATCTGGGTGGTGATGGCGTCCAGAAACTCGCGGTCGTGCGAAATCAGCAGCAGGGTGCCCGGATAGCTGGCCAGCCATTGCTCCAGCCAGATGACGGCTTCCAGGTCCAGGTGGTTGGTCGGTTCATCCAGCAGCAGCAAATCCGAGCGGCACATCAGCGCCTGCGCCAGGTTCAGGCGCATGCGCCAGCCGCCAGAGAAGCTGGCCACCGGCCGGGTGGTGGCTTCCTGGCTAAAGCCCAGGCCGGCCAAGAGCTTGCCGGCGCGCGCCGGGGCGGCGTAGGCGTCGATGGCGGCCAGTTCGCTGTGCAGGCGGCCAATCGCCTCGCCATCGTGGGCGGTTTCGGCGGCGGCCAGTTGTTGCTCCAGCGCGCGCAGCTCGGCGTCGCCATCCAGCACATAATCCAGCGCCGAGCAGCTCAGCGCCGGGGTTTCCTGGGCGACATGCGCCACCGTCCAGCCGGCCGGAAACAGCGCATCGCCGCTGTCGGCGTGCAATTGCCCGCGCAACAGGGCAAACAGGCTGGATTTGCCCGCGCCATTGCCGCCGACAATGCCGACGCGCTGGCCGGGGTTGATGGTGAGGGTGACGCTGTTGAACAGCTCCTTGGCCCCACGGCGCAGGGACAGGTTTTTCAGTTGAATCATGAACTCAGGCCAGAATCGGTCGAACGGGGGGAAGAAGACACCGGGGCCAGGCTGGCCAGCGGCCAGCGTGGACGCACCGAAAATACGCCGGCCGGCTGGGCCAGCGCCAGCCGCGCCGCGCCGGCATAGGCGATCATCGCGCCGTTGTCGGTGCACAGCGACAGCGGCGGGTAGTACACGGCAAAGCGGCGGCGCTGGGCGGCGCGGTCCAGCGCGGCGCGCAGCTGGCGGTTGGCGCCCACGCCGCCGGCAATCACCAGCCGCTGCATGCCGGTGGCCTTGAGCGCGGCCAGCGATTTGCTCACCAACACCTCAACAATCGCCTCCTGAAAGGCGCGGCAGATGTCGGCGCGGGTGGCGTCGTCCAGCGCGCCGCCGCACTCGGCTTCTTGCTGGCGCACCAGGGTCAGCACGGCGGTTTTCAGCCCGGAAAAACTCATGTCAAAGTCGCCCGAGCGCAGCATCGGCCGCGGCAGGGTAAAGCGTGTGGGGTCGCCGTGTTCGGCCAGGCGCGACAGCTCCGGCCCGCCGGGGTAGGGTAGGCCCAGCAGCTTGGCGGTTTTGTCGAAGGCCTCGCCGGCGGCGTCGTCCAGGGTTTCGCCCAGGGTTTCGTAGTCGCCCACGCCGCGCACCGCCATCAGCTGGGTGTGGCCGCCAGACACCAACAGCGCCACAAAGGGAAACGTCGGCGCCGGGTCGGCCAGCATCGGTGAGAGCAGATGGCCTTCCAGGTGGTGCACCGGAATCACCGGCAGGTTCAGGCCAAAGGCCAGGCCGTTGGCCACCGCCGCGCCGACCAGCAGCGCGCCGCCCAGGCCGGGGCCTTGGGTGTAGGCGATGGCGTCCAGGTCGGCCAGGGTGAGCCCGGCGGTTTTCAGGCATTCGCGGGTGAGTGGAATCACCCGGCGGATGTGGTCGCGGCTGGCCAGCTCGGGCACCACGCCGCCGTATTCGGCGTGCATGGCCATTTGCGTGTGCAGGGCGTGGGCCAGCAGGCCGGCTTCGGTGTCGTAGAGGGCGACGCCGGTTTCGTCGCAGGAGGATTCAATTCCCAGAACTCGCATGGGGTGGGTCGTCGCTAAGGCAATCCGGTATTGTAGCGGTTCCGGCATATGGATGGGACAAGAGGTGCTTTGGGGGCGGGAGGGGAAGCGGTATGCTGTGGGGCTTTGGTGATGGAAGGCTGCCGCCTGGCGGATGGCTGCGCTGGCGCGCAGCACTGCTGGCCGCTGATTTTGGGCAGGGCTTCGCCCCGCACCCGACCCTATTTCTTTGTCTCGCCAAAGAAATAGGGGAA
>ERZ650302.290-NODE-290-length-26396-cov-4.019437_pt1 | contig 26396 bp, 24 predicted proteins | sample MGYA00376238_ERZ650302 | MGnify/ENA primary metagenome ERZ650302 (study PRJEB26733, sample SAMN07839298) | wastewater metagenome | biome: urban; feature: wastewater treatment plant; material: waste water | place: USA: North Carolina | collected 2016-04-28 ... | reverse complement strand
GGTTGTTGCAATGGCTGATAACTACCGTTAGGCATCATCAACATCGGAACACCATTGATGTTCACAAGTTGACCTTGTTGGGCTGGAACAGCTCCTGCTTGCCAGTTGCTGCGAGGTGCACCAGCGGCTTGCATTTGCATTTGTTGCAATTGCATTGGGTTGAGCATACCCATAGGAAACATGCCTGGTTGGAAACCCGCTACGTTAAGCAGTGCACCATTTTGCATCAAGTTCATGTTAGCCATTGCAGCTGCTTGCTGCGTTTGCTGAGATGAGTTGATCAAATCGCTCACTGAGATGCTAGTGCCAGTACTGGCCTGTTGCTGAGGCATACCTACTTGCATCTGTGGGATATGTACAGGTACAGGCTGAGGAGCTTGCTGCACAGGCATCACAGGTTGCTGAACAGGTTGGACTGCTTGCACTGTTGGATGAATAGCTGCGCCGATACTTGCACGGGATGGAACAGAAGGTTGTTGACTACCCAGATGGGGAGTGCCTTCATTGCCAGCCTGCATGGGAATCAGTCCAATCTGATTGACCAATGCTGCTTCATTCTCAATAGCGCCAACCCACGATGAATCAATGATCATCGACTTGTAGTTGGGATCAAGGAACGTGTTGTACAAGTTCAGATGATGGTTGAGCATTTCCACCAGGTTCTGTGTACAACCCAGCAAGGCACCCATGTAAGGAGCTACCTTAGAGTTGTTGCCGACGTTGTAGTCACCTGTCTTGGAAATACCAGGCATCACGTACTCCAGCAAGCGAATGATCGTTTGGCGATCCTTCTTGCTCTTGATGGTGTAACCAAAGTACTTATCTTGCTCCTTGATCAGTTCCTCATAGAAGGGGAACATCACAACACCAACTCGAACGTAGTTGATGTCATTAACAATTCCATTCTTCTTCATGAAGATATTGACAAAGCAGTTGCCACCAATTTCTTTACTAGCGCGAGTAAAGAGCTCAGTGAATACCACGTCTGTATCGCTTGTGATATCCCGTACAGCAGACAGGAAATCTGCTTGGTCTGGAGTGAGTTGCTTGTGTTTAGCAGAGTCCTGACCCAGAGCAATCAAGCCGTTGATGATGATGGCGTATGTAAACGACAAGCGTGTGCTAATAGCTTCACGCAAGTTGGTAAACACTTTGCTCTCACCATGGATAGCTTGCTCTTTCATTGGGTGAAAGACAATCTTGGAATCACTAGGGTTTCGAAGATGTTCATCCGTTGGCAGCACCAGGCGTTTACCATCAATGATGGCTGGCTGATTAGCTTCACCTGTGAACAGTTCATTGTTCACAGACACGTAACCCTCAGCGTCAACAACGTAGCCTGCTGTCGAGAGGATGGATTTGTAGATGTCGATGAGTTTCATGGTTTTCTTTCAAACATGTTTGGATTCAAAAGCACTATAGTCGTCACCATAGTTAGGGATATTTTGCACACACTCATCAATGATGCTACCAAAGACAGCGGACAAGTTATTCGCCATGTTCAGATCGTGCGTCAAAATAGGTGCAAGAGCACTGCTGTTAAAGCATGGGTAGACATAGTCCACAGGTGCTTTACCATCAATACCTACTGTGATACGCATATCCAAATTCAGGTCAGCATACACAGACACAAAGTACTCCACTTCAAAGCCCAGCGTCACAGCGTTCAGTACGTCATACTCAATGCGTGTGATAAGCTCATCACGGATACGTGCAAAAGCATTGACATCCATGTTGATGTTTTCGTTCATGGACACAGCACCACTGATCTGAGTCGATGGACGAGAGCCAATCACCGAGTTAGTCGATGTAAAGCCCATACGCACCAGACCCATACGCGCCATGATAGCTGGAATACCGTTAGCAATGATAGTCGCTGCTTGGGTGTTGAAGTCTGAACCGTGCCAGTCAGAAGTTTGTCCAGAGCGATGCACCTGGCGGATGTCTTCCTGTGTCAGCTGTGTGTATGTGGTCACCGAATCTGTCATCGGATCGATCATAGACAATTCGGCAAACGAGAAAGTGCCATCCATTGCTGCGCTTTGACGCAAAGTACTCAGTCGCTCAAACAGCGGATTATCCATCGTATCGGCTGCCATGGTTTTGGCATGGTAGTATGGATTGGTCTTGCTGGATGGATCAGACACCAAACCCACTTTGAGTGCATTAGAGATAATGGATGCCGAATAGTCGTTGATATTACCACTGGCCAAGTTAGAGTAAGATGGCTTAGAGGTAACCAGCATGTTCGTGTCGATGAAGTTAGTACGTGCTTGGACTGCACGCAGTGGTTCATTGGCGCGATAGCTGATCACATCACTAGGACGCATCGTGTACATGTTGTTCGTAGATGTAATACCTTGCCAGTGTGGGTTTACGAGTACGTTACACGTAGCCAGCGCTGAGAAACGATCACGATTTCCATAAGGTGTTACTTCGGACACCACGCGAGTGCGAGTAACGGTATTGACCTTAAAGAGCATGTTTGGATCGATCTTGCTCTGATCATGGAAGATACCTGGCAAGATGTTTGCATCAGAGGTAAAACCCGTGTAAATGTAACGAATACGGCTACCTGTATTCATAGTCACATCAATCGTGAGCTTGAAACGAAGGCGATCACGATCCCACCCATTCAAGATACCAATGGGTGTCACGATGCTTGCCGACGGTGCAACGATAGCAGTGCCAATACCGATGAAGGTGTTGTTGTTGACACTAGCGCCTACGCGGACAGCTTCACTGATACGGTCTACTACTTTAGCAGTATCGCGTCCATCCATGGAAGATTCATAGGGGCGCAGGAACTGTTGGTTATACGTTCCTGTTTCATTGAGCAGCAATTCCACAACGTTGATTTGTGTAATCTTGCTATTTGTCAATGTGTTGAAAGATGGGATGATTGAGTTCATGCTTTACTTTCTCTGTTTTGGTTTTACAGTTGCAACAGTTTATTTTGGTTGTAGTTATGCTCAGCAGCTTTTGCAATATCTACAACTAGCTCTGTGAGCAGTACTTTTATATCGTGGGGTGCGCTAAAGCGTCTTTTACTAGTGCCTGTGATCTCCTTGAGTCGGCTTTCATGAATGTTGATTTGCCAGTCTTTACTAGACAGCTCATCAGCAATAATGTCCACCGCAGTGAGTGCTTGGTTGGTTGGTTTCTTGGGTGCAATCTTGCTTTTTGACAGAGACTTCTTAAGGTAGGGGTAGTATTCAGAGACTTGATCAGTAAGCTCTTTGGACAGTCTAGCTTTGGTATCTGTGCCAGCAGCTTGCATGATGTTGTTTCTGCCTTCATAGACAGTAGCTGTCATCAAAGCAGCCAGGTACTTCTTTCCACGAGTCCATAATACTGCCTCAGCTACTGCTAGGTAGTCTGATGTCACCTCAAATGGAACTAAGTACATACCTCGTGTGAATGCATACGGTGCCATAAGCCACTGGAGTATAGTGAACTGAGGATCATTGATTTGGTAAAATGCCAAATCGTTGTTGCGCCTGATGTTTACACATTCATGGACAAAAGCAGGATCAATTCCTGGCTGCATCAGGGTAGCTACTCTGATGTAGTCTGAAATAAAGTGAATAATAGCTTGCTTGTCTCCCAATGAGACTTCTTGCTTTACTTTATTTGATTCGAGCACAGAGACTTGTTGTTCACTATTGGATGCTCCGCCATCACTTTGCTTCTCAGGATCTTTGTCAATGATCATGCCTGAGAAGTTGTTGGCGTTATGTGTCACTCTTTCGCGCACATGGTTGAACACATAGGTGACCAGAGTCGGTGGATCGATTCTTTTGCCGTTACTGTTGTAAGTTGGATCAGGGAAAATACCGCGAATATCACTGATGCAAATCTTCCTGATCAATGCTACTGAAAGAACCCATGTAGGGAACTCTTCAGAGCTGAGCCCACTAACAATAGCGGACTTTGGTTTATCAGCAGGAATGATGCAGGCAATATAGCTAGTGAGCTTTTGCATAGCGGGGCATCGAAACAGCTCAGACTTGCACAGGAGCTGGTAAGCATAGTACTCTTTGAGTGCTGTGTCAGTGTAGTCTTTTGCTCTGTCGATGTATTCGCTCCAAATAGGCAGTATGAAACGAAGTGCTAGTGCCAAGACAATCAAGTCTTTGTAGTCACTGAGCAGGTATGTTTGCTCACGAGATACATGGTACTCAGAGGAATGGGGATTGTAGTTGACTTCAAGCCAATTAGGCCACTGAATGTCAGACTGGTAACGTACCCACTTGTCTAGCTTAGCCAGGCTGTGGATAGCATACAGATCGCGAACAGCATCAAACAGCAGCTTGATTCGCTTTTCTTTCATACTGGTGTCATCCAGTATGTTGTGGATATTTTCGTACAGGTTAAAGATGACTTGTTGATCTTCTTGGGACAGTGTAGCCCAATACTGATTCATGTGGCTAAACATGTCATAGCCAGCTTCAAAATACTTTTTGTCAAAGGCAGCCAGGTTCCAGAAGATACATTCTTCGCCATGCTGCATTACGGCTTTTCCAGGGGAAACAATCTTTAAGTACATGCCTTTTCCTTTACTATATAACCCTCACACTTGTATAATAAGTGATTGTATTTAGTTAGGTTATATTTTAAGTTAAACAAAATAGTAGTTCTTTTGGAGCTGGTATAAAGGAGGATGTTTTCAAATGAGAAGATTGGTAGTTTTTTAGTAAAAAGGGAAAGACGCTAGGAGAATCAAACTCTCCTAGCGCACTTACCACTTATGCCTTTTGGTTAGAAAGGCAGATCGTCTTCAAATACTTCGCTGTTGCCTCCGCGTGGTGCGCCGGAGCCACCACCTGAGTTGCCGCCGTTACCGCCACCGTAGCTGCCGCCACCTTGACGCTGATAGCCACCACCACCGCCTTGGCGTTGGTTGTTATCACGAGGCTCAGGTGCCTTGTACTCAGTCACGAGCAAGTTACCGTACAGTTCTTGCAGCATCATCGCATATGCTTCCGTATAGAGCACAGATGCATCAGCCTTGGTGTAAGGTGTGCCGTCACCATGGACAAAACCTTGCCAGCGAACATCACCAACGATTGGGAACTTGATGACTGGTCGATCCTTCTTAAGAGCGTCCACTACGGAGATGTAGATAACGCCTTCGCGATCCTTACCAATCCAGATGTCCGTCAAGTGCACAGGCTTTTCAGAACGCTTGCCACCTGGATAGATGAAGTTAGAGCACTTGATGTTGCACTTCCAGCCAGGTTCTGCCTTCAGAGCATTGCGAAGCAGTACAACAATCGAGAACACGTTGACAGTATCGAGCTCAGCGCGGATACGACCATTGTTGGTGCTTTGGTTAGAGTCATTAGGATCACCAGTGTAGACAGTGATACGTGGGTTAGAGCCACCACCCAAACCCCAGCGCAGGTTAGACCACTTGCCTTCAGCTGTAGGGCATGGTGCAGACAGACCCAGCTTTGTGTTGTCCAAAGCGATCTTTTTTACTTGTGGAAAATTACTCATGATTTGTTTCCTCTGATGAAAATGTGTGTTTGGTTAAAGTTTGAGCAAGTCAAACTATCTAGTCGATCTGTAATTTATTCATGCTCTGAGCATTCTTTTGAACTTTTCTCTCCTGTCTGCGTCTACGAGTTTTTCAGCATCGTATCTTATCTTATCCATCGTAGTCACTGGTGTCCAACGATTGGTTTGTGCTAGTTCAATAACTTCGCGTTTTAGCCTAATATCTGCTATTGCAAATGTTTCTTTATCACCAAACACTTGAAGCAACCCAGACATAAAAGGCATAGGTGGTAGTGACTTACCGTCATTGTACTTAGTGTACCAAGCAGTTTTCTTTTTGAGCACACCAGTGTGTGATTCAATCAGATCGAGTGTTTGGAAGTGGTCGTGACTGAGCAAGTCATATGCCATGTGTGTGAGTATCAAAGCTTTTGGCCTTGACTCAGGTAAAATTTCACCCCTACACAAACGGTACATATCAGTCCTTGATAAGTTATTTTTCATGACTATCTCAATAGCTTGGTCATGAATCAACTTATAAATTTGCTGAGCTTCTGTATTGCTTGCTCTTAACTTGGCATCAGGGTATTTGGTTTGGAGGTCCTGGTGTGTGTTAGCGTAGAAATAAGTTTTTACTCGGTTAGATGATTGTTGTTGAGTTAGGAACTGTATCATTTCAGCTTCAGTCTCAATTACCTCAGCGACCTCCCAAGGAAGAACCGAAAGGGTTCCTTCCTTGGAGAGTGCGCCGAAGATATTTCTTACCAATGTGCTGATGTTAATCCAAAACTCACTGTAATCATTGATTGTGACTTTTTGTGGTATTACGCGTTCAGGGTCTATCGATGGGGCTGAAGCTTCATAGATACTCTCTAAGGCTAAGCTTGTCCCTACCGACAAAGGAAATGCTGAAATCGTTCTATTAGACAGATAATCTGTTATCACAGAACATCTCCTAAGTGAAATTTACAAATATCCAGTAACTTGGCATCGACTTGCTCAAACGCAGGGCGTTTGAACATCATCTCGAAGATATTGTCTTTAGTTATGTTAACTGGCTTATACATCAAATTAACTTGGTGTATATTTTTTTCATTTTGTGGCTGATCCTGGTCTACTTTTTTAGCAGTGAACCAAACTAATGGGTGTCTTCTGCCTAAAGCAGCCATATCAGAGAATATCGGATGGTCTTTGTTAGCTTTGATGCGAACATTAGAGCCATCGGGTATTTCATTACACACTTTATCTATATTCTCTAGCGCTTGCTCCATGGAGTAGCCGGTCACATCTATTGTCTTAAAAATCATAGCATCATGATTTTTAATAAATGAAACTACCTTCTCACCTGTTTTGTGATTTACCTGAGCAATTACAAAACCCTTGTCATCCTCTTCGCCGTGTGCGAGTCTATCAAAGGAGCCTTGAGAGACTATCTTGGAGAAGATGCTGTGCGAGTGTACGTGACCAATAAAGACTAGGTGCTTTACTAGTTCAATATAGGCGTCACTGTTGTGGCATGCTGGAGAGTCAGCTATCTCTGGGATTTGATGAGGAAAGAACCCATGCATCACAGCATAGTCTACTTGCTCTAGGCCTTTAGAGGCCATCAGTTCTTTGACTACTTCTAGGGTACTCTCAGCTTTTGGTCTGAATTCATCAGGCACGTACAGAACATTAATGCCTAACTTTTCAATGTACTCAATGGTGACAGTCTTGATGAACTTATAGTCAAGATTGGGCTGTAGCATGGCTTTGAGTGTATCAAATATCTCATACTGCTTCCAATCGTGATCAGGTGTTCCTTCAAGGCATCTCAAAATAACATCGTTTTCAATGCACTTTGCAATGAGTCTGGCAAACCAAAGGTAAATAGGAGCCCTGTTGACACTGTCGTGTTCCATAAGCTGATCAAACAAATCACCAGCTATGAACATAATATCCAGATCATGAAAATCAGGTCTGTCTAAGACATACTTGTCTAAATTAGCAATGATCTTTTCTGTTGGATTTCTGCCATGGTTCAAATGAACATCTGAGATACTGAGTATTCTCAGAATATTTGGTTTTTTACTGTTCATTAAAATTCTAAATCATCGTATGGAATTTCAGATGACTTTGTCGTTTGGGATTGTCCAGTGCCAGATACTGGTTCTGGTTTGACGGGTTTATCGTACCGGTCAAAAATTTCTTGCCAACGTAGCTTATCATCATCTAGTGCTTTTTCCACCGTGGTGAGTTGATGGATCTTATCTTCCATAGCTCTTTCCCGGTAGTTCTCACCACGAGCAGGAATTGTAGAAGACAAGCTTTCGGCAAACATAGAGATCTCGCCTATGGACATTTCAGCTTTTGCACCATTGGGCTTAGAGTTTGCATTGGGGTTATAGATGCTAGTGCGCTGCACTGGAGGCACTCTAAAGAGCTCATTACCCTTTTCATCAATAATGGATACCTCCAGCAATGGTGAACCTGCAATCGAGTACCATTGTGCTAAAACATTTTGTCCATCATTGATATTCTTCTCGCCTTTGAAGTAAGGCAAGAAAAGACCTACAAAAATAGACTCCGGCAGCTTAGCTGCATTTTTCATAGGTTCGACGACTAACTGATCAAACGTAGAGGTGATCGCCTCAGTCATCATACGAGTCTTCATCTCGTTGGTGATTCTTCCGGCTTCACTCAGGATATTAGACATGTTTATTCTTCTCCTTTAACTATCTTATTTTACAAAGCTGTAGATTTTACAAGCCATTGTTTTCCTTAATGACCTGAATGAATTTGGAGTTGAGCATCTTCACGATGTTGTACACAGTAGCGGTTTCACCTGTTTGGGACTTCACAGTAATAGCCAGACGCACGGCTGCTCTGTTGTCAGAGCTTTTATCAGTAGCTTGTGTACAAGATACAAATACTTCATGGAAGTATCTGCCTAGGTAAGTGGTGAGTGTTCTTTGGATCAAATCAGCTGTGCCTGATGGATCATTTCTTTTGTGTTGAAATATCCACTGAATAGATGCTACGTTACCTTTGTACAAGGTACTTTGAGAATACTCAGCACTATAGAAGTCAGTGAGCAATGCATCTAGTTTTTCAGTAACTGAAGAAATATAACCTTTTGGGTTTAAAGAGATTTTTACATTATCAGGCATGGTGGTATTAAAAAATAAAAAGCAGGATAATAGGTGAAATGGGGATTAGTCCATTTCACCTATTTTACTAGTATGGTCTACACACTATCACCTATTTATTCAATCCACCATACTGGTCAGTGAGCAATTGACCGTTCTTGAACAAAGCTCTTGCGATTTCGTGGTTAGTCAAAATAGCAGCTTGCTCTTGGATGATCAAAGATCTTGCATCATCGTAGCGCAAGTCTTCTACCCAAATGGTGCACTTGTCATTACCTTCCTTGTCCTCATGAACAATGCCTGTCATGATACGGCGATAGTCATAGTGCGCATCACCAATCTTACCTGGCTCAGCATCCACATAGGTCTCAGAGTAGCCATCAATACGCTGCTTATGATAAGCATCACGAATCGTAGGCTCAGCCATGATGTAGCGTTGCATCAATGGTGAAGCTGTTTGGAAATGAACTAGTTCACTAAACAGTTTCACACAGTCTGCAGTCGCTGCACTCCCGGCATGGTGGATAGCAAGACGCGCAGCTTGCAGTACAGTATCGTTATAAAACGTATTGTACAGATCACTGATAGCAGTCTTGAAGTTATCCGCATACCTACCCATCAGGGTGGGTATGTTGCTTGCCTGCGTCCTGAAGAAATCAATCACATCGTTGGATTGCTCCCCATACGCTAGGCCGTTGAAGGCATTTATGCCACCTTGTACAATTCTCATGCACTCTCCCGTTCTAGTTGACGGATGAAGGATTCTTCATTAGCGCTACGCCTAATTTTTGCCTGATGCCAGAAGTAGTTAGCTGTCATTGTAACAGCTTGCTTAGACATACCAATGTCGCTAGAGTAACCACGTACATTGTCAAGACTATATGCACTACGAAATGGCGACATCTCCATAGATCCTCTAGTCATGTAGTTATCAAGCAGAGACAGCGTATTGAGCTGGTCACCATCGTAGTCCGCATTCATTGGTCCTACGATGTTAATGCTAAAGGAGTTTGTTTGGTCACCAGGCTTCTTGATCTTAGTGATGAACAAAAGCTGTTGTGATCCACGCTTGAGCGTAGGGTTACGACCATGTAGTACTGGGATACCCCAATATCTACATTCAGCGATGAGCTGATTGAAGATGTTGTTGATGAGTGGATTGAAAGTATCTGCACTCTTATAAATCAGCCGCAAAGATTGATTAAGTAGGAAATTCTTTTTGTAGAGCTTGTTGAGCAAATGGTACTTTAACATACCAATGCCTGAGCCCCACGAAAGATGAAGTTCCTTACAATCGTGCACGCCCGTGATAGAGGTAGCTACTGTACGTGTTGAAAAGTGTTCTCTAGTACCAAAAGCATTCTTTCGAAATACTCCAGTTTTACCACCAAACACCTCACCGTACACACTCTCAATATAGTTGGTTAGACCATCGAGTGCTCTGGCTGTTCTGTTTTCCTTTGTGATTGTGTTGTGGATAGACACAGGTGAGTCAATACCCAACATAGACTGAATTGCATCGATAGCACCGATATCAATTGTCTTTGCATATGAGCCTACGTTAGTCTTTTCAATGACCAACAAAGACCTGTTAGGCATAGGCAGATAGTTAGAGAAAATACAATCCCTATTGCTCTTGATCAACTCATACAAGTCAATCGATTCGTGATACCCTGCGTTCTTAGGCTTACGCTCAAAACCCTTGAGACCGTACAGTGTGTCTAGTAGCTCATCGAAATTATCGTAGAACCAATTATAGCCACGCTGCACACCTAGACTGAGGAGTTGCTCGTACTCTGGGATAGGTCTTGACGAGGGCCGGTAATCCCTATCAGTGAGCCACATGATCAAATCGTTGCCCACTTTAGAGAATCGGTTACGCAGCATGAGCCTGACTTGTGGTGTCATCAATGGTCGCACACCATTTGGTGCCCTAGTCCACAAAATCGATTCAAAGTCGTGACTGATGGGTTTTTGGCACACACTCAAACAAGTGTTACAAACGTGTCCGCGTTTATGTGTACCAACCAGCAGGCCACACTCACAACTATCCATGCTACTCATCACATCGTCTTTGTGAATAGTGCGGATATTGTTGAGTATTCTTTCTCGCTGCTCCTCAGACACCGCATAAAGATCATTGACAATAATCGGTGGAGTCTTAAGGCCTCTAAAGATGGATTCTTGGTTTAGAAGCTCACGAAAGATGGTCACTTCAATTCCTTTGGTTTGGTTTTACTTAACATGTACTAAGCTTAGTACAGATTATTCTTCAAGGATGTAAATTTCTCCTACTAAAAATAAAGAACATAATAAGCCAGGGCTTTTTAGGGCCCTGGCTTATTAGTATTGCTCAATAGACCAAGTGGTCAATTAGAACATGCGGTTGGCAAAGCTCGAACGAGCAAAGCCTTGTTGAGCGCCGATAGAAGCGCCACCAGCGTTGAACATACCGACAGTGCCGGTTTGCAGCATGCCTTGCGACAGGAAGTTTGCCACACCACGGTTGCTTTGCAGACCATCGATGCCGTTGTTGACATTGGTGGTAGGACGCACGCCGCACTCAGCAATAGCTGCAGTAGCTGCCACGATCAGATCCTTGGAGAACGTCACGCGATCAGCCATGTCAGTCACCACCAGACCAGGAGCGATTTCGCGTGCGATACGCAGGCGACGATCCAGGCGTTCACGCTCGTCGATACCGAGCGAGTAGAAGGTGTCAGACCACTGACGCACTGTGTCGATGTCTGTAGCACCCTTGTAGGTAGCCACGCACAGGTAGTCGATTTCACGCAGGTCACGACGCACACCGTTTTCATCTTGGAAGTAACCCAGATGAATACGCTCACCACCGTCCACGAACAAAGGCATGGCTGGAGTGAAGTGACGGCCGAATGCACCGTTGGTCAACTCGTCAAACGCGTAGATCAGAGCGTTGCGTGCATCTTGGTTGCCACGCATGGCTTCCGACAGGATACGGGTGTACCATGTAGTAGGACCAGCGTCAGGCACGTCCACCGAGATAGTGATACCGTCACGCACAACCATGTTGATGAACTTCAGCATTTCTGTACGGCCAGTTTGGTCCATAGTGCCAGTCACCAGCTTACCAGTACCGCTTGGGTCATTGGTCAGGTTAGCGTCGTAGTTCAGCGCACCGATATCGTGCGACTTGCGACCAGTGTGAGTGCCGATGAAGGCCTTCACCCAGTTCATCTTTTGACCAACCACAGTCGATTGGATCAAGGAGAACAGGTTGGAGTTGGTCGTATGCACTGCGTACGATTCGATGTTTGTCACCACCAGACGTGCTGCAAACTTTTGTGTTGGCAGACCACCACCCATAGCAGCAGGATTGATCATACCAGCTGCGGCCAGCATTGCTGCATTTTGATCCATCACTGGATTCCATGCGAAATCAATGAAACCTGCCAGACGGCTGATCTTTGTGCTGCGGTCAGTGTCATGCACAGACACAGCATCGTTTTGTTGCTTTTGCAGTGGATTGTCCGAGAACTCAATCACCACGTCAGAGCGGATTGGCAGACCATCATCACCAGCCAGTGTGGTGTTCTCGACTTGCATATTGACATGCAGGTTGTTGAACGAACCAGTAGCCAGGTTCATAGGAACCAGACCCACGGAAGGTGTGCGGATGGACAGCTCAGTTGCCACTGCTGTCAGGGTGTTGCGAGCCAGAGGGTACAGATTGTCAGCCTTTTCCAGCGACAGTGTACGTGGGATCACAGTGGTGTCTGTGTTGAACAGATTGGTGTTAGGGTATGCTTGCTTGACACGAGCGTACACCTTTTCAGCCAGACGTTGATCCACAGCAATGCTGGTAGGACGAACAATTTCAACGGTGTGGCCGTTGATGGTTTCTTGACGTGGTTGGAAGCCATCGTGAGAAGCTTCGATCACCAGGGTGTGGTAAGCAACGCCAGAATCCTTGCGATCCTTCAGGCGGTCGCAAACGACCACGCAGGAGACCACCAGACCCTTGGTGTTATTGGCATCCATCACCAGAACCTTGATGTCATGACCGTCCACGGCTGCGTACAGTTCTGTCAGGTGCTTGACCACCTTTTCAGTAGCTTCAGCAGTTTGGTTGCGACCCATTGGTGCACCCACGCCAGCGACGCTAGCGAAAGACCATTTTTGCGGAGCTTGGGTTTGCTCTTGTGCAGGAGTTTGAGTATTCATGTTGAATGAACCAGCTGTCGACTGGCTGGCAGGTGTAGTTGCAGGGGCGGCTTGGTTGCGCGTATCGTTCAGACCCATTTTGGTTTCTCACTCTTTAAAGTTGAAGGTTAAATCGTAGCTACGAAGGCCTTGAAATCTCTTTCTTCAATACCTTGGTTAGATATTGCCTATATTTCCCTTGGCCGATAGGGTATTGATTAGCAATCATTGCTGTTGCTATTCATATTAAGAATATAGGTTTATTATTTTTTAGAAAGAGATTTGTTTTATAGCTACACTAGCTCACAATGCACTAGACTGCAAAATAGACATCATAGTGTATTGTCGTCAGGATGATAAACATCCTAACTGGAAGAAACCTTTTGTGGAATCCTCTATATAATACAGTGTTAACAAGTAATTTTTACACATCAGTCTTTAGTATCGTATGTAAGCCTATGATACAAACCCTAAAAGAATCAAGAAATGCAATACTTCTTTAACAACCACACAGGTCTTGGTAGCACCACTGTATTGGCACCTGACTGGCAGGTGGTCAAGGACGGTTTGCAAAATAACTTAGACATGGTGCAAAGGCACTATTACAACCGACCACACGCTGTAAAAAGTCACCACTTCTTAGTACGCTTATTGAACAACATAGGCGTGCCTTACTCTCACCAGCTTGAGAGATTCCACAGCATCGTAGAGACTAAGGCTTTACAGTTGTCTGTGGGTTTTAAAATGACTAGCCCTATTTCTAGAGGCTCTCTGTTTAATGGTATCTTCTTTGGCGAAGGTAGTGCTGAAGTCTTGATAGCATCAGACGAATCATTCAATCCTTACTTGGCTGAGAAGAACTGGAGACAGGTGCAAGCTGTAAAAGTAATCGCTCATCCTAAGAGTGATTTAGGCTATACACTTGCTAACGGTAAGAAATCAGGCACTGAAACAGGTGTGAGTTTTATCGTGATCAATATTCCACTGCTTGCTGTGCAGTTTAGATCGTTCATGCAAGAGCAGTTAGTAAGAGTAGAGAAGTACGACATTAATCCACAGACTGTAGCTCAGTTTGTCCACATGCATGTCCTACCTAACATGGTGGCTTCTCAAGTAAACCAAGCTTTATTCAATAGAGCATACAACATTGCTTTTTCTGCTCCTATGGGTGAGTCCTTGAAGACACATCCTTTTATGTTACTAAACTACAGTGACCGTGTAGACAAAGTCTATCGCCATCTTTGTAATTACCTCAAAGGCAATGAAAGAGATATGCGCACTATGCTTGCATCTTTTCCATGCATTGGAGGTACGTTTGAGTCCCTTATGAGGCTGCCTGAGTTAGTCCCTACACGTCAATACGTTTGGACTGAGGTGCTTAGCCGTATTAAAGTGATTGACTTCTTAACAGAGTTGTCTCCTTCTAGATGCTTGTCTAGGAACGCCAGTGAGATTAACGAGATAACAAGAATGCTTAAGTTTTATCAAAACGATAGTATTCTCACTCATGCTCTTCCAAAAGAGTTAGCCAGAGACTATAGTTTGGCTATTGAGAATATACTTGAAAAAGTAAAAAGAAAATAGTGATCATAATGCCTCTACTCCGTAAAAAGAGTAGAGGCATTATGACGTGCTTTTAAAGTTTAATAGAAATCACTAGCTAGTGCATCACCTGACATATAAAAACCTACTGTTTCCATAATCAAATAAAACACCTTGGTAATATCGGATACGATTCTGCGAATATCAATAATATCCAATAGCTCTTTAGGCATACCCGATACACTGATAATACTCACAGGAATCATAAGACTTGGGATGTATTCTTTGCTGTTTGCTCCAAACCAATTCTTAAGACGCTCTGAGAGTTCTTTATCTTCAATGCGTTGTAAGTAATCAGCTGTCTTTTTGGCGTTGTCTAAGACACTACTAAGACGTACAGTGGCATATGGCGGTTCAGGTGTTGTACCGTATTTGGGTCCAAACACTTCGTTCCAGAACATATGGTGCATATATGGTGACTGCATGGGGCTCTTGCTGTAAGAAGTAGGATTCTTAATCTCAGCTAAACGCAAGTAGCTAGTGTCACCTTTTTCAATGCTGGTTTTAATATCTCTTTCAATATCAGCTATTTCTTTGAGATATTCAACAATCTTTATTTTCTCTGCGTTCTTTGCTTTCTCTAAGATTCTCTTCATCATCTCCGTGGCTTTTTGGTTAATTACCTTTGGTGAGTTAGAGTTCTTTAAGTGCACACCTTTGATTTCATATTCTTGAGGATTAAGAATAATACCTTCTTGGATGTTCTTAGTTGCAAAGTAATGCTTAGCCACATTAGTGGGTGCATATGCATCGAACTTGTATTCATTTTTCATAGCGATCTGAAACAGGCGCTCTTTGACTACACCAAAGTTTGCAGACATCTTGGCGAGCAAATGAGTAACAGTCTGAGCTGCTAGGAAGATCATGGTGTCAGAGACTGTGGAGCCTGCTTTTACATCTTCTGCCTGGTAGTACCATTTGACCCAATCGTGCACTGTGAAAATAGTAGAGTCTGTATCACCAGTCAATACATACCTTCTCATGCTCTGTGGGAAGAAAGCTACTTCTGATGGGACATTCTCACTGGCCCACAAAGTCTGAATCAAATCACCGTAGTGGTTGATAGAGTTTGTAATATGTTCAGCAGTGCTAGCAATGATCTCTAGACGTCTGTCTCCCACATAGTCAGCATAGACCTTAGTCATTCCATCTGCTTCTTCCTTACAAACGGCTCTAGCGTGATTTACATGCTCTTCGTTCAGGTTTTTGACCAATGCTAATGGATCTTCAGGTTTACCTTCAATCTTGGTAGACAAAATCGTGATAATAGCCATAGACAAATCACGATTGTGTTTTGCTAAGTGATAAAAGTCGCCCGTATACAAAAACGCAGCACGTTGAATAGGGGTGAGTTTTTCTACGTAGTTTCTAATAGTCTCTAAGGCTTTCAGATCACGCCAGTAAAGGTTTGTAGAGTACGTAATACAATCCATCAAGTCTTGCGAGCTAGGGATGTAGATTTCATATTTCTCTAGTACCTTGCTGAGCTTTTCGTAATCTGTGTTAGAGCAGATACTGGTGATGTTGTTCATTACTACGTTTACATTGTAGTAATGTCTATTGCCAGCTAGAAACTTTTCATTGTTAGCACTACCATAAGCTGCAGTTACGCGGCAGTTAGACGTTAGGGTCGAGTGTGCTGTTTTATTATTGAGAGGTGTAGAAGGAGATACTTGGGCTCCTGACAAAGAGTTGTTCTTTGTCTTTTTGTATTTTTGTTCTTTGTTTTTATAGTCTGCAACATAGTAGTCTTTCACTGCTTTTGCTGCAAACATAGCTTTCTTAGCTTTGTTTCGGTCTGAGACGTTTGTATCAATGTACTCTACGTGAAATGCCAAATTGACATCAGGATGATCGTAGGTGGTCATGGTAGGAGCCATGAGTCTGCGTTCATTAAGGGCTGTGTAGATATAACTAGACAGAGTCGTGGTCAGTTTCTCACGGTCACCATTTTCTTTTCTACTCAGGTAGGTGACTATTGGGTTTCTCATGTTAGGGAAAGCTTTTGTTTTAAACATAGCTTCCACCACCTGTCGAGCTTTCTCTAAAGGGATAGACTTACTGGTGCTCAAATAGTAAGCTGCTTGTTTCTTGTATTGTCCGATAGGATCAATATCACGTTTATAGTCGTCTATGTCAAGCAAAAACGGGTTAGACATTGGGTATCCTCTTATTTTGGTTTTCAAGGTTTATATACTATCATCGCAGATTATAAAAAAAGAAAAAGGACAGCATAGCCCCCAAGACGGTAACCAGCCGTCTTGGGGGCATCTGCTCGCGCAACAACAAGTAAAGAATGAAACCCACCTAACTACAAAAGGAGAAAACCAAAAAACATCCCTCATGTAAAGGCGCAGTCCAAACTTTGTTTGTACGATCACGGGAAACTACCACGTCAAACCATGACCGTACATACTTATTTACATTGCTGTAAATTTTTTACTCTAGCTCAACGCTAATTTGATTATGTCCTCTAGAAAGCAGGAAGTCTTTGACTGCTTGGGCTGCTGCGCTATCAGCATTATAAACAGTGACTTTAAGGACATTGCCAGTGACTTCAGTGATAGTGTTTTGATCAATCCAGACATCAGCAAAAACTTTGGTTTCACCGTTTTGTGTCGTAAACACATAGTAGGTATATTTTTGCATGTTGCGCGGAGTGCCTGTTGGCAAGTGCGGCATGATGTTAGAGTATTGCGAGACTACGTTCACATAACGAATAGCTGTGTTGTAGTCAACAATGGCTGTGAGCTTTGCATTAGCAATACGTTGCCCCAAAATAGCGGGTGCCAGTGTTTGAAAAGAGTATACAGTACCTATCGATAGCATGGGTTTATCCTTATTTGTTTACTAAAGAGCTAGTGAAGTTTCAATGCATACTATCGAAGATTATGTTACTAATCAAACGACAGGTACGTGTATGTCAGGCATTAAAACTATATTTTGCGGAGTCAGGCTATGCACGATATATCTGAACGTATCAATGTACATCGTGTTAGGGTCTAAGTCAGCAGTGTAGGTGGAGAACAATCCCCATTTGTTTGCAAAGAAGTAGCAGATAGTGCCAATGAGTGGGTAGGCTCTATGAATTTCGCGCATGATCACTTCATTGCTAGTGTATTCAAGACCAAAGCAATTATAGTCCACGCCATCTGCAAGGGTTCTTGCGTATTTTGCCATGTCTTGCTCCAGGTATTCAAAAGCTTGATTGAATAGCTGAATGAGGACATAATCGTCGAGTTTAGTCTCAACAAAATAGAGGTGATTGTAAGTGCTAAACTCTTCGGAAAAATCAAAACTCAATAGGGTAGTTATTCTTGATTGCATGGTCTTTTCTCAAAAGAACAAAAACATCCTCTGTTCTTGTATAAAAGTCAAACAAACAAACCCCATTCTTAACAAGTCCTAGGAAACTCAACTCGCTATAAATCTGACTAGCTAAGAAAGAGCAAGCGTAGATGTAAGTCCATTGGTCTTGTGTCGGGTGAAAGTCAAACTCTTCCATGAGCAATAGCTCCAGGCTCTCGCCTGTGCTTAAGCTATCGAATATAAAAGAGTATGCATTCTTTTTGGTGTTTGTAAGACTAATCTCCACCTCCATTTCATGGATACTGGAGTCAGGGTATTCGAAAGGAACCACCAATACATCAGGTACTTTGTAGAAGTATTGATTGATCTGGCAGAGTCCTCTGATATCTAAAGATTTTGCATCGTTCATACAGCATTTTTAGAAGATTGAGGTTTTCTACAATAGACTCAGCAAGTCTATAAATTGAGGAGCTAAGCATCTCTAGCTGAGCAGTACTCATTTCGTGTTGTGTGTCTGTGATAGTCAAGAAGGTCTGTCTCACGACTATATCCAGATGATGCTCGGGATCAATACCATTAGAGGCATAACTAAATATGTCCTCGATGAGTACTGCAAAAAGCATATCTATATCAACATTGATAATATCGACTGTCGTTATGTCATCAATGATGTTTTTAAGACTGCTAAACGGTGTAAAGACCACCATTGCATCTTGTGTTTCATCCCTTTGGCTGAGAGCTTTAAACATAATGCGCGGGTTGATATTGGTCAGGACTCGTAATATTCACATTGACAGAGTACGAGCCCAGATCCACTATGTATGAATCTAAGAATACGTCTTCGTTATCAAGCCAGGGCATCAAATGAATGAACTGGTCTATGATAGCACTTTCGCATTGGTTTGCTATGTGATAGCCTGTATTGAAATCCAAAGACTTACCAGTGCTATTAAAGACTGCATAGATAAAAGCATCTACCACGCCTGTTTGCACTTGCTTGATTTGGATATCGTAAGTGCGTGTTCTGATAGGTTCTAAAATGTAACCCACCGTTCCTGCCACTAGCATAGCACTAGCTTGCTTTAGATCACTAAAGACTTTTGGGTCTCTACCCTTTATGTTTAGGCACTCAATAGTTACTGATGTCGCCGACAGTACGATGGATTCTAGAGGAATATGAATCTGGGTTATCATGTTCTTTTTGCTTCATAACGTACCATTCGCAGATACGGTAGTCTGCTCCTTTTTCAATCATGATATCGGTGCCGTTGATACATACGAAATAATAGTTCCATGTATCATTGCCAACGAAGTGATTGATGCTGCTGATGAGGTGTCCTAGATGGGCTTCTACTCCTTCTAGGGTGATTCCGTAAATCGTTGGGTCCTCGATAAAGAAGTCAGCAAAACGTCTGCGGTGCCATTCAAGAGACCTTACGTGTTGCAGTCTTTGGTTGATGTTGAAGTCAATGACTGTCCGCAATACCTGAAGCCCAATGGCTGGCAGGACTGGTTCAGTGGTGAGGATTTCATTCTTTCTAGCTACTGCTGCTTGGGTGAGCACTAGCTTTGAATAAGCATCTACGACCACCCCATGGATATCCTCCATCCTGAATATGGGTGTGTATTGCTCAGAGATGTTTTTCTTACTGGCATCAAAGGAAAAGTAGGTGCCATCGAACTTGATAGCCGGACTGATGTCGCTAGGTCTGTACAGACCATCCTCTGCCTTCTTGAGGATAGGACCCAGTACATCTTCTAGGTTTTTTGCACTACTGTAACCCTCTAGAATAATTCTCTCTTCAATATCCGTAGGCATTACCTGACTAGATTTAAATGTATACATTGATCAATTTCCTCCACTACAAGAACACTAGTGCCGCTTAAATGGACACTTACAATTGGTGAAAAACTAGACATGAAGTTAAACTGAACGCATTTCGTAAAGTCTAAGTATAAGTCCTTTATTAGTGGAATATGTTTCTCGTTCAGCGGTATTTTATTCTTTACTACTAAACAAAATACATCTTCGAACAACGCCTGTATGATGGCCAATATAAAAACAGGACTTTCAATGTTTAGTGTCAGAACATCCGTATCGTCTGCTCTTATCCATATTTCTTTTAATAAATGACTCACATCCACACATATTGCTTTTGGTTTCATCATTGTGATAAAATGAAATTGTTAGCATACTCCCTACTCCATTTACTGGAGTAGGGTATTTTGCATTTTGACTATACAGTCTTAGATGAAAATATCATCATCAACACCGGAGTCATCTTTGTCAATGATAGGGGTGTGGCGCACTGCAGCCCCGCGCACTTCCTTGAACTGTTGCAGAACCTCCTTGAGCTTCTTGTCGATGGTATTGATAACACCAGTCTTTGTCACGAAGTACACAGGTTCTTTGAACTCACCTGGAGCGAACACGTCTTTTCCAACAAAGCCAGTAGCTTGGTAGTCAATGAAAAGATCATTCTCTGTGTCCATGCCAGAAGTAGCCAACACAGCCATTGTCACCAGGTTAGACTTTTGCAAAGTATCCAAGTCTGACTTGGACAAAATGTCAAGAGTAGTCAACTGAGGTCCCACATCGCTGACCTTTTCATAGTTCAGCCAGTTCTTAAGGTCTGCAGCATCAAAGTGCTTGTTCTCACCAGAAGCGAGCACCAACAACCGTGTAATAGACCATTCAATAGCAGCATCGACCATAGACTTTGGAGTCACAGTATCGTTTTGGTAGTATTGAATTACTACGGGCTTTTGCTGGACTTGGCAGGTACGCTCGATTGACTTGAGCGTATTGATGGTGTTGTTCACTTCCTTAGCGGAGCCCACGCTACCGATCACGATGATGATCGTAGGCACACCGCGTGCTGTCAGTTCGTTCAGGATGTGGTTAGCAGCCACACCGCCCGTGCCGCCACCACCAGAGGTGACGACGATATTCAAATCAGCAGGCTTGAATGTACCCAAGATGTTTGGCACTGCGTTCTTGAGCAGCTGGTTGTTTTCACCACGGTCTTTGCCAGAACCATCAGTACCTTCAGTGATGTAGATAGCATCATGAGCTACATCATCATCGTAATCCGAGTTGGATGTGTTGATATACGCGATCTTTGCTTGTGCAAGACCGGGCATATTGCCACCACGGAACTTTTCCAAACGCTTAGAGATGTTGGCACCAGCACCACCGCAAGCGTAAATCATTACTGTGTTTTTAGCCATGTCTTTTTACTCCTTAAATAAGACAGTTGATGGGATCACTAACTCTACTACACTCAGACAATATATGTTCAAATGTAATTACGATTGAAAAGAACCCTTTACTCGGCAAGAGAAAGTCAAAATATCTTTGAGCTTATCGAGTTGTGCTATTTCAGAAACAAAGGGTGTGAAAATAATTTCCTGCGGGTTGTCCATAACAGCCTTGCACCAGGCTGATTCAATGACTCGCTTTTCTCCGTCTACCGTATGCACCTCAAACTGCATACGGTTATCATCCATGGAGATGATAAAAGATTTTACTTCTACGTTGTTTGCGTAGAGAATCACTTCAGGTCTTGTGAATGTTTTATAGACAACAGTGAAAGCGTCTACAAACTCTTTGTAGCATTCTTCTTTGGTTTTCTCTTTGTTTTGTTTGATCTCGATACGTCGCTCAGCGGTTTTCGTTTCTTTATCTGGAATTGGTTTATCGCGTAACATTCCTGGATCTATCATTTTGGTTTTACTCCTTGATGAGACATAAGGCCCGTAGACTAAGGTGAGTAGTCTACGGGAAGAGGGTTTAGTTGCGATATGCTACGACTACTTTGTCGCTTACATGGATCGGTTTGTTAAAAGAATATTTGACCGCGATGGGTCGCTCATTTACAAAGGAATATTCGATGATTGCTGTGGAGATTTCCTTATGAGTGCCTGCAATCTTTTTAATATACCTTTGCCCACCGCCTCCGCTGTACTTTTGTAGAGCATGGCGAACGTTGTTACCGTTATCTGCTAAGTATTCCTTGAGTACCTGTATGCCTGCATCAATGGAAACCACTACATCGTGTGGGTTTCTGCCTTTGAGCTTGTCTTTATGGTATTTAGGGATGACCTGAAGTAAGCCTCTGGCGCCTTCGCGCGATACTGCTTTTTCATTGAACGTAGATTCGTTCTTCATCATGGCCAAAACAAGTACTGGATCTACTTCGTGTTTCTCAGCATAAGCATAGACGTTATCAACGATCTTCTTAGCTTTATGCTCTGAGACTTTACCACGAGTGGTGTCCTCAATCCATTGAACAATGGCTTGTTTTTCCGTTTGGATGATTAGCTGGTTGTCCAGATAACCGACTGGATTAGCCACTGCTGGCAGCATGGCTAAAATGAATGAAATAAATAGAAGAAAGTTCTTCATTGAGTTTCCCCAAAGAGTTATTAGTTTCAGGTGTACCAAGAGCATTTCTTTAAAGAGTGCCAATCTTTAAAAACCCATGGTAAGAAATGAGTTATTGTAATTTCTACATTGGTGTGTTCTCCTGTTTATTAATCACCCTATGTGCTTTATGCATGAAGATGATATGTGGTTGAATTTAACTAGGATTATAAAATGATTGCTATAAAAAAGGCTGTTGATGAAATAAAGTACTCTATCCCTATGGAGATTTTGCAGCAGGTTTTTGTAAAACCTAGCAGACACTGGCGAGATGCACCGGCTAGTTTAGACGATGCTATTATCAGCACAGTGATACGCCCACAGGTAATGGTGGATATGGATTTGGTAGGTGGCACAGAGGTGTATATTCCTTTGTGGATGTCTCCTAGCAAACTGGTGGATTTGTATATGACGGTATACAACATCCCTAAAGACTTAACGCAAGGCAGAAGCATTACAAGCGCTATTAGTGTATCATACATCTCTAGTGGGATGTTGTCTTCAGTGCCAGGGTTTCAAACATTTGATTCATGTAGCGTCACGCCTGTTTTGCAAGCAGGTCAAGCTGCTTTTGAATCAATGAACAGCATCGAAAACACCTCTACTGCTAACGTATCTCTAATTGGTGATAACGTAGTGCTTGTGCAGGATGTGGCTACATCTGTGGGCTATGGATTCCTTAAAGCTATTATTGCAAATGACAGCAACTTAGGAAACATCCAATTACGCAGTATTCCTGTTTTTACAGAACTGTGTGAGCTCGCTTGCAAAGCATATATCTATAACCAGTTGGTTATTAAGATGGATCGCGGCGTCATCTACGCCGGGCATGAATTAGGCTCATTTATGAATGAAGTCAACAAGTATGCTGATGCGCGCACTATGTACAAAGAACACCTGAAGACCAAATGGACTAAGGTCGCTTTCATGAACGATTCTAACCGATTTAAAAATCACATCACTAACTTTGTTGGTCCATTTTAAGGCAGTAAAAAATGTTTTATCGCGTCTTCAAGTCAGCCATTGGTGTAGTCACTGCACAAGAAAAAGATGGCTTTATTACTATTGAGGGAGTGCCTGGGCACTTTATTGAAAAGGATATATCCAAGCTTTGGAAGACTACCAAAATCGGTATGCATATGTTCACTAAGGTGAGCCGCAACCATTTTGTTATTCCTTCTTTCTATGCTCTAGATCTTCGCTACATGCTGGAGATGATGCTCAGTGGAGGCAAGAGCCTGAGTATGTCTCGCCGCACTGCTAGAAAGATTGTAGATGCTTTGAATGAAACGACTTGGCTTGCTGGCACTTTAAAGAATCATCCAGATATCTTGGACTTTAGCAAGTATTCTCTGTTCTATAAGCAACCTCTAGACTACCAAGATGGCTTCTTGCGTTACTACAACAGTGTGGTTCCTAAGTACGGAATGACTGGTGTTATTTTGGCAGGGGCTGCGGGTTCTGGTAAGACACTGACTTCTTTGATTCTCTCAGAATGTCTGCGCCCAGAAAGAGTGATCATTGTATCACCTAAGCTCGCTCTTAATAAAGTCTGGGAAAAGCATCTCAAAGAAGAATTTAAGCAACCACCCACATACTGGGTAAGCAACAGTGGTGCTAAATACGAAGGTCAGCGTTATGCTGTTACGCATTATGACTACCTTGAAAAGTTCTTGGATGAAGTAAAGCGTTTTAAAGACTCTAAGTTTGTCGTGATTCTGGATGAGTCTCACAACCTCAATGAAATCGCCACGCTTCGCACTCAACTATTTATTAAGCTATGTGACTTCATCAAAGCAAAGCACGTAGTGTGGGCATCAGGCACTAGCATCAAAGCCATGGGTAGTGAAAGTATTCCTATCTTCAGGACTATTGATCCACGTTTTACTGAGCCCCTACAAGAAAGCTTCAAAAAGATCTATGGCAAAACAGCCACTAAGGGTTTAGATATCTTGTCTAACCGTATTGGTATCATGTCATACAAGATCGAGAAAAAGCAACTCAAGCTACAAGAGCCTATCATTGAAAACATCAGCATTAAAACACCTGATGCTGATAAGTACACACTTGAAGCTGTCAAAAATGAGATGCTTAAGTTTATTGAAGAACGTACGAGTTACTATGCGTCTCGGAGAAAGCAAGACCAGCAAGCTTATGATGACTGCATTACATATTTTAAGAATACTCTTAAAAGCTCTCAAGATAAAGCAGCCTTTGATCAATACGTAAGAAATGTACGTACTGTACAGACCACTGATCCTAGGGATTGTCCTGAAGAAATCAAGGCAACCAACATCTATGAAAAGACAGTCATTGCGCCTAAGTTAAAAGACCAGGAAATGCGTGTATTGTTCAAAGATGTAAAGTCTATTATCAAGTACACAGCTCTTAAGATTCAAGGCGAATGCTTAGGTAGAGTGCTTGGTAAAAAGCGCATGGAGTGTACGCTTTCATTGGCTACACATTTTGACTATGCTAAGTACATTGAATCTACTGAGAAAAAGACTGTGGTCTTTACTTCTTACGTAGAAGTGCTTGAGAAAGCACAAAAGACGATTACTGAGCTAGGCTACCAGCCTTTGGTGGTGTACGGTAAGACAAATAGTGAGCTCAACGCTATCGTTACAATGTTTGAGACTGATAAGAATATCAACCCAATCATTGCTACGTATAACTCTTTGTCCACTGCCGTGCCTTTGACTGTAGCTGACGCTATGATCATGCTCAATGCTCCGTTTAGGGATTACGTTCACCAGCAAGCTATCAGTCGTATCCACCGACTGGGTGCAGATACTCAAGTGTATGTGTATATTGCGTTCTTGGATACAGGTGCACAACCTAATATGTCTACGCGCACTATTGACATTCTTAGGTGGAGTCAATCTCAAGTAGAAGCAATCATGGGGATTAAGTCACCATTTGAAGTAGAAGATCTGTCTCCATCTCTTGAGTCTTATTTGGGCCGTGAGATGACTGATTTGGATTATGGTGTGTCTATGGAGAATTTAGATATCCATGAGATCTTTGATCACACAGACTATATTCAAAACGATAAGGTGAGCAATAACACACTCATCCCTAGCGCTGTCAAGCCTTTGGGTGATTGGTAATTTGTAAACATACTCCCCATAGAGCGCTTAATTGCTCTATGGGGATATGCCGTAGTTTTATTTATTTGATTTACTGAGCATAATGGTTCTGTATAAAACAAAAACATTAAAGACAGGGATGAAGGTAGTGATAAAGTTCAGTTCATGAAATGTACCTTTATCTACATTTCTATCGAGTTTCTTCATCTCTTGTGCAAACAGTCTATATCTTTCTTCAATACCTTCTTTGAAAAGGACATTAGTGAAGTTAGACATAATGACTGTGTACATGTAGAGTAAGAATAGATCCATTTCAAGGATTTGCTCTAGCATACCAAAATCAATCCCAGTCAAGCCCGTTATTCACAGCAGATGCAGCAGCTTGCTCTTGCTTGTGTTCGACCTTAATACCTGGAAGAACATCAGTGCCTGGGATAGGATTAGCCAAATGTTGAGGTTGGTTGTAAAATCCTACCTTCTTGCAGTAACTCAGGACACGATAGTTTACATAGTCCCTAAATACACCATTGTGGTTAGGAATATCAAACTTACCAAACTGAGTACTTTCAAGAGCAGCTAGTTCCTTGAGCTCAGAGAGCATATAAACACCGATAGCTTGATTAGCACATACTGGGTTTTCGTACTTCATGCTGCTGATAAACTCCACAGCAAACTCAGCGTGACTGATGTTAGTGGCTAGGAGGCGTTTAAACAGCTCACGAAGGCCCGAATAGTGAGCAGGCAGGTATTCGGTCATGTAAACCAGCGCAGCCTGTGCACGCACGACTTTACCGCCAATGTTAACAGCAGTGAAGAGCTTAAAGAAATCAACAATGCCTTTTTCAGTCGTTGTTACGAAATCGGAGCTACTGGTAAACTCTTGATAACGGTTGTAGCGATCGTTGTATTCTTCCTGGGCATAGTTCAGATCAATGATCTCTTCTAGATCAATGAGTAACTCCTTACAGATGTAAGTGACTACATGCATATCCAGCGATTCTTCAAAGAGCTGACGCAACATAAATTGCCTGCACTCTGGAGCAGTCATCACGCGGTAGATAGCTTGACTCATGTCACCTTTGCTATAGGTGTGATTAAGAATAACTGCTGCCAAGGCTAGCTTGATATTCTTGACTACTTCAGGCTTTTCATTGACAA
>ERZ650302.287-NODE-287-length-26562-cov-6.671445_pt1 | contig 26562 bp, 28 predicted proteins | sample MGYA00376238_ERZ650302 | MGnify/ENA primary metagenome ERZ650302 (study PRJEB26733, sample SAMN07839298) | wastewater metagenome | biome: urban; feature: wastewater treatment plant; material: waste water | place: USA: North Carolina | collected 2016-04-28 ... | reverse complement strand
GATAGTAAAACAAATATTTTTAAGCAAGGCGAGGTGGCTAACTTCATTATAGAACCTTCACTAAAGAAAGTTTGCTATAATATTCAAAAAGAAACAAAATTCACTTGAAGACATATATATATAATAGTTATAGGACGAGTTCCAATTATTCAATATGAAGGAGAACTGTATGAAAACAGTTGGGAAGTTTTTTGCGAAAAAGTTGGCTAGCCTCTTGGTCTTGTTGCTAGTTTTAAGTATAGGGATCTTCTGGTTTAGAAATAGTATTCTAGCATGGTTCCAAGGGACCCACAAGGTTCAATATGAGTTTGTCATTAAGAAGTTTGAAGCGGAAAGCAAGCTGGTTGTGGCAGGTGCCGAGGTGGATACAACTGCCAACCATACTTTTGATAATAATAATCTGCAAGAATGGCCAGACTGGACAGAACCGATTACCAAGCTCTTTGTAGGACGTGAAATGTCTGTTGAAATTCCTGTGCAGACGGAGTTCAAGTTGGTCTTGGAAGGGATTAGTCAGTCAGATGTCCAGATTCAAAACAATAATTTAACCTTCAAGAAACCTGTTCTTGTCGAAGTTGATTCTCAGCAACACGGAGAAATTAAAATCAGCAACAATAGCAATGGTCTGCTGGACAAGGCGGTCGATGTCTTCACTTCTGGACTAAAGGCCCAGGAATTTCTAAATGAAAAATCCCAAGAAGCCATTTACAAGACAAGTGAGAAAGTATTGAATGACGCGGAACGCCAAGAAAAAGTAGCGGCCTTTGCTGAAACAGCCTTAGAAAACCTCCTCAATCTCAATTCAGAAGAAAAACTTGAGGTTGAAATCGAAGTGGCCGACTTGAATTTCCAGATTGTAGACAAGAAATAGGTTTTAAACAAGGTCGTGTCAGTAGGCACGGCTTTTTGTTTGCTCTGCCATTTCCAAAAAAGCCCAAAATATGATAAAATAAGGGGCAATATTTAGAGAAATGAGAAAGCCCATGAAACTACAAAAACCAAAAGGGACGCAAGATTTACTTCCACAGGACTCTGCCAAATGGCAATATGTAGAAAATTTCGCGCGTTCTATCTTTAAACAGTATAATTTTTCAGAAATTCGCACACCTATCTTTGAACATTACGAAGTAATCAGTCGCTCTGTTGGCGATACTACAGATATTGTGACCAAGGAAATGTACGATTTTTACGATAAGGGAGAACGTCATATTACTCTTCGTCCAGAAGGCACAGCGCCAGTTGTTCGTTCATACGTAGAAAATAAACTCTTTGCCCCAGAAGTGCAAAAACCGGCAAAATTTTACTATATGGGGCCCATGTTCCGATATGAGCGTCCGCAGGCAGGTCGTTTGCGTCAGTTCCATCAGATTGGTGTAGAGTGCTTCGGCTCAAATAATCCAGCAACAGATGTAGAAATTATTGCCATGGCTTATCATTTCTTTGAAGAGTTGGGGATTAAAGATGTTCGTTTGCATCTCAATAGTTTGGGGAATCCAGAAAGTCGCGCAGCCTATCGCCAAGCCTTGATTGACTATCTGACACCGCTCAAGGATCAACTGTCTAAAGATAGCCAGCGCCGTTTGGAAGAAAATCCTCTCCGCGTGCTAGACTCAAAAGAAAAAGAAGACAAGGTTGCTGTAGAAAATGCACCATCCATCTTGGACTATCTGGATCAGGAAAGTACAGCTCATTTTGAAGCAGTCAAGTCTATGCTAGATAAACTGGGCATTTCATATGAAATCGACACGAATATGGTACGTGGTCTAGACTACTATAACCATACTATTTTTGAATTCATGACCGAAGTAGGTGGCAGTGACTTGACCATCTGTGCTGGCGGTCGCTATGATGGATTGGTTAGCTATTTTGGTGGTCCAGAAACACCAGCCTTCGGCTTTGGCATGGGGATTGAACGTCTGATTCTCGTACTTGAAAAGCAAAGTATTGAGCTTCCGATTGATACCCAAATAGATGTTTACATAGCTGTTTTGGGTCAGGAGGCCAATGGCGGAGCGCTTGAGTTGGTTCAAGCCATCCGCAAGCAAGGGTTCCGAGCAGAGCGAGACTACCTTGACCGCAAGCTCAAAGCCCAGTTTAAGTCAGCAGATGTATTTGGAGCCAAGACAATCATTACCTTAGGTGGTAGTGAAATCGAATCAGGTCAAGTCGTGGTGAAAAATAACCAGACTCGAAAAGAGGTTGAAACAAGTCTTGAAATAGTTAAAACAGAATTTGCTAGTATTTTAGAAAAACTAAGTGAAAATTAGTGTTGTATCCTATGATAGTGTATTGATGAGCCATCTTTGTAAGAAGATGGTTTACCAAAATGAAAAATGAAAGCGCTCTATTCGGATTTTTCGAAAAAGTTGTGAAAAAATTAACAAAAACACTTTACAAAATCAAAAAGTTGTTGTATTATAAACATGTGAAAAAAGTAACAAACATCTGTTTTGTAAATGGAGGACTAAAATGGCTGAACAAAAAGTAGTATCACCTGAAGAAAAATTGGTGGCAGCTCAAAAACATGTTGACGAACTTGTTCAAAAAGGTTTGGTAGCCTTGGATGAGTTTCGCAAATTGAACCAAGAACAAGTTGACTACATCGTTGCGAAAGCATCTGTAGCAGCGCTTGATGCTCATGGTATCTTAGCAGCACACGCTGTAGAAGAAACAGGTCGCGGTGTCTTTGAAGACAAAGCTACAAAAAACTTGTTTGCGTGTGAGCACGTTGTAAATAACATGCGCGGTGTAAAAACAGTTGGTGTTATCGAAGATGATCCTATTACTGGTTTGACAAAAATTGCAGAACCTGTCGGTGTTATCTGTGGTGTTACTCCAACAACTAACCCAACTTCAACAGCTATTTTCAAATCACTTATCGCACTTAAAACTCGTAACCCAATCGTATTTGGTTTCCACCCATCTGCACAAGAATCTTCTGCACATGCAGCACGTATCGTTTATGAAGCTGCTGTAAAAGCAGGTGCCCCTGAAAACTGTATCCAATGGATTACTGAGCCATCTATTGCTGCTACAAATGCCCTCATGAACCACGATGGTATCTCAACTATCTTGGCAACAGGTGGTAACGCAATGGTACGTGCAGCGTATTCATGTGGTAAACCAGCTCTTGGTGTTGGTGCAGGTAACGTTCCAGCATATATCGAAAAATCTGCAGATATTCGTCAAGCAGCTCACGATATCGTTATGTCTAAATCATTTGACAACGGTATGGTATGTGCTTCTGAGCAAGCAGTCATCATCGACAAAGAAATTTATGATGAATTCGTTGAAGAATTTAAGTCATACAAAACTTACTTTGTTAACAAAGAAGAAAAAGCACTCCTTGAAGAGTACTGCTTCGGTGTAAAAGCAAATAGCAAAAACTGTGCAGAAGGTAAATTGAATGCTGATATCGTTGGTAAACCTGCTGCATGGATTGCGGAACAAGCAGGCTTCAAAGTTCCAGAAGGAACAAACATCTTGGCTGCTGAATGTGCTGAAGTTGGACCAAATGAGCCTCTTACACGTGAAAAACTTTCTCCAGTAATTGCTGTATTGAAAGCTGAAGATGTTGAAGATGGTCTTAAAAAAGCTCGTCAAATGGTAGAGTTCAACGGTCTTGGACACTCTGCTGCAATCCATACTAAAGATGAAGAACTTGCAAAACGTTTCGGGACTGAAATGAAAGCAATGCGTATTATCTGGAACTCACCTTCTACTTTCGGTGGTATCGGTGACGTTTATAATGCATTTATTCCATCATTAACACTCGGATGTGGTTCATATGGACGTAACTCAGTTGGTGATAACGTATCTGCTATCAACCTTCTTAACATCAAGAAAGTAGGGAAACGTAGAAATAATATGCAATGGTTTAAAGTTCCTTCAAAAATTTACTTCGAACGTAACTCTATTCAATACCTTCAAACAGCAGAAGGCCTTGAACGTGTTATGATCGTAACAGACAAATCAATCGAACGTCTTGGTTTTGTTCAACGTGTCATCGATCAATTGAATGCTCGTTCAAATCAAGTGACTATTCAAGTCTTCTCAGATGTTGAACCAGATCCAGATATTACAACAGTTGAACGCGGTGCTGAATTAATGCGTGCATTCCAACCGGATACAATTATTGCGCTCGGTGGTGGTTCACCAATGGATGCTGCTAAAGTAATGTGGCTCTTCTATGAACAACCAGAAATCGACTTCCGTGACCTTGTTCAAAAATTCATGGATATCCGTAAACGTGCCTTCAAATTCCCATCATTGGGTCAAAAAGCTAAATACATCGGTATCCCAACTACATCTGGTACAGGTTCAGAAGTAACACCGTTTGCCGTTATTTCTGATAAGAAAAATAACCGCAAATACCCACTCGCTGACTACTCATTGACACCAACAATTGCAATCGTAGACCCAGCATTGGTAGAGTCAGTTCCAGCCTTCATCGCAGCTGATACTGGTATGGACGTATTGACTCATGCGACAGAAGCATACACTTCTAACTTTGCGAACGACTACACTGATGGTATTGCCCTTCAAACTATTAAGTTGGTATTCCAATACCTTGAAAAATCTGTCTTGACTGGTGATCCAGAAGCACGTGAAAAAATCCACAACGCTTCTACAATGGCTGGTATGGCTTTTGCAAATGCCTTCTTGGGTATGAGCCACTCTATGGCCCATAAGATTGGTGGTCGCTTCCACACAGTTCATGGACGTACAAACGCAATCTTGTTGCCATACGTTATCCGTTACAATGGTACTCGTCCGTCTAAGACAACTACATGGCCTAAGTACAACTACTGGAAAGCGGATGAAAAATTCCAAGACATCGCTCGTATGTTAGGTTTGCCACATTCTACTCCAGAAGAAGCTGTTGCAGCTTATGCTAAAGCAGTTTACGAATTGGGTGAAAAAGTTGGTATCAAGATGAACTTTAAAGATCAAGGTATTGACGAACAAGAATGGAAGAAATACACTCATGAATTGGCTCTTCTAGCATATGAAGACCAATGTTCACCTGCTAACCCACGCTTGCCAATGGTAGCAGATATGGAAGAAATCATGAATGACGCTTACTACGGTTACAAAGAACGTCCGGGTCGGATTAAATAATATCTTTCCTTATTCGTGCAACAATTTTTGAAAGTACCTTCTCGGAGATAATTAGATTTGCCAACTAAAACTGGCTGATAGGATTGAGGTTGCTAAGTTGATTCTTAGCTACCTCAATTTTTTTGAAAAAGAACTCAATTTTGTAAAAGCTGAGAGAAATATACATCAAAAGTGCAGATGAAAGAGATAGACTGTTAGAAAGCATGGGGGTTGCTACTCATTCTTTCAGATATAGAAGAATTATACTTTAGAACACAAGAAGATATCAGATGTTACAAGCTTGTTTTTTACAGAATACTGAAAATATGGTAAAATGGAGTGATAAAACTATTTGAGGTAAGGAATATGACTGTAAAGATCAATACAAAAGACGGCCAAATAGAATTGACTGATGACGTGATTGCCACAGTTGTCGGCGGTGCTACGACTGAAATTTTTGGTGTTGTTGGGATGGCTAGTAAATCTGCGATTAAGGACAATTTTCAGGCTCTTTTGAGAAAAGAAAACTATTCCAAAGGTGTAGTTATCAAGACTTTAGAAGATGGTCGTATTGCAGTCGATGTTTATACTGTGATGAGTTATGGTGTAAAAATAAGTGAAGTATCTCGCAATATCCAAGAACGCGTGAAGTTTAACTTGGAGAGTCAATTGGGTATCTCTGTTGATGCCGTTAATGTTTTTATCCAAAATATTAAAGTCGTAGGAGAATAATTGTGTCTAAAATTACTACTAGTTTATTTCAAGGAATGGTGCAGGCTGCATCAACTCGTCTGAATAAACAAGCTGAATATGTCAACTCACTAAACGTATTCCCTGTACCAGACGGGGATACAGGTACCAATATGGGGATGACCATTGCAAATGGTGCTAAGGAAGTTGCGGATAAGCCTGCTTCTACAGTAGGTGAAGCTGCACAAATTTTGTCCAAAGGATTGCTAATGGGAGCGCGCGGGAACTCTGGTGTTATTACATCTCAGTTATTCCGTGGTTTCGGTCAATCTGTTAAGGGTAAGGTTGAATTGGATGGTAAGGATTTAGCACAGGCTTTTCAACATGGTGTAGAGGTAGCTTATAAAGCCGTTATGAAACCTGTTGAGGGTACTATTCTTACTGTATCTCGTGGTGCCGCAACTGCAGCGCTCAAAAAAGCTGAAGAAACAGATGATGCAATCGAAGTTATGCGTGCAACACTGGACGGTGCTAATCGCGCCCTAAAGAAAACACCTGATATGCTTCCAGTCTTGAAAGAGGTTGGAGTTGTCGATTCAGGCGGTCAAGGACTTGTATATATTTATGAAGGTTTCTTGTCAGCTCTTACAGGTGAGTACATTGCTTCTGAAGAATTTGAGGCGACTCCAGCAGTTATGTCAGAGATGATAAATGCAGAACACCACAAGTCTGTAGCTGGTCACGTTGCAACGGAAGATATTGCTTATGGTTATTGTACAGAAATCATGGTAGCTCTGCGCCAAGGTCCTACTTATGTTAAAGAATTTGACTATGAAGAATTCCGTAATTATCTCAATGATCTGGGGGATTCTCTCCTAGTTGTCAACGATGATGAGATTGTAAAAGTACACGTTCACACGGAAGATCCTGGTTTGGTAATGCAGGCTGGTCTTCAATATGGTAGCTTGGTTAAAGTTAAAGTGGATAATATGCGTGAGCAACATGAAGCGCAAGTTGAGAAAGAGGGTTCTTTCCAAAAACCAGCTGAGCAAAAAGAATATGCTATTATTGCTGTAGCAGCTGGGGAGGGGTTAACTGAGATTTTCAAATCACAAGGTGTTGACTATGTGATTTCTGGAGGTCAAACCATGAACCCGTCCACAGAAGACTTTTTGAAAGCTATTGATTTGGTCAATGCGCGTAATGTAATTTTACTACCGAACAACAAAAATATTTTAATGGCAGCTCAGTCTGCGGCTGAAGCGACGGAAGTTGCTGTAAAAGTAGTAGAAACTAAGACCCTTCCACAAGGTTTTACAAGTTTGTTGGCATTTGATCCTAGTCGTGATTTGGACAGTAACGCACAAGCCATGACAGCCTCACTAGCTGATGTGAAAAGTGGTAGCATTACGACAGCTGTTCGTGATACAACAATTGATGGCCTTGAAATTCATGAAAATGATAATCTTGGTATGGTTGATGGAAAAATTGTTGTATCTAATCCAGATATGATGGAGACCCTTGAATCAACATTTGAAAGAATGCTTGATGAAGATAGTGAAATTGTTATTATCTATCTTGGCGAAGAAGGTGACAAAGAATTAGCTCAAGCCGTTGCTGAAAAATTAGAAGAACAATTTGAAGACGTTGAAGTTGAAATCCACCAAGGAGATCAGCCAGTCTACCCATATCTGTTCAGTGTTGAATAAAAATGTATCGTGAGTATGTGATCATACTCACGATTTTTTCGCTTTCGTTTGGGATTTTCTGGTCTGCTTATGACAAACAAATTGGCCTATGGTATAATGGAATGTATGTTAAGTCGAAATGAAAATGAATTGATTTCAATTGGTGAGAACCTCGGTAGTGTTTGTCAAGCGGGGCAAGTGATACTGTTATCTGGAAATCTTGGTGCTGGAAAAACAACATTGGTAAAAGGTATTGCGAAGAGTCTTGGCATTGAGCAAATGATTAAAAGTCCAACCTATACGATTGTACGCGAATATGAAGGACGTCTACCATTATTTCATTTAGATGTTTATCGAATTGGAGATGATCCTGACTCTATTGATTTGGATGATTTTCTTTTTGGTGACGGAATTACTGTCATCGAATGGGGAGAGTTATTGGATTTATCTTTGTTCGATGATTATCTAAGAATCTACATTGAAAAGGTTGAAGAAGGTCGCTCTCTTTCTTTTGAAGCCTTTGGAAGACAAAGTCAAAGTTTACTTGCGGAGATTCCAAATGCGTAGAAAAGAGATTGAATTTTGTGAAGCAGATCCCAGTGATGCGCAGGCGTTTATCCATTTTATGCAGCAAGTAGCCTCAGAAACAGATTTCTTGGTCATGGACGAAACTGGTTTTGCATATCATCAAGAGCAGATGAAAACGATTTTTGCGGCTGGGATTGGAAATCCTAGGGAAATCCATTTGCTGGCAAAACTAGAGAATGAGGTTGTCGGTGCAATAACTGTTAAGTCTTCTAAACAATTTCGAATTAGCCATATTGGAAATATCTTTATTGCAGTTAAGAAAGAATATTGGGGTTATGGAATTGGCACTATACTCTTAGAAGAAGTTTTGCATTGGGTACGGGAAATTGGTTTGCTGAGCCGATTAGAGTTGACAGTCCAAGTTCGCAATCAAGCTGCAGTACATCTTTATAAAAAATTAGGATTTCAAATAGAAGGAACTCAATATAGAGGAGCTAGAACTGATCAAGGTGAATGGCTAGATCTCTATTATATGGGTATGTTGATTGGTGATCTATGAAAATTTGGAAAAAAATAGTCTTGATGTCCTTGTCGATTTTCTTATTGACAGTGGTAGCCGCTGGAGTTTACGGCAATAGTTTATTGGGCTTTTCGCTCAGGGAAACCTCAAAAACATTTAAATCTTTGGATGATAATGATGATTCGATTCAACCAATTGATGCAACAGAACCATTAACCATCTTGTTGATGGGGGTTGATATGGACCAGGCTTCTCGCGGGGGTCAGTGGGACGGTGGTCGAAGTGACTCGATGATACTTGTTACCTTAAATCCCACGACGAAAACAACTACTATGATGAGTCTGACGAGAGATATCATGGTTGAAATTGCAGAGCCAGATGGGACATCCAGTGGGACAATTGAAAAACTAAATCATTCCTATAGCTATGGACAAGCTCCGATGGCAATTGCGACGATTGAAAAAATGATGGATATTACCATTGATCGCTATGTTGAGATTAATATGGATGGGCTAGTTGAATTAGTTGACGCACTTGGGGGGATTGAGGTAAATAATACTTTGGGATTCCCAATCTCAATTTCGGAACATGAACCAGCTTATACTGCAGTTGTTCCGGAAGGAAAATCATTAGTAAATGGTAATCAAGCATTGGTTTATTCCCGAATGCGTTATGATGACCCTGAAGGTGATATAGGTCGGCAAAGACGGCAACGAGAAGTTATTACCGCTATCGTAAAGAAGTTGTTAAATTTAGATGGATTAACACAATACAAAAAAATTCTGACAGCTATTTCAAATAATATGCGGACAAATATTGAAATTAACACCTCAACTATCCCTTCTCTATTGGGGTATAAAGATGCTTTATCTAATCTGGAATCGTATCAATTGCAGGGTGAGGATCAGATGATTAACGAACTCAGCTATCAATTGCCTACTAGTGAGCATCTGTTGGAAATGCAAAATGTTTTGAAAGCATCGACCGGGCAACCAACTGCTACTGATTTAGTGACAAATGTTCAAGTGAATGAAAGTATGATGTACCTTCCAAGTCCAGTTAATGTATATAATGCATATACAAATGAATTGGTGCTTGAAGCAAGTCCCTGGGCCCAAACGTCAACTGAAGATTCGACCACATATGATACGACAGCAGAGATGAATTCAGAAACCACTGCTACAGATACCTATAGTTCAGAAGGGGAATAAGCTCAGATAATATCGTTAAAGAAATCGGGCAAAACTCACTATGATTTAAATTTGCATAACGAAAATAGCTTTGAATCAACGTTTTTGATAACGTAATTCAAAGCTATTTTTGGGTATAAAACTTTTTACCCAGCTTTCTATAATTTTTGGGGGTGTTTTGAAGCGTATTTTTCTTGGATGGTTTGGATCTCTTGTAAGTTGCCTGCTATACTTTGTTGGTAGATGCGTGTTTTATACTGGAGATCAGCTGTTAATTCTTGCAAAGGTTTTTGAAAACTTTGGATAATGGCTAGTTGATGTTGGATATTCGATTTGCTGGTCTGAATATCAGTCAAGATTTGTTGTATTTCCTTGACTTCTTTTGAAATTTTTTCTCGGTTGGTAATAGCAAGAAAGGTTGCACTGGCAGCACCTACAGCCACTATAATATTGCTAAGTTTCATCTTATTCTCCTAAATATAGGCTTTGCGCTAGCTGGGCTAATGCTGGGAAATCAGGTTCGTTGGTCTTGAAATGGATTTCCAGCCCGTCTTCTTTATCGTATCGTGGTAAGAGATGGATATGGGTATGAAAGACAGTCTGACCAGCCACTTCTTCGTTATTATTGACAATATTTAGGCCTTTAGCACCGAGTGTCTCCTTCAAATGACTGGAGATAGTAGGAATGACTGAAAAGAGTGTAGCTGCTGCTTCTGCGTCCATATCAAGCATATTGCGGTAATGTTTCTTAGGAACAACTAAAGTGTGTCCTTTGGTGACTTGGGTGATATCTAAAAAGGCAAGGATATGATCATCTTCATAGACTTTAGAAGCTGGGATTTCTCCAGCAATAATTTTACAAAAAATACAATCTGACATAATGACAACCTCTTTCTAGAATTTTTGATATAATAATTATATCAAATTATAGGAAGAAATGTATGTTAGAAGTAAAAAATATAACAGGAGGCTACATCAATATTCCCGTAGTGAAAGATGTATCTTTCACTGTTGAGAGCGGTCAGTTAGTTGGCTTAATTGGATTGAATGGTGCAGGGAAATCAACGACGATAAAGGAAATTATTGGCCTTTTGACTCCTTATCAGGGAGAAATTTTAATTGATGGGAAAAGTCTTGTACAGGATGCAGAGAATTATCGGAAGAAAATTGGATTTATCCCTGAAACACCTAGCTTGTATGAGGAATTGACGCTTAAGGAACATTTAGAGGTAGTAGCTTTAGCCTATGATTTGACTTGGGATCAAGCCTGGAGTCGAGTTCAGGGGTTGTTAACGGTTTTTCGGTTGGATGAAAAATTGGACTGGTTCCCTGTTCATTTTTCTAAGGGAATGAAACAGAAAGTTATGATTATCTGTGCTTTCATGGTGGAACCGAGTTTGTTGATTGTTGACGAGCCGTTTTTAGGGCTGGATCCTGTAGCGATTTCGGACTTAGTAAACCTATTAGAAGAGGAGAAAGCTAAAGGAACTTCAATTCTGATGTCTACTCATGTTCTTGACTCGGCCGAGAAAATGTGTGATTCTTTTGTTATCTTACATCAAGGTCAGGTTCGTGCAACAGGGAATTTAGAGGAATTGCAACATGCCTTTAACATGAAAGGTGCAAGTCTCAACGAAATTTATCTGGCGTTGACACAAGAAGGAGTGGCCAGATGAAGGCAATGTTTCAACAACGCAGAAGGGACTTCCTAACTAAATGTTCCAAGTATTTGCGCTATGTATTGAATGACCATTTTGTGTTAGTGCTGATGGTATTTATCGGCTTTTTAAGCTTGCAATATCGGCAATTACTACTGAATTTTCCTGAAAACTCCCTGCCAATCTACTTGCTGCTTTTAGTGGTCAGTTTGTTGGTGTTATTTTCTGGGAAAATTGCCACTTATTTGGAAGACGCAGATGAGATTTTCCTTTTACCAAAGGAAAAAGAAGTTCTACAAATTATCCATGTAGCAGCTAGACGGACTTATATCCTCTGGTCTGGAATTCAGGTGCTGGTACAAATGTTATTGGTTCCTATTTACTTAATACTGGGTTTAGCTGTTTGGATGATTGTTTGCTATATGCTTTTGCTGTTGGTGCTAAAATACATTCTAGTCAAGCACCAAATGGCACAATATCAGTCGCAGGGAGTGTTGGATTGGTCCAAAGCCATTCAGGATGAGCAGAAGAGAAAACAGTCAATTTTGCGTTTCTTTGCCCTGTTTACCACCGTGAAAGGAATTAGTGTACCTGTTAAACCGAGAACCTATCTAAATGGGATATTGCGCCTTGTGCATGATCAACAAACGTGGTTTTATCTGTACCTACGTGCTTTTATGAGGGCAGGGGATTACTTAGCCTTAGCATTGCGCTTGTTTTTGTTAGCCATCTTATCATTGGTTGCGATTGATGAATCATGGTTGTCAATTGGCTTGGTCCTCATTTTTCATTATTTACTCTTGTTCCAGTTGCTAGGGCTCTTCAGGCATTATGATTATCAATATTTGACTCAGTTATATCCGTTGGGAAAAGATGAAAAAAGGCGTGGTTTCCAAAAAGTTCTGCGTATTGTACTTTACGGACTTTTAGGAATCGAAGTGAGTTTAGCTCTGCTATTTTCTAAAGAGAGTATAATGGTGGTGCTATTACTGCTGGTTGGGATTTTTTTGCACGAGGGATATTTACCAGCCAAATTAAAAAAATTGATTGACTAAATAGCTGAAAACTAGTAAAATAGTAAGGAATTTTTCAAGGAGGAATGGCATGCAGTTTGATACCAGTGGGCTACAATTACAGTCTATTGCAGGGAATAGTGGCAAGGCGTTCAAAGGCCAACGGTCAGACGGAACGCCAGTGTTTGTGAAGTATGAAATGCCTCCTATTGTTTCAGTTTTGGCACGGGAACAAATTACCCCACCGATTTTATCAGCAAATCGTGAGGCAGGTATGGGGCATAGGGTTGAGCAGGAGTGGCTGAATGGTAGGACGTTGGAACGTCAAGATATGGGAAGTAAACAGGTGCGTCAGATTCTGGTGCGCATGCACTATTCTCGTATTTTGTTGAATCAGGCTCTTCAGATGAATTATACTTATATGAAGCCACAGGATTTGGTACATCGTTGGCAAAAAGAAGCGCCAGCTCGACTGGCACAAAACACATATTTGCAATCGATTTGTCAAGATTTGTTGAATCATTTGCCTAATTTCCGTCAAGAAGTAGCTACTTTTGTCCATGGTGACTTACATCATACAAACTGGGTAGAAACAACGAGTGGATTAGTATACTTGACTGATTGGGAAACAGCTTGTTTGACGGACCGTATGTTAGATGTGGCTTATCTGTTAACGCATTATATTCCGCGTCATGAGTGGAAAGAATGGCTTCAAGCATATGGGTACAAATACAATCAAACCGTACTCAGTAAGATATATTGGTATGGTCAGCTTGGGTATTTAAACCAAATTGTGAAGCATGTTGAAAGCTACAACGTGCTGGCGGCTAATAAAGAAATATATGCTCTGCGTCAATTTCGTCAGAGTTTCAAGAAAGATATATGAGAGTTAGAAATCGAAAGGGAGCTAGTGAGCTCTTAGCAACCAATCCTCAGTTTGTTATTTCCAATCCGGAAGAATGTAAGGGGAAGTGGGCAGAAATTTTTGGGAATCATAACCCTATTCATATTGAAGTCGGGTCTGGAAAAGGTCGTTTTGTGACAGGAATGGCTGCACAAAATCCAAATGTGAACTATATTGGGATTGATATTCAGATGACCGTTCTAAGCTATGCCTTGGATCGAGTTCTGGAAGCAGATTTACCGAATATAAAGTTATTGCAAGTAGACGGTTCAAGTTTGACAAATTATTTTGCGCCAGCAGAGATTGATAGATTGTACTTAAATTTCTCTGATCCATGGCCGAAAAAACGTCACGAGAAACGTCGCTTGACCTATAAGACATTTTTGGACACCTATAAAGAAATCCTACCGGAACGCGGGGAAATTCATTTTAAAACGGATAACCGTGGACTGTTTGAGTATAGCTTAGCTAGCTTTTCACAGTACGGTATGGTATTGAAGCAGGTTTGGTTAGACTTACATGCGGACGGCCTAGAAGGCAATATTATGACTGAGTATGAGGAAAAATTCTCAAATAAAGGTAAGGTCATTTACCGAGTTGAAGCTATATTTCAATAATCTGTTGTTTTAGAGTTGTCTTTAAATCTAGAAGTCTTATTGATTTTCAATAAAGTACTAGCTGATGAAAAGTCAATGTTGCCAGTAGCCATGGTAAAATATTAAAAAAAAATCCTTGCCAACCACTCTATTTTTTGGTAGACTAGTATGGTATGTGGTGCTAGCACATCCGTAATATTTGATTAAATGAGGAGGAATATACAATGGCTAAAGTATGTTATTTTACTGGTCGTAAGACTGTATCTGGTAACAACCGTTCACACGCAATGAACCAAACTAAACGCGCAGTTAAACCAAATCTTCAAAAAGTTACTGTTTTGATTGATGGTAAACCTAAAAAAGTTTGGGCATCAGCTCGTGCACTTAAATCAGGTAAAGTTGAACGTGTATAATGTTAAAGAGCCGTAAGGCTTTTTTTTATTTCTTTTATCATGTTTTGACATAAGGAGATATAGGTTGAATCTTGACGTTGTGTTGCTTTTAAAGGATAATAGAGTTATATTCAATGAAAATCGAAAGTAGAAATAATGGCTTGTTGCCAATCGCTTTTTTTAATGGTTTATGGTCGGGTTCTTTGCCGATTCCATTCATCAATGACGCTTGGCAATGGTGCATTTTGATTTTTAAAGAGTTGGAATGGTGATGGAAAGTATGGGTAGCAATCCTTATCCAAAATAATAGAGAGGAAGTGCAATGAATAGAGACAGTGTATCAGCCTTTTTCCCACAGGGGAGATGGAACGAAAGAAACGCAAATGGAGATGATATTACCATTGATGTGCCAGGAATGGGCTATTTTTCTTTTGATAGGATGATATTGACTGAAAGGGAGAAACTGTTGATTGAGCTATTGCAGAATCAAGCAGAAACATACGCTCGTTCTCCTTGGCAATCCTATTTTGAGAATGACGGCATTCGACCAACAACCTTTAGCCTATTGCAAGTTCTTCATGTACATATTTGGTCATCAATTGATCAGGAGGGGCAAACGGCTTGGTTGGATATGATGAAGCAACTATTACCAAATCTTCAAGCAAGCTATTCTCCGGAGTCCAACCATCATATTTTTATTTTAGACCAATCGACCTTGTTGGATGTTCGAGAAATTTTAGGGGACACGCTCGCCACTATGGAGTTTGATTTTGGACTTCGTATGACTATTTTTCTTGGTCAGTTGTGGCCTGAATGGCTAGAGTCACAGTGGCCACTGTTGATTCAAGCTGAGCAAGATTTGTTTAGAAAGTGGTGTGCTGGTCATCAACAATCCTTCCTCTTGACATTTAGCTATCTGTATTTGTGGAGCGGACAGTCTTACCTTCAGCTACAATCAGGATTGAGGCAGTTGATTTCAAACCAACAGATGGAAGCGATCATTGAGGCTCTTTGGGAAGAAGGGGCAGTGTTAACAAAAGCAGCTCAGAAACTCTATCTACACCGAAACACTTTGCAATATCGGCTTGATAAATGGCAGGAGATGACAGGTCTTCAATTGAAAGATTTAAATGATTTAGCTATTTGCCATCAGGCTATCTTGGGAATGAGTATTTAATCTTTTGTGCAAGTTGTACAAAAGATTTTTTTCTTTTTGTGCAACTTGACCTAGATTTTAAAAACGCTTTCATTTACAATAAAGCTATCAAAGAAAGTGAGGCTTGAACATGGTTCATCTTAATTTAAAAAACATTTATAAAAAATATCCAAATAGCGAACACTACTCAGTTGAAAACTTTAACTTAGATATAAAAGATAAAGAGTTCATCGTTTTTGTAGGTCCTTCAGGCTGTGGTAAATCAACTACTCTTCGTATGATTGCTGGTTTGGAAGATATCACAAAAGGTGAAGCATACATCGACGGCGTATTGATGAACGACGTTGCTCCAAAAGACCGTGACATCGCTATGGTATTCCAAAACTATGCGCTTTATCCACATATGACTGTGTTTGACAACATGGCTTTTGGTCTTAAATTGCGTAAATACAGCAAGGATGAAATCAAAAAACGTGTTGAAGAAGCAGCGCAAATCCTTGGCTTGACTGAATTCTTGCAACGCAAGCCTGCAGACCTTTCTGGTGGTCAACGTCAACGTGTTGCCATGGGTCGTGCTATCGTCCGTGATGCTAAAGTTTTCTTGATGGACGAACCATTGTCAAACTTGGACGCGAAACTTCGTGTATCCATGCGAACTGAGATTGCTAAAATTCACCGCCGCATTGGTGCAACAACTATTTATGTAACGCACGACCAAACAGAAGCGATGACATTGGCAGACCGTATCGTAATCATGTCTGCTACGAAGAACGAAGCAGGTACAGGTACAATCGGTCGTATTGAACAAATCGGTAGCCCTGAAGAACTTTACAACCATCCAGTTAACAAGTTTGTTGCTAGCTTCATCGGTAGTCCTGCTATGAACTTCTTTACAATTACTCTTCAAGATGGTGTCCTTATCGGAGATGGTTTCAAAATAGGTCTTCCAGAAGGTCGTCGCAAACACTTGGAAGAAAAAGGCTACAATGGTAAGTCATTTACATTGGGTATCCGTCCAGAAGACATTAAAGCTTCTCAATTGGAATTAGATACTTATCCATCATCTATCGTAGAAGCTGAAGTTGTAGTATCTGAACTTCTTGGTGCAGAAACAATGTTGTATTCTAGAGTTGGAAATACAGAATTTGTATCTCGTGTAGATGCGCGTGATTACCACAATCCAGGTGAAAAAGTTCGTCTTACTTTCAACCTCAATAAAGCACATTTCTTTAATGATGAAACAGACCAATCAATCGTTTAAGCATGATTGATGGCATCAAAATACCCCGTCACTGACGGGGTATTTTTTGAATAAGACCACTTAATGAAAAAATGCGAGTAAATAATTTAGCGTGCCGAATTCGATCAAAATATAGACTCCTAAGAGAACAAACACTAATGGTAGAATGATACGCTCGTATTTTTCAAGAAATTCAGAGATAGGAGAGAGACTGCCAAAAGCATCTGCGATGAAGCAAATAACGGTTGTCCCCAACAAAATGATGAAAGCTGTTACGATAAATTCTGGCATTGTTAAGGTTGTGAAATAGGGCGAGAAAATCCCTAAATTATCAGCGCCAGATGCTAATGAAAGGAGTAAAACTGATAGGACTCCTATTGTTTTGTCTGAGATTTGAACGTCTTCTTCAGATTCAAATAGAATGCGAACTCCCAAAAAAATCGGGAAGATTCCAAGTAAGCCAATCATCCACTCAGAAGGTAGTAAATTGGCGAATTGACTGATGATAAAGCTAGATACTATCAAGATAAAACTTGCAAGTAATTGCCCCAGATAGATGTGTTGTTTATCACCTCTATTTTTAGCTTTGGAAAAGAGGAGTATTAAAAGAAGCAAGTAGTCAATACTTGTTGAAATACTAAGAATAATTGCAGATATAAATAATATCATGGTTCCTCCGATTTAAAATTGTTGACTGAATTTACCTTAAAATCTGTATTCACAAGTAGAGTGTTTTTATGCAATAGCTAATCAATCGCAATAAAGGCAACTTATTGAGAAATTACTGACTGTATTTTGTAAAAATATGAGTAGGTGAAAACAAGTCTTAGATTGAGGTGTTAAATGGTCAATCTAAGTTCTAAACACAGAGGCACATTAATTTTGATAAGTAAAAGTAAAACATAGTAGATCTTTCAATGATTAGGTCATTTATTTTCTGAATAAGCTTGGTAAAAATCGACTTTGAGTTGGATAAAATGCTCCATATCGTGCAGGAGTTGGAAAAGGGTAGCTCTGGTTTCAAACTCTTCTCGAGTTTGAGGTAGAGGTCGCTCTCTGAAGGTTGCATGGAATAATTCAATATCCAATAATAATTCTTTTGCTGAATTCTCTCTGCTGAGTTGTTGGGCTGTTCGCTCAAAGAGGCTGGCTAGGATGATGTTCTCTCGGGCTTCCAGTAAACACTTATTGATATTGGTTGCCATGGTCCGTAATATTTTGCTTTGTGCAGCCCGCATTTCAAAATAATGGACTTGATAATTTGTTTGTTGAAAGACTTGGTTGTGGCGTTCTAAATAGACAATCTTTAGTGCATCGTCCAGCATGTGATCGAGTTCGTTGATGAGGGTTGCATCATTCCTACCGTCCCCTTTGATTAAAAACTGTTCAAAGCGTAGGAGAATCTGTTTCAACTTGTCTTCAACTCTTTCGTGATATTCCTCAATCATGCGTTCATGAGAAGGCATATAGAGATTCGAAATTAAGGCTGTCAAGGCTCCAATCAGAAACAAGCCCATCTCATTGCTCAAGAGGGAAATGGATAGGCTTTCCTCAAGCATTAAGTGAGTGACCAGGACTGTAGCGGGTGCGATTCCTGCCTCCCACCGAAAATGGTAAGAAAGAGGAACATAGAAGACTAAGTAGACACCTAAAGTCCAAATCCCGAAACCTAGCAAGTAAAAAGTTATCGTTGCAATAGATAAGGCGAGTAGAGTGGAATAGAAGCGATTAAGAGCCATTTTATAACTGGATTTTCGAGTATCCAGAATACTTAAAATTGCAATAATTCCGGCAGAAGTTGCGTATGATAATCCCAGCCAATCTGCCAGATAAATTGATAGAACAGTTGCTAAAATAAGTTTTATTGTTCTGTGTAAGAGAGGCATATTCCACTTCTTTCTAATTTATAAAAATATTGTAACACAAAGTAAAACGTTAGTGAAAAAATTGTAGTTATTAAAAAGTTTTCATTTTAAAATGAGGTGTTGCAATTCAGTTCTCTCGGTGCTATACTGTGGTGATGAAAGGAGAAGTGAAAAATGACTCAGAAAGATAGTTTAAGCTTTGAACGTGGTAGTAAGGCTGGTTTTCTTATTGCTCTCGGGGTAGTTTATGGAGATATTGGTACAAGTCCACTTTATACCATGCAAGCTCTTGTTAGAGGCCAAGGAGGAATTGGGGCTGTGAATAAGGAATTTATTCTGGGTTCTATCTCCTTAATTATTTGGACTTTAACTATAATTACGACAATTAAGTATGTATTGATTGCGTTGAAGGCGGATAATGATCATGAGGGGGGGATTTTTTCCTTATATACCCTTGTTAGAAAAAGAGCCAAATGGCTCATCATTCCTGCTATGATTGGTGGCTCAACTTTGCTAGCAGATGGGGCGTTGACGCCAGCTGTAACAGTCACTTCTGCTATAGAAGGTTTACGAAGTGTTCCGTTGTTGGAAACCTTTTATCAAGATGAATCAATCGTTATTGCAACGAGTTTAACGATTTTGACAGTATTGTTTAGTATTCAACGATTTGGAACAGGCTTTGTTGGTAAGGTATTTGGTCCAGTCATGTTTATTTGGTTCTTATTTTTAGGACTTGTCGGTTTAACAAATACTATCACTTATCCAGAAGTTTTTAAGGCATTCAATCCTCTTTATGCGATTTCCTTATTAATGAGTCCTGAAAATAAGGAAGGTATTTTCATACTGGGTTCAGTATTTCTTGCTACTACCGGTGCGGAGGCGCTTTATTCAGATTTGGGGCATGTTGGTAGGGGAAATATTTATGTTAGTTGGCCATTTGTAAAAGTATCCATTTTGCTATCTTACTTCGGACAAGGTGCATGGATTTTGTCACATCAAACAGAGGCAATTACTTTAAACCCATTTTTCGCGAGTGTTCCCCAAGGATTAAGCATGATTGCTGTGATTTTAGCAACTCTTGCTGCAATCATTGCATCACAAGCGCTCATTTCAGGCTCCTTTACACTCGTTTCAGAAGCAATGCGCTTAAAATTGTTCCCTAGATTACGAATTACTTATCCTGGTGCTAGTTTAGGTCAGTTATATATTCCAAGGTTAAATTGGCTTCTTTGGATGACGACCTCCACAATTGTTCTCTATTTTAAGAGTGCAGAAAAAATGGAAGCAGCTTATGGTTTGGCGATTACTGTGACTATGTTAATGACTTCTATTCTATTGACTGAGTTTGTGAGACAATCGGGCATCAAACCCTGGCAAGCCTATCTGGGTCTGGCATTCTTTTTGTCGATAGAGGGAATGTTCTTCTTATCATCGGTCATTAAATTTGTCCATGGTGGTTATGTGGTTGTTATTATCTCTCTATTCATTTTATTTGTCATGTTTGTTTGGCATAAAAGCAATCAAATATTATCTCATTATACAAAATTGCTCCCATTGTCTAAGTATATGGGGCAATTACAAGCCTTATCTCAAGATACAAGTGTCCCCCTTTATGCAAGTAATTTGGTTTATCTCAGTAGGCATCTACAGGGACATTTCATCGATCACTCGATTCTCTACTCAATTTTGGAGAAAAAATCAAAGCGGGCTAATCAATACTGGTTTGTGCGTGTTCATGTAACAGACCAACCCTACACAAAAGAGTACTCAGTTGACACCCTGGATACAAACTTCTTGATTAAGGTAGATCTTTATTTAGGGTTTAGAATGAGACAGGACGTCTCTCGATATTTAAGAACCATTGTGGGTGACTTAATGAAACAGGGAAGAATACTCAAACAGAAACAGGTATATAGTTTACAAGATGAGAAAGAAATTGGAGATTTTCGTTTTGTTATCATAGAAGAGACCATGGCCAATTCACCTGAATTGAATACATTTGATCGATTTATTCTGGGGATGAGAGCATTCATTAAACGTTATACAGCTTCTCCTACCCGCTGGTTTGGTTTACAATTCTCAGAAGTAACTGTAGAGCGGATTCCCATTATTTTGTCAGGTGTTCGACCGTTGCCGATTGATGAAAGAAAGCAAAAAGTTCTCTGAAATTTTCAGAGAACTTTTTAATTTATGCAAATAAAGCAATAATTCCTACTACCAAGTAGCAGACCAATTTGTAGCTTTCATTGATAAGGATAAGCTTGATTGGACGTTGCTCAAAAACATAGTTTTTTAATGAAGCAAGTACAGCAGTTACCCCCATGCCACCAGCCGCATGTAGTGGTGAAACATCAAGAGTTTTGATAAAGAAAATTGCAACAACGGCTGTAACAACTTCAATTGCTAAAGAAATCATCATTTCTTTTTGACCGTTTTTACCAGCTTGACGGTCAGCTTCAACCTTTGCCATATCAATGCCAGAGGCTTCAATCCAGGCATCGCGGAAAATCAAGCCGTACCACAAGCCGCCAATAGCAAAAGTAATCAGGCCTGCTAGAATTCCCAAAATAAGTGTCATACGTTCTCCTTTTACTTGTACGGACAAATGATAATAGCTATTAGGACATCATAGATTTTACTATTTGTCAAAAGCTGGATTTCTTAATCTAGGTGAAAATGAGAATTGACAATTTTAGGTGTTATGATATACTAAAATAAAATAGATTTCATTTATAGATATCAACCAATATTTTATGAGGAGATGATTGTTATGGATCAATGGATGCGGGATTTTGAAGAGCAGCAGAGACATGATGAGTTGAAACGAAAAATGAATGCTCAAACCTCTGCTATGAACTCTCAAGCAATAGCACTTCACAAACAAAATGACATTTTGCAAAAAGAGCATGAGCGTCAAATTGAAAAAGAGTTTAAGGACAGAATTTTTCAATTACGATTTCATCTAGCACAGGCTACAGATGATAGTCAACGATTTGTACTCCAGCAAATGCTCAGCGAAGCTGAGGAAGATTATGAGGATTATCAAAGAGAGCAAGCTGAGAAACGTTTGGCAGACGCAAAAAGACGAAAGATATGGCTAATCATTTCAAGTGTTGTGGCTGTGTTAGGAATGGCTGGTTTATATTTTGTCTACCAAGATATTTCTCAAGTTACAGTTCCTGAATTATATGGTATTGAGCTATCTGAAGCTAAGGATTTACTGTATGAAGAGGGGTTAAAAGTTGGTACAATAACAGAAGTTGGTGGACAGTCAGTTCAGCCAGGGATGGTTAGTGTATCTTCTCCAAGTAGCGGGAAGAAGGTGAAGCGGGGAAGTGCGGTTAACTTAATTATTGCTAAAAATGTAGATGCAAAGGATACTACCGTAGTTGAGGATGGTTCGACTAGTGAGGTAGCAACTAGTAAGACTGCTGGAAGTTCGCAAGCTTCTAGCCAGTCTCAGGTAGGTAGTGCCGTTCAATCGTTTACTGTGGATATTAAAAAACAAGGACTGGTTATTCGTCAGGAACCTAGTTTAGCTGGAGAAGTTGTGACCAATATAGAACCTGGAACGTACACGATAGTTGAGACGACTCAAAAGGAAGGACATAGTTGGGGCAGGTTGAAATCAGGACAGGGCTGGATTTCTTTGACGGATTTACATAATCCTGTGCCGCAGGTTGATACCAAAAACTTAACAACAGATCAGGTAAAAGCTTGGGTCATCGATGATTTGTTTAGTCGTAGTGTCATGATTGAAAAGTATCGGAAAAATCAGGTTGTCATTAGTGTCCGTATGGCTGAAGATGGTCTAGTATATGCAGATGTAACGGTACCATCAGACCCTAATTTTGAGCCACGAAATTGGAGTTATCGGATCAATAGTCGTGGGGAGTTGGAAGCCAGTGAGTATGATACAGATCCGGAACAAGGGGGTGTCAGCTGGTATGTTGCCCAACATTATTATCTGGAAAACAGTGTGAACTAAGAAGGCTGAGAAACTCTCGGCTTTTTCCTTTTCCAAAATATGCTATAATACTCTTATGGAAGAAAATGATATCGTATATGGCGTACATGCTGTAGTGGAGAGTTTGGAGGCCAACACTGGTAACAAGCTCTACATTCAGGATGATTTGCGCGGAAAAAATGTAGAAAAAATCAAGGCACTGGCGGCAGAGAAGAAGGTGTCGATTTCTTGGACGTCGAAGAAGACCCTGTCTGACATGACAGAAGGTGCCGTTCACCAAGGCTTTGTCCTACGAGTCTCTGAGTTTGCCTATGCGGACCTATCGGTAATTTTGGAAAAAGCGGAAGCAGAAGACAATCCTCTCATTCTTATCTTGGATGGTCTGACAGATCCTCACAACTTGGGCTCGATTTTGCGGACCGCAGATGCGACTCAGGTAGCGGGCATCATCATTCCCAAGCACCGAGCAGTTGGCGTGACGCCCGTTGTGGCAAAGACCTCAACAGGTGCGGTGGCCCATGTCCCAATCGCTCGAGTGACTAATCTTAGCCAAACCCTTGATAAGCTCAAGGAGGCTGGTTTCTGGATATTCGGTACCGATATGAACGGAACCCCAAGCCACAAGTGGAATACAGCTGGCAAGCTAGCACTTATTATTGGCAACGAAGGTAAAGGGATTTCCAGTAATATCAAAAAGCAGGTGGATGAGATGGTTACCATTCCTATGAAGGGCCATGTCCAATCCCTCAACGCCAGCGTAGCAGCTGCTGTGCTGATGTACGAAGTATTTCGGAAGAAACTATAGATGAAGGAAAAGATTCTGCTTGTTGATGGTTATAATATGATTGCTTTTTGGAGATCAACTAAACAAGATTTCAAAAAAGGTCATTTAGATGCCGCAAGGACTACCTTGCTTCGCATTCTTTCCCACTATGCTTCATTTGAGAATATAGACATCATTTGCGTTTTTGATGCTCATCATGTTCCCGGAAGTCGTCAGCATTATGATGAATTTAATGTTCAAGTTGTGTTTACTGAAGAGGAAGAAACGGCAGATAGCTATATTGAACGCTTGAGTGCAGAGTTAAATAGTGATCCTCGCAAACAGGTTTCGGTAGCAACGAGTGATTTAAATGAGCAATGGGTTGTTTTTTCACAGGGAGCCTTACGAGTATCTGCGCGTGAGCTAGAAGAACGGACAAATGTAATCAAAAAGGATTTGGATAAATTTGTGGATCAAGTTGAATTGTACACCCCGCGTCTGAATCCCTGGTCAGATCAGCAGTTTAAAGCCTTAAAAGAAATGATGGAGGATATGACTGAGTGAGTTTTAAAATAGTAACGGATTCTACCTCGGATTTGTCAAAAGGATGGGTGGAAGAACATGGGGTTGATGTACTAGGTTTGACCATCAATTTAGATGGTCAAACCTATGAGACTGTAGGGGACAATCGCCTTACTAGTGCTACATTGCTAGAGAAGATGGAAAGTGGTAGCCAGCCGATGACCAGTCAAGTAAATGTCGGTCAGTTTGAAGAAGTTTTTGAAGTGGCAGCCAAGGAAGGTCAAGAGGTGCTTTATCTCGCTTTCTCAGCAGCTCTTTCAGGGACCTATCAGAGTGCAGTCATTGCACGCGACATGGTCTTGGATCAATACCCGGAAGCAGCGATTTCCATTATTGATACGAAGGCGGCGACCATTGGTGAAGGCTATCTGGTTATGAAAGCCGTTGAGGCGCGTGCTGCGGGTAAAACATTGGTGGAGACCATGGCAATCGTAGAAGATTTGGTGCCACGCTTGCGGACCTATCTCTTAGTTGATGATTTACAACACTTAGTGCGTGGTGGCCGTCTGTCCAAAGCTGCAGGTTTAATCGGTGGTTTAGTGAATATCAAGCCCCTCATTTCGCTCAATGCTGATGGAAAACTAGAATCAATAGCTAAAATCCGTGGTCGTAAAAAAGGAATCAAGGAAATGTTGAACCTGACCTTGGATAACTTGGATCATTCTACAATCATGGTTGCTTATACGGGTGATATTGAGGCGGCAGAGGGCGTCAAATCTAGTTTATTGGAAGACGACCGTGTTTCTGATGTTCTATTGACAGAATTAGGACCAGTTATTGCCACTCATACAGGGACAGGAGTCTTAGCGATTTTATCAATTGGGACAGAAATGAGAGCATAGATTCTAAGGGAAATTTCTTGCAAAGATGTATTCCTTTTTGTGTGACAGTGACCTATTGCAGAATAGGATAATCAAAAGGAATTAAGATGTCACTAATCATCAGAAGAGAAGAAGAAAAGGATCATCGGGCGGTTGAAGAACTGACGCGTGAGGCCTTTTGGAACGTTTATCACCCAGGCGCTACTGAGCACCTGATTGTGCATCAATTACGGAACAAAAAACACGTCATAAAAGACCTCAATCTTGTCGCGGAAGCCGACGGTCAGTTGGTGGGGCATATCCTCTATGTGGCGTCGGAGATCACGGCAGACGGCATTCGCCTGCCTAGTCTGACCTTTGGTCCCTTTAGCATCTCGCCAGAGCATCGGGGCCGCGGTTGCGGTCAGGCTCTGTTAGAACATTCACTGACTTTGGCGAAAAATAGCGGAGCAGTCTTGGTGGCCATTACAGGCTTTCCTGATTACTACAGTCGATTTGGTTTTGTCAAGGGTAAGGAGGTTGGTGTTCGCTATCAGGCGGACCCAGAAGCCGATCATTTCTTGGTTAAGTTATTTCGGCCAGAAGCCTTGGACGATCGAGACTGGTGGTTTACAGACCCTGCAGGTTATGAGGTGAACGAAGCTGAATTGCAAGTATTTGATCAAACTTTTTCAGCTAAGGAAAAATTGGTACTTCCAGGTCAATTAGGGGAGTAGAACGACTGTTTGCTTTGGAAAATTCATTTGCAATCGCTCACATGATTCAAAGCTCTGCTATTGGTAAAAAAATAAAAAAAGTAAAGTAAAATAACTTGACGAGAACCACCATATTTGATAGAATGGTAGACGGTATTGTTTACCCCATTTGAAAGGCCCCGGAACCTTCCAAATACCTGCGGAACGGAACATCCGCTTAGTAAACAAAAACGATTCGTATAGGAGAAATCATGAACAAAACAACATTTATGGCTAAACCAGGCCAAGTTGAACGTAAATGGTATGTAGTAGACGCTACTGATGTACCTCTTGGACGCCTTTCAGCAGTAGTTGCTAGCGTTCTTCGTGGTAAAAACAAACCAACTTTCACACCTCACACTGATACTGGTGACTTTGTTATCGTCATCAACGCTGAGAAAGTGAAATTGACTGGTAAAAAAGCAACTGATAAAGTGTACTACACTCACTCATTGCACCCAGGTGGTTTGAAATCAATCACAGCTGGTGAATTGCGTTCTAAAAACGCTGTTCGTTTGATTGAAAAATCAGTTAAAGGTATGCTTCCACATAACACACTTGGTCGTGCCCAAGGCATGAAATTGAAAGTGTTTGTGGGTAGCGAGCACACTCACGCTGCACAACAACCAGAAGTACTTGATATTTCAGGTCTTATCTAAGGGAAAGGACGTAATCTAAATGGCACAAGCACAATACACAGGTACTGGTCGTCGTAAAAACGCGGTTGCACGCGTACGTTTGGTCCCAGGTACTGGTAAAATCACAGTAAACAAAAAAGATGTAGAAGAGTACATCCCATACGCTGACCTTCGTTTGGTTATTAACCAACCATTCGCAGTAACTTCAACACAAGGTTCATACGACGTTTTCGTTAACGTGAACGGTGGTGGTTACGGTGGTCAATCAGGTGCGATCCGTCACGGTATCGCGCGTGCATTGCTTCAAGTAGACCCAGACTTCCGCGATTCATTGAAACGCGCAGGCCTTCTTACACGTGACGCTCGTATGGTTGAACGTAAGAAACCAGGTCTTAAGAAAGCTCGTAAAGCTTCACAATTCTCAAAACGTTAATCAATACGATTATATCAACGTTTCAAGACATTCAAGAGTTATCTCTTGGGTGTCTTTTTTCGTCCAAAAATCCAAAGTTTCCCT
>ERZ650302.286-NODE-286-length-26641-cov-24.383397_pt1 | contig 26641 bp, 28 predicted proteins | sample MGYA00376238_ERZ650302 | MGnify/ENA primary metagenome ERZ650302 (study PRJEB26733, sample SAMN07839298) | wastewater metagenome | biome: urban; feature: wastewater treatment plant; material: waste water | place: USA: North Carolina | collected 2016-04-28 ... | reverse complement strand
GCTGCTTCCTTTTTGTGCTAATTCTAAAATTTTAGAAGATTTGATTTCATCTGCTTCATTCACTGCGAATAAAGTTTTCTTGAGCATTGGTGTGATAAATTGCCAATAAATGAACAAAGCATACCATTGAAATAAATAAACCAAAGCCAATTGCCAAAGGATTTTCGGCATGTCTTTTATTGCATTTGCAATTTCTACAAAAGGTGTAAAGAAATTACTGTGTTGTTTTTCTAATTTCAATTTTGCCAATTCTTCTTCTGTAGGAGGATTTTCGGGAGTTTTATATACCGACCAACCCACAGAAGCGATAGAACAAAATGCCCCAATAAAAAAGGAATAATACACCCAAGTTGGAATTCCCGTTTCTGAACTTCCACCAAAATATTTTTGAAAAAAGAAGAGTGATAAATTGGCTAAAGTAATTCCTGCTCCTACAAATAAACTCTGCATTTGAAAACCAAAAGTTTGTTGATTTTCTGGAAGTTTATCACCAATAAAAGCGCGATAAGGTTCCATTGCAGTGTTGTTTGCAGCGTCTAAAATCCACAATAAACCTGCTGCCATCCAAAGTTCTTTACTAAAAGGAAAAGCAAAAAGTGCAAGACTACAAAATAAAGCACCAATCATGAAGAACGGTTTTCTACGTCCCCATTTTGGTGACCAAGTTTTATCAGACATTGCTCCAATTAACGGTTGAATTACTAAACCTGTAACAGGACCAGCCAAATTGAGAATAGGTAATTGTTCTGCATGAGCTCCTAAAAAAGAATAAATAGGATTAATGGCAGTTTGCTGTAATCCAAAACTATATTGTATGCCAAAAAAGCCAACATTCATATTGAATATTTGCCAAAAATTAAGTTGTGGAAGTTTATTTTTCATGGATTAAAAAATTACAATGAGTAAAAATAAGATTTTTAAAATGGTGGAGCACACAGTGTGATGCTCCACCAATTTTAACATGATGAAAAAACTATATTAGTGAATTAAAAATCAAATTTAATGCTCATACTTAAGCTTCTTCCTGCTAATGGTCTTCCTCTTACAATTCCGTTTGCAGGGATAGAACCTTCTTCTGCTTCTGTAACACCAATTGCATCAAAAATGTTGTTACCATTAATACTAGCACCTAAATTTTTAGTAAATTGATAAGATAAATAAGGATTTACAAGCATATAAGCAGGCATTGTTAATTTATTATTGTCTTGTGCAAAAGCTTTTGAAGCACCAATTAAGTAGAAACCGGTACTTACTTTTCCTAGATTTACGTTAGGATTAAGGTTATACATTAATTTTGGAGTTCTTCTTGGTGTATTTCCTACAATTGTTTTATCAATAGCGTCTTTAATTTCAGCGTTGGTATAAGTTAAACCTCCTCTTACTTCAAAAGTTTTATTAAATCTATAATATCCGTCTAATTCTACACCTACAGATTTGTAATTGTTTTCAGTTTTTTTCTGTGTAGTAGCTTCGTAATTAGCTTCAATTGTATTAGCATAGAAAACAATAGTATTAAGGTAATAACCAGCTCCTCTTAATTTATAACCACCTTCCATTTGTTTTACTTCGTTTACTTTTACAGCATCTAAAGCTTTATCATCTGTATTGGTATAATTGTAACCAGAGAATAAAATTCTATCTGCAGAAGCGCTTCCACCTTTGCTTATTCTAGCAAAAACTGCATTTTTATCATTTATGGCGTAATTAGCACCAACAGAATATCCGAAAATATTGTAATCATAATTTACAGGAGTAATGTTATTACCAACAGTGGCTACTTTTTGTTCGTTAGGATCTATAGTTCCGTTTCCGTTCATGTCTATTGCAGAAGTTTGTCCGTTTCCACCAGCAAAACTACCAGTAACGTTACCAATATCATATCTTGCTCCGAAATCTAAACTTAATTTATCTATAGCATTTACTTCAATTTGAGCATAAGGAGCGGTAACATCATATTTAGTATCATAATTTCTGGTACAGCAATTTCCCCAAGCTGGTACTCCGTATGCTAATAGACCATTTGGTGAAAGACTTTGTCCGGAAGCATTTTTTACATCAATCATTCTAGCATTATTATCAGAAACTTCTTGTAGATATGAATTCCACAGCCAAGACATGCTTATATTTTGGACACCTTTGTATAAACCAGCGTTTACTTTTACGTTGTCCCATTTTTTAGATAAATTGAAATCATTAAAAAAGTTATTGAAATTATTCAATTTTGTGTTGAATAAATGCATGAGCATATAAGTTCCAGAAGTAGAAGCAGCAGTATTAGTACCTGCATAAACCGCTGAATTATAACCTGAAACTGAAGTAATAATATCATTATAAGAACCTACATTTGCAGGGAAAGGAGCAATAAATTGTCCGCTATTTGCAGAAAATCTTGCTTTTTCTACTAATTTCCAACCATCACCAAAATCATAATTAAATTCTCCACCGATGGTTTTGCTTACAGAATGCATTCCGTCTGAAATATCACTTGATAAAACATTTCCGTCACCACCCATTGTGAAATCTTTAGTAAGATTGATGGTTTGCATAGCACCAGTTAAAGCATTATAAGAAGAAAGCGAACCCCAATTTGGATTAGAATCTGTTCCTGTAACTTTCATTGGCATTGGCATATAAGCAGCAGTTCTGTCATCTAATAATTTACCGTAAATTCTGAAACTTCCGTTTTCAAATTTTTTAAGCAAAGAAATTCTGAACTGTCCTCCGTTATTAGAATTAAAGCCTGTTTTTCTTGGACCGTCTCCAACTCTGTAAAAACCTCCTAAACTAATGAAAGTGTTATCATTAAGTGGAGTTCCGTAATCGAAATCTGTTCTATAATTTTTGTAATTTAAACCTAATTGTTGAGTAATACTTCCCCCTTCTTTTTCACCAGTTTTTGTGATGAAGTTGATAATACCAGCTGGAGAATTACTTGCAAAAACTGAAGCAGAACCACCTCTTAAAGCTTCCACTTTAGAAACAAAAGAATCAAATCTTGTAAATTGGTCTTGCGTTCCGAAAGCAATATCACCAAATTGTAAAACTGGCAATCCATCTTCTTGAATTAATAAATATCTAGAACCGCCCGCAGAAACAGGTACACCTCTTACAGTAATATTAGAGTTACCTTCACCACCAGAAGATTCTGAACGAATACCAGGAATGGTACGGAAAATTTCGGCAGTAGTTCTTGGTGCAGCATTTACTATTTCTTTCATTTTTAATGTAGAAATAGAAGTAGATGTCTTAATAGAAGCTTTAGGATTAGCATTACCAGTAATTACTACATCATCAATAGCTTTTGTCTTTACAGAATCTTGCTCTTGTGCGAACATTATAGCACCTATAGAAAGAGCAGAAGCCGTAAGTAATTTTTTGTGAATTGTTTGCATAACTTTTTTTCTTTGAGATTTTTGTTGTTGTAAATCTATTTTTTTTTGAATAGTAAAAAATAGTTTTAAGGCTTATATTAATTATATGTTAATTTCAAACGTTTGCGCAAACGTTTGCTGTTGGTAACTTTCTTGTTTTATTAACAAATTTTAACTTTTTAACTTGTGTTTTTAACAAAAATTTAACAAAAATTTATTAATCTTTGAGGGTTAAAATTTACCAAAACTTTACTTAACTTTCCGAAATGAAGAGAATCACCATAAAAGACCTTGCAGATTTACTCCAAATTAGTACTTCTACAGTTTCTAGAGCTCTAAGCAATCATCCTGATATTAGTGATGCAGTAAAGAAGCGTGTAAAGGAGGCTGCAGAGACTTTTAATTATATTCCGAATGATTTTGCCATTAATTTTAGAAAAAAATCTACTAAAGTAATAGGTTTAATTATTCCTAAAATGTCTATGTTTTTCATTCCGTCAATTATAGAGGGGATTTCGGCAAAATTTAATAAAGAAGGATATCAGTTTTTTATCCTTTCTTCAGAAGAATCTTTAGAAATAGAAAAAGAAAATCTACAAACTTGTGCCAACTCTAGAGTAGATGGGGTTCTCATTTCGCTTACCAGTAAAACTCAAGATTTTGCGCATTTCAAAAAACTAGATGATTTAGGAATTCCAGTGGTTCTTTTTGATAAAAGTTTATCTGAACAGAAATATGATCAAGTAGTCTTTAATAATGAAAAAGATGCGGAAGAATGCGCTAAAAAATTAGTTCATTATCAGTGTAAAAATATTCTTGCTATTTTTGGAGACAAAGATTTGGAAATCACCGAAAAACGAAGAAAAAGTTTTGAAAATTATTTAAATAATTATTCAGAAATTAATTATAAATCTATTTTTTGTGATTCCGCAGAAATGGTGAAAGAAAAACTAGAAATTATTTTAGAATATGAAAAATTTGATGGTATTTTTGCCATGAGTGACGAAACTTTAGCAGGACTAAACTATGCGCTGAAAATAAGAGGATTAAGTGCGAAACCCTATAAAATTATTGCTATAAGTGAAGGTATTTTCCCTAAATATCTAAATCCTCATTATGAATTTATAAAAAATGATGGCATCAAAATGGGGATGATGGCTGCCAGCATCCTTCTAGAGAAAATAAAAAATTCTGACTATAAAAATTTTAATACCTATTACATATAAAAATGATCCCAAAATATAAAATCCAAAAATCACCGTTTGTGGTTCCTACCGAAGATGGTAAATTAATTGAAGAACATTGGGGAAATTCTACCCAAAATTCTAATATATCTATCGCTCATATGGTAGCACCAGCTGGTTGGAGTGAACCTCATCAAACTCCAGAATTTGATGAATTTACCTTCGTTATTAGAGGGAAAAAACAATTCGAAATAGATGATGAAACGGTAATTTTAGAAGCAGGACAGAGTATTTTGATAGAAAAAGGAGCTAGAATAAGATATAGTAATCCCTTTGATGCAGAATGTGAATATTTAGCCATATGCTTGCCTGCTTTTTCAATGGATTTGGTGAATAGGGAAGCTTAATTAATTTTAACTAATATTTAATGGTATGCTTTGCTTAGTATTTCAAAAAATATTATAATTTTGTAAAAATTCATAAAAACTTGATTTCATATACCTTATATAAACACGAGACTTCAGAACATTGGGTGACTTTTGTACATGGTGCAGGAGGCAGTTCTTCTATCTGGTTCAAACAAATTCGGGAGTTTCAGAAAAAATTTAATGTTCTTTTATTAGACTTAAGAGGTCACGGTAATTCGCCTAAAGTGCATCAAAATCATAAAAATTATAGTTTTAAGGCTATTGCACAAGATATTATAGAAGTAATAGATCATCTCAAGATTCAGAGTTCACATTTTGTAGGGATTTCTCTAGGTTCTATCGTGATTAGACAATTGGCAGAGATGAATCCTGAACGAGTGAAATCGATGATTATGGGTGGCGCTATTCTTAAAATGAATTTCCGTTCTCAGATTTTGATGAAAGTAGGGAATATGTTTAAATATGTACTGCCATATTTGGTTTTGTATAAGCTTTTTGCATTCATTATAATGCCAAAAAATAATCATAAAAAATCTAGAAATCTTTTCATTAATGAAGCCAAAAAACTCTACCAAAAAGAGTTTATCAAATGGTTTAAACTTACCGCAGAGATCAACCCGGTGCTGAAATGGTTCAGACAAAAAGAACTCAATATTCCTACATTTTATGTGATGGGTGAAGAGGATTATATGTTTTTACCAGCCGTTAAGAAAGTTGTCTCAGAGCATACCCAATCTTCGTCTCTTTTGGTCATAGAGAATTGCGGTCACGTAGTAAATGTAGATAAACCTCACGTATTCAATCAAAAAGTGATAGAATTTATCACGAAACAGTCTGCGTGATTTTTTCTATTTCTTCAGATAAATTAATGTTTGGGATACAATGAATGGTATGGAAACCTAGACTTTTTGCGACTTCTATGTTTTTAGCATTGTCATCGATAAAGATAGATTCTTCGGCTTTAATTTGGTAACGATCCAGTAAAACTTCCCAGATTTTAGGGTCTGGTTTTATCAATTTTTCTTCTCCCGAAACTACAATTTTACCACCAAATACCTCAAAAAAATCATAATGCGCCAAGGCATATGGAAAGGTTTCGTGTGACCAATTGGTTAACCCAAAAAGCTCAAAATCTGTTTCAGCTAATTTTCTTAAAGTCGCTACATTTTCGGGGATTTCTCCACGCAACATCGTAGTCCAATTGTCATAAAAAGCTCTAATTTCGGTTTCCCAAGTAGGGTGTTTTTCTACCAAAATTTCGGTGCCTTCGGCTAGACTTCTGCCACGATCTTGTTCTGCATTCCACTCATCAGTAGCAATGTTTTTTAAGAAAAATTCCATTTTTTCGTCATCTCTGAAATAATCTTTGTAGAAGTACCTTTGGTTCCAGTCCATTACAACGCCTCCAAAATCGAAAATTATATTTTTAATCATTGATTACAGTTATTTTAATGTGTTTAGAATTTCCTTTGATGGATTTTAACTTGCCTGTTTTATTTTTGTAAAAATCGTTAAAATATTCGAATTCTATACCATCTATTGTACTGATTTTTCCACTGAGGTAAGAATAAAAATCAGAATAGTAAGAAAAAGAAAGATCACCTATGGATTCTATTTTACCTTTTTGATAATGATGAAAACCATTGTAATAGCTAAATTTCAAGTCATTCACTTTTTCTAATTTCCCACTTTGGTAGTCATAAAAATCATTATAATACGTGATTTTTTGATTGAAAGAAGAAGAGATGAGCGTTCTATTTGGGTAATCAAAATCTGTATCAGCATTTACCGAAAAACTTCTCGTGTTTGGTGGGATTTCCATTGTATTGCTTTGGTCTCCAGATTGGCTCAGATTTAGGAGTTTTCCGTCGGTATCTATAGAGACAAAAGTGTCTTCAATTTTTAGATTAATGATAGCTTTTCCAGATTTTTGAAAAAAGATAATTTCATTTATTTTTTGACCATGCACAGAAATAGCAAACACAAGCAATAAGAGAGAATAGATTTTGTTCATATTGATTTTTTTAAATCAAAATCAAAATGTGTGCTAAATCTATAAATTACAAGGCGTAAAATGATATTTTTCTTCAATATACTCTGCTTCAATATGTTGTATTCCGTTGCTCAAAATAATTTTTTCTGCACCTATTACAGAATTGTATCTGGCGATTTGTTCGAAAGTTTCTTGAGATAAAGTAATGTGTGGCGCTTTCAGTTCTATTAAAATTTTAGGGCTAGCTTTTTCGGTGATTAGTAAGTCAATTCTTTTCAGAGTTCCATTGACTTCCAATTTTTTTTCTAAAATCAATGCAGAAGGTGCATATTTTTTAACCTTGATAAAATAATGCACAAAATGCTGTCTTACCCATTCTTCTGGCGTTAGAACCAACCAAGATTTGCGCACTAAATCATAAATAAAAAATGTATCTTTGTCTTTCTTGATATCAAAAACAAAATCTTCTTTAAAATTTAATTTCGGTAGCTGCATTAATGAAAGAGTTAGAACTAATTTTCAAAAATATTAAAAACAAAGAGTTTCTTCCTATTTATTTTTTCCACGGAGAAGAGGCTTATTACATAGATATTGCTGTAAAAGCACTAGAAAATGATGTGCTTACAGAAGATGAAAAAGCCTTTAACCAAACCGTAGTTTACGGCAAAGATACCAATTATAATGAAATTTTATCATTGGCAAAGCAATATCCTATGATGGGAGATAAGCAATTGATTATTGTAAAAGAAGCTCAAGACTTAAAATTCAATGATGAAGAGACCAAAATTCTAGAAAAATATGTAGAAAATCCTGTAGAATCTACCATTTTGGTTTTTGCGCATAAACACAAAAAAGTGGACAGCCGAAAGAAGGTTTTCAAAACGCTAGACAAAGCCAAAATGCTCTTCCATAGTGAACCTGTGAAAGATTATAATCTCGCCAAATGGATAGATGATGAAGCTAGAAATTTACAAATAAAATTAGCACCAGGTATTTCTCAACTTTTGGCAGATTACCTCGGAAACGACCTTTCTAGAATTGCCAACGAACTGAATAAAATGAAGTTGGTGCTGAAGGATGGTGAGGTTTTGGATGGTAAATTGGTAGAAACTCACATTGGGATTTCTAAGGAATTTAATGTTTTTGAATTGCAAAAAGCTTTAGGAAAAAAAGATGCCAATACAGCTTTTAAAATAGCGTATTATATGGGCAAAAATCCCAAAACTAATCCTATTGTAATGACCATCGGGAATTTGTATAATTTCTTCAGCAATGTCGTTTTGTATCATACCGTATCTCACCAAAGTCCGCCAACTATAGCCTCAGAATTGGGGATTAATCCGTATTTTGTGAAAGATTATGCCGAAGCTGCAAGGCTGTATCCCTTGAAATTTGCCACCAGAATTATTTCGGTACTTAGAGAGATTGACTTAAAAAGTAAAGGTTTGGGAGCGGTAAATATGGATGAAGGAGAATTGCTAAAAGAAATGGTTTATAAAATCATAAACATAGATAAAGTGAAAAAATAGCGGATGATAAAAAAAATATGGCAACAACTCATTTTATTTATTCTTCATTTTCAAGGTGAAGCAGATGTTTCGCGCTACAAAATTATTAAGACCAAAAGTAATCTAATAATTTCCTTAAAAAGTACCATTAGAAGCGTTATTCTTATTACGATTGGTATTTTTTCTGCGGCGTTTGGTTTCAAAGGATTTTTATTGACTAATAAATTTATAGATGGAGGCGCTACTGGTATTTCTTTATTAATTTCTGCGGTTACAGACTATAAAATCCATTACATTATCCCTCTTGTTAATTTGCCTTTTATTGTAATGGCTTATAAAACGGTAGGTAGAAATTTCGCCATAAAAACAGCAATTGCTATTGTAGGTTTGTCTTTTTGTTTGGCATATGTACATTTTCCAAATGTAACCAATGATAGTATATTGGTCGCTATTTTTGGAGGTTTTTTTCTTGGTGCTGGTATAGGAATGTCAATTAGAGGTGGTGCTGTGATAGATGGTACCGAAGTTTTGGCAATTTATCTTAGTAAAAAACTAGGAACAACCATAGGAGATATCATCATCATCATCAATGTAATGATTTTCTCTGCTGCAGCTTATCTTTTGGGCATCGAGATAGCTTTATATTCTATGATTACGTATTTGGCAGCTTCCAAGACTTTAGATTTTATTGTGGAAGGGATAGAAGAGTACATAGGTGTAACCATCGTTTCTTCTAAAAGTGAAGAGATTAAAGAAATGATCTATAGTAAATTAGGTAGAGGTGTTACGGTTTATAGTGGCAAAAAAGGAATGGGGAAAAGAGGCGTGAAAAATGATAATGATATTATTTTTACGGTAATTACACGTCTTGAAATCAATAAATTGAATACCGAATTAGAGAAAATAGCACCTAATGCATTTGTGGTGATGCACACGGTAAAAGATACTAAAGGTGGAATGATTAAAAAAAGACCACTAAAACACTAATCTATTATATGAAAAAAACGTTTGCTTTTTTAATTCTACTATTATTCTGTATTTCTTGTGCTACCAAAAGAAATGTTGTAAGACAATTTGATGAGGTATATTTAGACCAAAAAAGAAATAGAGAAGTACCTGTTAGTTTTTATGTTCCTTTAGACAAGGTTCAGAAGAAAAGAAAAGTAGTCATTTTTAGTCATGGTTATAGCAAAAACCAACCTGGTGCAAACAAAGAGTATTCTTATTTAACCAATGCTTTAGCAAAAAATGGATATTTTGTAGTAAGCATTCAACAAGAATTGCCAACAGATGATTTACTACCAATGGAAGGTAAACCTCAGATTGTAAGACGCTCTAATTGGGAACGAGGAGCCGATAATATTCAGTTTGTTTTAAGTCAACTGAAAGATAAATTCTCGTATTTAGATTATTCTAAAGTTATAATTTCTGGACATTCTAATGGTGGTGATCAATCTGTGCTTTTTACTGAAAAATATCCTGAAAAAGTATGGAAACTCATTACACTAGACCAAAGAAGATACGCTTTTCCTAGAGTTTCTCAACCTAAAATTTACTCGCTTCGTTCTAGTGACCAGCCCGCAGATGAAGCCGTTTTACCAACTGCTGAAGAACAAGAAAAACTTAGAATGACCATCATAAAACTTCCAAATACCATACATAATGATATGGATGACGATGGGAATGATGAACAGAAACAAGAGATAATAAACTATTTTTTAGAATTTTTAAAGGAAAAATAATATTTCTTTCATTGACAAAATTCATCGACTAAAAATTGATAAACAAAAAATAAATAACGAATTTTGCAACCTCAAAAAGGTAAACTAAAACGATAAAATATCTTAATAATGGAAAACATATTAGATTGCGTAATCATAGGATCAGGGCCTTCTGGTTACACAGCGGCTATCTACGCTGCCAGAGCAGACCTTAAGCCAGAATTATACACAGGTTTAGAACCAGGTGGGCAATTAACTACCACCACAGAAGTAGATAATTTCCCAGGATATCCTAACGGAATTACTGGGCCAGAAATGATGATGGATCTACAAAAACAAGCCGAAAGATTCGAAACTAAAGTTCACTACGAAATGATTACCAAAGCAGAGTTTTCTACAGAAGTAGGAGGGATTCACAAACTTTGGGCTGGCGAAAAAGAAATTTTTGCCAAAACCGTAATTATCTCTACTGGTGCTACTGCTAAATATCTAGGATTAGATGATGAGAAAAAATACTCTGGCGGTGGGGTTTCTGCTTGTGCTACTTGTGACGGATTTTTCTACAAAGGCAAAGAAGTAATAGTAGTAGGTGCAGGAGATACCGCAGCCGAAGAAGCTACTTATCTGGCAAATCTTTGTTCTAAAGTTACCATGTTGGTAAGAAAAGACCATTTCCGTGCGTCTAAAGCAATGATCCACAGAGTAGAGAATACACCAAACATAGAAGTGAAATTCAACCACGAATTGATTGCTATAGAAGGAGAAAATAGTTTGGTAGAAAGAGCAGTGGTCATTAATAATCAAACTCAAGAAACGTCTAAAATAGATGTACACGGTATTTTTATAGCTATTGGTCACAAACCAAATACAGATATTTTTAAAGATCAAATTACACTAGACGAGAACGGCTATATTATTACAGAAAAAGGATCTTCTAGAACCAATCTTCCTGGCGTTTTTGCAGCGGGTGATGTGCAAGATCATATTTACAGACAAGCGATTACAGCAGCAGGTAGCGGTTGTATGTCTGCGATAGATGCAGAGAGATATTTGGCAGAACTAAAATAATTTTTGTTCTATAAAATATAAAACTCCCTATGAAATCCTTTTCAAAGGGAGTTTTTTGTTAGTTCATCTAATTTTTTGTGACTGTAAATTAATAGGTTAAATATTTGATTCAAAATTAATGTTAAATAATTTTGTCAAAATCTAAAAGAGTGTTATATTTGCACCACTGAAAACGAAACAACGTTTTTATGGAGAGTTGGCAGAGTGGTCGATTGCGGCAGTCTTGAAAACTGTTGACTGTAACAGGTCCGGGGGTTCGAATCCCTCACTCTCCGCAAATAACATTGAAAATCAATGTTTTATAGATTGTACACCCATTTTTACACCCTGTAGTGTAAACTGGGTGTTTTTTTATGATTTTTTTTCTTTGTCATAGAATTGAATAGTTAAAAAGCTACTCTTAATTCAATAAAATGCAATGATTTTTAGAGAATTTTAAAAAGAATAATTTTCTATTTTTTGAGCTAAGAATCTGTTCTAATTTTAGAAATTTTAGAAAATACAGTAAAAAATATCTCCATACGAAATTTCGTATAGCGGTATTTAGATTTTACAGAAATTACTAATCTCTACAAAATAGTACTTTAAACAATAAAATACCATTAAAAGGCTAAAACTTAAATTGAAAGCTATTAGAGGTAACCTAGAGACCTTTTTCCGAGTAGTTCATTTCCAGAGAGAAATTCTTTCTCACGGCAAAAGAGTGCAAATTTTAGTGCCAGAATCTTTTAAAAATTTAATGAAAGAAGAAATAGAAATGATGATGGAAAATTTTTCTTAATCTTGATTTTTTATAATCTTTCTTAAAGAAATAAAACTTGATTAAGGAAATTAATGATCAAAAACTTATTCGAAATGATTTTTAATGATAAACAAATTCAATAAAATTCCCCTCAAATAGAGGGGAATTAATACGAGTAAACAGTCGCTAGATTTTTAATTTTTCTACCAACATCCCTAGTTGGAACAATGTTTTTACATTGTTTTGTTTTTTTAGACTTTTAATGGTTTTTTCGATTGAAGAAAGACCACTAATGCGAAGACTATCATCTTGTTTAAAATGTTCCGCAATTTCTTTTTGTGAATATCCTTTTTTTAGTAAAGTGAGGATGGTTTTTTCTGTCACAGTCATATCAATAAATATTTAATTAAGACCTTAAAGTTAAAAATACTATTTATATTTTGGTAGTAATTAAGTTTTTTTTATTAAAAATTTTTATTAATTGAAAAATGAAATATATGTAACAATAGTAGCAAATATAATCTTAGGATTAGTATAGTTTTGCTTGACATAAGTATAAAATGAAGAAAATCTGCCCAAATAAAATCAATGAAATAGCAAACAGTGAGAGACTCATTGTAGATGTAAGAGAAAATTTCGAGTTTCAAAACTATAGAATAGATGTTCAGAATATGATCAATATTCCACTTTCTGAGATTGAACAAAAAATTAATGAGTTCCCAAATGATAGAGAGGTGATTTTGGTTTGTAACAACGGACTTAGAAGTAGCATGGCAGTCAAATTTTTAGAACAAAGAGGTTTCAATAACCTCAGATTTATAGAAGGAGGCATTGTAAAATGGATTCAGAATAACCTCAAAAATCAATATCTTCCGGATTGGTATTTTAATGTGAAACTTGTAAACCTATTTTAGGATTAGTCATCTTTTTTTGCATTTAAAAATGTTGGCAAAACAATATTTTTTGGCCATCATCATTTTATTAATTTTGAGCGGTTATGCAGCTTGGTTTATCTCTAAAAACTTGACCAAAAAGATTGAAGCTATTTCTAAAAAACTCACAAAAACCAATGTAGAATATCTAGATACTCCGATAGATTATTCTGAAAATGATGAGATAAAACCTCTAGTAGAATCTTATAATTCTATGCTTGGCAAATTGCAAGAACAGACCAATCAATTGGCAAAAACCGAAAGAGAAGAAGCCTGGAGAGAAATGGCAAGACAAGTTGCCCACGAAATTAATAATCCGCTTACACCACTCAAATTGTCTGTGCAGAATTTTCAGAGAAAATATAATCCTGATGACCCCGAAAATGAGGAAAAAATAAGAAACCTTACCCAAGTAGTGGTACACCAGATAGACATTATTTATTCTATTGCTAAGTCTTTTTCTGATTTTGCTAAAATGCCAACCAGTAATGATACGTTGATTGATGTAGTAAAAACAATAAAATATTCTGTAGATATTTTCCCAGACCATATCATAGAATTTTATACCAATGTAGATGAACTGTATTATAAAATAGATGGTATTTATCTCACCAGAATTATCACCAATATTGTGAAAAACGGCATACAATCTATCACTCATAACAATAAAAAAGTAAGAGTAGAAATAAAAAATAAATCAGACCGCTTTATTATTAGTATTGAAGATAATGGAAGCGGAATTTCTGAGGAAAACAGAGATAGAGTTTTTGAACAAAAATTCACAACCAAATCTACAGGTATGGGATTGGGATTATCTATGGTGAAAAAAATAGTAGAAGATTATAATGGTAAAATTTGGTTTGAAACAGAGATAGATGAAGGAACTACTTTTTATATTGAATTTTTAAAGTAAAAATTTATGAAAACGAAAATTATTGTATTACTATCAGTATGCATTTTGGGATTGTCGGGGTATATGCTTTATGATAGCCTAAATACAGAAATGAGCGAAACAGAAGTCAAGACCCAATTTACAGATTTGAAATCTGAATATCACTATATCCAAAAAGATTTAGAACTCGCGGTAAGTGATATTCATTTTAATAGTAAAGAGATTGTAGCTCAAAAACAAAAGATAGAAAAATTAATCAATAAAAATAATGTGACCCAAGAAGAATTAATGGAAGCCAAAAAAATAATGGGTACACTTTCTAAAACCATTCTTAAAAATTATAAAGAAAAAGTAATTTTCTTAGAAGACGAAAAAGTTAAACTGCTTAGCGAGAAAGATAAAATAGTGATAGAAGTAAGCAAATTACAAGATAAAGTAAATGATTTGGATGAAAAAATTATAAAAGAAAAGAAAATTTCTGAAAGAAAAGACCAATTAATTACCTATGCTTCTAAGCTCTCTCTTTCTAATTTTAAACTCAATAGTTTTAAGGTAAGAAGCAGCGGAAAAGAAATACAAACAGATAAAGCCTATAGAATAGACAGAATAAAAGTTAATTTTGATATTAACGAAAATATATTGGCACCATCTGGTCAAAAAATACTCTTTATGGTCATCAAAAATCCTAAAAGCGAAACGGTTACTTTTTCTAATAGACCATCAGGAGTTTTCTTTGTTAATAATAAAAAAAATATTTTTTCTGATAAAGTAGAAATTAATTATGCAAACGGAAAAGAACAAACATTAGAATTTGTTTGGGATAACGAAGATTTTTCTAGAGGTGATTATGTAATGGAGGTTTATGAGAAGACAAAACAAGGTGCTTTCTTAATTGGTAAGGTTACTAAAACTTTAGAGTAACTTAACATAAAATACGTATTTTAACGTATTGATTAATAGTAGCTAATAATGTAGTTTTGAGGTGTCAATTTGAAACACCAATTAATACGTTAATAAACTACACAAAGGTGTAAGTGATTTGAGTAAGTATTAAGTTTAAAATTTGTATTTAATTATTAGTAACTAAAAAAACACAAATGATGTCAAATTTCTACTACAGGAGAGTCAATACATTTGTTAATTTTAATTTTTTTTCTGTAGTAGAATTTTTTTTGAAGTAGTAATTTTCTTCATATTTCGATTTTTAGACCCAAAAGGATACACGTTTCTAGTGTATCCTTTATTGTTTACACTGTGTTTTTAATTATTTTTATATCTTTGCATTAATTGTTTAAAAAATTTAAATGGATCCTGATAGTTTTATCAAACTTATTATAGCATTATTACTCGTATTATTAAACGGTTTTTTCGTAGCCGCAGAATTCTCCATCGTTAAAGTTCGCTACTCACAAATTCAAATAAAAGCTGCCGAAGGAAACAAAATGGCAAAGCAAGCAGAGCTAATCATCAAAAATCTTGATGCATATTTATCTGCTACACAACTCGGGATTACACTAGCTTCTCTAGCATTAGGTTGGGTAGGAGAGAGCGCTCTAGAACACGTATTTCATAATATGATTGCCTATTTTAATCTAGATATTCCGGCTACTTATATCACTACTTTTTCGGTAATCGTAAGTTTCTCTATCATTACTGTAATGCATATTGTATTTGGCGAATTGGTGCCAAAGTCTATCGCTATTAGAAAATCCGAAGCAACTACATTATTCATATCATCACCACTTAGGTTTTTCTATTTTATTTTTAAACCCGTTATTTGGTTAATGAATGTGATTTCTAATGCTTTTCTTCGCTTGATAGGAATACACCCTGTATCTGACCAAGAAATACATTCTACCGAAGAATTACAGCTTCTTGTGAAGCAATCTGCAGATAGTGGCGAAATAGAAGAAGAAAACTACGAAATTATAAAAAATGCTTTTGATTTTACCGATCACAATGCAAAGCAGGTAATGGTTCCTCGTCAGAATATTTTTTCAATAGATATAGAAGACCCAAAAGAAGAAATTCTAGAAAAAATAATGGAAAGCGGATATTCTAGAATCCCTGTATATGAAGATTCTATAGATAATATTATAGGAATTTTTTATACCAAAGAAATTATCAGAGAATATATTAAAAACTTAAATGATTTAAAAAGTTTTGACCTTCGTGATTATCTTAGAGAGGCTTTCTTTGTGGTAGGAAGTAAAAAAGTTTCGGATTTATTGAAGGTTTTCCAGCTCAAGAAACAGCATTTGGCAATCGTAATAGATGAATTTGGAGGTACAGAAGGTATCATTACCCTTGAAGATATTTTAGAAGAATTGGTAGGCGAAATACAAGACGAAGAAGACGAAGAAGAAAAAATTGTAGATAAAGTAGGCGAAAATGTATTTTGGGTACAAGCTACACAACCGCTAGAAGAAATAAACGAACATTTACCAAAATCTTTACCAGAAGATGGAGAATATAATACCTTGGCAGGTTTTATCCTCCACGAATTGGAAGAAATACCAGAAGAAAATCAAGAATTTGAATTGAATAACTATAAGTTTAAAATCTTGAAAATGAACAATAAAAGTGTAGAATTGGTTCAGTTGACCTATCAAGAACCAGATTTGGTAGATGATATTATTGAAGAACTGGAGTAATTTAGCTTGAGAGAATTGAGAATGGAATTTTTTTTGACACCCTACTTTACTCAGTCAACTCTCTGAAAGAGTGAAACCTCAATCTTTAACCTTGAATTTTTTATATGATAAGATTTTACGATAAACCTCAGCGTGAATATGAAGAAGAAGTAGCCTTGCTAGAGAATGAAGACGAGGTTTATAAGCTAGTTCTACATAATGATGATGTAAATACCTTTGATTTTGTAATAGAATGTCTGATAGAGATTTGCAAACATACACTAGAACAAGCCGAACAATGCACCATTTTGGTTCATTATAAAGGAAAATGCACGGTAAAAACAGGCAGTATGGAACTCCTAAAACCTATGCACGAAAAATTAATTTCCAGAGGTCTTACTTCTGAGATTGTATAAAAAAACTCGCTAATTAGCGAGTTTTTTTGGTTATAATATAAATTGTAGTTATTCAATAACTTTTTTTACTTTACAAATGTAGTATGGTAAAGGTTCAAAATAATAATCATCCTTTAGAAAATTTCTTAATTCATTAGAATCTATAATTTCATCATATAATCCGAATTTATTTAAGATTAAATTAAAATTTTCTTTTAAAATAGAAGACATATCATTGCAATGAAAACTATGGAAAGAACCGTCACATTCAACACCAATTATTTCAAATCCAAGTAAAATCTCATCATCTTTTTCATGATTTTTTTTCAATAAATTTTTTCTAAGACAAAAATTTCCGTTATTAAAGTTGTAATCATTTTTATGAAAGTCTTCTCTGAAATCATTAAATAAAAGATTAGAATCTTTTTCTGAAAAATTGATACTATAAATTATAAAATCAGCTTTATTATTTAAAAATTTCCTCTTAAATTCTATAGCTAATTCTAAACTTGGAAATAAATTTGAGATATTTTCAAATTTTTCATCGGTCCATTTTTGTATTTTTTTAATATTTTCATCATTGAGATTCAAATCAAACTTATCTTGATTAGATAGTTTATCTTTAGTCCAAGATTGACACCAACTATCAAATATTGAAAAATTGATGCAACTGCTTCATGTATGAATGATTTGCCCTTTAAGTGATCCATATTCTAAAGGTTTTAATTTTAAAATTTGATAACCAGCTAGATAAAATTCAGTTTCATTCATTTGGGTAATCCATTTAAAACTTCACCTTAAACACTTTTTTTTCACCATTTCTAATCACGGTAACGTCTCTTTCGTCGCCAGCGTTTAGTTTGGCAAGGCATTCCATATAAGAATAGACTTCAGTGATTTTGCAATCTCCTATTTGTATTAAGATATCTCCAGAAACAATTCCAGCTACAGCAGCAGGTCTTCCGTCTGTTACACCATCTATATGCAGTCCGTCTTTGGTATCAGCGTAACTTGGCATAATTCCTAATGTTACTTTGTATTTAGGGGCAGATTTGGTGGCGGTAGTTTTAGTTTTGGTGAAAGGAATTTCAGATTTTTGACTCAATTCATTGGCAATCCCGAAAACATAATTAGTAATGGTTTTTACGCCTTCAAAATTTATTTTTTCGCTATCATCACTTGGTTTATGATAATCTTCGTGCGTTCCGGTAAAGAAAAATAATACAGGAATGTCCTTCAAATAAAAACTCGTGTGGTCACTTGGTCCGGTTCCAGATTCATCTAATGCCAAGTTATAACCAGCAGGTTTATATTTTTCTATCAATTCTTTGAAAATTGGGCTGCTTCCAATTCCACCTACATTCAGTACTTTGTCTTGGTTTAGTCTGCCTATCATATCCATATTAATCATAGCTACTACATTTGGATATTTCGATTTTACATCTTCGGCTAGTTTTTTAGAACCAATAAGACCGTCTTCTTCGGCAGAGAAAAGAGCAAAAACATAGTTTACTTTTTCTTGGGCTTTATTTTGAGAAAAAATTCTTGCGAGTTCCATTACGGCAGTTACACCAGAAGCATTGTCATCTGCACCATTATGTATTTGTCCGTCAGAATTCATCAGTGTAGAGTGGTGGTGTTCATTTAATCCTAAATGGTCATAATGCGCACCAATGATGATGGTTTTCGTAGCTTTATTGTCTAAATAACCGATGATATTTGTTCCTTTACTTGGCGTAGAAGAATTTTCATCGTGAGGATTAAGTTTTACCGAATATTCAAACGGTTGAAGTTCTGTTTTTAATCCTAATTTTTTGAAATTATTACTGATGTATTCAGCTGCTTTTTTCTCACCTTCGCTTCCTGCTAATCTTCCTTTTAAGTTGTCTGAAGCTAAAAAAGAAAGGTTAGATTTTAAATTTTCTTCGTTTACATTTTCTGTGGGTTTATCATCTACCCAATCTGCTATAAATACATTGGTTTCTCTTGGCTTAGATTGATTTCTATTGCTGCTAAAAACCAATTTTTTGCCATCTTTAGAAAACATTGGGAAGGCATTGAATTCGCTGGCGTAAGTAATTTGTTTTAAATTTTTACCATCCAAATCTATGGTATATAATTGGAAATCATATCCTCTGGTAGAGTGGTGGTTGCTAGAGAAAATGATTTTTTTGTCATTTGGAGTAAAATAAGGTGCCCAATTGGCTTTGCCAAGATGTGTAATTTGTTTTAAATCTGTACCATCTGCATTGATGGTGTAAATCTCCATATTGGTAGGAGCTACCAAATTCTGAGCGAGATAATCTTTGTATTCTTTAATTTCGGCATCGGTTTTTGGTCTAGAAGCACGGAATACAATTTTTTTGGAATCGTGAGAGAAAAATGCACCGCCGTCATAACCTAAACCTGAGGTTAGTTGCTTCAGGTTTTTACCATCAATATCCATTGTCCAAAGTTCTAGGTCGCCACTTCTGGTAGAGGTAAATACTATTTTTTTGCCATCTGGCGAAACTACAGCTTCAGCATCATAACCTGGAGAATTGGTGAGTTTTTTGGTAATTTTACCATTCAAATCTGCTACATAAATATCAAAATCTGAATAAATTGCCCAAAGGTATTTGCCATCTTTAGGAACTGGCGGAGGTGGACATGCGGCAGAACCTTCGTGAGTAGAAGCATACAAAACGTGTTTGTTATCTGGCATAAAAAAAGAGCAAGTAGTTCTACCTTTTCCCGTGGAAACTAGCTTTAGATTGGCAGATTTTTTAGAAAGGTCTTTCGATAAATCATAGAGAAATATTTGGTCACATTCTACGCCTAAATCTTTGTTGGTGACTTGCATTGTCAGAAATTTACCATCTGGCGAAAAGTAAGCTTCCGCATTATCTCCACCATCAGTAAGCATAGTGATGTTTTTGAGATTTTTTTCTTGAGAAAAAACGGTAGCACTTGCTAGAAGTGCAAAAATGATATATTTGTTTTTCATATGTAGATTTTATTGTTTTTTATGGTCATATGCAATCGCTCAATCTTCGTTGGCATTTCAGATCATGAAGATTTCATGAAAATTTGATTAAAAAGGATAGCCAATAGAAAAATTAAATGTCGGTTTCAATGGTTGGATTTTATCAATTACCCATCTTTCACCTTTTGCATTATTAGGATCGTGCAGTTTATATGCTAAATCTAGTCTTACGGTGATGTAAGCTACGTGAATTCTTAATCCAAGACCACTACCTAATCCCATTTGAGAAACAAATTTATTAAATTTGAATTCATCTCCAATTCCTGTATCTTTTAGGCTCCAGATATTCCCAGCATCTGTAAATATTGCACCTTCGAACATATTATTGATAGGAAATCTGTATTCTATATTGGTGGTGAGTTTTACGTTGCCCATCATATAGGCTCTTACTCTTTTATCTACATCAGAATCTGCAGGTCCTAAACCTCCAAATGCAATCCAAGCTCTTACATCATTACTGCCTCCACTAAAATATGATCTTACGAATGGCATATTCGAAGAATTTCCGTACGGAATTCCTACACCTGCTACTTGTCTAATAATAAATTGGTGTTTGTTAGAAAAGGTAAAATATTTTCTAATATCTACATCAAATTTCACAAACTGAGAAATAGGAATCCCAAAAATCTGTCCGCTATTAACACTTAAATTATTAGAAGTTATATTTTTTTTACTCAATAAACTTAATAGATTGCCTGCTAATTCTATCTTCCCGTCAAAGAAAAATGGGTTTTGATAATCTTTTTTGCCAATCTCATTATAAGTGAAATTATAAAATAAAGAGTTGATTAATACATTTTGAGTAATTCTTTCTTTTTTGTAAAGAACTTGTAAATAATTAAGAAAAATTTGTTGTTCTTCTGTAGTTAATGAATTAATGTAGTTATTATCAGCTAAAATAATATTAGTAACATCATCTTTGGTTAAGGTTCCGTTTCCGTTATCATATTCTGAGCCTACACTTGGATTATAGACAAAGTATTTATCAGAAACTTGTTTCCATAATTCATAATCCGCAGGAAAATAATCATAATAAGCGCTTTTGTTTTTAGTAATGCTTAATTGTGTGTTAAAAATAGATAATTTGTGAGTAACTCTATCATTTACATTTACATAGTAATTTAATCCAGCATTGAAGATTCTTCTATCCATCCCAATGTTATTTTGAGAAGAAACCCCTAAACTAATGGTAGATATTGGTGAATATTTGTTTGGAACAAAATTTTCTGTATTAAAAGGAAGTAGAAGTCTAGGAAAATTAAGTCCAAATTGCAAGGAAAACTCTGAAGCATTAAGAAATGCATTAGGATTTTTTTGGGTATATACCGTTCCGAAAGTTCCAGAAACACTTGTGGTAAGGTTTTCTGCACCGCCAAAAATATTTCTGGCTGTTAACTCTGCTGATGGCGAAAAGCCAAGATTCAAAATTTGAGAATAATGTAAGTCAAAAGAAGTTTTAAAATTATATTTAGGTAAAGGAATAAGCCTATATTTTACATTAATTACTGTATCATTCGGATTGACGGTTTCTCTGTAATCAGCAATAGAAAAATTATTCATAGCAATAATGTTTCTTTTGCTAAGATTTAGATTGGTTTGATTGAAAATTTCTCCTTTTTTTAGTGTAATTGGTCTCCAAAGAGTTTTTATTTTGTATTGTTCATCTATTCTTTTGATGTTAATTCCTCTGTAAAGTGTGTCTTTGGTTGTTTTATCGGTTATTTTGTTTACATATTCTACGTCTATATCTCCTATGGTATATTTTTTATAGGGAGAATTGATGGAGTCTTTTTGAATTTGTATGGTAAGTGGTACTAGTTTTCTAGAAGTTAGTGTATCTGCTGTAAAAAAGATTTCTCCGCCATCTTTATTGAAAGTATAAAAACCATTTTCCTGCATTTTTTCGGTAATTCTTTTTACCTCATTTTCTAGATTGGTTTGGTTTAATATTTTACCAGATTTTACATAGCTGTCCTTTAGATTATCTTCGTACAAAGCCCTAATGTTATCATAAGGAATTTTATAAGTATAATCTTTGATAAAAGTAGGGTCTTTATAAGTAATTTTATAAATATTTTGTGCTTTTTTAGCAGCAGAGTCTTTTTTTGTAGCATAATCTACACGAGCATCCCAATATCCTTTAAATACCAAAAATTGTCTCATTTTTTCTGCGCTGCTTGCGGTTTTACCTTCATCTAAAATTACAGGTGGTTTACCAAGAGTATGGAATAATTTACTCCAAAAAATACTTTTTCCTACAAATTCTGGGTGTTTATATTTAATAAAAAGAGAATCTCTAAGTTTTTCAGTTCTCATTGTCCTAGGAAAAGTCATGTATTCTGAGACAATGCTATCATATTTCGGATTGGCGAGATTATAGATGAGTAGTCTGGTTGGGATAATGAGAAAGTCTTTTTTATTGGGCTTTTGTGCTGCAAAATTAGGAATTTCGTCTTTGTATTCATTATCATCTTTGTACTCAAAATGATTTTTGGTTAGCAGGTATTGCCCTTTTGGAACCTTACTGGTGGTGCTGCACGCATACAAAACCAATAGCAAAATTGCGAAAGAAAAAAATATGTGGTATTTTTGAAAATATTTCGGAAAATGCTTACTGCTCATAAAATAAAAGTTTTTCAGTCTTTAGACAAAAAGAAATTCAGACAAAAATACAATTTGTTTTTGGTTGAAGGTAATAAAATCATCTCAGAACTCAAAAATTCTTCGTATAAAATTAAAGAAATTTATAGCACTCAACCTTCTGAGTTATCATTTCTTACTACCGAATCTCATCTTATTACAGAACGTGATTTAAAAAAAATAAGTTTCCTGCAAACTCCGAAAGATTCTGTAGCGGTAGTAGAAATCCCAGAAACAGAGCTTTTGCCTTCACAAAACATCCAAATTATCTTAGACGGAATACAAGATCCGGGTAATCTAGGTACTATCATCAGGCTTTGTGATTGGTTTGGGATAGAGCAGATTATTTGCAGTCAAGACACTGTTGATCTCTACAATCCGAAAGTGATACAATCTACCAAAGGTTCTTTTGCCAGAGTAAATGTAGTTTATACAGATATAGAAGAATTTTTGAGCCAAAATAAAGCCGTAAATATTGGTACAGATATGGTTGGCGAAAGCATTTATCAATTTAATTTTCCCGAAAAATTTAATCTAATTCTAGGAAACGAAGGCAATGGAATGCGCCCAAATGTAGAAAAATTGGTTTCCCAGAGTATTACCATTCCTCGTTTTGGTAAAAATAAATCTACCGAAAGCCTCAATGTTTCTATGGCTACAGGCATTATTCTAGGACAGGTTTTCTCTAAAATGTAGAGTAATAGATTGGTTTTTTGATTAAATAAAAATTGTTATCTTTAATTTTTTGTAAAAATCAATAAAAAGAATCTCAAAATCAATTTTAATCTCAGCTTACATTTCGATGCAGAAGATCGCCTTTTTTATTAATCCAAAAATTAGAAATTTCAGAAGTATAGAAATAGAATTGCAACATCATTTTATTGATTTAGACTATCAATTTTTTATTTCAGAATACCACGGTCATTTGCTTACATTGCCTCAAAAAGCCATTTCAGAAGGATTTAATTATTTGATTGCTGTAGGCGGAGATGGCACATTAAACGAAATGATTAATGGCGTAATCAATAGTTTTAAGACTGAAAATTCTTATGATTGGCAAAAAATTTCTGAAATTAAAATAGGCGTTTATCCTGCAGGTAGTGGTAATGATTTTGCAAGGAATATAGAAGATTCTAGCCTTAAAAAGCTAAAACAAAATATCATAAACCATTAATCTGAAATGGTTGACGTAGGTTTTGCTAGGTTTTTTAATGAAAAAGAAGAATCTACAGAAAGATTTTTCATTAATATTACCGATGTAGGAATTGGTGGCGAATTGGTGATTATGAAAGAAAAAATGCAAAGATATTTCTCCCCGAAATTTAATTATATGGCATCTATTCTTTATGTGATGGCTACTTTTAAGAAAAATAAAGTGCGGATTACCACAGACAAAACGCTCTACCAAGGTAAAATTCTAAATTTTGTAATTGCCAATGGTAAATATTTTGGGAATGCCATAGGAATTGCTCCGCAAGCGGTAATAGATGATGGTCAATTTTCTATTACCAATATTGGGAATGTAAGTTTATTAGATTATTTTCTGAATATTAGTAATGCTAAAAAATGTTTAAAAATTAACCATCTGCAAGTTTCTTACTTCGAAGCAAAAAAAGTTTTTATAGAAAGTGCTGACCATAGAAAAATGACTATAGATATGGATGGAGAATTTGTAGGATTTGTACCAATAGAGCTAGAATGTTTGGACAAAAAAATCAGTTTTTTGAAATAAATCTACTCTTTTATACAAAATTAAGTTGTAGCAGGCGGAATGGTGATGTTGTTTGATTTTATATAGACCAAAACTTTTCTTAGAATTTCTGACCTTAATCCACCACCAGGTGCGGTAACATCTGTGGTTTTAAACCAATAAGAACATCTTACTTTCACTTTGTTGTCCTCGAAATCTGCGATGGTAATGGATGCCTTGGGTGATTTTTCTACCTCTTCGAAAGTATTTACAATTTTTAAAACATCTGTCATAATTTTTTCTACATCATCTTCTATTTTCAGAGTCAATAGAAATTCGCTTCTTAGCAATTGATGATAAGTGTAATTTTCTAGAGGGTTTTTAAGAATAATAGAATTGGGGATAAAAACGTCTTTTCCGTCTAATGTTTGGATGTTGGTCTCTCTCAGAGAAAGTTCTTTTACCTTTCCTCTTATTTTCTGTACTTCTATTAAATCTCCAATTTTAAAAGGTCTTCTAAATGCCATTAAAATTCCTGCAAGAAAATTTTCGCCAATATCTTTTAATGCAAATCCTACGATAAAAGTGGTGATGGCGGTACCTGCCAAGATTTTATCTGTAATATTGCCAAAACCTAGAATTCCTAAACTGATGGATACTAAAAATAAGGTAAGAACGATTGAAATAATATTGACCAAAAATGTAGTAACTATAGAATCTTTTGCCTTTTCATGGATGGTTTTTCTGGCGTATCCAGAAGTAAATTTAATCACGAAAATCCCAACTGCCAGTACTAATAATGCGACAATAATAGCTGGTATTTTGTGTAAAAAACTAATCCAAATGTGCTCTAATTGATTGCTGAAAATTATAAATTCTTGCTTCATTTTTTAAATAACTTTATTCAGACTTTTTAAGGTTTCCTGTTTTTGATAATCATCTAGTTTTTCTCTGGCATATTTTAGGGCATATGGCGCTAGATAAATTAACCCAATTCCTATCGCTTTTTTCTTCCAGTCAGAATGATACAGATTTTTTTTAGCATAATTGGTCACTATGGTAGCTACACCCAGTTTTATAGCATTTTCTGCTACACTGCCTATTACGTTTTGAGTATTGATTCCTAATTTTTGTTCCCCAAATTCATTAATCTTGGTTTTTACAAAATTATCAGAAGCACCACCCGTTACAAAACTCAAGATTTCACCAGTTTTTAAGGATAATTGATGGTTTCCTTCTTCGTCTATTTTATCTGCTAAAAATTGGTCTGTAATACCATTGGTTATGGCACTCAAACTTTCTTTAGGATTATCAAAAGACAGTTTATCTTCTATGTCTGCTATATTTTGTTTTAGCAATTCTTTTCTTTTTTTTAGGTCTGATAGATTTTTCATTTCAAAGGATTTTAATCATTAAAAAAAGCTTCAATTGCCTTGTCTGTAATGGCATCTTTAATATTATTTCTAAAGAAATACGCTAAAATCATGATAAGAAGATAAAATCCTGAAAGGATAAAAAAACCTAGCGCATAGCTGTCTATCCATTTCCCAATCATAAGAGCTAAACCTATGTTTAGCAAAATGATGAAAAAACTGCCCATAATGGTCATTATCAAAAGTGGAACAGAAACCCCAATTATTTTTAAGGTTTTCTCCGTAGCATCCAATCTTAGGAGTTCTACGTGGTTTTCTAAGTAATCTTTCAGTATTTTAACCATTGCCTATTTTAATTTGATTTAAAATTACAAAAAAAGGAACTTATATGCTAAGTTCCTTTATAGGATTTTTTGAAAATTTTATTTATTTCAAAGCATCAAGCTCAGTTTCTACTTCGTGTGCTACATCAGAAGCTTTGCTAGCTGCTGTAGATTTATACTTTTCGAAGTTTTCTTTTACGCTAGAAACTACTTTGTCTATATTTTCTTTAGCTTTTTCAGAAAGAGTACCATATTCTGATTTTACTTTTTCTGATACTTTTTCGTATTCGTCTATTGCTTGATCTTTTAGGTCGTTAGCTTTAGATTTTAATTTTTTTCTGGTTTCTTTACCTTCTTCTGGAGCGAAAAGTACTCCTAGAACTAGACCTGCAGCTGCTCCAGCTAAAATTCCTGCTAATACGGCTGCTGTATTTTTTTCTTTTGCCATTTTGTTTAGATTTAAGTGTTAATATGAATGATTAGTTATGACGATACAGCTGTCACAAGTTTTGTACCAAATTTAAACAAAAAATCACAAATTTTTGTTAAAAATACTATGAATTAAATCTATCAATTATTTTTCAATGTATGATAATATCAGTGCTATGGTTTCTTCTTTGTTTAGAAAGGTATTGTCTATTAAAATAGCATCATCTGCCTGTTTCAGCGGAGCTACGTCTCTTTCGCTGTCTATTTTGTCTCTGGTAATTAAGTTTTGGAATA
>ERZ650302.281-NODE-281-length-26786-cov-7.216677_pt1 | contig 26786 bp, 26 predicted proteins | sample MGYA00376238_ERZ650302 | MGnify/ENA primary metagenome ERZ650302 (study PRJEB26733, sample SAMN07839298) | wastewater metagenome | biome: urban; feature: wastewater treatment plant; material: waste water | place: USA: North Carolina | collected 2016-04-28 ... | reverse complement strand
TCTTACTCACTTCATTATCCAAGACAACTTGTGTCGCCCTACGCTAGTGCTTTCATCTTTTTTTTGGCATGATGAAGCTGAACTCATAGTGAATAATAATCAATGGAACAAATGCGTTGGTTGGAATTGCTTTCCGCAATTCGTTTAGGCAGTAAAAAAAGCAGTACAGAATTGGCCCGAAGCCCATTCCACAAAGATTACGACAGAATTATATTTTCCCAAAGCTTTCGTCAACTGAATAGAAAAACACAGGTTCACCCACTCACTCAACATGATGGTATCCATACCCGCCTTACCCATTCGCTTGAGGTTTCCTGTATTGGCCGCTCTCTGGGCATGCTGGCTGCGGAGAAGATTAAAGATGAACTACCCATGTGGATTTCCCCTGCGGATGTCGGTGCGATTATTCAGGCAGCCTGTTTGGCCCATGACATTGGCAATCCACCTTTTGGTCATGCAGGTGAATATGCGATTCGTGAATGGTTTGATGATGCCTCACATCGGGACTTTTTAACTAAACTCACGCCAGAAGAAGCAGCCGATGTCCGTCAATTTGAGGGTAATGCGCAAGGACTTCGTTTGTTAAGCCGTATTGACTATCATCCTGACGATGGTGGTATGCGTCTAACCTATGCCACATTGGGGGCTTATTTAAAATATCCATGGCTTTCCAAAACCATTGAGGAACAAGGTGATATTCCGTCACATAAGCGAGCCAAGTTTGGTTGCTATCAATCTGAAAAAGAAATTTTAAAACAAATTGCCGAGCAACTCGGACTAATTCAGTTGGGCGAATATCATTATTGCCGTCATCCACTCACTTATTTATTGGAAGCGGCTGATGATATTTGCTATGCATTGATTGATCTGGAAGATGGCATCATCCTCAACATGCTGAATTATGCCGAAGTTGAGCCTATTTTCCTGAACCTGATTGTGGATTATGGCTATCCAGAAGAGCTGCATTTACCACATACCACATGGCAACAAAAAATCGCTGCCCTGCGTGGCCGTGTGATGAAACGTCTGGTCGATGAAGTCACCACCGCTTTTGCCAAATATCAGTATGAAATCCTGACAGGACAGCTTCAAGGCAGTTTACTTCAATATTGTTCACCTGATATTGAGGCAGGTATTCAAACTGCCAAGAATCTTGCCAAAGATCGGATTTTTGAGCATCCACAAAAATCAGGTCTGGAAATCATTGCGCATCAAAGTTTACAGACGATTTTAGATGCTTTCGTACCATTGACCATGCCACATAAAGCCCTCAGCTTTAAGGAACAGCGTTTGATGTCAATTTTGCAACATTCGGGCGCACATTTCCAGAACAACCATTACCATAATATTATGCAAGTTCTGGATATTATTAGTAAGTTTTCTGACCATCAAGCTTATAGTTTAGCGCAAGAGTTACAAGGCAATAAAGTTGGGTTCTTCTAAGAAATAAGATTTACTCAGGCTATTTTTATTTTGATTGATTTGAATAAAATCCACGCGAAATCACAAATAAATATGAAAAGCCATTTTGCGTTTAGAGCAAATGGCCTCTACTATTCAACCATTAATAAATAAGTGAAAATGACTCAATGATCGGATGTTTAATTGGCGAAGTGTTTGCCTTGGAAGCCCCAACAGTTTTACTCAATGTGAATGGTGTTGGCTATGAAATAGACACACCACTTTCGACATTTTGCCAATTACAAAAGGGCCAGAAAGTGACATTATGGACGCACTTGGTGGTCCGTGAAGATGCCCAGCAACTCTATGGCTTTAACGATGCGCAGGAAAAAACCATTTTTCGCACTTTGCTGAAAGTGAATGGTGTCGGTCCTAAAATGGCTTTGGGAATATTATCCACATTAAGTGTTGAGCTATTGATTCATACCATTGAACACGATGACATCAACACCCTGATCAAGGTTCCTGGGGTTGGTAAGAAAACTGCTGAACGCTTGATGATTGAATTACGAGATCGTTTCAAGGCATTGGCACAGTCAACCAGTAGTAGCAATGCAAGCCCAACCACGGCTCAAATCCAGTTTATGGCAAACTCACCTGTTGCTGAAGCCGAAGCAGCATTGCAGTCACTCGGCTATAAACCTGCTGAGGCACAAAAAGCGGTTGCAGCCGTTAAGGCAGACTATACAGAATCTGCCGATATTATTCGTGCGGCACTTAAATCCATGATGAAGTAATACCTATATGCAAGATCGTCTTATTAGCGGAACAGAAAAACCAGAAGATCATTTTGATCGTGCAATTCGCCCAACTTCATTGACGGACTATATTGGGCAGCCTGTAGTCCGTGAGCAAATGGAAATCTTCATTGGTGCCGCACGTGGACGTGGTGAAGCACTCGATCATACTCTAATTTTTGGTCCACCTGGTTTAGGTAAAACTACACTTGCCAATATTATCGCTCGGGAAATGGGCGGTAATTTAAAATCAACTTCTGGTCCTGTGTTGGAACGTGCAGGCGATTTGGCCGCAATGCTCACCAATCTTGAAGAGGGTGATGTTCTTTTTATTGATGAAATCCACCGCCTTTCTCCAGTGATTGAAGAAATCCTTTATCCAGCGATGGAAGATTACCAACTGGATATCATGATTGGCGAAGGCCCCGCTGCCCGTTCAATTAAACTGGACTTACCTCCATTTACACTGGTTGCAGCCACTACCCGTGCTGGCCTGCTCACCTCACCCTTACGTGACCGCTTTGGGATTGTGCAACGTTTAGAATTCTATTCTGTTGAGGATTTGACTTATATCGTTGGGCGTTCTGCACGTTTGATGGATGTACTCATGACAGATGATGGTGCAATGGAAATTGCTCGCCGTTCTCGTGGTACACCTCGTATTGCCAACCGTCTGTTACGTCGAGTTCGTGACTATGCCCAAGTCAAGGGTACAGGTGAAGTGACTCAGGATATGGCCCAACGTGCCTTGGATATGCTGAACGTGGATAAGGCAGGTTTGGATACACTGGATCGCCGTTATCTCAGCATGTTACTTGAGCGTTTTGAAGGTCGTCCAACAGGTGTTGAAGCTTTAGCAGCCGCGATGGCAGAAGATAGTGGAACACTTGAAGATGTGATTGAGCCATATTTGATTCAGCAAGGTTATGTGATGCGTACTGCGCGTGGGCGTATTGCAACCAATATGGCGTATTTGCAGTTTGGTATGACGCCACCTGAATAAAGACATTATAAAATGCGCTTTTATGGAAAAGTAACATAATATAAAATTTCGCATCTTAATATAAAATACATGTTTTCTTGCTATAATTATGTAGTTAAAAGAAATAAACTTCCATTTTAACTACATAAAATCTAATACATTAAGGTAAGAAAATGACGAATAAGATATTGGCTTCTGTTTTATGCTCTGGGGCATTATTATTAACAGCATGCGGTGGCGGAAGCAGCGACAGCACAAATAACCAAACAAAAAATGATAGTAAAGAAAAACTAGATTACAATAAATCAGAAACTATCGACATCATTAATGAACCTGTGGTAAATCTTTCCAATCAATCTGAAAATTTACTACTTAATATTGCAATACTTGCTGATGGAGCTTATGCGCGAGCCACTGCGATTGACTCTAAGTTACCCTGCATATCTGGCACAGCAACAGTGAATACAGACAATAGCGTAACGCTCAATAACTGTAAGCTCATGGCTGATAATACAGGAACGACGATCTCAGTTTCAGGTAATATCCAGTCTAATACTGCAAAATCTGGTACCTCAACCAAAAGTGAGCTTACCTTGACAAATATGAATATTGACACGGCAGATGAATCAATTTCAATCAATGGTAAATTAAAATATACATATACAATTATTAGTGACAACTTAACTCAAAGCTTATTTGAATCTAATCAAGCCACTTACAAGTTCATAGATAAAACAAATAACAACAGTATTTATCAATATACTCTAAACAATTATGCACTCACTTCAAATTTCAATGCATCTACTGGCAACATAGAAGATATAGCGAAAGGACAATTAAGTGGCGAAATTGGAGGTAAGGTTTTCTCTGTAAACTTTAACTCTAATTTTAAATTTTCAACAGAAAGTGATTTTTATGCTTTAAAGCCAAATGCTGCAAAAGTTGAAATCGTTGACCTCTATAATCAAAAAAATACCATATCAATTACTCAAACAATTAGTGGTCAAGCATTAGTGAGTGCTTATGCCAATGCAAAACTTGTACAAGGTTATCCAAAAACAGTTGATTGGAACGAGTTGTAATAATTTTTGTTCACCTTTTACTTTAAGCCCTAATCATTAGGGCTTAATTTTTCAATGATCTAGCAATATGTTATTTATTACTATTCCCATCCTATCATTGACGCAATATCATTCCCTCAATTGCTCGCAGTATGCAGAAATAGGTTAAGGATATGGCTAATCATTTTGAATTTAATATTCGTGTATATATTGAAGATACAGATGCAGGTGGTATCGTTTACCATGCCAATCACATTCGTTTTATGGAACGCACACGCACCGAATGGTTACGTGCAGCAGGCGTCGATCACTACTGGCATCAACAAGACTACAACTTCGTTGTACATCAAATTCAGGTGAAATATGTACGTCCAATCTTAATGGATGACTTAATTACCGTTACAGCACGTGTTATTTCGTGTAAAGCCGCGTCATTTGTGTTGCAACAAAATATTTATCGTGGTGAAATCTTGCTGGCTTCAGGTGAGGTTACGTTGGCATGTTTAAACAAGGACTTGATGCCACGCAGACTTCCTGATGAAATTCGTGACCTGATTCAAAAAGAATTGGCACAGGACTAAAAATAAACTTTCGGCACTCAACTTATGGCAACAAATTTAGAATCTTCCCTGCACATTTCTGACCTGATTTTACAAGCCAGCCCAGTCGTGCAATTGGTCATGTTGATCTTATTACTAGCGTCAATTTTCAGCTGGTATTTGATTGCCAAACTATATATGGGCTTTAAAAAGGCAGCGCAGGATGATGAGCATTTTCAAAAAATGTTCTGGTCAGGTGCCGAACTGAATACCCTATACAACAATGCCCAGCTCAACTCTAAACGTCGTGGCTTGGAAGATATTTTTTATCAGGGTTTGGGTGAATTTTTCAAGTTGCAAAAACGTAAGGCCGACACCAACCAGACCATTGAGGGAACTGAACGTATTCTTCGTGTTGGCTTAAGCCGTGATCAGGGCGGATTGGAGCAAGGTCTAGGCGCATTGGCAAGTATTGGTTCTGTTGCGCCTTATATCGGCCTGTTTGGTACGGTCTGGGGCATTATGAATGCCTTTATTGGTCTGGCTGCTGTGGATCAGGTGACATTGGCGACTGTGGCACCTGGTATTGCAGAGGCATTGATTGCAACTGCGATTGGCTTGTTTGCTGCCATTCCTGCGGTACTTGCTTTTAACCATTTCACCGCAAAAGGTGAAGCAATTTATTCAGACCGTGCCCTGTTTGCCGAAGAAATGGTTGCCCTGTTACAGCGTCAAGCAATTGGAACGACACAGGAAGATGCATAATGGCGATTCAACGATCTGGACGTTTTGAACGCATCAAGAAGCCGCTGAAAAGTGACATGAATGTCGTGCCATATATTGATGTCATGCTGGTACTTCTGGTGATTTTTATGGTCACTGCACCCATGATTACCAGTGGGATCAAGGTGAATTTGCCACAAGCCAATAATAATCCAATTGAATCTAAAGATATGCCTGCAATGGTCACGATTGGTAAAGAAGGCAATATTTATCTTGCTTATCAAGAATATAAAGACAGCGAACCACTTTCGCTTGAACAGCTCGAAACAGTTTTAAGTGCTGCTCAAAAACAAGCAGAACAAGACAATAAACAACTGACTGTTTTGGTCAGTGGTGATAAATCTCGCCCTTATGGTGAAGTGGTGGAACTCATGTCCAGTTTACAAGAAGCAGGTCTAACTCAGGTTGGCTTATTAACTGATTCGCTAAAATAAGTTATGAAAAAATTTCAAGAGCCACCTTTTAAACAAAATGCAATTGCACTGGGTTTTACACTCGGTGTTCATGTCGTTGCCATTGTTGGCTTACTTTTTTTAGGCTTGAGTAAACCACCTGAGCAGCCTAAAAAGCTAACCACCATTTTAGTCAAGCCAGAAGATTTACCTCCTCCATTGGCAAAACCTTTAGAACAGCAAACGACGGCTGAAAATCAGGCAGAAGAAATATTAAGTCCAATTGTAGATGAAACTCAGCCTGAAAATCTTCCTGTTGCCCCTCCACCACCTACTGCTCAGCAACTTGCTGCCGAAAAGCAGAAAGCTGAACAGGCGCAACAGGCAAAGTTGGCTGAACAAAAACGTAAGGCTGAGGAAACTGCTAAAGCTAAAGCAGAAGAACAACAGAAACAAGCGGAAGCTGCCGCACAAAAACAACGTGCAGAAGCTGATGCCAAAGCCAAGGCTGCCGAAGAAAAACGTAAAGCCGATGCCGAGGTGAAAGCAAAAGCTGCGGAGCAAAAACGACAAGCTGAAAATGAAGCAAAAGCCAAACAGGCAGAAGAAAAACGTCAGGCAGATGCCATAGCAAAAACAAAAGCGGCTGAACAGGAAGCAAAACGTAAAGCTGATCTAGCCGCTAAAACTAAGGCAGATAATGCAGCCAAGTTGAAAGCTGAACAAGATGCCAAGGCAAAAGCCGCGGAAGAAAAGCGTAAAGCAGACGTTGACGCCAATAAAAAAGCCGATGCTGATGCTAAGAAAAAAGCTGAAACAGATGCCAAAGCCAAGGCTGCTGAAGAAAAACGTAAAGCTGATGCTAAAGCCAAAGCTGAAGCCGATGCAAAACGTAAAGCCGATGCCGACGCTAAAGCAAAAGCGGATGCAGAAGAAGCCAAAGCTGCTGCCGCTAAAAAAGCTGAACAAGAAGCTGCTCAGAAAAAAGCGGAAACTAAAAAAATCGCTGATTCAACTAAAGCAGCTTTTAAAAATAAGATTACCAGAGCTTGGGAAGTCCCTTTAGCCTCTCGAGGAAAATCTATTAATGTTAATATTACACTTGATGCTAATGGGAACGTAAAATCTGTGGTTGCCAATAGTAGTGATTCTGATTTGAAAGCAAGCGTAGAGGATGCTGTTAAACGAGCGTCACCTTTACCAATGCCTGATGACCCTGATATTGTGAGTCAACTTCGCCGAATTTCCATCACATTTATTGCACAATAGTAATTTATCGTGAATAGTTACATGCCTGTCATAGCACAAAGCATGTAACTATGTTAAATAATCAACAGCCACAACAATACTATGCAAATTATTGTAATTATGGACAAGACTCGTACACATCTCATCTCCTTAGCAGTTTTGACTGCTATTAGCGCAATTGTTCCAACAGCAACTTTTGCACAACTTCACCTTGAAATTGCAAAAGCACCTGAACAAGCGCCTAAAATTGCAATTATCCCTTTTACAAATGACAACTCGCTTTATCCAATTATTGAAAATGATTTAAATCGTTCAGGTCGATTTACAAGTGCATCGCAAAACTTACCTGCAACTGCAAGCATCAACCAAATCCAAGCTGGTGATTGGCAAAATGCTGGTGTGCCATATGTGGTGGTTGGTCAAATTAAAACCATCGATGCGAATACATTTGAAATCCATTACCAACTCTATGATGTACAAAAACAACAATATTTATTAAATGAAGTGCTGACTGTACCAAGCTCTCGTGTTCGTCAAGCTGGGCATATGATCAGTGATGCGATATATCAAGCACTAACTGGTATTGCGGGTGATTTCAGCGGTCGTATTGCCTATGTATTACGCAATCCAGAAACCCCTGCTCAACGCTATACATTACAAATTGCTGATACGGATGGCGAACAACCTAAAACGGTACTGTCATCACGAGATCCAATCCTTTCCCCAACATGGACACCTGACGCTAAAAAAATTGCTTATGTCTCTTTCGAAACTAAACGTCCTGCAATTTACATTCAGGATTTAGCAACGGGTCAACGTGAGGTTTTAGCGAGCTTCAAAGGCTTAAATGGTGCACCAAGCTTCTCACCTGATGGGCAATCAATGTTGTTCACAGCATCCATGCATGGTAATCCTGAAATTTATCAGATGAATTTAAATACGCGCCAATTACAGCGTATGACCAATGACTCAGCGATTGATACCGAAGCACGTTATGCACCTGATGGAAAATCATTTATTTTCACCTCAGATCGTGGCGGTTCTCCTCAAATTTATCGCTACAGTTTTGATGATAGTTCAGTTAAACGCCTTACCTTCAAAGGTGCATTTAATGCTCGCGGCACGTTAAGTGCTGACGGTAAAAAAATTGCTTTAGTTCATCGACCAAGTGGCAGTAATTACAAAGTCGCATTACAAGATATTAATACAGGGATCACTAATATATTGACACCAACTAGTCTGGATGAGTCACCAAGTTTCTCTCCGAATGGGCAGATGGTTGTTTATGCAACACGTGAAGGTAACCGCGGCTTACTCTCTATTATGTCTACAGATGGTCGTTTCCGTATGAATTTACCAAGCGAACAAGGTGAAGTCCGTGAACCAGCTTGGGCACCAAAATAAATTTGATTGATTGGAGAATCACATGAATATTAAATACCTAACACTTCCACTCTTAGCTGCGACGATTGCTTTCACAGGTTGTGCGAGTCGTAAACCTGCTGCTGAAATCACAGCAGGTAATACTGCGCCAAACAGTTCAACCACAGTAAGCACAGAAGGATTAAGTGAAGATGCTGCATTAAATGCGCAAAACTTAGCTGGTGCATCATCTAAGGGTGTGACTGCTGCAAACAAAGCTTTTTTAGCGAAGCGCGTAGTTCACTTTGATTATGACAGCAGTGATTTATCAAATGATGACTATCAAACACTTCAAGCACATGCACAGTTCCTCGTTGCAAATGCTAATTCTCGAGTGGCATTGACAGGTCACACGGATGAACGTGGTACGCGTGAATACAATATGGCTTTAGGTGAGCGTCGTGCAAAAGCTGTCGAAAGTTTCTTGATTACTAATGGTGTCAACCCACAGCAGTTAGAAGCCGTGAGCTACGGTAAAGAAGCACCTGTAAACCCGGGTCATGACGAAGCAGCGTGGAAAGAAAATCGTCGCGTAGAAATTAATTATGAAGCAGTGCCACCATTATTAAAATAATGTTCGGATTTGCAATAAAAATGCTCACAATGTGAGCATTTTTATTTTTGATTAAGATGAAGACTCTTGCTTCAACTGAGGTTGCATCGACTCAATCATATCGTGCTTATTAAATTCTTTATACTCAGGCTTTGCTTCATACTCTTTCCAAGCATCTTTCACACTTTCTTTCGAAATCGTATCTAGGCTAATTGACTCACTTGGCGTGGGGGTAGCTTCAAAATTTTTGGTTGACATCGTTCCTCTCCAAACTTCCTGTCTAGTATGCAATCAACATAGCATGTAATAGAATGCTTGTAATCACAAAAGCAACATAAATAAAGTAAGATAATTTTTATTTTCGAGCGATCTCATCTAGAATAGCGACATTCTTTTTATCAATTTTTGATGCGGCTAAATCGGAGCAATTCAATATGTCAAACCTTACATTATCCCAATATTTAGAACAACAAAAAGGGAATTTGACACCAGAATTGGCACAAGTCATTGAAACAATCGCGGCAACATGCCAAACCATTGACCAAGCACTACAAAAAGGCGCTTTAGCTGGTATTTTAGGCAGTGCTGGCAACGAAAATGTACAAGGTGAAACTCAAAAGAAATTAGATGTCATTTCTAACGACTATCTTATTGATGCATTAAAAGCGCATCCGCAAGTAGGTGGATTAGCTTCTGAAGAATTGGATGATTTCACACCTGCCCAAGAAAATGGCAAATATTTAGTGTTATTCGATCCACTCGATGGTTCAAGCAACATCGACATCAACATGTGTGTCGGTACAATTTTCTCTATTCTTCCCGCTAAAAATGCAGTCACTCAATCTGCAGATTTTATGCAAGCGGGTACTGAGCAAGTCGCTGCTGGGTATGTACTTTATGGCCCTTCAACCATGTTAGCGCTTACCGTAGGTGCAGGTGTTGTATTCTTTACTTTCGATCCAACCACTCAAACCTTCCTACTGACTACGAATCAAGTTCAAGTTTTAGCAGATACACAAGAATTCGCTATCAACTCATCAAATCAACGTCATTGGGAAAATCCAGTGAAACGCTATATTGACGAGCTTTTAGCGGGTAAAACATCAGTCCGTGAAAAAGATTTCAATATGCGTTGGGTTGCATGTATGGTCGGTGATATTCACCGTATCTTATGTCGTGGCGGCATCTTCCTCTACCCTTATGATCTCAAAGATCCTAAAAAAGCAGGTCGTTTGCGTTTAATGTATGAAGCAAATCCAATGAGCATGTTAATTGAACAAGCTGGTGGTGCCTCTACGACAGGACGTGTTCGCATTATGGATATTCAACCAACAGAATTACACCAACGTGTTCCTGTTATAATTGGCTCTAAAAATGAAGTGGAACGCGTAACAAGCTACCACTAATTACTTTTATATTCAGGGCATTATTATCATCTTATAATGCCCTTTTGGATCTTTATATTATGGCTGTTATTTTTCTAGAATCAAAAGACAATGCAAAAATCAAACATTTGCGTGGGCTGATCGAACTTAATAGTGCTCGAAAGAAACATCAGCAAACTGTTCTAGAAGGTACTCATCTGTGTTTAGCATGGCTACAACAACATAAAAAAATCTTTTCATTATTTACGACTGAACAAGCTCTCGATCATCCTGAATTACAAAAGGTGATTGAATTACACCAGGGACATATTTTTGTCATTAGTGAAGTACTGTATAAAGATTTAAGTACTTTAGGTACAACTCTGCCTTGTTTAGCAATTGTCGATCTCCCTAAAACATCATTAACAATTGATTTTAAAGCTGATACCTTAATCTTAGAAAATGTGCAAGACCCTGGAAATGTTGGTACGCTATTGCGTTCGGCTGCCGCAGCCAACATTAAGCAAGTAATTTGTACGCAAGGTTCTGCTTCTCTTTGGTCCCCACGTGTATTACGCGCAGGAATGGGTGCCCATTTTAGCGTACATTGTTTTGAGAATTTTCAGTTAACCGACATTCTTCCCAAGTTTCAAATTCCTGTGTTTGTAACGAGTTCACATCGTTCAACCAGCTTGTATAGCAAAGATTTAAAGCAAGCATGTGTTTGGATTTTAGGTAATGAGGGACAAGGTGCAAGTGACTATGCCCTAGAACATGCTCAGGCTGTTACTATTCCTCAACCGGGCGGGCAAGAATCTTTAAATGTTGCCATCGCTGGATCAATTTGCTTTTTTGAAATGGTTCGCCAACGCCAATAAAACGTTAAATTATTTTAAATACGATTTTTTTAATGAAAAAATCCATTACACTCATAAAATAATTGCTTAAGTTGTCAACGCATCCACCATTTTCAACGTTATATGATTAATGAATTGAAATAATGGTGGGTATCCATGACAGGATTTTCCATCTCTATGGATTTAGCACCGAAACAGGCCCGAACCGATAATGGTACTGACCGCAGTACTGTTGAACAACGTCTGCGTTTTTTTATGCAAGACGTTACAGGTCGTGCACTTGTGATGATGGAAAGTGCAACTCAGGGACAACAAGGCATTGCAATGGATTTGGTACAAGAAGCCTTTATTTCATTGCATAAATCGTATTCAGATAAAAGTATTGAAGAATGGTATCCATTGTTTTATACCATTTTAAATAACAAATTACAGGATTGGAGGCGCAAAGAAGCGCGTCGAGCAACTCCTTTCTCATTATTCAAAAAAATTAGCTTAGACGATGATGAGGAAATTATTGATGTGGTAGATGAATCTACCCCCAATCCATTCGAATTTCTGAACCAAGAAGTCACAATGGATGAAATTCAGGCTGCCATCAACCAATTACCAGTACGTCAACAGCAAGCATTTATGTTAAGAGCTTGGGAAGGTTTTGATACGGCAACCACCGCTCAAATTATGAATTGCAGTGAAGGTAGTGTAAAAACCCATTATCATCGTGCAATCCAAGGGCTTAGAATTGCTTTAGAGCATTTAAATCCACATACGGGAGGGTCATCAAATGAATAAAGATGAGTTCACTAAATCAGTGACTTCCAAACTCGATCAACTAGCAAAAGAGCAACATCACAAAAAAATGTTAGTGATGAACCATGTTCTAGATACTGTTCAAAAGAAACCAACCTCTTATTATAGTCTGTGGAAAATGGGAGGCTTTGCTTTAGCAGCAGCTCTTACTGGTATCGTTGTATTACCAAGCTCTCTACAACTGAACGATAAGCCACAAAGTCAGGTCGTTGTAAATCCAAAACTTTCACCACAAATGGTTGAAGATATGGAAATGTTGATGGTACTTGGTGAGGATAAAGTTCCACATGGCAGCTAAGAAAATAGCAATTGTTGTGTGTACACTCAGCTTACTTCAAACAAGTTTTGCTGGTTCTGAGCGTTTTTGGGTGTTCTCAAAATCAAATAAACCAACTACAGAAGAAGCTTGGGATGATTTATCTCCAGAAGAACAACGTGTTCTTATTCAACGTTATCAAAGTTTAAAAGAAATCCCAACTGATCAGGGCTCTCAGCTTCAACAAAGAATGGAATGGTTTACTCAGCTTCCAGAAGATGAAAAACAAAAAATGCGTAATGTTTGGCAAAAACTGGGAACTCAGGAACGGAACACTTTGCGTAAACGTATGCAAAATGCCAGTGCCGAAGATAAAGTGAACATCCGTGAAGAATATTTAAGCAAATATTCTGAACACTAATTGTTTTTATATGAATTTCTCTTTAGTTGTATATATTTAATTTATAATTTGAACATATAAAAAGAGCGCTTTAAAAGCGCTCTTTTTATTCACTCTTACTTTTTATAACGACGATATGCTAGTAAACCCAACAAACCTAATGCAGAGAAGATACCCATACTTCCTCCGCCGCTTTTCGCAGGTCGAGTATCATCCGAGGTAGTTGCTGTACTAATTACGTTTACAGTTGCTAAATTTGAAAGTTTTGGTGTTTCATCATTATCATAAACTTGATAATTAAACGAATAATTAAATGGATTAAAAGTATTTACTTCTTGAATATAAATATTTCCACCATAACACGTTTCTTTTTGATCAGGCGGAGGACATTTACCTTTACGATCAGCAGTAACTATTAGATTTTTTGTTGGGACGTTCGATAATCTTATCGGTAATTCTAACCCATCTTCATTTATCCAAAAGTCTGACTTATTAGGTTTTGTTTCAGGACCTTTACCACCTGGGCCTGTATCACCTGCATCGTTAGCTAGTTCTAAAAGATTCAATTTTGCGATTTCTTTTTGCTGATACTTTAATGTCACAGATGTATCTTTAGCTTCAGGTGCTTGATTTGTAAAGGAGGCCTTAATTAAACCTTTTGTTTGTATTGTATGATCATTTTTATATGTGATGGTATAACTACACAAAGCTTGTTCACCATCTTGTGTAATCGTATCATCTTTTCTATACACAACAATTTGTTGAATCTCAGGGACCCAAGTACATACTAAATTTCTATCTTCACGAGAATTTAGTTGACCATTAACAACTGAACCAACCCCAACCGTATCAACTTTAATATCATATAATTCTGGGCTGAAAAAATCTAAATGATGACTATCATCTTCGTGTGGTAATGGAAGTTGAAATGATTGTAAGTCAATATAAATAGCCCGATATTTTAAATTTTCTTTTTTATCATAATATTCAACCAATTTTTTATATTGTTCTAATCGGTATTTATAGTAGGTAAGATATTCTGGATCATTTGGGTTTTTAACTAGATTATCAAAATAATCATTCTGAACCTTATAATTACTTATTAATTGACTCAATGATCCATTAGTAATACTGTTAATGTCACCTGCAGTTAATTTCATCAATTCTACAGAACCAATATCACATGTATTTTTTGCTTCCGGTTGATAAAATAATACTCTATCAGCAAGACGAGCTACTCCTCTTTGATCATATTCACTACAACCAGTTGTACCTTCACCACTTACATTCACTAAATCCTGCTTATCGGCTCCTGCTTGTGTTATTCTTTTTGGATAATACATTGGTAAAAAAGCAGTATATTGAGATGCTGGGGCCATTGAACTTAATACAGTATCCATAGGAACATTGGTTAAATCAATGTTTGTTGTATTAGCTTTATTTAGCTCTGCGGGTAAATCACATTTGCCATTATTTAATAATGAAAATGCATTATAGATAGCACCAATTCCCACATTCTCTTCTTTTGAAGCATCACCCAACAAATAACGACAAGAATATGCTCCTGAATTATAAGCAATTATATTAAAAAGCAAAGTCTTTATACCAATCTTATCATATAGAAAAGTTGTATATGCTTTATTTTCTACAATAGTGTTACTTGTTAGTGCTAATGCACTACCGCTACTTAATATTGTTGAATTGTTTTGATCTTCCGATCCAGCTTTTGTATCACCAGAAAATTTTATTAAGTTGCCATGAGTCGAATTAGCTGTATTTTTAGCAATTGTATTTGCCTCCAACATCACTGCAGGCAAGCCACAGAACTCCATCATACTTAATGAAGTATCCGATCCATTTTTTATCAGACTACTTGCTGTAAAACTTATATTTCTTTCCGAATATAGATTATCATTCTTACAAGCCATTGCAATTACACTACCAATTGTAGCGTCATTACCTTCAAATAAACTTTTAGAAATTGTAGCCGAAGCAGCTAGTCCAGCTAGATAAATTGCCCCACCTGCACCAGTAATTGCTTTAGAGTTTAATACCTTAATACTTTGCAAGGTAATATTTGCACCAGCATAAATTGCACCACCATTTCCCTGATTAGGCGCAACACCATTCGCAAGTATTAAATTCGTTAAAGTTAAAGGGTTCTTACCAGCAGTTGTATTAAAAATTCGAGAATTCTCTGCTTTGATAGTCGTCTTAATTTCAACTTGTGCAGGATATTGATTCGCAACATCATTAATTAGAACATTTTTTTCATTCCAATTAGCTGGAGCTGCTCCCCATATTCTCACTTCTGAGTCAGGTGTTAATTCACTTTTTATCGTATATTCACCCGCTTCTAATTGGATATCTTGAGTATTAGAATAAATATCTGCAACAACACAACCATGTGCAGATACACGCGTTTTTGCAACCTCTAAAGCTTCTCTGATTGAACAAAGAGAATCTTCTTTATTTTCATCATTAAAGGTAGTCACTTTAATTGGTGCTGTTGCACTATTTGTTGCAGCTAACAATGGCATAGCTGAAACAACCATTAACGTTAATAAGGTTTTCTTATAATTTTTCATCTCATTTATCATCCTTGATTATGATTTAAAACGTCTCAATCCAATTAAACCAAACACCATTAAAATCCATCCAAAATCCATGCTGCCAACATTTACAGTTTTATTTTGAAAATTATTTGGCGGATCTTGGACAATTGTCGTAGGAATATCAATATAATAATTTGAAGGGTCATTAAGCCTAGTGATTGTAGTGATTACACGGATATTAAATTTATCTGCACCATGCCAATTACCATTTGGCACATAGACAATATTCCCTTTTGAATCTATTGTTAATTTACCTTTTGACTTTGTTTCAGTCTGTTCAATATTAAGACAACCTGATTGCCATGGTAATCCGTTAGCGTCTGTATCACTCTTAAATATTATTTTACACGCCTCAGGATCAACTAATTCACCATCCAATAAACTATTCGCAATACTAAACTTTGCGATTTGACCATATAGAATATCTTGCCCAGCAATTTCTACATCATTACGATTTACTACCAACTCAATCGCACCTAGATCACATAGTTCACTATAAACACTGCGCGCTTTACCTCGTTGATCAGAAGTTTCACAACTAATAGCCCCCTTGTTTGTTCCATCGCTAAAAATCCTCCCCTTATTAATGATTAGAGAGTCAGACAATGAATTATAAGAAGTTAATAATCTTGGTTGAAAAAAACCTAACATTTGATCTTTGGGAGTCGTATAAGGACATAATAATCCTTTGTCCTGAGGTAAATCACAATCCCCCTCCACTTTTCCACCTGCGATCAAATCAGTGTTTAATAGAAAATTTGGCAGTCCAGCGGGTGCATTACGATTGCAATCCACCTCTGTCAAATTACTTTGAATAACCGAAGAATCATTACTATCTGCAACACAGTTTTTATTATTTTTAGCTATGATACTATTTGAAATAAACGCACCATTCTCTAATTCAGCGGGTTTTGTGTCAGTAGCAGGGGTTGAAATCCATTTCGGAGCTTGCAAATATAGTCCAGCATCATTATAAATCATCGTAATATTATTGATGACCATTCCCCCTCGAATATTTGCTACATAGCCTCCCTTATTATTAAAAATGGTAGAATTTCTGATTCCAAATGCTGTTAATGTTAAGGCGTTCGAAATCGCAGTATCACTATAAGCATTTTGTACATATAAAATACTTCCATTTGCTTTTACTTCATTATTCTTTATCACTGATTGAGTAATAATATAACGAGGAACCTCACTATAAATGACCGCCCCCTGATCAGCTTTATTACCTTGAAAAATAGTATTACTTACACTAACAACACCTGCAGTTTTCTTGTCAGATAGTAAACCTTTATTGTAAATAGCACCGCCTAAACTTGCATTACCATCCATCAATCTAGAGTATTGAATTGTTAATATTTCTCGATTTGAAATCAAACCACCTTCAACTACTTTTTGGGATGATCCTTTTAAATTTAATTCATTAAAGTTAACAATTAATGGATCTTTTTCAACATCATTATCATCAACAATAAATAGGCTTTCTGCGCCTATCATTTTAATAGTAGCGTTATTTAAACCTTTCTTTGTGTCATTAAAGCTTGTACTAGCAGCAGTTTTAATTGTCATTGCAGCTTTAACTTCAAGTGCTTTACTCAAAGTATACTCTTTATCACGATCTAGGATAATAATCGATGAAGCATCTTTATTACCGCAACCATGATAACCATTTTCAAATTCTTTTTGGGTACGATTATTTAAGAATGTTACAGCTTCACGTAATGAACAAACGGTATCATCTTTGTCTTCATCAACTAATGTTGTAACTTGAATATCCGCAGAATATACATGTCCAGTAATCGCAAATAAAGCGCAGGCAAGCGTCCGTTTGAGCATACCGTTCTCCTTCTATTTTCATTTTTCTTAGTATTGCAAACTACAAATTTGCAACCACATTCCTTTGTGCGTACTTTGTCATAGCTGTCAAAATTACTCAAGAAATTTTATGCGATTAGTGATATTCATCAATCAGAGCAAAAATTTGCTTAATCGTTGTATTTGAGAGCTTTGTTTTCTCACCTTTCAACATCTTTTCAAGTTGGGCAAGTGTCTGTAATAGAATGGAAGCTTGATGTGGCCCATTACTCAACAAATAATCAATAATTTGTTGGTCAAAATGAATTCCTCGCCTCGTCATAACAGAGTGTAATAAAGCCTGTCGATCTGTATATGAGCTTCCATTTGGTACTTTGACACTGACCGCTTGAGTCAGTCTCGACTGTAAGTCAGGTAATTCTAATTTTAATTCTATCGGTGCTACACGAGATGAAAAGACCAGTTGTCCATCATGATTATTCATTAAATGAAAAACAGCTTTTTGCCAATGAGGTACACCACTAATTGCATCAATATCATCTAATGCCACTAAATCATAAAACTCTAATGAAGTAATCGCTTCAATTGGTGCATCTAATAATTCTAATAATGAGACTTTTATTGCACGACGACCCAATTCTAAATATGAATCACAAATTGCAGAGAGTAAATGGCTTTTACCAGTACCAGCACCGCCATAAACATAAAAGCGATTTACCAGTCCAGTATGTAACTGTCGTATCGCATCAACTACATGACCCCACCCTGGCCCCGAAAAATCGCTAATTCGCGCATCGAGCTGTGGTTCTATATCGAGTTGTAGTTGACGCATATCGTTAATTTGTTCCTCAATTACTTTAGATCATTTGAATGTGAAGTTTCGCTATCTTGAGAGTTTTTAATCTCAATATCAAGTTCTACATCACCAGCATCTACATTTATACGTTGAATTTCACCATGTTGAATACTGACCTCAATTGGAGATCCATAAAATCGACTTTTTTCGTAATTATCTCTTGCGTGTTTAAGTAACACGACGATAACAGCCGCTACAGGCAAAGCAATCAGCATCCCTAAAAAACCACCCAGTTGAGCACCAGCTAGTACCGCAAATACAACAGCAACAGGAGATAGACCAATTTTGTCACCAAGTAAGAAAGGCTGCAAAATATATCCTTCCACCATTTGCCCAATCATAAATACAATACCCACTAAAAGTAACTGCATCCAATCAAGACCAAACTGGAATAATGAAGCAATCACGGCTGCGATAATACCAACACCAAAGCCTAGATAAGGGATAATACTGGCCAAACCAGCAATCATTCCAATAATTAAACCCACTTCTAAACCAATGATTTGCAGGCCAACGGCATACACTATTCCTAATAGCAGCATTACGAGGAACTGACCTTTAACAAACGCTCCAAGCACACTATGACATTCACGAACAATGACTAAAGTTGATTCTTCATATGGACGAGGTATTAAACGACGCATACTTTGCAACATTCTTTCCCAATCAAGTAAGAAATAGAATGAAATGATAGGAATCAAAATAAATACGCCACCTAATTGAATAAAATTCAAACCAGATTGTGCTAAACGTAAAGCCATGGCTTGAATACTATCTGCACTGTAATTCGTTTGAATGTATTCCATAATTGCTTTAGAAATCTGTTCTGTATCCAACTCCATTGGAACAACATTAAAAGTATGGGATACCCAAGGTAGAAATGTCGCATTTACCCAATGTATACCTGCTGGAATACTATCTCGCGCATAGATTAATTGCTTCCAAACCAATGGGACAAGGAACCATAAAACAACTGTTAAGGTTACGCCAATCCCAACAAAGACGAGACTGATCGCCAACCAACGAGGTAATTTAATTTTTACAAGGACATCTACAAGGGGACTAAAGAGATAGGCAATAAAAAAAGCGCCAACAAATGGTAATACAACTGGTTTTAATAGATACAACACCCAAAGTAGTAATGCGAGTCCTGCGAGGATAAAGATACGACGTAGTACCTGATCTTGCATAAAATCTAGCCTTTTTTCGTGTAATCGTTATAAATGGGAAAAAAATTTAATTAAAGATAGCATTTTCGAGCATAAATAACATAAGAGTTTCGTATATTCAGGTTATAATCTGCCGCCAATGCGGAGACTTCACTATGAGCAACTCAACTTCTACCCCAAATACTGGTTTAAGCTATAAAGATGCGGGGGTCGACATTGAAGCGGGCGACGCACTGGTCGATCGTATCAAATCTGTCGCTAAGCGTACTACTCGTCCTGAAGTCATGGGCGGTTTAGGTGGCTTTGGTGCCCTATGCAAAATTCCAAAAGGTTATGAAGAACCTGTATTGGTTTCAGGAACAGATGGCGTAGGGACTAAATTACGTTTGGCACTGAATCTCAATCGTCACGATACCATTGGTCAAGATTTGGTGGCAATGTGTGTCAATGACCTGCTGGTTTGTGGTGCTGAACCATTGTTCTTCCTGGACTATTATGCAACGGGTCATTTGAATGTTGATGTGGCTACAAATGTAGTGACAGGTATTGGTAAAGGTTGTGAGCTTGCTGGCTGTGCATTGGTCGGTGGTGAAACTGCCGAAATGCCAGGCATGTATGAGGGCGAAGATTACGATCTCGCTGGTTTTGCAGTGGGTGTGGTTGAACAGAGCAAAATTATTGATGGTTCCAAAGTAAAATCTGGTGACGTGTTGATTGGCGTTGCTTCAAGTGGTGCCCATTCAAATGGTTACTCATTGCTACGCAAAATTTTAGACGTTAAGAACGTTGATTTAACTCAAATTGTTGATGGTCGTCCACTTGCAGATGTTGCTATGGAGCCAACCCGTATTTATGTAAAACCAGTGTTAGAGCTTTGCAAACAAGTCGATGTTCATGCTATGGCTCATATCACGGGTGGTGGTTTACCTGGCAATTTACCGCGTGTACTTCCGAATGGCGCTCAAGCAGTTATCAATGAATCTAGCTGGGAATGGTCAGAGTTATTCCAACTGTTACAACGTGAAGGTAATGTAGAACGCTTTGAAATGTATCGTACCTTTAACTGTGGCGTTGGTATGGTGATTGCTGTTGATGCAAGCGAAGCGGATAAAACCATTGAAGTATTAACAGCTCAAGGCGAAAAAGCCTGGAAAATTGGTCACATTCAGGAAAATGCTGAATCAGTTGAGGGTGCAGACGAAAAAATTCGTGTGATCTTTGCATAATGAGAATTGCGGTACTTGTTTCTGGTAATGGTAGCAACTTACAGGCCCTGATCGACGCCCAACATGGTAAACAGTTGTCAGGGCAAATCGTTGGTGTTCTCTCCAACAAAGCTGATGCCTATGCATTACGACGTGCCGAGGACGCCAATATTGCCACCGCTGTGATTTCCCATCAAAACTTTCCCAATCGGGAAAGTTTTGATGTAGCCATGCATCAGCAACTGTTGGCATGGCAAGTTGATCTTGTGATTCTTGCGGGTTTTATGCGGATTTTAACACCAGAATTTGTTAGTCAATGGCAAGGCAAGATGTTAAATATCCATCCCTCCCTGCTTCCTTTTTATAAAGGGATGAATACACATCAACGTGTGTTAAATACAGGAGATCGATTGCATGGTTGTACGGTTCATTTTGTAACAGCCGAACTGGATGCGGGACAAAGTATTGCCCAGTCTGTGATTCAGGTGAGTTTACAGGATACAGCAGAAAGTTTGGCACAACGTGTACATCAGCTTGAGCATTTTATTTATCCTCAAGTAGCACAATGGTTATGTAATGGTCAGCTCACCTGGGAAAATGGTCAGGCTTATTTCAACCAGAAACTATTAGAAAAACCAATTCAGTTTGCCCAGTTTTAAAAATAAAACGCATCTTCGGATGCGTTTTTTATTTGAGTTAAATAACCAGATTTTTAATTTTTTCGGCAGTTTCCACAGGATGCTCCAAAGGAAACATATGCCCACCCTCCACGACAGAAAAAGGGATTCCTAATTTCTTTTTTGCTACTTGAGGAAGTTTCTCTTTTAAGAACACACTATCACTGCCAACCACCAGATGTACAGGAACAGGCGGTTTTGGCATTGGTAACCACCACATGGATGGCGTGGTTCTAAACATCGCCACTTCCTCATCTTTTGGAATGGTTAAAGTCACACCACCACGCTGTGGATCATTGGTCAACGCATGATCAATGTAGGCTTGAAAACAGTCTGCATCAAAATGTTGATAAAACCCTCTCGAACCTAGTAGCTCAGCCGCTTGCTCACGAGATTCCCAGTGATCGCGTCGGCGTACCGACAACCCTGCTGGCGTAATTTTATCGACCAGCTTCGGTTTGAAGATTTTTGCAAGATGAAAAAATAACGAGGCCTTGCCAATAATCAGGGGTGGATCCAGCATAATCACTTGTGAAAAAAGTTCAGGTCGGCGATACGCTGCCATCAGCGTCAATACCGACCCCAGGGAATGTCCCAGACCAATGACTTTTCGTCCCTGGGCCTGCCTCACAATGCTATCAATGATCTGGTCAACCAAATATGCCCAGCCATGTGTAATTGGATAACGCTTATCTGTTCCAATTTCTGCCACATAAATAATGTCATATTGATCTTTGAGCTGATCAAACAGTTTTTGATAGACTTTTGATGGAACACCATTAGCATGGGCAAAATGAATCAAAGGTTTCATAAGCTTGTCTTTTATTTTCACTGATTGGTCAATTATCTCGTTCTACACCTGTATTGCAAATAAAAGGGAGAACTGTACAGTTATTTTTACAATAAAAAGGCTGTGATATACACAGCCTGATTAAGATCAACACAGCGCTTTTATCGAAGCGATGCATCAGATATGTTATTGTATTTTCGCATTTTGCTGAGTTTCCAGTTGTGCTGCAAGAGAGCTACTAATCCCCTCACCAATCTTTGCACCCATACGTCCCAAAATAGACTCCAAAGGATTACGTTGAACGGTATAATCCACTTTTTGATCAACCTTTAACTCACGCATCAGGGTGGTAATGCTACCACTACGATCTGCAACACCAAGTGCAATTGCCTGTTCACCCGTCCAGAATAAACCAGAGAAAACCGCTGGATCATTCGATTTTAAACGTTTGCCACGTCCCTCTTTAACCGCATTGATAAAGTGACCATGAACATTATCCAGCAACGCCTGAACGTGCGCACGCTGTTCAGGATTAATCGGTTTGGTCATACTCAGGATATCTTTGTTGTTGCCCGATGTTAAGGTACGGTCTTCTATACCCAATTTCTGTGCCAAACCACTTAAACCATAGTTCGGCATGATCACACCAATGGAACCCACCAAACTTGATGGATTTACAATGATTTCATCCGCAGCCGAGGCAATATAGTAGGCACCAGAAGCCCCCATATCGCCAATGACAGCATAGACCTTTTTATTTGGATGCTGTTTTTTCTGATAACGAATTTCCTGCCAGATTTCATCCGACTGCACAGGTGATCCACCAGGTGAGTTGATATTGAGGACAATTGCCTTACTACCACTTGCTTCAAATGCCCGTTTTAAAGCCTTGTTGGTATCTTCACTGTTCACTGTAGACTGACCCGCAGAGGAATCAATGGTGCCAACAATATCAACAATTGCCAAATGACTGCTGCCAATGCTGCTGGTTGATTTTTCTGTGCTGGTCGAACATCCCTTACTCATTGCAATCAGCACAATCAGTAAATAAGCAAAACCCAAACATTTAAAAAAGATACTCCAACGGCGGCTACGGCGTTGTTCTTCGACAGAAGCCAAGACAGCTTTTTCTAAAATCTGCCATTCTTTGCCTGTCACATTATTTAAATTTGTGGATTCATTTTGTGGTTTTGGTGGCCAATCGGACATAAGATTCCAATCCAATGTATTTTAAAAGTGGCCTTATTATATACGCTGATGGGCACAAAACTGTTTAAATAACTTGTTTGAACTTATAATTATTTTTTGCATTATACTGGTCTCTTGTAATTTTCCAATCTGCAATAAATAAATGACTCAGCCAAATTCAAACCGTTCAAGTTATCGCCTACTCAAGCTCATTAGTCGCCAGCCGATTCAGTTAGGACGTTTTTTTGCACGTTTGGTTGCAGTCTTACTTACCACATTTCAGCTTTCCAAACTTTCAAAAATCATTCGACTCAACATCCAGATTGTGTTTCCTGACTTGGCTGAACCAGAGAGAGAACAACTGATAAAACAGGCAATTCGTAATGAATTAACCTCTTATTTTGAGTTTGTCAGTATTTGGGGAGCTTCCAATCAAAAGAATATTCAACAAATTCAAAAGATTCACGGTGAACATTATTTTCATGCAGCATTGGCAGAACAAAAAGGTCTGGTTTTGATTATTCCTCACTTTGGAACTTGGGAAGTGATGAATTCATGGCTCTCAAAATATACACAGATGACTATTTTGTATAAACCTGTCAAAAATCCTGATGCTGACCAATTTGTCCGTGATGCACGCAGTCGTGAACAGGCTCATCTGGTCCCTACCGATGAAAGCGGTGTTCGGCAGATTTTTAAGGCCCTGAAACAAGGTGGAACAACCGCAATCCTGCCTGATCATACCCCTGATCATGGTGGTGAAATGATCAACTATTTTGGTATTCCACTCGCCTCAAGCAGTCTGAGTGCAAAACTCATTCAAAAAACCAAGGCCAAAGCACTCCTACTCTATACCATGAGAAATGAACAAGATGGTTTTGACATGCATATTGAACCGATCAATCCCCAGATTTATGAGGGAAGTGCTGAAGATGGCACGCTGATCATTCACCAGACTCTGGAGCAACTGATTCAACGCTACCCTGCACATTACCACTGGAGTTATAAACGTTTTAGTGCCAACCCTGCCCTCAAGAAAATTTATGATATTGACGAGAATGAAGCTTTGATTAAGGTTGCAGAAGTTCGTCAGCAAAACCTATCTCAGGAAAATGCTTAGGCTATTTTCTTTCCAGCCATTTCACCTGTTGACGTTGTTGCTTTAGCTCCACTTTGCCATTTTCAAATATAAAACTGATGGTTCCTGCCTGTACTGTCGTAAGCAAAGGAATGTTTAACGCCTGCAAACGGTTTTGTAGTTCTTGAGTCGGATGCCCATAACGGTTATTAAAGCCAGCCGAGGCAATCGCAAGTTTCGGTTTTAATGTTGCCAGAAAATCATAGGCTGAACTGTGTTTACTGCCATGATGCCCAAGTACCAAGACATCCACTTTCAAATCAGGATATTGTTGCAACAATTTATATTCAGTTTCCCAGCCTGCATCGCCCATAATGAGGAAGTTTTGATACGGCTGGGCATCTAAAAACTGTAGATACACCACACAGGATTGTTCATTTTGCTGATCTTTTGCATAAACCAATTCTTCAGGGCGTGGAAATAGAATTTCAACTTTTACATTTGCATATGACCAGTTTTGACCCTGCTGACAAAATGAAAAATTATCCTTAAACGGCATTTTGTCACTGCGTTCATTGGACTGAACCTGGGTGATTGCAAAGGCATTTTGAATGGCAGGAAATGCGCCACTATGGTCTTGATCGAGATGCGATAGAATCACATGATCCAGATGTCGAACACCCTGTTGGCGTAAGAATGGAATCACCACCCGTTCACCTAAACTAAACTTGCTCTCATCATATGACCCACCTGTATCAATCATTAATATCTGCTGAGGATGCTGTAAAAGAACCGATTGTCCTTGCCCCACGTCCAGAATATTTAAAATCGTGGGTTGTGATTTTACCCCCCATACAATAGGTAAAAAGCAAACCAAAGCCCAGACTTTTGGCAGCGTCCCTTTGGGCATAAATAAAATGATTAAACCCAAAATCAAACTGACTATCATTAATGGTGTGCAACTGACACCATACAAATCAGGAGAAATCTGCTGCAATGCATTCAAAACCCACATTAACAAAGATAATAAAATATCATTGAGCTGAAACAGTAATTGCCCCAATGCTGGAATGATCAGCCAGACACAAGCGGCAATAATATCCAAAGGCACAACCAAGCCACTTAATATCGGAATAGCGATCAGATTAGTGAGTGGTGCAAGCCATGAAACTTGCTGAAAGAAAATCAAGACCAAAGGCAATAAGGCAACGAATATTTTCCATTGAGACTCGATCAAAACTTTGATTGCAAAAATAGCTTTTTCTTTTTTTGTTGCCACCTGATCTTTGGGTAAGCTATTGATGGTTTGATAAACCCTGAGCAGAATAAAACATGCGCCATAAGACAACCAAAAAGCTGCCGATAAAATGCTAAATGGATCATAAATTAATAACAAACTTGCGCTATACACCAGCAATGCAAAAGGTTGAATCTCTTGCCGAAATAAAATAAAAAGGCTGGCAACGATGACAGTTAACAAAGTTCTAATTGCTGGAATTTCAAAACCGACAAAAGCGACATATAACAGAACACTTAACCCAAATGGCAGTAGCACTAAAATCTGTCGTGGTTGCCACAAATACAACTTCGGATAATAACGTTGCACCAATCTTTGCAAAATCCAAGTCAACATTAAGGCAAAAATCAATACATGAGGCCCTGAAATCGCCAATAAGTGAGAGATGCCGAGCAGTTGAAACTGTTGTTTTAAAGTATTGGATAATAGACTTTCATCACCTGTCAGCAACGCCAAAAGCAGACCTTTGTGCTGTAGGTTTGAATTTTGTAGCATCTGCCGAAATGCCAAACGTTTTGTTTCAACATTTAACAGTAACTTAGCCCGAAAGCCCTGTTGCTGCTTTAAGTGCTGCTGATAACCCAAGGCATAAATCTCGTCAGGGCTTAAAGGCTGAATCTGCTGTACGGAAAATGCAGACATCACATTTTGCTGTAAAAACCATTTTTCCTGATCAAATGCGCCTGCAACTGCATAACTATGTGCTGGCTTAATCTTGCCGTAGACTCGGTAATAATGACCAAGCTGTAAGGATTGAGACTGAACAGTTTGATCTTTATTTTTCTTTAAATACAGAAACCAATTTACGGGTTGGGCATGCCGATTGAGCACCTCCGCAATTTGTTTGTGTCCATCTTCTGTCAGTTCATCTAGGTTTTTAATATAAACAATGGCCTCAAATGGCTGTAGTTCAAGCTCCCTGAGTTGCAACCGATGTTCTAAAGCCGTATCTGCAAAATGATACCCACCACAAAAGAATGCCCAACTGGCACTGATAAGGATAAGAAATTTATATAAAGGCTGATTCAGATAGAATCGTTTTGCATATAAGCCAAAACTGAATATTGCGATTGCCAAAAGCAGCCAGATCCACCATGTCTGGTCCACAAAAGGCAGACTTTTGCCCATGACTGCAATACCAGCAATCCAGCCCAATAAAATAATTTTTAACATGTGATTTTTTAATTAAGTTTTTGATTTTTCTGAACGCAAAATTAAAGCCCGTTTTCAG
>ERZ650302.280-NODE-280-length-26789-cov-12.584013_pt1 | contig 26789 bp, 22 predicted proteins | sample MGYA00376238_ERZ650302 | MGnify/ENA primary metagenome ERZ650302 (study PRJEB26733, sample SAMN07839298) | wastewater metagenome | biome: urban; feature: wastewater treatment plant; material: waste water | place: USA: North Carolina | collected 2016-04-28 ... | reverse complement strand
CTACACAGGCGAAGACACTCTTTCCCTACACGACGCTCTTCCGATCTAAAACAAATACATCCAAGAAGAAACAACTATTGACCAACAATTCTTGGCTGTTGCTGATATAATTGCAAGAAAAGAATACAAATTTAGGAATGGTAGTCAGAATTACAAGTATGCTATTGAAAAAACAACTAATGAATTTTATGCACATACTTTTAGAAGTTGTGAAAATGCAGTTCGTGAATCATATGATCATAAACGAAAATTAAATAATGATAATTATTATGGTAATTTAGAAGCTAATACAGAATTCAAAACCAAAATACATTCTAAAATATCCGAATTATTACCAAATTTAATTTCAAAAATTTCTCCAACTGATACCAATACAGAAATTGAACTTAACACTATAAATACAAGCCGCTGGAGAATCAAATTTGAAGAATTAATTGCAAATTACAATGATAAACCACAAGAGTTTGTCGATTCAATTATTGCACTCAGTAAGCTTAATAAAAAAAATCCATCAGTTGAAAACATATTTTTTGAAGCCTCAAAGTTTATTGCGAAATATGATAAGATAGCTTCTCTAACTCTCTATGTGCATTACTTATATCACGACTTAAAATCTGCAACTTTTGACAACAAACAACATACAAAAACCATTCAAAAAAGTCTATTTAAAACAAATGAAGAATTACACGATTTTGAAAAAATCGTAAGTGAATTAATCAATGACAAAGATTTAAATAAAGCTTTAAAACAAATCCCAGAAATTTATAAAATCAAACGTAAAAAAATACAGTTTAATAATGCTACAATAAAAGATACTATAGAGCAACATTCTGTAACAGTCGATCTCTTGAATGAGTATTTAAGAGATGATTTTGAGGACGAAAACAATACTATAAAGTCTAAAGAAATAAGTAGTGAAGAAATCCAAATTGAAATAACTCAAAAAAACGAAGAAGATCATCAATCCTCATTTATAAGTGAATTAACTTTTACTGCAATACATACAACAACATTAGAACTATTCGCAAAAAGTAACTTTTCAGTACCTCAAAACGAACTTGAAGTATTTGCTAAATCAAAAGGAGTTTTTAAAAACCAATTAATAGAAAGCATCAATGATACTTGTTACGAGTTTTTAGATGATCTTTTGATTGAAGAGGAAGATGATTATTACACTATAAACACAGACTATTTTCAAAGAATCTTAATAAAAAATGATAGACAAAATTAAACCCAAAGAAGCCACATCGATTATCAATTCATTAATTGGGGGCGTAGTTCCAAAAATTGGCGTTCAGCATATTGCTGTTGGCCGTTCCGAAGAAATAAATGCAGTAGTAACTGCCTTAGAAGATGTAAAAAACGGCCATAGTATGGTGAAGTTTTGGATTGGCGACTTCGGATCAGGGAAATCCTTTATGCTACATTTACTAAACACAGTGGCTTTGAAACAGAAATTTGTAGTGGCAAATGCAGACTTTACGCCTGACAATCGTTTGTATTCAAATGATGGAAAAGCGGTTGCACTTTATACCGCCATTATGGATAATGTATCTATTCAGACAAAGCCTGAAGGTGGTGCTCTGCCTACTTTGTTAGAAAAATGGATCGAACAAGTCATCACTAAAACAGCCGAAGACAATAAAATTTCATTAACAGAAATTAGAAATGAACAATATCTAGGTCTCATTCAGACCAATATTCAAAAAACAATTAATGAAATTACGGATGTTGGTGGTTTTGACTTTGGATTGGTAGTGATGAAATATTACGAAGGATTTATAAAAAACGATGAACAGTTAAGAAGAAATGCTTTGAAATGGCTTAAGGGCGAATACAGTACCAAAACCGAAGCAAGACAAGATTTAGGAATTAGAGAAATTATCAACGATTTGAATTATTATGATATGCTCAAAAATTTCAGTAAACTTTTTGTAAGTATGGGGTATAGTGGTTTTATGGTAAATCTTGATGAAGCTATTAATCTTTACAAAATCTCAAACTCCGCTATTAGAGAGAAAAATTATGAAAAGATACTTACTATATACAATGATTGTTTTCAAGGAAAAGTTGCCAATTTGTTTTTCAATTTTGCGGGGACAAAAGAGGTTTTAGAGAATCAGCGCAGGGGCCTATTTAGCTATGATGCTTTAAAAACGAGACTTGTAACTAATAAATATGAAACATTGGAAATAAGAGATTTTGCACAACCGGTAATACGTTTACTTCCTATTGATCATAATGAAATATTTGTATTGCTCAAAAATCTGAAAGCAATATTCGATTATAATTACAAGACAGACCTTTCAATCAGCGATGATGATATTAAACAGTTTATGGAAGAGTTATTTAACAAACCAGGAGCTTCTGATTTTTTAATGCCGCGAGAAGTAATTAGAGAATTCTTAAATATCTTAAACATCATCCGTCAAAACCCAACCTTGGACAAAACAAAACTATTTGGAGAACTTGAAATTTCAGATGAAAGACCTGATGAATTTTCATTCAACAATATCGAAGAATTATAATGTCGTTTAATTTACTTTCAGAACCGATACGAAAATTTATTTACGAGAAAGGTTGGGATGAATTACGCCCCATTCAAAATGCAGCTATTTCCAGAATACTAGGGTCAGATGAAAATTATATTTTAGCATCCAGAACAGCATCTGGCAAAACAGAAGCCGCTTTTTTACCAATCCTTTCAAAAGTCGATTTTAATGAACCAGGTGTACAAGTTCTTTATATTTCTCCTTTAATCGCTTTAATAAATGACCAATTTTATAGAGTAGAAGAACTTTGCAAAAATCTTGATGTAGATGTTGTAAAATGGCACGGGGAAGCAAACAAAACGGTAAAAGACAGGTTGTTAAAAAATCCAAAAGGAATTGTTTTAATAACCCCAGAATCTTTGGAAGCAATGTTTGTAAACAAACCTTTCAATGTAAAGCAATTATTTTCAAATTTAAAGTATGTGGTTATTGATGAAATACATTCTTTTATTGGGACAGATAGAGGTATTCAGTTGAAGTCTATCTTATCAAGATTACAGCAAGTAAATCATAAATCATTCAGTATTGTTGGACTATCTGCAACAATTGGGGATTATGTTGAAGCTAAAAAATTTACAGGAGATGAATTAAAAACCAAAGTGTTATTAGATAAAACTGCAAAAGAAATCAATTCGACATTTAAATATTTTAAATACAAAAAAACAGATTTACCACAAGAACTATTAGAAGATTTATATATTGAAACAAAAGACAACAAGGTTTTGATTTTTCCTAATAGTAGAGGACGAGTCGAAGAAGTTGCAGTAAAGCTTAAGAAGATTTCAGAAAGAGAAAAAGGGCATCCGAATTATTTTTCACATCATTCTTCAGTAGACAGAGAAGTTAGAGAATATGTAGAATACTTTGCAAAAAACAACAACAGACAAAATTTTTGCATTTCTTGCACATCAACACTTGAATTAGGTATTGATATTGGAGTAGTTGACGAAGTGGTTCAAATTGATGCAACTCATAGTATTGCTTCCTTAATTCAAAGAGTTGGCAGAAGTGGACGAAAAGATGGAGAAATCAGTAATTTATATTTATACGCAACAAATGAATGGAGCTTACTTCAATCAATTGCTTGTTGGTTATTGTATAAAGAAGGTTTTATTGAACCACCTCAAAAAACCGAAAAACCTTATGATATTTTAGTTCATCAAGCTTTGTCGATAACAAAAGGATATTCAGGAATTAATCTAACGGATTTAATTAAACAACTTTGTTCAAATTCGGCTTTTAAAGGAATTGATTTAGTTGAAATTGAAGAAATCCTTAATTATCTAATTGAAATTGATTTTCTTGAAAAGCTACAACAAGAAGTGATAATTGGAGTAGAAGGAGAAATAGTAGTCAACAGTCGTGATTTTTATAGTGTATTTAAGACCGAAGAAAATTTCAAAGTTATAAATTCGGGGAATAAAATTGGGGAAGTGCCATTTTCGCCTCAAATAATTGAGGATGAGAATATTTTACTATCTGCTAAAATTTGGAAAATAAAATTTGTTGACCACAAAGCAAAAAAAGTAGAAGTGATTCCTGCAAAAGATGGGAAGAAACCAATTTTTTTTGGAAATAGCGGCGTAGTACATCAAAGAATAAGAGAAAAAATGGTTGAAGTTCTTTATTCTAAAATAGATTACAATTTTCTCGACCAACCAAGTCGTAATGAAATAGAAAGCCTTCGAAAAGAATTTTCAGTTTTCAAAATTAAGGATTTGTCTTCTCAATGTCCTTTGCAATCAAAGGAAAAGAACTTGCAACTTTTTACGTTTACTGGTACAAGAATAAACAGAACGATTCAATTGCTTTTGGATATTTCTGGTATTAAAAATAATCTTGACGATGATAGTAGTTCTTTTTTTATTCAAGTTTCTAAACAGGAATTAATTTCCAAATGGAGTTCTCTACCTGTACCATTGGAAAATATTGATTGCCATATTTCTAAACTTTTAAAGGCAAATCCAGCTTTACTAGATTTTTCTAAATGGGGAGTATACTTACCAGAAAATTATCAAGTTAAGCTTATCAAAGATAAATATTTTGATATTGTAGAAACCAAAGAATTTTTATATAAAATGAGATTAGTTGAAAATTTGTAAAATCCATTTGGTTCCAAATTATTTTACATCATTCTATCAATAGACTTTATAACGTTAATCTTTCTTATCTATAGAACTCCATTCACACACGTTATCCAGCATTAAAGAACAGTGAAGTGGCTTTGCAAACTTAGTGCAAAACCTTGTGACCTTTGTGTTTAATTTTTTTACCACGAAGCAACACAAAGAAGTCACGAAGAAGCACAAAATTATATAGCATTCCTTTGTGAACTTAGTGCAAAACCTTGTGTCCTTTGTGGTTAAATTTTTTACCACAGTACGGTTTTAAACAAAACTTAAATGACCTTAAATGCCTTATATGGTTGAAAAAAATAGAAACTTAAATGTCTTATATGTTTCATTTTTTTTTCAATAGTAAACTACAACTCCATACGCACCCCTTGTTCAGGAAAAACGAAAGTCAATCCCAAATCGTTTGGAGCCGCTAATTGTTGCTTTATTTTTTGGATGGAAGCAGCAGGAGGTTTCAAATGGGTAATGATGATTTTGCACTTTTGCAAGGCTTCTTTGCCAGTGAGTGCTGCTAAAACCTGCATTTCTTTCATCAAATGTTTTGGTGTTAAATGTCCGAATAGGAACGCATCGGGTTGTTCGTTAGGAAACGAAACTTCTATCAAAATACCTTTCAACTCTTGCTTTTGAATCAATGGCGCGATGGCTTTCCAAAGGTCGGCTAGGTTTGTGGTTTTTTCTACGGAGTCAGGTCCTGTATCGCCTAAATACAAGATTGCATTGTTGTCTTTTTTGATTAAAAATGCTGTGCTTTCGTAAGGATTTACATGACTCAACGGAAACGCTTGCACCGTCATCGAAGTATTCGAAATAGGTATGGTTTTCCCAAAAGAAAGGGTTTCGAAATGGTATTTTTTTAAGGGTTTCCCCAAACCTTCATCGCCAAAATTCGCCCAAGTCTGGTCGTTAAAATAATGGTTTTGCATCATTTTCATAGCAGGAGCTATGGCATAAACGGTTTTGGTCGAGTCGGCAGGCGAATTGATAATCAAACCCGACACGTGGTCCAAATGTGCGTGTGAAATACAATAGCCTTTGATGTATTGGCGTAAAACGGTACTCGAAGGAACGGAGAAAGTGCCTTTTTCGATTGCTTTTTCAATGCCCGAATGAACGGTTCCAGCGTCTAAACAAACGTATTCCTTTGTTCCGATAGGAGCCACTAAATAGGCTGATAAATTACGCTCATCGATTCCGCCATACACTCCCAAAGGGACGACTTCAAAAACGGGTTTTGCTTTTTGTCCAAAAGAAACTATCGTGGACATTAAAAACAACAGCACCCATCCAAAAACTTTTCTCATCTTTTCTGCATTGAAAATTAAAGGTTAAAAGTACGGCTTCTGCTGAAAATGGCTGTTTTTTTTAGATGAAATCCATCTTAATTTTGCGATTTAGGTTACTTTTACGGCTTCTCAAAAGGACTTCAATCAACAGAAAGTCTTGATTTTTTGGTGTTTACTAATTTTAACTAGGAACACTTCTTTGAAATTTGCATCTAAACACTATCTTTACGAAAAAATATAACAATTTTAACTAAAAAAGTTACAATGACAACAATAGCAACTCAATTCGGAATGAACGAAGCCCTAGCACAACTAGGAATTAAAGCGGTAAATGAAGGAACTTCTACTGGAACGCAACACTTTGCGAGCGGTTCATTATTAGAAAGTTATTCTCCTGTAGACGGACAATTAATTGCCTCAGTAACGACAAGTTCAGCTGCGGATTATGAAAAAGTGATGCAAACTGCGACAGCTGCTTTCAAAACATTTCGATTGATGCCAGCCCCACAACGTGGTGAAATTGTGCGTCAGTTTGGAGAAAAATTACGCAAAAACAAAGAAGCTTTAGGGAAATTGGTTTCTTATGAAATGGGGAAATCGTTGCAAGAAGGCTACGGCGAAGTTCAGGAAATGATTGATATTTGTGACTTTGCAGTAGGATTGTCCCGTCAGTTACACGGATTGACGATGCATTCTGAGCGTCCAGGACACAGAATGTATGAGCAATACCATTCACTTGGGGTAGTGGGTATCATTTCTGCCTTCAACTTTCCGGTAGCGGTTTGGGCTTGGAATACAGCTTTGGCTTGGATTTGTGGCGATGTTTGTGTTTGGAAACCTTCTGAAAAAACGCCTCTTTGCGGAGTAGCTTGTCAAAATATTATTGCGGAAGTGTTAAAAGAAAACAACCTTCCAGAAGGAATTTCTTGTTTGATTAACGGCGATTACACTATTGGTGAATTGTTAACCAAAGACACTCGTGTTCCCTTAATTTCGGCTACGGGTTCTACTAGAATGGGGAAAATTGTAGCACAAACGGTTGCTGGTCGTTTAGGAAAATCACTTTTAGAATTGGGCGGAAACAATGCGATAATTGTGACTCCTGATGCAGATATCAAAATGACCGTGATTGGAGCTGTTTTTGGCGCTGTTGGAACCGCAGGACAACGTTGTACCTCAACCCGAAGACTAATTATCCACGAAAGTATCTATGACAAAGTAAAAGACGCTATTGTGGCTGCTTACGGGCAATTGAGAATTGGAAATCCATTGGATGAAAAAAACCACGTGGGACCACTTATTGATACACAAGCCGTTGAAATGTATAATCAAGCGTTGACCAAAGTAGTAGCCGAAGGCGGTAAAATCTTAGTAGAAGGTGGCGTCCTCACGGGTGAAGGCTATGAGAGCGGTTGTTATGTAAAACCAGCTATTGCTGAAGCTCAAAACAATTTCGAAATTGTACAACACGAAACGTTTGCTCCTGTATTGTATTTGATGAAATACAGTGGCGATGTTGAAAATGCGATTGAAATACAAAATGGTGTGGCTCAAGGTTTGTCTTCTGCTATTATGACCAATAATTTGCGTGAAGCAGAACGTTTCTTGTCAGTAGCAGGGTCAGATTGTGGCATTGCCAATGTGAATATTGGAACTTCGGGAGCTGAGATTGGAGGTGCTTTTGGTGGAGAAAAAGAAACTGGTGGCGGAAGAGAATCAGGTTCTGACGCTTGGAAAGTGTATATGCGTCGTCAAACAAATACGATTAATTATACAACCAATTTACCTTTGGCACAAGGGATTAAATTTGATTTGTAATATTCAGTTTATATAAATGAAAACCCTTTCAGTATGAAAAACTGAAAGGGTTTTTTATGACTAATTGTTTCCAAAAAATACCTAATGTGGCTTCCTAGCCCCGATTGTAGTGGAAATCCTTATAGCCCGGGGTTCGGGCTATAAGATTGCAACGGAAAGCGGGACTTTGCTCCCAAAAAAGCCTATTACCTACTGCTCCTGCAATTATAAGTTAAATGATGCACCAATAGTGAAGGTAAACTGATTGTTTAGAGGATAGAAATACCGAGTACTTTCGCTGTATTTGGCAATAGGAAAACCAGCTTCTGTAAACAACCCAAAACCATCTGTAAAGAAATAACGAGCTCCTACATGACCACCAAAATTCTTTAATCCCAAACTTAAACCTGGATAAAGGTCGAATTTTTCGTCAATTTTGAGTACGCTACTCAAATTGGCATTAATTCGAAACTTGGCTTCGAAACGGTCTTTAAATTGAGGACTGGAATTTGCTCCTCCACCATCTAGGGTAGTAGCTCCTAAAACATATGCACCTACAAAGCCGTAGGACAGATTTTCACCTAATCCAAAATCGGCAGAGAGCTGAATGCCAGTTCCTTCATTTTGAAACTGCATTCCGATATTGAACTTTGTGTCGCCTTTGCCTTTAAAGGCTTGTTGCGCTTGTATAAAACTAATACTTAATAGGGCTACTAAAAGGGCTGTTTTTTTCATTTATAAAAATTTTGTTTTGGTTTAATTTCTTCCTTTTTCGTCGAAATACAACTGATGCAAGGGTTCGCTTTGCCAGTATTCTTTGGTATCGATGTCCATAATTGTGAGTGGTCCTTTGAAGGCGGCACCTGTGTCTACATTCCAAACATTGGCCATTTGAACGGGTGTGGTTTGCTCTAATCGCGTGACTGGGGTATGACCGATATAAATTTCTTTATACAAGGTCAATCGTTTGGGATAGGAAAGATGGTCTTTGGGCAAGGATTTATCCAAGGCAACAGCCGTTTCCCAAAGGGTTCTGTCCCAATAAAATAAGCGTGGAAAATATTCGTAATGAATTCCATTAAGATTGGTAAAACCCGCGTGAATAAACAATCGATTGTGCTCGTCTAGGTAATAATTGTCTAAAGAGTGTAAGAATTCGATATGTTGTTGAATGGTAGCATCGTCCACTTTTTCATAAGCCAATACGGTTGCTTCTCCACCGTGTTTGTACCACAAGGGATTGTCTTTGCCGCTATCGAGGTAGTCCAAAAAAAGTTCATCGTGATTCCCTTTAATACAGATTATGTTATGTGTTTTTTTCATTTGGATGAGTAAATCGATAACTTGTGGAGACTGGCTCCAGCCGTCGACATAATCGCCCAAAAAAATCAATTGATCGGATGGGGTTACTTTGGCTCGCTCCAACACTTGATGCAAGGCACGCAAACCGCCGTGTATATCTCCAATAACTAATGTTCTCATATAGTGTGGTATTCTAAAATAAAAATGCAAAAATAGGGAAAAAATACACTTGATTTATTTTAAATTATATGACTATCCGTGAATTGTACCATTCTAAAGAAGTCTTGTATTGCTGAAATTATTTAGGTTCTTGGTAGTTTATGTTCTTTGCGCCTCTGCGCCTTTGCGTGAGTTTTAGCTCGCTAAGCCGCAGAGACGCCAAGTAAATTTTCAAAGTTTAATATCTTGGCAGGAGGTACGGAGAAACTAAATAAATTATTTGCTTGCGAAACTATTTACTTCTATCCAATACCCATCTGGGTCCTGAAAATAAACTTGCTGAATACCATCGGCGCGAGTAGTGATTTTGTTAGGCTCTCCTGGCCAATCGGAATATGGAATGTGTTCTTTTTTCAATTGTGCTATCAATGCATCAAAATGTGACGTTGTTAAAGCCAAATGCACGGCTTTATTGATTATAACTGGCGAAGTAATCGTAGAAATCAAATGCAACTCTTTCCCATCTCCTAAAGAAAACCAACGAATGCCTTCTTTTTGAGTGCGATTGGTAATCTCGGGCAAGTACAAGATTTTGGAATAAAAATCTGCTGCTTTATTGACATTTCTTACCGAAATAGCCAGATGATTCAACGTTAATCCCAAGGTTGTTTTTTCTTGAGCGTACAAACTAACAACGCAAAGAAACAAAACACAACTAATTGCTTTTTTCATAATTTTCAGGGTTTTGAATATGAATTAAAGATAGCTTATTTTTAAACTTTTCGTTATCCATAGCAAAATTTTTCAACTCGTTAATAAATACAAACCAAAGAATGTTCTTATTTTAAGATGATGAAGACGAATGATTACTTCATAACGAGCATGAGGAATACCTTATTTTTGAATAAAACCAATAAACTTTCACAACAAAAAAAGGAATAACAAATAAGTTTTTCATTTATAAGGGATTACTTGAAAAAATAAATTACTTTTATGAAAAAGCTTACAAAAATGACAAAAAACTACCTGCTGCTATTGTTGATTTTTCCATTATTATGCTATTCACAATATAATGACTCTGCACCTTGGCTTGAAGAAAATGCTAATACCAATAAAACCTCAACATCAAAAGAAAAAAGCATTAATGAATTGAGAGCATTATTCAATGACTATTGGAAAAATCACGACAAAACAAAAAAAGGAAGCGGCTACAAACCTTTTATGCGTTGGGATTTTAATTGGAGTAATAACACAGATGAAAAAGGCTTTTTAATCACTCCTGCAGAAACATGGAAAGCCATTGCACAAAAAAAAGAAGCAAAACTTAACAAAAGTACCAGCTTACCAACAAGTGTTTGGGAACCTATTGGTCCATATACCAATACACCAACAGGAAGTTGGTCAAATGGACAAGGTCGTGTAGATGTTGTGGCAGTAGATCCTTTAGATAAGAATACAATTTATGTTGGCGCGCCATCGGGCGGGATTTGGAAATCAATCGATGCTGGAATGAGCTGGACACCAATGTCTGATAATTTGCCTCAAATAGGGGTTTCCGGAATAGCAATTGACCCAACAAATTCAAAAATAATTTATATTGCTACTGGAGATAAAGATACCTTCTCAACCTACTCCATTGGAGTTTTAAAATCTATCGATGGAGGAGTTTCTTGGAATACAACAGGATTAACATTTACGGGAGTTTCGTATGCAAGTGGCGATATTATTATTAATCCAAACGATCCTAAAATATTATTTTGTGCCACAAATGATGGTTTATACAAAACGAACGATGGTGGGGATACATGGTACCAAGTAGTCCCTGGAAGTTTTGCCAAAGGGTCTCTTCGATACAAACCAGGTAATGCAAATACCATTTATGCAGTAAATAACACTGGTTTTTTTCGCTCTACTGATGGAGGATCTAGCTTTACAACGATAACATCAGATTTAAACTCAACAAGGTCATTGTTAGATGTTTCACCCGCCAATCCGAATTATGTCTATATACTAACTAGTGTCGGCGATAAGTTTAAAGGGATTTTCAAATCAATAAACGGTGGAGATACTTTTACAAAAACAGCAGAAACAGAAAATATTTATGAATCAAACCAATATTATGCAGATTTAGCCTTAGCGGTTTCTGATAGTAATCCCGAAGAACTATATGTAGGCTGCTTAAATATCTGGAAATCAATCGACGGAGGCAATTCCTTTAATGTCATTAACTCTTGGAATGAACCGAATACCAATTCGTATACGCATGCCGACATCCATTTTTTAAAATTCATCAACTCCAGTTTGTATGCTGGGACAGACGGAGGCATCTATGTTTCAGGAGATGGTGGTGTAAACTTTAAAAATTATACGGATGGATTACAAATAAGTCAGTTTTATAAAATTGCCGTTTCAAAACAAACCGCTAGCAAAATGACGGGCGGCCTTCAAGACAATGGCGGTTTTGCATATAACAATAACAAATGGTATAATTTTCATGGTGCAGATGGAATGGATACCGCCATTGACCCAAATAATAGCAATAACTACTATAGTTTTGCTCAAAATGGAGGCGTGATGCATATTAGTAATACAGCTGGAGCAAATTTAAGCTCATCCGTTTCTGCTCCAGAGGGTGAAACGGGAAACTGGATTACGCCACTAGTATTCAACCGTTCCGGAGAATTATTTTCTGGTTATACCAAATTGTATAAATTATCTGGAAAAGATTGGAAGGTAGTTAGCAACACAACTCTTGGATCAGACAGTATAGAATTAATTGGAATTGACCCCAGCAATGATAGCAACATATATGTTGTAAACGAGTATACTCTCTACAAAAGTACCGACAAAGGAAATACATTTAAAGTAGCTTATACAGCTAATAAACCAATCACCTCAATTTGTGTACACAGCTCGGATAGTAATATCATCTATCTAACCACTTCCTACACAAACGGAGAAGTATTACAATCAAAAGATGGAGGTAAATCTTTTGTTTCTATTTCTAGTGGTTTACCAAATGTTGGAAAAAATGTAATCAAACATCAAGGCAGAAACTCGCTTAATCCTTTATATCTTGGTACAAAATTAGGCGTATATTATCGAGATGATACCATGACAAAATGGGAGCCTTTTGACACAAATTTACCGAATGTAAGCGTAACCGATATTGAATTTAATTATGTAGATGCCAAAATTATAGCTTCTACTTACGGAAGAGGAATTTGGCAATCAAATATCAATATAGAAACATTTTCAGATGATATTCAACTTACAAGCGTACAATACCCCAATACAGATATCTATTGCACAGGAATAATTCCAAAAATAGCTGTGAAAAATATTGGTAAAAATGATGTAAAAACTGTTACAGTCAACTATACCTACAACGATACTCCACTTTCTTATAATTGGACTGGAACAATTATCCCAACTGCGACTCAAATCATAGATCTTCCCGAAATTAAAGCGGAAAACGGTGCCTATTTGCTTAATATTTCGACCATAATTACAAACGATAATGATCCGGATAACAATCATGCTTCGGTTCCCTTATACATTAATAACTTTGGAACTGCTGGCGTAATAAACACATTTGAAAACAACAATTCATCCAACTTGTTAACGTATAATGACGGTGCCACTAATAGTTTATGGACTAAAGGTATCAGAACAAATGATGCATTAGCAACAGCTACCAACAATGTGTATACAACAAGTTTAACGGGTAATTATCCAAATAAAACCAAAGCTTATTTAGTATCACAATGTTATAATTTAAGCCAGATTTCTAGTCCAGAAATTAGTTTTAAAGCAGCCTTTGATTTAGAGCCCAATTGGGATATTTTCTTCGTAGAATACACTACCGATTTCGGAAAAACATGGAAGATACTTGGACAAAAAGGAACCAACTGGTACAATAGCTCCAGAACAAAAGCAAGTTCGGGAAGCGCAAGTGATTGTACTAATTGCCCAGGTGCACAATGGACGGGTACAGATATGACCCTAAAAACCTATTCCACATCTTTAAGTGGATTAACCAGCGAAAAAAATGTAATCTTTAGAATTGTATTTTGGTCAGATGATTTAGAGAATCAATTAGGGGTTGTCATAGATGATTTCGTAATTAATGGACTTACACTATCAAGACAAGATTTCGAAATCAATCAAGTGGCTCTATATCCGAATCCCACCAATGGTGTTTTCAACATTAAAATGGATGGACTTTTACCAAAAACGTTAGAATTATATGACTTAAAAGGACAAAAAATATTTTTCAAAAACGAGTTCACCAACACAGAAGAAAAAATCAAAATTGATATTTCTTCAGTCCCTTCAGGAATTTACTTTATCAAAATAGAAACAGAAAACAACACCATCACCAAAAGAATTATTAAAAACTAATTTTACAACTATTTCTTAAAAGTAAAGGCTTTCATTTTAATTAAAATGAAAGCCTTTTTTGACTCTAAACAGTAAATCATTAATTTGAAATAATTACACTCGCAAACTACCTCTAAACCCTCTGGCTGCATAATAAGATGATGCGCCGTTATGGTATACAAAAACCGTTTTGTAACGGTAATCGCCAAACAAAGCACCACCTAAAGCGCGAATTGGAGCGGGCGTCAACAACCAACTAGAAGTTTTAGTATCGAATGGTCCCAATTGTTGCAAATAGCGGTATTCGGATTCGTTTAGTAGCGTAATTCCCATCGCTTCAGCCGCAGCTACCGCAGAATTTTCGGGTTTGTATTCTTTTCTTTCGGCTAAAGCTTTGGCATCATAACACCAACTGCGACGTCCTTTGGGACTCTCGGCCGAACAATCATAAAAAAGATATTCATTAGTAACCTCATCATACCCCACCACATCTGGTTCACCACCAGTTTCTTCCATAGCTTGGAGCGATTGCAACTTCAACGGTTGTTGCTGTAGTTTTGTTACTACGTTCTCCCACTGAATGCCTTGATGCCGATGGCTATTTTGCTCAAAACGTTTTTGTAGCAATTGCAACAATTGCTTTTGTTCTTCGGAAGTAAGGGGTTGTAGAGGGAGCATTGGTTTAGAATTAGAAAATTATAATCGAAACTCCTTTTCGAAATCGAATATAAAAAGAAGAAAACAGCAATTATCTAACTTTTCGTTTTTCTGAATCTTGTCGATTATCCCAAAAAGCTACAATTTCAATAGTATTCTCTCGTATCTCATAAAAAATCAAGTACTTTTTTACTGGAATAACACGAGTAAACTTGTTAGAAGTTAGTCTTCCAATAAAAGGTGTTTTGGATAACGTTTCTAATAAATCTTCTACTTCCAATAGAAATTTCATACTATAATTTGCATTTCCATTTCTGAAGTAATAAAACTCAAGAATCGTTTTGAACTGAATTTCGGCTAAAGTTGACCAAACTATTTCTTTTGGAGCCATTCTCTCAATTCTGAAATTACTTGGTCGTTTTTACGAAATTTACCTTCTTGTAGTTCTGCTCTAGAAATTTCAATTGAAGCCTCTTGTTCGTTTGTTAACTGATATAGTTCTTGCTCTGAGGAATCAAAAATGGTCTGTAAAGCACTTAAAAAATTTACATCTTTTGACTCTTTTATCCTTGAAATCAAATTTTTCTTTAGTTGTGAAGTACTATCCATTGTGCCAATTTTTTAATTTCAAAAATAAACAATTTATTTCTAATTCACAGAAAGTTACAAAACCTTTAAAAGTACAATAGTTATATTACTTCAAACAAAATGAATAATTTGAAAGTAAAACAATTTTCTTCTTAAAACCTACTTCTCCCCTCCCAATAATTCCATCAACTCCAAACATCTTCGGGTGGTTTTAGCATTATCGAAAGTCAGCAACAAACGCAGGCCTGCTGGGGTTTGCTTTTCTTTCATTTTGCATAGATTGGGATGCTTTTGTACAAAATCCAAGACTTTATTGAAGCGATTCGATTGGTAAAAATCCGATTGTTGGTCGGAAACAAAATACCCAATCATTTTGCCTTGTTTGAGCACTAGTTTTTCGATACCTACGCGGGTGGCAATCCACTTAATGCGAATGCTGTTCATTAAGGCATTGGCTCTTGCTGGTAAAGGACCAAATCTATCTATCAGTTTGTTGATGAAAACGGTCAGTTCTTCTTCATTTTTGACTTCTCCTAGTTCGTTGTACAACAGCAAACGCTCCGAAACGGTATTGATGTATTCATCTGGGAATAACAACTCAAAATCGGTGTCGAGTTGGAGGTCTTTGACGTATTGTTTGGTTTCGATGTTGTTCTCTTCGGGATACAAATCTTTAAATTCATTCTCCTTGAGTTCCTCAATAGCTTCGTTCATAATTTTTTGATAGGTATCAAAGCCAATTTCATTGATGAAACCACTTTGTTCCCCGCCCAACAAATCGCCTGCGCCACGAATCTCTAAATCCTTCATTGCAATATTGAAACCGCTACCCAATTCGCTAAATTGTTCCAAGGCTTGGATGCGTTTTCGGGCTTCCTCGGTCATTGCAGAATACGGCGGACAAATGAAATAACAAAATGCTTTTTTATTGCTTCGTCCCACGCGTCCTCGCATTTGGTGCAAATCCGACAGTCCAAAATTATTGGCATTATTAATGAAAATGGTATTCGCATTAGGCACATCCAATCCGCTTTCGATGATAGTCGTAGCCACCAAAACATCGAACTCTCCGTTCATAAAGGCCAACATCAATTCTTCGAGTTTCTTGCCATCCATTTGCCCGTGACCAATGCCTACTCGTGCGTTGGGCACCAAACGCTGAATCATACCCGCGATTTCCTTAATATTTTCGATGCGGTTATTGATAAAATATACTTGACCATTGCGCTGAATTTCATACGAAATTGCATCTCGAATGGTTTCTTCATTAAAACCTACCACGTGGGTTTCTATCGGATAACGATTGGGCGGTGGCGTAGTAATTACCGATAAATCTCTGGCCGCCATCAACGAAAACTGCAAGGTTCTTGGAATAGGCGTTGCGGTTAAAGTTAAAGTATCAACATTGGCGGCTATGGTTTTGAGTTTGTCTTTTACATTTACGCCGAACTTTTGTTCCTCGTCTACAATCAACAAACCTAAATCTTTGAAGACCACATTTTTGTTGACCAATTGATGTGTACCAATAAGAATATCTAATTTGCCTTCGGCGAGTTGTTTTAGGGTTTCTGCTTTTTGCTTGGCGGTTCTAAAACGGTTCAAATAGCCCACCGTTACCGGCATATCTTTCAATCGTTCGCTAAACGTTCGGAAATGTTGGTAGGCCAAAATCGTGGTTGGCACCAAAACCGCCACTTGTTTGCTATTGTCCACAGCTTTGAAAGCGGCACGAATCGCCACTTCGGTTTTACCAAAACCAACGTCACCACAAACCAATCGGTCCATTGGGCGTTCGCTTTCCATATCGGCTTTGACGTCTTGAGTCGATTTTACTTGGTCAGGTGTGTCTTCGTAGATAAATGAACTTTCTAGCTCGTTTTGCAAATAACTATCGGGTGCAAATTGAAAGCCTTTTTCCAAGCGACGTTTGGCGTACAACTGAATCAAATTGAACGCAATATGTTTGACTCTCGCTTTGGTTTTTTGCTTTAACGCTTTCCAAGCATTCGAACCTAATTTGTAGATTTTGGGTGGCGTTCCATCTTTGCCGTTGTATTTGGAAATTTTGTGTAGCGAATGAATGCTCACATACACAATGTCATTATCAGCATAGACCAACTTAATCGCTTCTTGCGTTTTCCCTTCGACTTGTATTTTTTGCAAGCCTCCAAATTTCCCAATTCCGTGGTCAATATGCGTCACATAATCGCCAACCGAAAGGGAGGTTAATTCCTTTAGCGTAATGTTTTGCTTTTTCGAATAGCCGTTTTTGATGCTGAATTTGTGATAACGTTCAAAAATCTGGTGGTCGGTGTAACAAGCAATTTGGTTTTCATCGTCGATAAAGCCTTGATACATTGGCAACACGATAGTATGGTATTGCTTTCGAATGTTTTCAGCATTGGCTTCGTCTAATGATTCAAAAATATCGTGAAAGCGTTTCACTTGTCCGTCATTAGAACAAAACAAATAATTTTTGTAACCGTTAAAATGGTTTTCGTTCAGATTATTCAATAACAAATCGAATTGCTTGTTGAATGAAGGTTGTGGCTGAAAATGAAAAGGAAACGTTTTTGAGGTTTTAAAAATCGCTTTGCTTCCCCATTCTACGACCGAAAAATCCAAAGCACGCTTAATGAAACTGGCTTGATTCAAGAACAATTGCTCAGGTGTGGCCCGTTTGATTTCTTGGGATAATTTTGCAAAAGCTTCTTCGGCTTTGCCAAAATGTTTGTCTAAATCGGCCAACAACAACTCGGTATTTTGAATAAAAATCACCGTTTGTGGCGAAATATAATCTAGAAAAGATTCTCTATTTTCTTGAAAAAAAGAGTTTTCTACATTGGGAATAATCGTGATTTTTTTCTTAGTCTCAATCGACAATTGCGTGGCGACATCAAAGGTTCGAATGCTTTCGACTTCGTTACCAAAAAACTCAATGCGATACGGATTATCATTCGAAAACGAAAAGACGTCTACAATACCTCCGCGCACCGAAAATTCTCCAGGTTCGGTAATAAAATCAACTCTTTTAAACTCGTATTCAAACAACACCTCGTTGATAAAATCGATAGAAATCTTATCATTGACGGCAACTTTCAAAGTATTCTTGTCCAATTCCTTTCGGGTGACTACTTTTTCAAAAAGCGCTTCAGGATAGGTGACAATTACGGCGGGTTTTTTTCGCGAATTGATGCGGTTCAAGACCTCAGCACGCAACAAGACGTTGGCGTTGTCGGTTTCTTCTATTTGATACGGTCTTCGGAAAGAGGCGGGATAAAACAGTACATCTTTTTCACCCACCAATTGTTCCATATCGTTCAAGTAATAGGCTGCTTCCTCTTTGTTATTAAACACCAACAAAAAAGGCAATTCGGTTTGGGTAAATAACGAACGCGTCACAAATGAGAATCCAGAGCCTAGCAAACCTGTCAAATGCAATTTGCTGGCAGGTTGCGCCGTCAAACTCGCACTTATTTGAATACACTTAGGTGATTTCTCGTAGGTACTGTATAAAATTGGCTTACTCAACGCGTGGGGTATTTTGTGAAGGTGGCATACTAGATGGAATCGCTCTTGCGGTATCTCTTATCATTTGCAACATTTCAGACTCTCCTGCTTCAACAGGAATCTTACTTTTTACATCAATTTTGTCCATTTCGCGTTGCAAAGCAATCAATTCCAAGTTAATTTCAGCAACTTGTTTGACTACTTTTTTATATGGAATTTGAGTCAAATGCAAGTACATATCCAACAAACTTACATTGGTTATCAAAATCGAAATCCTGCTTTTGATGGCTGGATTGTTGTATTGTCCAGGAATATTGTCTTTTAATTCCAATGCTTTTTTGGTCAAAGCTTTGGATTTCTTTTGAAAAGCACTAATTGAACTTTTCGGTTTTTGAGCCAATTCGTCCATAAATGTTCGCCACTGAGGCCAGAAAGACATACTGTTTTCTGCAACGGCATTTATAGGTGCAACCTGAAAAACCCAGCCTTTGTTGATATTGGTAAATATGATTTCGTTTTTTTGCGCTTCCTTTTTTTGGGCTTCCATTCGGAGTTTGTTGTCATCGTTGCAAGAAGACAAAAAAAGTACGACTACAAAAAGGAACCAGAATTGGTGTTTCATCTGAAGAATATATTAAAAGCACAAAGTTACAAAGTAAATTTAAGTTATAGGATTTTCCATTTTGGGTTTTCAGAATTCTTTGTGTTATTACCAATGCAAAGAGCCCAGTACAAGACCGAGCTCATTTGCTTCAAACAAAACCAATTGTATCCGTAGATTCCAAATGATGTTTAGGAATTATTTTTTGATTTCCACAATACTTACAGCATATCCTCCGCCTGGAGCAGCATATTGAGACAATTGCGATTTGCTATTCACCTTTACTTTGCGAATGGTATACGCTTGTGGATTCGTTTTGTAATGGGCGTCTTTGGCATCGGCATAAATGGTGGCTTCATACGTTTTGCCTTTATCCAAAAAGTCTAGTTTTATTTTAGACGTTCTTGGCGTTTCGCCGTTGACGTTTCCAATGAACCAGTTGTTTGTTCCTTTGGCTTTTCTAGCTACAGTAATGTAATCACCTGGCTCGGCTTCTAGATACTTACTCTCGTCCCAATCTATCGCAACGTCTTTGATGAATTGAAAAGCATCTGCAAATTTGTTGTAATGTTCTGGGAAATCGGCCGCCATTTGTAAGGGGCTATAAAGGGTTACATACAATGCCAACTGATTGGCCAAGGTGCTGTTGACATGCGATTTGTTAGTTGGACTAAACGAACTGATATTCATTTCGAAAATACCGGGTGTATAATCCATAGGGCCGCCTAACAAGCGCATAAATGGCAAGAGTGTCACGTGATTTGGTTTGGAACCACCAAAAGATTGGTATTCTGTCCCTCTAGCCGATTCATTACCAATCAAATTAGGATAGGTTCTGCAAATTCCTGTAGGACGCACGGCTTCGTGTGCGTTGACCATAATTTTGTATTCGGCTGCTTTTTCTACCGCGTATTGATAGTGGTTATTGGTCCATTGGCTGTAATGATTAGAGCCCAAAGGAAGGATATTGCCCACGTATCCGCTTTTTACAGCATCATAACCATTGTCTTTCATGAATTGGTACGCTTTGTCCATATGACGCTCATAATTACGAATCGATCCAGAAGTTTCGTGATGCATAATCATTTTTACTCCTTTGGACTTCGCATAGTCACGAATTCCTTTGACATCAAAATCTGGATAAGGAGTTACGAAATCAAAGACATAATCTTTGGAATGGCCAAACCAATCTTCCCATCCTTCGTTCCATCCTTCTACCAAAACCCCGTCAAATCCGTGTTGCGCAGCAAAATCAATGTATTTTTTCACATTTTCGGTAGTAGCTCCGTGACGACCGTTGGGTTTTACTTTAGTGAAATCGGTAACACCAAGTTGCACCGAAGGCAATTCATCGGTATACGCCCAACTACTTTTATCGGTAATCATTTCCCACCAAACCCCAACATATTTCATAGGTTTTATCCAAGAAGTATCTTCAATTTTACAAGGATCGTTTAAATTCAATGTCATTTTAGAGGCCAAAATATTTCTGGCATCATCGCTCACTATAATAGTACGCCATGGTGTATTGTGTGGCGCTTGCATCAAACCTTTGTCGCCAAATTGGTCTGGGGTCAACCACGATTCGAAAATCATGTTTTTGTCATCCAAATTCAAATGCATGCAAGAGTAATTGATCAACGCGGCTTCGTGTAAGTTGATATACAATCCTTCTTTAGTTTTCATCAACAAAGAAGTTTGCACACCGGTTGGAGAGAAGGTGGTTTGGGATAAATTGGCCGTTTTGGCTTTTTCGCTAAATCCTCTAATTTCAGATAATTTCGAAGTGGTATAATCGTATTCTTGTGTATCATAATCTCCCGGAATCCAAAAAGCCGTGTGATCTCCGGTCATAGCAAACTGGGTTTTTTCTTCTTTGATTACAAAATAAGATAGGTTTTTTTGCAAAGGAAATTCATAGCGAAATCCTAGTCCTTCGTTAAATAAACGAAAGCGAATCACCATTTTTCGTTGGGTTTCTTTTTGATTTAAAGTAACCGCCAATTCGTTGTAATGGTTGCGAATGGAAGCCACTTCTCCCCAAACTGGTTTCCAACTTTCATCAAAAGTTGCCGTTTTGGTATCGGCAATTGCGAAATCATTTCGTAAGGATTTTTTATCGTTTTTCAATTCGAATCCTAAAGTACTGGGTTTTATAACTTCTTTGCCTTTATAACTAAGTGTATAACTTGGAGTGCCATCCGAAAGCAATGAAAATGTCATTACCAATTGTTTATCGGGCGATTGCAATTGCTGGGCTTGTGCCGAAATCATTCCGACACAAAAAAGGAATGCGGAGAATAAGAAGTGTTTCATTTTTTTTTTTGAATAAAAAGGATTAAACATTTAGGAGATGCGATGCCAAAAAGTAATCAATACAAAGTGAGAAATTCATCGAAATCGATGTAATCAGTAGCCTTTAAAATTCCTTTTCGGTATAAAAAACTATACCAACAAAATTAGTCGCTTTATCACAGTGAAAACGATAGCGTAAAAAAAAAGTAGATTTAAAATATCACAAAACACTATATTTCAATTATTTACAAAATAAAAGTGAACAAAAAAAGTGGTAGCAATACGAATTAAAAGTGGTTATTTTTCCTGAGCAGTTCCAATTAATAGCACTTGATTTTCGAATTCTTCTCTTGGACCGCGTGCTTTGTTTTTTAATTGTGAGCGGTAATTGTAAATGGTAGAAACAGAATATCGCAAAAACACGGCAATTTTGGCACTGTCTTTTATCCCTAAACGAATCAAAGCAAAAATGCGCAATTCGGTGTTGAGTAGCTCTCCTTTTTTTAGTTGTATCGTGTCTGTATCGACTAATAAATTGGAAAAATCTTGAATAAAAGAGGGAAATAATTCCAAGAAAGTTTGGTCAAATTGGGTGTAAAATTCCCTTAATTCATTTTCAACAGGTGCGTTCGATTTAACCAATTTGAGCAACTCATTTACTTTTCCAGCCGTTGCCATTACTTTAAGCTTTTGACTATATTCCTCAAGTTTACCAATATAATCCGAACATTGGTCCATATAACGGCCAATATAAATTTCCTTCAACAAACTCGCTTCGGCCAAGGTTGCATTGGTATCATTTAGTCGTTGATTGATTTCTTTTAAGTCCTGATTCAAATTAGAAAGTTGTTCATTGGCCAAGGTAAGGGCCTTTTGGGCCGCAGCTACTTTTCGCATTTGTTTGAAAAGCAATACCAAAGCGCCTAATAGGATTAACGACAAAATGCTTACCGCTAACAGAAAAATGGTCAATTGTGTACGATTGGTTTCGTTTTTATTTTCGTAAGCTTGGTTGATGATGGGCAGCATTTTAGAAATTTCATAAGTCCGTAGTTTGGCATTACAAAACAAGGCGTCTTCCAAAGATCGCTTGATGTAGGTGTACGCCCGATCAATATCGCCTTCTTCATACAAGATAAAAGCTATTTTACGCAACGAAATATTTTCTTTTTTGGCCAATTGTACATCAGAAATAGCCGAAAGAATCAACCACTTTTTTTGTTGTTCTTTATCTTTTTTTAATCGATAGCCTTCTGCAATCAAATACGCTAAAACCGCTTGATCGGGATCCTGAGCAGATGTTGACGTGTAAAAACGAAGTAACGCAGCAATCGCTTGATCGTACAGCTTTTTTTCAAATAAAACATCGGTATTTGCAATACAAAATTCTCGACTTTTCGGCTGAAAATACAACATAGAAGAATCTCGGTAGCGTTGAGTCAATGCCTTGTACTTTTGTTTTTCTAAAGCCGAAGCCGCATATTCAGTCAAGTAACCATAGACAATTCGGTACGTACCGAAATAATATCCTTTGATACTTGGTGTGGTGTTCACGGGTATGGACTCCAACAAGTCAATCGACTCTTTATACATACCTGAAGTACCTAATATCATCGCTACATTGAGCTGAGCCCCGTTTACTTTTTCTAAATCGTTTAAAGCTAGGGCTACTTGCCAACTTTTTCTAGCATAAGTAAGCGCCGAATCCAATTGAAAGGCTGTATACTCTGAATGAAGTTGTACATAAATCGCATACCGTTGCTCGTTAGAAGTACTGTAACGCAACTCATCTTTGAGATACTGTAACCGCTTTTCTTTTTTGGTAATAGCATTCGGATAGTCTGCAACCGTGTGATCCAATTGTTGTAACAAAGTAGTCACCTCACGCTGCCCCCAAAAACAGCTTGGAAAAAGGAGCGCTCCTAAAAGAAACACTTTCGTGATTTGTACCTTCAAATTCATTTGGTAAAAATAGCTATAAATTCATTTTCAACTCTATTATTTAAACCTCTTTAAGAGTTCCACAGCCATACTTCAACTAATTTGTTTTTCATAAAGACCAAAACCTCTAATTCTTTTCTCAACATTTTCAGAGCATCACTGGCTGCAAGTGAATATTTTTTATTTACTATTTAATATTTTAAAGGAATTCAAAGCAAAAATTACATTTTTTTATTAAATTTATTGTCATTTTTGCGAAATCGATATTTTTAAGATAAATTCCTATCTTTGTTCTTTTAAAACGGCAACTTATGAATCCAAAAATATTAATCATTGGCGCGTGTGGTCAAATCGGAACGGAACTGACCCAAAAATTGAGAAAAATTTACGGTACCGAGAACGTCATCGCTTCCGATATTCGAAAACTGAATGTAGATGTGGTCAACTCGGGTCCTTTTGAAGTCATCAATGCGCTCGATTTTAACCAAATCGAACATTTGGTCGAGGTGCACCAAATCACCGATGTCTATTTGATGGCCGCTTTGCTCTCGGCTACTGCCGAAAAAAACCCAGCTTTTGCTTGGGATTTGAATATGAATTCCTTGTTTCACGTCCTGAATTTGGCCAAAGCCGGAAAAATCAAAAAAATATTTTGGCCTTCGAGTATTGCGGTTTTCGGACCTACTACTCCCAAAGAAAATACCCCACAATACACCATAATGGAGCCTTCGACCGTGTATGGCATTAGCAAACAATCAGGCGAAAGATGGTGCGAATATTATCACAACCTTTTTGGTGTAGACGTGCGCAGCATCCGTTATCCGGGCTTGATTAGTTGGTCTTCGCCTCCAGGCGGCGGTACTACGGATTATGCGGTAGACATTTACCACAAAGCCCTCGAAAACCAATCCTACGAATGTTTCTTGTCCGCCGAAACCAAAATGCCAATGATGTATATGGACGACGCCATTGCGGCTACCATCCAAATTATGCAGGCGCCAGCGGAACAAATCAAAATTCGTTCGTCGTATAACTTGGCCGCGATGAGTTTTACACCCACCGAAATCGCTGCCGAAATCCAAAAGCACATTCCTGATTTCACCATCAGCTATGCGCCCGATTTCCGTCAAAAAATTGCCGACAGTTGGCCCGCCAGCATCGACGACAGCCGTGCGCGCGAAGATTGGGGTTGGAACCACCATTTTACCCTCGACAATATGACGGTAGATATGCTCGAACATTTGAAATAAAACGGCAACTGGCCGATGTTTTCGAACATATAAGTCATTGAAGTTTTTCGTGTAATAGCAAACTAACAGTAGCCCATAGAAGTTGAATTCGTGAATTCGTGGCTGCTTTTTTAAAACCATATAAGGCACATAAGGACATTTAAGTTATTCCTTTTCTTAACTTAAATCTTTATGTGCCTTAGTTTTTTGGACAATTCATTAGGAGCACACGAACGAATTGTACCACACTTCCCCTCCCGTGTTCCGCTATATCTTTGCTGCCGAACCCCGTCAGCAAAGGATGCCGCTCCACCCGGGGCTAGAAGAGACGTATCGTTTTCAAAACGCATAGTGTTATAAACAAAACCCTTTCAGAGTTTTGAACTCTGAAAGGGTTACCTACTCGATTCTATATAAAAAACAATTCTAAAAATCAGTATTCCATTTAGAAAAAATGTTCTAAATTTGAATCCAACTTAAATCAGTACAGATTAAAAATTTGCTAATTAGACCATTAGCAACATAAAAAAGGGAATATGGAAACGACAGCTATTGATTTACTGACCAAAAAACTTAAAAATGCGCCTCAAAGCGTTTTAGAACGTGTCATTGGCTATGTTGATGCTCTTTTGGAACCTACAACAACTACTAAAACCTACCGCTTATCCAAAGAACAACAACAACTATTAGACAGCCAAGTCAACTCCGACAAAACTACTTATACTGAGGCTGAAACGCTTTATACGGACTTAAAAAAGAAGTATGAATTATAAGGTTATTGTTTCTCCAATTGCTTCTAAAAATATCGAAGATGCCGTTGCCTATTATATTGAAAAAGCCACTAAAAAAGTGGCATTTGATTTTTTGAAAGCGTACAAAAAAATTTATAAAGCTTTACAAATCAATCCTTTTTACCAATTTCACGATAACAATTATAGGTTTATACCTTTTGATAAATTTCCTTATATCGCCTTTTTTATTGTGGACGAACCCAGTAAAAGTGTTTACATCAACGCAGTATTTCATACTTCACAAAATCCTGATAAGTACCCTACACTTTAACCGAAAAAAACCCGCTACTCCTGTAAGGTTTTCAAAACGATGTAGGTATTTTAGTATTTGCTTATAAACAACTAGAAAATAAATAATTCACTTAAATAATTTGTAAGAATAATTAAATATATTTGAAGTTAAATAAAGTAGAATAGACAATTGCCAACTTTATAGATTAGAAATTCACATATGAAAATTTTAGCATATGTATTAATTACCTGATGTTTTCTAACAACCGAAATCTTAAAATAAAATTTAAAAAATGAAACAACTATTTATTTCAATTATTTGTCTTTTAATTATACAAGTTACATTTGGTCAAAATAAAATCATCGAACAAGAATTAATCAAGAAAAATCAAAATGCTATTATTGAAGAGTTTGCAACAAATGGTGCTGAAAAATATAATTACAATTATCAAATGGCTGAATGGCAGAATTGTTTGGATGAAGGTCTAAAAAAAGACAGCACTATAGCATATTTGTGGCAACAAAAATCAATGCCATATTTTAAAGCAAAGAAATATGAAATTGGAATGAAATATATTGATAAAGCGGTAAAATATGATCCTGAAAGATGGCAATCTTATCGAGCATTCATAAAATGTATTTTTGCTAAAACCTATAAAGAAGCCATTATTGACTTTGAAGATTGCAAGAAAAAATTTGGTAATAATTATGTGATGGATCATACTTATAATTTTTATATTGGCTTGTCATATTTACAACTTAATGAATATTCAAAAGCAGAAATGCTTTTCAACGAATATATAGAGGATTTGTTTAAAAATAGACAAGGTTTGGAACATCCAACAGCTTTATTTTATTACGGAATTTCAAAATATGAACAAAAAAAATGGGGAGAAGCAATAATTGAATTTGATAAAGCATTAAAAATATATCCAAATTTTTCTGATGCAAAATATTACAAAGCAATTTGTTTGGCAAGATTAGAAAAACAAGACAAAGTTTCCATATTATATAAAGAAGCAAAGGAAGATGCTGAAAAAGGATTCACAATTAATGAAGATAATACGGCATATGAAACATATCCATATCAAAAAAGATGGGCAAATTAGAAACTGTAAAAGAACGTCAGATAACAACTAGAGTTTCGTTGCTCCCCTATTAGTGCAAACGTCACCCTCTTACCCACAATTAATACAATACAAATCGGCAACCTCCTCACGATAGATTTTACTTAACTATTGTCAGCACGAGCCAGAGGCATCGCGCTAGCGAAGGAGAACAGCATATAGTATTAAAACGATAGTGCTGTTTTATTATGAAAACAAAACATTC
>ERZ650302.275-NODE-275-length-26938-cov-11.208682_pt1 | contig 26938 bp, 23 predicted proteins | sample MGYA00376238_ERZ650302 | MGnify/ENA primary metagenome ERZ650302 (study PRJEB26733, sample SAMN07839298) | wastewater metagenome | biome: urban; feature: wastewater treatment plant; material: waste water | place: USA: North Carolina | collected 2016-04-28 ... | reverse complement strand
CGACGCTCTTCCGATCTACATCCGAGAAGATTGCTTTTAAAATTTTATTTGTGTCAAATTGAGAGAACAAATGACCAGCAAGAGATGGTGAAAGGCTAAATTCAGTATTTCCTCTAATGTCAATTTGACTCCAATCGTCAATAATATTGTAGTCAATTGAAATTATAAAAATGTTGTTTTTATAATTGGAGGTAAAGTATTGTTTAGAATATTGTCCTTCCTTTAAGGTTTCTATTTCTTCATTTGAAAGTTCGATTTCAAATTTTCTTTTTTCGTCTCGTTTTGTGTTATCGATTCCTAAGTTTGTAAAATCAAAAATTATATTTAACAAAAGTGATTTGCCGACGCCATTTTCGCCTGCAATAATAATAGTGTTTAGAGTTTTTCCATTTACATCGGTAAAATCAAGTTTTAAATCACCAAAAACAGGGTGATTTGTAAATTCTATTTTTCTTATTTTCATATTTATTGTTGGTTGTTATAAAATTAACCATAACTCTTATAAGTTTAGCAAAATCACTTTATCCCACCCTGTTTCTGAATGTTTGCTAGGATAAGCATCACATTATATAGTTTATTCAAATATATACAATTTTCATTACAAATCTTTTGCTTGTTTAGGGTTTGTTGTTTTAAAAACACACCCCCAACCCCTATAACTCCATTTGTTTATTTGCTTTGGAGTCGTTGAATCTTCGATTTCAACAGGGGAGTAGTTAGTGCAAGTATTTGAGATTTGGGATAGGTATATAAAGACACACCCTCGACCCCTCTCAAGAGGGGAGTAGTAACTGCAAGGATTAGAGATTTGGGATAGGCATATAGAACACACCCCCAACCCCTCTCAAGAGGGGAGCATTGTGCGCAAGGATTTGGAATTTGCCCTTCGACTGCGCTCAGGGTGACGTTTTTGGGATTTGGGATTTAAGAATTAGGATTTAGGATTTGCAATTTAAGAATTTGGAATTTTGCCTCCGACTGCGCTCAGGGTGACGTTTTTGAAATTTTGTAATTTGCTTTTGCCTTTTGCTTTTTGCTTTTTGCTTTTTGCTTTTTGAAATTGAAAATGTCATCTTGTCATATTTTTTTCCGCCATTTTTGGGGCAAACTGACAATTTATAGACTGACATCGGCTTGGCACAGTCCTTGACTTACCGACCTCGAGTTGTTAAAACGAGTATACAATAAAAATTAAATATATTAAAAATGGGTAAAATAATCGGAATTGATTTAGGTACGACCAACTCTTGTGTTTCTGTAATGGAAGGTAATGAAGCAGTTGTTATTCCTAACGCAGAGGGAAAAAGAACAACGCCATCTATCATCGCTTTTGTAGAAGGTGGAGAAATTAAAGTGGGTGATCCTGCAAAAAGACAAGCAGTAACTAATCCAACTAAGACTATTGCTTCTATCAAACGTTTTATGGGACACACTTTTGCTGAAACTCAAGAAGAGGCAAAAAGAGTTCCTTACACAGTTGTAAAAGGTGACAACAATACACCACGTGTGGATATTGACGGTCGTTTGTACACTGCTCAAGAATTGTCAGCTATGACACTTCAAAAAATGAAAAAAACTGCTGAAGACTATTTAGGTCAAACAGTAACTGAAGCAGTTATTACTGTTCCTGCTTACTTTAACGATGCACAACGTCAGGCTACAAAAGAGGCTGGTGAAATCGCTGGTTTAAAAGTTATGCGTATCATCAACGAGCCAACTGCTGCGGCTTTGGCGTATGGATTGGATAAAAAAGGAACTGACCAAAAAATTGCTGTTTACGATTTAGGTGGAGGTACTTTTGATATCTCTGTATTGGAATTAGGAGACGGAGTTTTCGAAGTATTGTCTACTAATGGTGATACTCACTTAGGTGGTGATGATTTTGACCAAGTAATCATTGACTGGTTAGCTGACGAATTCAAAGCTGAAGAAGGTATTGATTTACGTTTAGACCCAATGTCATTACAACGTATTAAAGAAGCTGCTGAGAAAGCAAAAATTGAATTGTCTTCTTCTGCAGAAACTGAAATCAACTTGCCATACGTTACAGCTACGGCTTCAGGACCAAAACACTTAGTGAAAAAATTATCTCGTTCTAAATTTGAGCAATTAGCAGATAGTTTAGTAAAACGTTCTATGGCTCCAGTAGCACAAGCATTGAAAGATGCTGGTTTGTCTACTTCTGACATTGACGAAGTTATCTTAGTAGGTGGTTCTACTCGTATCCCAAGAATCGTTGAAGAAGTTGAAAAATTCTTCGGTAAAAAAGCATCTAAAGGAGTTAACCCTGATGAGGTTGTAGCTATCGGTGCTGCTATCCAAGGTGGTGTATTGTCTGGAGATGTAAAAGATGTATTGTTGCTTGACGTTACACCTTTATCTTTAGGTATCGAAACTATGGGTGGTGTAATGACTACTTTAATCGAAGCTAACACTACTATCCCAACTAAAAAATCTCAAGTTTTCTCTACGGCTGCTGATTCTCAACCATCTGTTGAAATCCACGTATTGCAAGGAGCTAGAGCAATGGCTGCGGATAACAAAACTATCGGTCGTTTCCACTTAGACGGAATTCCACCAGCACCAAGAGGTGTTCCTCAAATTGAAGTTACTTTTGACATTGATGCTAACGGTATCATCAAAGTATCGGCTACTGACAAAGGAACTGGTAAATCTCACGATATTCGTATCGAGGCTTCTTCTGGATTAACTGCTGAAGAAATCGAGAAAATGAAAAAAGATGCTGAAGCAAATGCTGATGCAGATAGAATTGCAAAAGAAAGAGCAGAGAAATTGAACGAAGCTGACAGTATGATTTTCCAAACAGAATCTCAATTGAAAGAGCTTGGAGATAAATTATCTGACGATAACAAAGTTGCTGTAGAGTACGCTTTAACTGAATTGAGAATGGCGCACCAATCTCAAGACATTCCAGCTATTCAAACGGCTCTTGACAACATCAACGCTGCTTGGAAAAAAGCAACTGAAGCGATGTATGCTCAAGGTGAACAAGGTCAAGCTGCTGCTGAGCCACAAGCTCAAGCACAAGGAGACAATGTTGAAGACGTTGAATTCGAAGAGGTTAAATAAGTATTAAGTACTTTGTACTAAGTATTAAGATTGAAACCGAGCTAGAAATGGCTCGGTTTTTTTTGTGTTATAGTCTCAAATTTTGATACCAATGTTTTGCTTTTGATGATGTTGAAAAAGGAGAAGTAATACAACTGTTATTTGAATATAGTCTTATCGTTTTATGTCATATCGAGCGCAGTCGAGATATAACTTGGGTTCTCGACTGCGCTCGAACTGACATAATGGACTATTTTATGGTTTTTCTGTAAGTTTTTTTGACTTTATAGGTATCAAAATTCAGAAAACAAAACTACAAGCTTTTGAAAAAACCTACAGGATTTAACTATTTGATATCCTATAAAAAAAGGTCTCGCTATAAAACGAGACCTTTTGATATTCAACTAAAATGTTGCTTGTTATTTTGGATTCAAAGCACTGTCGATTCTAGCTACTAAATCCAATAAGTGGAATTTACTCAAACGGTCCATTCTCGCTGCAGCGACTTTCATTTCGTTTTTCAATCCTACCAATTGTCCTCTAGCGATAGAAGGCAAATCGGTTTGGGCTAAATTTACAGTTCTTGAATTCATACCGTAAGCCGCACCTACACTGTTAGAACGTACTACTGCATTGCCTGGTTTTAGCATAGCAATTACTTTATCCACATACAGTTTTTGGATGTTTCTGCGGTAAATGTCTATTTTGGCACCGCCAGCTAATTCTGAGAAGATTCCTTTTTTCAAGTCGGTCATTAATTCATCTACAGAATAGTTTTCTGGGTTCATAGCTGCGGTTTCCATCAAACGCACCATTCTGTCTCCAGCCAATAAGTTAGAAAGGGTTCCGTCTTGCATTGCTTTGATGGCTTCTACACCACTTTCTGGACTAATTTTAGATAAAACGTTAGTATCTAGTAACCATTTTGGTGTAGCAAATAATTGAGTGTTTAAGAAGGTAACTGCTTCTTTTTGGATGCTTTTTGGAACAACTTCAAATTGGTTACCTGACATATCATAGGTTTTTGGTGTGTCATAAATACCTCCAACGTTTTTAGTCACGTGTCCCATATAACGTCTGAATTGCCCTGTCAAAGCATTGTACATTTCTTCTAATTCTGAATAGCTTTCTCCTTTTTCGGCACTCCAAATGATTAAGTTTGGCAAAATACGTTTTAAGTTTTTGATTCCGTATGCAGAAGCTTTCATAGCATTGTCACCAATATCTTCTGTTTGGTATCTTGGGTCATAAGGACTAGCTTCTGTTCCAAACCACAAACGACGGTTTTTGTAGGCTTCTTTGGTCATTTCGTTCAAGATGGCTTTTTCTGCTTTTTCATCTTTGGCGTCAGCAAAATAAGAATACCCCCATTTGATAGCCCATTTGTCATAATCACCAATTCTTGGGAATAAGTGTTTTACGCCGTCTTCTGGCTGTGCTACGTAGTTGAAACGCGCATAATCCATAATAGAAGAAGTGTGGCCATTCTTTTCTTGGAAAGCAGCATCTCTAAGTTTTTCTACTGGAGTAGCGGTACTTGCTCCCATATTGTGACGTAAACCTAAAGTGTGTCCTACTTCGTGAGAAGATACAAAACGAATCAATTCGCCCATTAGGTTGTCATCAAATTGTTTTTTTCTTGCCGCTGGGTCAACCGCAGCAGTTTGAATTAAATACCAGTTTCTCAACAAACTCATAATGTTGTGGTACCATCCGATATGGCTTTCTAAGATTTCGCCTGATCTTGGGTCGTGTACGTTTGGCCCATATGCATTTTGGATATCGGCTGCAAAATAACGCAATACTGAGAAACGCGCATCTTCTAAGCTCATAGTTGGGTCATTCTCTGGCCAATATTCACCGCGAATAGCGTTTTTCCAACCTGCTGCTTCAAAAGCTACTTGCCAGTCATCAATTCCTTGTTTGATGAATTTTCTCCATTTGATTGGAGTAGCAGGGTCGATATAGTACACGATTGGTTTTTTCGGTTCAATCAATTCGCCTCTTTTTTGTTTGGCAGCATCATCGGCGTTTTTAGGCTCTAATTTCCAACGAACAGCAAAAATTTCGGTATCCGATTTTTGAGATTCTTCTTCAAAAACATCAATTTGGTTGGCAAAGAAACCTACACGAGCATCGAAAGTTCTTTTGCGCATAGGTACTTTTGGTAACAATAACATCGAAGTATTCAATTCAATAGTCACCACTCCTGCATCCAAACCAGCAGGTAAATTGGTTCCAATTCTAGGTGTTGGATTCAACGATAACTGTGGTGCAGTAGTAGCGTACGTTTTTACGGTTTTGATTTCAATATTAATTGGGTAACTGCTCATTTTTTGAATAAAAGAGCGGTCTTTTTGAAACCCTTGAATATTGAGTAATTGCTTTTTGATAGGATCCAAAGAGAAAGTTTGCAAATCCGATTCAAATGTTGGCGTTACATCAATTACATAAGCTGTAGTTTCTTTTCCTTCTTTTTTAAAGGCTAAAATTTCATAGTTACCAATAATTGGGTCTGCTGATGAATTTTTTACTGCTTGAGCAATAGGTTTGTCTTCATCTGGAGAAGTAATTACGTGTGTAATAGAGCGTAACAAAAGGTTGTTGTTCAATCCTTTTTCCCATTTGATAACTTGACGATTTACTTCTTCACCCCCAAAAACACCTCCACCAGCTGGAGTTTTAGAATAACGTGTAATCGTCATTATTTCTTTTCCAATAAGCGTATCGTTGATTTCAAACAAAAACTTATTATCGGTTGTTTTGTGAATATTGAAAAGTCCTTTTTGAGTAACTGCCGTAGAGTCGACTACTTTGTTATACGGTTTAGGTCCTTTTTTTTCAGGAGCCTTTTGTTCTACTTTCGGAGCTTCTTTACCCGCATCCTTCTTTTTTTTGCTTTGCGCAAAACTTACTTCGGTACAGCAAAAAAGAAGTGCCGTACTAAGTAATAGCAATTTGGTTTTTGACATGTTGATTTGAATTTTTTAGTGGTAATAGATTGATAATTTTTTTTGAAAACTCTACAATGAAATAGTTTTCTAGCTTCAAACCTATTAAAAAAAATCAAAAAAGAAGTAGTTTTGTAAGTTAAAATTTAAAGATTAACAATTGTTGACGGCAATAATAAATTTATGAAAAACCTGATTTTTCTCATAAACTAAACTCTTTTTTTGCTTTATTTTTGTCAAAAATATAACTAGTGTAGATACAGTAAGTTCTGTAATTTGTAAAGTCAAATGACTTGAATTCAGCTAAATATTAATTTATTTTTCGTAATATTACTAGATAAATTCAATTCATGAGAAAAATAAAATACCGCAAAGGACGAAAAGTACAGCCCAATAGTTTGGAATATACGGGTGTTCACAAAAACAAAGAATCAGAAATGCAACTCTTTGTTTATGATGAAGTTAGCTTTTCTGAGTATGTGGATTTTGAATTCAAAGACTTGAATAAGTTAGTTGATATTACTAAAAATAATTGGTTGAATATTCATGGCTTAAACAATCTTGAATTGATTAAGGCGATAGGTTCTCATTTTTCGATTGATAATTACGTTTTGTCAGATGTACTAAACACCAGTCGAAGAACAAAATTGGAAGAATCTCACGATCGTTTGTTTTTTAACATTAAATCGATTTTGCCAACAGAGCATTCGGATAATATTAATGTTGAGCAAATTAGTTTTTTGTTAAAAGATGGTTTGCTCATTTCGTTTCAAGAAAAGCGTTCGGATTTTTTCACTCATATTCGAGAACGTATTCGTCAGAACTCGGTTATTTTGAGGGCCAAAAAAACGGATTATCTGTTGTATACCTTGCTTGATGCTGTAATGGAAAATTTTTACATCACCATCGAAAATGAAGAAGACCGTTTGGAAGAGATTATGAATTTGTCTAAAACTAGTTCTGACCCAGTAATTTTGCAGCGAATAGAAAAACATAGGGATAATTTCAATTTTTTAAAACGTGCCATTATTCCGCTACGCGATTCGTTATATGATATAAAAAGTATAAAAGACGATAACACTTTTAATGTAATGCAACCCGATAGTTTTTTGTTTTTTGCTCGTTTGTACCAAAAAACATTAGAACTTTTGGAACAAATTGATTCGGATATGAGTTTATTAGAAAGTGCTTCGAATTTCTTTTTTACAACGCAATCGCACAAGATGAACGAGATTATGAAAACGTTAACTATAGTGTCGGCTATTTTTATTCCGTTGACTTTTATAGTAGGCGTTTATGGGATGAACTTTGATAATATGCCAGAATTGCGTTATCAAAACGGTTATTTTTATATACTATTATTGATGTTGGCCATTGGAATTGCAATGGTAGTTTACTTCAAAAAGAGGCGTTGGTTTTAGTGTTTACAGAGTATTTTAGAATAGGAAAAAATGATTAAAAATAGTTACAATGAATAAAGCAATATACATCGCCACTAGCGAACAAAACTGTGGTAAATCAATCATCAGTTTAGGATTAATGCAGTTGTTAATTGGTAAAACAGCTCGCGTGGGGTACTTTAGACCCATTATTGAGGATTTTGAAGAAGGACAGTTTGACAATCATATTGAAACTGTGATTTCTCATTTTGGATTGGATATGAAGTTTGAAGATGCTTATGCTTTTACCAAGAGCAAATTAATCAAGAAAAAGAACAAAGGAAAGATTGGTGAAGTACTGGATGTGATTATTGAAAAATTCAAACGACTGGAAGAAAAGTTTGATTTTGTTCTGGTAGAAGGAACGAGTTTTATAGGAGAAGGTACCGCTATAGAATTAGGGATTAATGTTCTTATTGCAAAAAATCTAGGTATTCCAACTATCATCATTGGTTCAGGTATTGGCAAAACACTTGAGGAATTGGTTGATAGTTTGTATTTGGCTTACGATACGTTCAAAGTAAAAGACGTTGAAGTAATTTCAGTCATTGCTAATAAAGTGCAACCCGAAAATATAGAATTGGTAACCAATGATTTGAAAAAGAACCTACCAAGTTCGGTTTTAATCAATACGATTCCTTTAATTTCTAGTTTGAATCATCCAACGGTGCAAGAAATTGTAAATGAGATTGGTGCCAAAGTGTTGTTTGGTCACGAATATTTGAACAACCAAACGGGAAGTTACAGTATTGGAGCGATGCAATTGCCAAATTATTTATTGCATCTAAAAGAAAATGGTTTGATCATTACGCCGGGTGACCGTGCCGATATTATTTTGGGAGCCTTACAAGCTAATGAGTCGGCTAATTATCCTTCTGTTTCTGGTATTGTTTTGACGGGAAATATTATGCCGGAGGAAAGTATTTTGAAGTTGATAGAAGGATTGTCAACGGTAGTTCCTATTCTTACGGTAGAAGGCGGAACGTATAATATTTCGAATCAAATTGGTGCTATTAAGTCTAAGATTTATGCCAACAATACACAGAAGATTGAAACCTCGATTGCTACTTTCGAAAAATATGTAGATATCGATGCTTTGGCTGAGAAGTTTACCTCTTTTGAATCAGATGGTATCACCCCAAAGATGTTCCAATACAATTTGGTAAAACGAGCCAAAAAACACCGCAAACATATTGTGCTGCCTGAAGGAAATGATGAGCGAATTTTGATTGCGGCTTCGCGTTTGCAACTTATGGATGTGGTTGATATTTCTATCATTGGTAACCGAAAACAAGTGGAGAGCAAAGTAGCTGAACTTGGTTTAGACTTTGATTTTGATAAAGTAGCTATCATTAATCCAACGGAATCAGAACATTACGAGGATTATGTAAACACGTATTACGAATTGCGAAAAGCCAAAAATGTATCGTTGGCGATGGCAAGGGATTTAATGGAAGATGTGTCTTATTTTGGTACGATGATGGTCTACAAAGGACACGCTGACGGAATGGTCTCGGGAGCGGCGCATACGACGCAACATACTATTTTGCCAGCGCTTCAGTTTATCAAAACTAAGCCTAATTCGTCTGTGGTTTCTTCCGTGTTCTTTATGTGTTTAGAAGATAGAGTTTCTGTTTTTGGAGATTGCGCGATTAATCCGAATCCAACTGCAGAACAATTGGCAGAAATCGCTATTTCATCAGCGGATTCGAGTTTGGCATTTGGAATAGACCCTAAAGTAGCGATGTTGTCGTATTCTTCAGGAACTTCTGGTAAAGGGGATGAAGTGGAGAAAGTAAGAGCCGCTACCGAAATTGTAAAAGCCAAACGTCCTGATATTAAAATTGAAGGACCGATTCAGTATGACGCTGCGGTTGATATGAGTGTGGGTAAAAGTAAAATGCCAGATTCACAAGTTGCAGGACAAGCAAGTGTATTGATTTTCCCAGATTTGAATACAGGAAATAACACCTATAAAGCCGTTCAAAGAGAAACTGGCGCCTTAGCTATTGGTCCAATGTTACAAGGATTGAACAAACCGGTGAACGATTTGAGTAGAGGTTGTACTGTGGATGATATCATCAATACGGTGGTAATTACAGCCATACAAGCACAAGGATTGTAAATGTTTACAAAAAGGTAAGTTGTTGCCTTTTAGCCCCGGTAGGAATGAAAATCCTTTTGCCCCGATTTTTTTCGGGGAAAAAGATTATAATGGATGACGGGACTTTGACCACAAGAAAGCGTATTTTTGCCGCTTCAAAAAATGAAACAAATAGGCTTGGTTGTAAGCCAAACATAATAGTAAAATTTGCATATATGAAAATTGTAATTATAAATTCAGGAAGTTCATCGATAAAGTATCAATTGATTGAAATGCCAGAACAAAAGGTAATTTGTAGTGGAATGATTGACAGAATAGGGCTGGAAACTTCTAATTTTAGTTACGTAACAAAAGCCGATAAAGTAGAGGAAATTCTTCCGATTGCCAATCATAAAATTGGGCTCAATAAAATTGCTCAACTGCTTATGGATGACGAAAAAGGAGTGATAAAGAGTACTAGTGAAATTAAAGCTGTAGGTCATCGAGTGGTGCATGGTGGCAGTACTTTTTCGAATACTGCGTTGATTACTCCGGAGGTTAAGGAAGAAATAAAAAATTTATGCGATATAGCTCCGTTGCACAATCCTGCGCATTTGCAAGGAATCATTGTTGCTGAGGAAATTTTTGCCGAAGCAAAGCAGATTGCTGTTTTCGACACTGCTTTTCATCAGACAATGCCCGAAATCGCTTATAAGTATGCTATTCCCTCTCATTTTTTGAAAGAGAATAAAATTAGAGCCTACGGTTTTCATGGGACATCTCATAAATATGTTTCAGAGAAAGCTATAGCATATTTGAAAGAAGCAGACAAGCCTCATGAAAATATTATTACAGTGCATCTCGGCAATGGATGCAGTATTACTGCTGTGAAGAATGGAAAATGTATCGATACTTCGATGGGCTTTACCCCAATCAGCGGATTAATTATGGGAACCCGCAGTGGCGATATTGATTCATCTGTGCTGTTTTATATGATGAAAGCGCTCGATTATACTGTAGATGAAGTTAGTACCTTATTGCAAAAACAAAGCGGAATGCTAGGCTTGACAGGATATAGTGATTTAAGAGATATTGAATCGAACGCAGAGGAGGGAAATAAAGATTGCCAATTGGCATTAGCAATGAACGCATACCGAATTAAAAAATACATAGGTTCCTATACCGCTGTTTTGAATGGTTTGGACGCTATTGTTTTTACGGCTGGAATTGGAGAGAATTCAGATTATATTCGTCGATTAGTGTGTGCTGATATGGAGTATTTTGGTCTTGAATTGGATTTAGAGAAAAACAGCATTCGCTCTAAAGAAATCAGAGAAATTAATACGCCAAGTTCTAAAACAAAAATATTGGTGGTTCCAACCAATGAGGAAGTAGAGATTGCCAATCAGGTGTATGATTTGCTGAGCTAAATTGTTTCAAATGTTGAAGGTACTTTTTTTATTTTAAAAGTTATCTTTGCGCGCTGAATCTAGAAAAGGTTGTTTATTTATTTATTTAAAAAAAATCCATTGAAATCATTTTTTTCGTTTTTTATTTTGTTCACATGTATTAGTGCTTTTAGTCAAGAAACTCCAAAGAAACCAAAAGGAGATAATGATTTAAAGTTATCAACACTTCCTTATTATAGTTTTGGAAAAGGAATTGGTATGACGTCGCCCGATAGTTTGTATCAGTTAAATATTAGATTTAGAATGCAAAATCGTGTGAGTTATATGGATAACGAGGACGGTGTGAGTGGATATGATGCTCAAATAAAAAGATTGCGTTTGCGATTAGACGGTTATGTGGGTTCTCCGAAGATTTTGTATGCTATTCAATTATCGTTTGCACCAGGTGATGTAGGAGAAATTGTTGAAGGAGAAAATTTGAATGTCATTCGAGATGCGGTTGTAATTTATAGACCTAATAAGAACTGGAACTTTGGTTTTGGTCAAACTAAATTACCAGGAAATAGACAACGTGTTAACTCATCAGGAGCTTTGCAATTAACAGATAGGACCATCAATAATGCCAAGTTTACATTAGATCGTGATTTTGGGTTTCAAATTCATAATATTAATGAATATGAAAATAAGTTTTCTTATAATTTTAAAGGCGCCATTAGTACAGGAGAAGGTAGAAATGTAACCAATAAAGTAGATCAAGGAGTAGCATTTACAGGTAAAGTAGAATTGTTTCCTTTTGGGTCGTTTTCCAAAGATGGAACTACTTTTGAAGGCGATATTTTAAGAGAAAAGAAACCAAAATTGCTTTTATCAGGAGCCTATCAGCACAATAAGAATGCGCAAAGAACACAAGGACAATTAGGTAGTGATTTGTATGAAAAAAGAACAATGAACTCCATTTTGCTTGATATGATGTTCAAGTACAACGGATGGGCAGCTATGAGTAGCTATATGTCAAGATCGACTCCAGAAAATGCGATTACCTTCAATCCAAATGATTTGACCCAAAAACGATATGTATTTGTGGGACACGGTTTCGATTACCAATTGAGTTATTGTTTTCCGACTAATTATGAAATTATAGGAAGGTATTCTACTCAAAAGGTGGGGGATGACATTAAATTATTGACTCCAAATACAAAAGAAGTGAGCTTAGGTGTTACCAAGTATTTTTGGCAACATACCTTTAAATTGCAAAGCGAAATCAATTATGACACGTTGACTTCTTACAACGGAACTTCTAAAAATAATTGGTACGTTCGTTTTCAGGTAGAAATTGGAATTTAGTTTTACTTTGCTAACTGTGAATTTAAAGTTTATACTAGCCTTGCTAAATAATCAAGAACAATTTCTACAATTCTATTATATTAAAAAAGCTTCTGAATTCAGAAGCTTTTTTGTTTAAAACCTATTAAATTTGAGGATAAAATCACTATTTTGAAAAAAGTACTTTCCCTTTTCTTATTACTGTTTGGTTTATTTTGTCAATCGCAAGAATTACTTCCTTTCGTTGAAAATTATGATAAATCAAGTTACAAAGAGATAACCAAGTTTGGAGTGTAGTGCAGGGTCAAGATAAAGCCATGTACTTTGCTAACAATCATTACCTATTGCGTTATAACGGCGTTGTTTGGGAAAAATATCTTTTGCCCAACAAGACGATTATTCGTTCAATTTTTTTCAGATGGAGACAGGATTTATTCTGGTTCGTATAAAGAGTTTGGTTATTGGAAAAGAAGTGGAGGTAAGATGTTCTATTTTTCAATTTCAAAGGGGAAAAATATTTTTTTTGAGAATGAAAACGAAGAAATTTGGAAAATTTTTAAAGTTAACGATGCCATCTATTTTCAATCCTTTAATCAACTTTATGTTTATGAAAAAGGTAGCGTGAAAAAAATCACTTTTCCTTATATGATTTCATATTGTTTCTTGATTGATGGCGATATATTCGTGGCTACCGTAGAAAAAGGGATTTTCAAACTAGTTCAGAATCAATTGAAGGCTATCCCAGGATGGGATGTGCTAAAAAACAGTGTAGTACATGGTATTCAGAAAAGGGGTGAGGAACTGTTTATTTTTACTCAAAAGCGGGGTGTGTTTATTGCCAAAAACGAGAAATTAATTCCTTGGTCGCATCCTCTAAACGAATTATTAAAAAATACTACCATAAATCTGGCTCAATTTGTTAGTAAGGATAGATTGATTATAGGTACTGGATTGCGAGGGCTTTTTATTTATGATTTTGCTAAAAAAACCTTTCAGAACATCAATAGGAAGAATGTTTTATTGAATAACTCCGTTCTAAGTATTGGTATTGATAGTGAGAATGATTTGTGGTTAGGTCTTGATAATGGTATTTCGCACGTGGAAATTAATTCTCCCGTTTCTATATTATATGATAATTCTGGAGCTTTGGGCTCTGTTTATTCTGTGGTTAAGGCCACAGCATCTAGTTATCTTATTGCATCCAATCATGGTGTTTTTGAGTTTGAACAAAACAAGCTTAGTTTGCTTCCAAATACGCAAGGACAATCTTGGAATATATCCCCTATTCGGCAAGGTTTTATGATTGGTCATAATGATGGGACATTTTTATATCAATCATCTACTGGTCTATCTAAATTAAATGGAGTGAATGGTGGATGGAATCTTGTAAAAAGCGCTGTCGATGCTTCTCTTTTGCAAGCTACATATACTGGAATTTTGGTGTATCCCAATCCTAATAATTTGAAGGAAAGCAGGGTTGTTCAGAAACTACTAAAACCGATTAAGTATTTAGCTCAAAATCGAAAAAATGAAATTTGGGCTGCTGATAATTATCGTGGCTTCAATTTTTAGGTTATCCTTACTTGATAACGGATTGAAAAATGTAAGCTCCGACATTTTGATAGTATCCGCAGCATTGAATTGTTTTTTTGTCTGCCCTAATCGAAATAATGAAAACCAAGTGTCTACAAAAGCTGGGTTTTCTGTTGTCCATTTTGCCATAAATCATTTTTTTATTTTTCTTTCAAAACGCTTTTTGATTGAAGAAAGAATCTATAATTAGTGTTCTTTCAAATGTATCAATTGCTTGTAAATGCCACAAGTTTATTGAAGGTATTTCTTGCATTTATTTTGGTATTTAAAAGACAGCAAAAAAGCCATTTCCTGATTTTTATCATAGAATAGGAAAGGGCTGTGTTTTAATTTTAGGATTTCTTTAATACAGAAGCTTTTACAAGAAACTAAAGCAGTTCCTTCTTAAAAAATCGGGTTAACTACCTCTAAAGCTTCTTTCAAAATACTAAAAAAAATGCTTATTGAATTCAAAAAATGGATGCTATTTTCCTTGGCATTCTTCACCTCGCTTTGCTATAGTCAAAGCACTGAACTATCAGAAAAGAAAATCGAAAATCAACCCCCACTTTCAAATCCACCCAAAGAAACCCAAGCGGCAGATAAAAAGCTTGATTTCTTAACCAAAAAAGCCAGTTATGCTGTTCTTTTTGTAGGGGATTATGCCAAAACATTTTCTTCTAATGTGGATATGAATGGTAATCACACTACCGATGATAAGGCTTCAGACAATGGCTTTTACCTTCGTTATGTTCGCTTACAAGCCAAGTTCGAAATCAATAAAATTACGGCTCAAGTGCTGATTAATTTAGCCGATTTTAAAAATAACCCTCAAACTCGTGTTTTAGAATTGGCTAATTTGAAATACAAAGCCAATAACTATTTGTCGATTCAAGCAGGGCAATTTCGTCCTTATTTTGGCTTAGAAGATTTGTACCCAGCCGATATTTTAAAATCCTATAATTGGTCCAATCAGTACACTCTTTTTGGGAACAATGGTTGGCAAAGCTTTCAAATAGGTGCTGCTGTTTTTGGTTCCCTATCAGATTTGAAAATTCCTCTCAAGTACTATTATAGTTTTGTCAACGGAAATGGTAAAAATCAAGTCGCCGACTCCGATAACGCAAAGCATCATATGTTTCGGTTAGAATACAAGTTAGGCAAGTACCTTAATTTGGGTGGCAATGTTGGTTTTTCGCGTTGGGATGGGCAATCCGCTAAGGCGTATGGTGCCGATTTGCAGTTTGAGAAAAAAATTAGTCCAACATTATGCTTGGCTTTGGATACAGAGTACAAAAGAGGCTCGAATTTGAATGCGTATACTGCTTCGAAACTTGTTCCAAAAGAATTGAATGATTATGAAATGCAAGGCGTTTATGTAATTCCTTTGGTTCGAAAGATTATCGATGTAGACAAAAAGATAGGCGTAGAATTTTCTTTTCGTTATGAATACCTCGAGAATCTAGTGAAAGCTGGCAATCCACTCCGAATTTACACACCTATGGCAAGTTATATTTTGGGAGAAGATTATATCGGAAAGTTATCGTTGGTTGGGCTTTTTGTAGATTACAACAAAAGTATTCCTAATTCAGCACAATACGATTACAACCAAATTTTATTGCAGTATCAAATTCGATTTTAGGTAAAATAGGATGTAATATCTCGGTGATGCAAGGCTATTATCACCGAGATAATTTGAGACTTTGAAAAGATTATTTTAATTTTCTTTTTTTGGGGCTTTGTCGATTGGAAAAGAAAGATAAGATTTCAATTCGGTTTTCTGAAATACGATAGTAAAGGGTATTTAAATGTAAAACAACAGCTCTTCGAATTTCTTTTTTCTCAACTGAGGCTTGAAAAATATATGGATTTTGAGCGATAAGTTGTAATGTTTTGATAAAGGAATTATATTAATCATATATTAAATTTTATAAAATCATTATACTATAAACGTTGAGTTGAATATCTGTAAGCACTATTAACATGATAGGTTAACTTCATATATTAATTCTTAAAATATGAAAAAACTATTTTTTTAACTCTTCTAGCTTTTTAATGAAGTCAAAATGTAATTTTGAAATATCTTGAAGTTTTTTTAATGTTTTTTTTGTTTTTTCATCGTCAAATTCTTGTTCGAATAACTTAATTTTAAGCTTCTTTATTAACTTATTGCCAACTTTTTTATTCTCTTTAATTATTGTTTTTATCTTGATAATTTTTTTGTCAGATTTTTTATTTTCTGATACCTTTTTTTCTGACAGTTGAATTTCAGTTTTATTTTCATCGTTAGATAAAGTCTTTACAATTTCAATATCTTTATTTTTACTTTTTTTTATAATATTGCCTTTTGTTTTAACATTATCGTTAGTTAAATTATTATTAGATGCTTTAATATTATTTTCAATTGGTATATTTCTCTTGGCTTTCATTTGAATTTAAAATTTCATTATTACTTAGTAATTCAATAACACAATTCTTCAAAATTTTAGAATCTAGTGGTTTTAAAATATAGTAGCTAATGTTTAATTTTTTGACTTCTTGTACACTAGTATGATTAGGCGCAAGAGAACTTATTACTATAATAGGTACTTTTGGATATTTTTGGTTAACATAAGAAACAACTTCAACTCCTGTTTTAAAAGGCATAACAAGATCTGAAATTATTAAATCTGGAATATTTTTTTCCAAATATTCAATAGCTTTGCTTCCATCTGTTGCTGTAACAATTTCAAAATTCGGATTATCTTCCAATATAAACTTTATTATGTGTATAGTGATTGTCTCATCATCTATAATCAAAATTTTCTTCATAATTTTCTTATTTGTGTTTTTTAAATCATAATTTGTACTGTAATAATAATGAGATTGTCCATTCATTATTTGTTTTTCCAGCTACATATTCTTGATTATTATAAAATAGATTAATCCCTGTTATTAATTTGTTTAAAATAAATCTATTATAACCAGCGCCAATTCTATACGATTTTAATGAAACACGATCATTTAAAAGTCCCGTAAACATTCTTTCATCAGGAGATGTTCCATATCCAACCAAAACAGAATAATAATCGTATTTAGTATTATAATAATATCTACCCGTTGCCACAAAAACTGGATATAAATTATTATTTGTTAATTGAAAATATCCTCGAGCATTGATCCAATAAGATCCAAAATACTTACCAGCTCCCAAAACTAATGCGTATAAGTTAACTTCAGGTGTTTTTGCGTATCTGATACCTATATCGCCCTCAAAACCTTTTCCTAAATATTGAAAAAAGGAATAAGCTAATCGTAATTGTGGAAAAACATTTTTTTCGCCAAGTGCAACTGCACCATAAGAATAGTTTTTGTTAGTATGCTTGTAATACGATTCTAATTCTAATTGAAATCCGTCATTTGTTATGCTATTATTTATGGTTCTATGTGCATAATTTATTCGACTAATTACAGTTAGTTTATTTTTTGTATAAATATAATGCAATCCTGCCAAGTGCCATGGTCCAATTTCGTCTCTGTTAAAAAAAGTATAACTATATTCAACACCTAATTTGTTAAAATCATTACCACTTTCAAACTCTTTTTTATACTTAATTAATGTTGTGTCTTTTGGCGTTACTATTAAAAGAGAATCTATTACTTGCTTAGTTTCTTCGTTAGAATTGGTAATTAGTAGTGCATTGATTTTTATTTTTTTTAGTTCGCTATCATCTGGAAACAAAAACAATCCTTTGTTTACTACATTTAAGGCGTTTTTTTTGTTTTTTTGTTGCACTTCATAGCGACCAAGCATTAAGTAGGCGTCTTTATAATTAGGTGATTTGTCAATAACAATATTAAAATATTTTCTAGTGGAATCAATTACATTTTTCTTTTGATATAATTGTCCCATAACTAAATGAAAGTCATAATATTTTGGCGAGTATTTTATTGCGGTTCTACAGTTTTTTTCTACCTTTTCTAAAAGTAACGGATCTTTTATATCTTTAAGAACTACAGTCAATAAACTATCCGTATTAACTTTTTGCTGCGCTAATAAACTGTTTGATAATAATATAAATAAAATTAAATATCTAAATGTCATAATTTATATATTAATTAGTTTTTTTGTTAAATCCTTGTCTTGTCATAACTCCCCATTTTTGTTCTTCGTTTCTAAAAAACTGCCATTGCCCTTTTAATGAAGCATATAAGTTAATAGGATGATATAGAAATGGTTCTAGAAATACATTTTTTATCATAACAAAAACTTGTTTAAGCGATGGATATTGCTTTTTAGTTAATTGATCTGTTAAGATATTAGCCAAATTTAATGCGACATAATATAAATATACAAAAAATGTAATTACTGCAAAAAATTTGTAATTTATATCAAAAAATATTAAATCTAATAGCAGTACAATTATACCTATTAATTCCATAACAGGAACAAGCATTTCGTAGAAAACAAAATATGGAAAAGATACCATTCCTGTAACTCCATATGCTGGATTAAAAAATATTTTTTTATGAAGATTAAGTGTTTGTACTAATCCACGAGCCCATCTTGATCTTTGCCGTAAAAAAACATCTTTTGTACTTGGTCCTTCTGTCCAGCATAGGGTTTCGGGTATATAAGATATTTCAAATGGCTGATTTGTTTCGTGCATGTGTTTTCGCATTCTTATTACTAAATCAAGGTCTTCACCTAATGATTTGTGCCAGTAACCTCCTGCTGCAAAAAAAATATCTTTGTCAAACATTCCTAATCCACCAGAAACAAGTAATAAACCATTAAAACTACTAAAAGCCATTCTGCCAAAAATAAATGAACGGAGATATTCTAATTCTTGAAATCCTGCATAAAAATTATCTGGATAATGATGTTGCACTAAGTTTCCGTCTTTTACATCACTTTGATTGGCCATTCTTATAGTAGCGCCAGATGCAATTACACGTTTTTTGCTTATTACAAAAGGCTTAACCATCATTGCAATGGTATCTGCTCTTAAAATACAATCTACATCTGTGCAAATAAAAATAGAATATTTACACGAGTTTATACCTGCATTTGAGGCATCAGCTTTACTTTTGCCATTTTCTTTATCAACAACTAATAATTTAGAATATAATGGATTTGTTGATTTGTAATGACCTCGTACTGGTTGTGTCGGAATTTTTTCAATATAATAAAAATCAACTTTTACCAAGTCAAATTCGTCAATTAAAAGTCCTAAGGTATTGTCCGTACTTCCATCGTTTATAATAACCACTTCGTACTTTGAATATATTTGTGAGAAAAACGATTTAACACTTTCAATAATAGTTTGTTCTTCATTAAAAGCGGGTGCTATAATAGAAACTCCGGTGCTTTCATCAGTTAAAGTTAATACTTTTTCGTTTAATTCTTTTTTTTCTCTAAAGTGTTTTATTGTAGCTTTTACAGATAAATATAACAATATGGAATATATAGACAAATACAAAAACGAATACAGTCCAAAAAATAACTCCAGACTGTTTAATATGCTTTTTAACAAATTCATGATAAATATGGACTATTGATATGAGCAATAATTTTTTTAACGGTTTCTTTTTCTGAAAATTTGCTAATTATAAATTGTTCAAAAAACATCGGATTTATTTTAAAAATGGTTCTAACGGCTTCAAACTCTATATCTGAATCGATATTTGGATCTTCAATGGTTTTTAAGGCGAAAAAAATCGATTTTTCGGAACCCATTTCTGCTAATGTTTTAAATATTGAAATTTTATTTCTAATAATCTCTTCCAAATGATAGCTCTTAAAAAGTTGGTCTTCTAGATGCGATAGTTTTAAATTTCTAATTAAAGTTATTATGTCTTTACGGATATAACGTGTTTTTGAATTTAAAAGCTCTATAATAATATCTTCGCTTATGCTAATGTTTTTATCTAGTACATAAAGCATGGCAATAGATTTGATTGAGTCATTTTCGTTCCTAAGTAGCATATTAACCTGTTCTAAGCTAAATGTAGTTTTTTTCTGGCGTAATATATCTGCTATTTTTATTTTACTTGCATAAGTAATTGTTTCTTTATAGCCCATTAATAATGGAAAAATATCTTCTTTTAAGCTTAGTGTTGCATTAAAACTTAATCCTCTTAACGTTTCATTTTTATGGGTTAACAATGGTTCTATTAGATGAAGTTCGCTTTTGTAATTAATTTTTTCAATATAATGCACACCCAATGCTTTATTATACCATTGTTTTTTTGCTAATAATTGTTTGGAATATTCTAAAAAATCAAACTGATTAAAAAGTGAAACTAAAATGTCATTTTCATTTAAATTAAACACTTCTTTTATGGTAAAAATTTTAGTTAAAACTATTTTTTTTACGTATTTTTCGTCAAAAGGGATTGTTTTTTTAAAGTTTTTAATTTCTATAGTTATCAATTCATCTGAAAGTTTTTTACCAAAAATTAGTTTTACCAAAAATTCATCTACCTTTCTTTCAATTTCAACTGTTTCGGCCTCAACTCTTATTCCTTTTTTTGTATAATGTGTTATAACTAGTATTAATACAATAATTGTAATTACAAAAATTGGAATAAAAAAATATAAAATTAAATTAAAGAAAAAATTTGTAGTAAAAAAAAATCTAATAGTTTGAGAAATAATTGAATCTACTATTTTAAAATTTAATAAAATAATAAAGGCAAGCATAAGGAAAAAGCCCAGCAAGTAATTAAAGTTAAAAATTGAAATGTGTTTTTTCAAATGCATTTTTAATTAAAATTGTAAATAAAACAATCTATTTATAGACATCGAGAACAAAAATTTTTTCTAGAGCAACTGCTAAATTTTTAAGTTCTTTTGCAGTCCACTTTTCTTTTAGATAATTTAGTGTAGCTTCTAATTCTTGAAGTGCGTTATCGGTCCATAGAATTTTATAACCACTTTTCATATAATGCTCTTGCTTCTGAATGCTCGTTTAGTTTGCCTGATTTTGCATCTTCTAGACCAAGTTCAATGGATTGTTTCTCATTTTCAGAAATAGAATTCCACCAATCTGTGCTTTCTTTTTTTCTTAAATCCATTATTTTTTGAATAATAGCAGAATCTTCAATAGTTGAAAGCCACTGGATTAATTCTAATTTTTGGTTCAAAATGGTTTCATTAGCATTCATACCTAAATATTTTAGATTTCAAAGATACTAATTTAATGGCTTTTCTTCACATTTAGAATTATGAGTCGAATTGAATTATAGTATCGTGTTTAATTAAAACATTTTCTTGGCTAGTTAAATCAAATGTCCACAAAAAAACCTGACCAATTGGTCAGGTTTTTTTACAGTATCAGCAGAAACTTTCAGGTTCCTTGCTTTATGAATGGATTAGATAGCAGTAACAATAGCTAAGAAATCAGTAGCGTTCAAGGCAGCGCCACCAATTAGACCTCCGTCTACATCTGGTTTAGAGAAAATTTCTTTAGCGTTGTCTGGTTTTACACTTCCACCGTATAAGATAGTAAGGTCTTCTGCGATATCGCTTCCGAAGGCTTTGCGAACAGTTTCTCTAATGAATTCGTGCATTTCTTGTGCTTGCTCTGGTGAAGCAGTTTCTCCTGTTCCGATAGCCCAAACTGGCTCGTAAGCTAAAACTACTTTTTCCCAATCAGCAGCTGTAATATGGAATAAACCATCTTTCAATTGGTTTTCCACAATGTTAAAGTGATTTCCAGATTGACGGTCTTTTAATTCTTCACCAAAACAGAAAATTACCGTCATATCGTGTTCTAATGCCGTATCAACTTTTGATGCAATCAAAGCATCGGTTTCGTGGAAAATAGCTCTACGCTCAGAGTGTCCTAAGATAACGTGGTTCACGCCCACACTTTTAATCATATCAGCAGAAATTTCACCTGTAAAAGCCCCACTTTCCGCTTGATGAAGGTTCTGTGCTGCAACTTCAATAGCGCTTCCTTCTAATTTGGTTACTGCAGCCGCTAAGTTTACAAAAGTTGGCGCTACAATTACTTCTGCCGTTGTTTGTGTTGGTATTTTTGCTAGTAAGTCAGTCAATAATTCTTGGGTTTGTGCTGCATTTTTATGCATTTTCCAGTTTCCTGCTACAATCTTCTTTCTCATTTTTTTTGTATTTATAGGTTGTATTATTTTAGTTTAAACTTTTTAAAGTTTCATCAATGGCAGCAAAATCGGTTTCAATAGCTCGGTAACGCACGATTTTCCCTTTTTTATCGATAATGATGTAACGTGGAATCCAATCGAGGTCGATGGCTTTTCCAAAAACACCTTTCATTTGGTCATTAGCCATATAATGATCGCCTTTGATTTCGTGTTTCTCAATACCCGCTTTCCATTTATCAGCGGTTTTATCCATAGAGATGAATACATAGTCTACCTTTGGATGATTGGCTTGTAATTCTTTTAACTTTGGCATTGCTTTTACACAATCACCACACCAAGAGGCCCATACTTCAATGACTACTGTTTTGCCTTTATGTTTTTTTAAAACATCTTTAAATGCTACTTGACTGTCATTTGCTGCTAATAATTTTTCATTTAAAGCTACTGACGAAAATGCTGATTTTTGAGCTTGAGTGCACGAAAAACTAGCAAAAGCAATAAAAAGAGCGATTATTTTTTTCATATTGTTGGTTTTTCATTGTCTACAAATTTAAAGAAACTATTTCATCTAGGCACCGCTCGGATTGTTAGTTTAGTTGTTTTTTTGTTAAAAAAATACAACAATAACGTTATCGTTAATAAAATAGGGGATTTGTCGTAAAATGCGAGTGCTCTTTAGTGATTCATTCAGATTGGTGCTAAAACTAAAATTCTTAAATTGTTTTTCGATACCTTTTTAAAACAAAATCTAGCTTTTACAAAAAAAGAGTGCCTTCCGTTTAATGGAAGGCACTCTTTTTTGTTATTTGATTTTGAAGGGATTATAGCTTTAAATCTTCAATATCGTTGTAATGAACTTTTTGTTTGACTACTGCTTTCGAGATAATCACGACACTAGGGTTGGCTCTTTCAATGGTTTTAAGCGCAATAGCATCACAGAAATAAAAATCGAAAGTGAGACCAAATTGTTTTTTTACTTTCTCAATTTGCTCAGGAGAAGAAGCGGTCATTCCAATTACTTTATAACCTTTAATCAATGCTTTTTTATGCAGAGCCTCCATTTTAGCCATTCCTTCGGCGTTGGATTTGTTCAAATCATAAGCTACAATAAGTATTAATTTTTGATCTTTTAAAAATTGATCCTTATAGTCTACACCGTCTTTTTCCATAGTAAAATCATGAATTGGCGGAATGTAGCCTTCTTTGATTACTTTATCAATTCTGTCAACAAATGTGGCGCCTGCTGGAATGTTCATTAACTCTTTTTCGGTATATTCTTTCTGAACGCCATTTACTTTGTAGATAAAGACCATTTCTACTTCGCTTTTTGGAGCATTCTCTGGAATTTGCATCCCTTCGTTGATATTGTTTCCTACTTTAAAGGGTCTAAAGTCTTTTAAAGGCAAGTGATTCAATACCCAATACCCCATAAAGCAACAAAGTACTACTGCAAGGGCAACAAGAGCATTTTGTGTTTTTACTCCAAATAAAGGTTGTACTAATTTTTGATTAAAGTATAATATCAAAATAAAGAACAATAAAACAATATCCTTTGTAAATGATTGCCAAGGTGTTGTTTTTAAAGCGTCACCAAAACAACCACAATCTTTCACAACATCAAAATAGGCGGAGTAAAAGGTCAAAAAGGTAAATAAAACAATTAGAATTAATAAACTCCAAATGGTGAATTTGGTTTTGTAACCAATTAATAATAACACACCCAAAATTACTTCTAGTATTACCAAAAACAATGCAATTGCTAAAGCAAATGGTTCTAAAAAAGGCATATTAAAAACAGGTTCACTAAAATATTCGGCTAGTTTATAGGAGAATCCAACTGGGTCGTTGAGTTTGATTAATCCAGAAATGATAAATAAAATTCCAACGAAAAGTCGGGAGAATTGAGTAAGAATGTTTTTCATAGTGGGGAATAATTTATTTTTTCAAATGAAATTGCATCAAGATTAGGGCAAAAACAGCATAGTTTATCATGTCTTGATAATTGGCATCAATGCCTTCAGAGACTAATGTTTTGCCTTTATTGTCTTCAATTTGTTTCACTCGGAGTAGTTTTTGTAAAATCAAATCGGTAAGTGAACTCACCCGCATTTCGCGCCAAGCTTCGCCGTAATCGTGATTTTTGGCTTCCATCAAAGTTTTGGTAAGTTCGATTTTGGTGTCGTACCAAGTGGTAGCAGTAGTTACGTCTAAGTCGGGTTGTTCTACCACTCCCAATTCAAGCTGAATCAAAGCCATAATCGAATAATTGATAATACCAATGAATTCTCCAGTTTCGTCTTCGTCAATTTTTCGGATGTCGTTTTCTTGTAAACTGCGGATGCGTTGTGCTTTGATAAAAATTTGGTCGGTCAGTGAAGGTAATCTTAGTATGCGCCAAGCACTTCCGTAATCTTTCATTTTGTTGATGAATAATTGCCGACAAATGGCTATAACCGCATCGTATTCTTGTGAAGTATTCTTCATTATTGGTGTATATTTGTATTCTGATTGCTCCAAAAATAAGCTATTTTTTTGGAATCGTTTACCAAATTCATACAACAATCAACAAAATCATGACAATCAACTGCAATGGTGAATTAATTGACTTATCTATACCCAAAGTAATGGGGATTTTGAATGTCACACCCGATTCTTTTTTTGACGGAGGGCGTTATACTAATGATTGCGAAGTTTTACAAAGAGTAGAACAAATGCTTACCGATGGCGCTACTTTTATAGATGTTGGAGGCTATTCGAGTAAGCCCAATGCTGCAGCGGTTACTGTTCAAGAAGAAAAGGCTAGAACGATACCTGTGGTGGCTTCTATCGTACAACATTTTCCAGAAGCAATAGTGTCTATCGATACGTTTAGAAGCGATGTGGCTCAGTTGTGTTTGGACCAAGGGGCAGCTATTGTTAACGACATTTCTGCTGGACTTTTGGACCCGTTAATGTTGAAAATTGTAGCTAATTATCAAGTGCCTTACATTATGATGCACATGAAAGGCACGCCGCAAACAATGAGTGCACTTGCCCAATATGATGATTTGGTCAAAGAAATATTGTTTTATTTCTCGGAACGAATTGCTGCCGCACGTAGTTTGGGAATATCAGATTTGATTGTAGATCCAGGCTTTGGCTTTGCTAAGACTATTGATCAGAATTTTGAATTGTTGCGTCATTTGGATATTTTTAAAAATTTAGATTTACCAATTTTAGCCGGAGTTTCCCGAAAATCAATGATTCATAAAACATTACAAATTAAACCTGAAGAAGCCTTAAATGGCACCACTGTTTTGAATACTCTCGCCTTAGAAAAAGGAGCTGCTATTTTGAGAGTTCATGACGTTAAAGAAGCAGTAGAAACCATCAAATTATGGCAAAAAGTATCGATATAATAAAAAAAATGATGAAATCAGTTATTTTAAGTGTTTTGGCTATTCTTTTGCTAGCTTGCGAAGGAAAAAAAGAAGTTCAATTACCTAAGTCAAATCAGTCATTGGTAACAACCATCGGGGAGCATTCGCCCGTTTATATTTTCTTTGCTTTAAAGGGAAAAGACACTATTGCAGATTTAAATAGGAGCAATACTATTAGTTCGACCCACTGGGTGTTTAACATCGATAAACGATTGCCTCTGCGTTTGGTGATGCCTCAAATAGTGAAAATGCAAACCAAAAAAGAGAAAAGCATGCACAAAAGTGAAACCTCCGAAAACTATTTTTCGTATGCTGATAGTCTTCACAAAAACTTGGCTTTTGTTTCGTTTACGAATGTGACCTATAAAATGGAGAAACCGAATACCGCAACTTTGATTCTTTTTACTCCAAACAATACCGTTATTGTAGATGCTAAAGAAATTAATAAAACTGCTTTACAAGACTATTTGAATCAATTGCCAAGCAACAAAACGAGAATGCTGTATTTTGGTTTTGCAAAAGAAAGTAGTTTTGATACTTACCTACAACATCAAATCTTTATAAAAGGCTTGCAGTATAACGGATTTGACGCCAATGCGCCTCGACAAGAATTCATTTTTTAACTACAATTATAGAAATCAATAAAATGTTTCTTTTTAGTGTTTATTGATGATGGTATGGTTCGTTGCGTAAAATAGTAAATCCACGATACAATTGTTCAATAAAAAATAAACGCACCATTTGATGGGAAAAGGTCATTAATGAAAGTGAAATTTTGCCTTGCGCTTTGGCATAAACCGTATCCGAAAAACCATAAGGTCCACCAATCACAAAAACTAAGGTTTTGATTCCTGAGTTCATTTTTTTCTGCAATTCGGCAGAGAAGCCGACGCTTGAAAAGGTTTTTCCGTTTTCGTCTAATAAAATTAATTGATCGGTAGGTGTAATCTTTGATAGAATCAACTCGCCTTCTTTTTCTTTTTGCTGACTCTCGGACAAGTTTTTTACATTCTTGATATCAGGAATGATTTCCAATTCAAATTTGATATAAAACGACAATCGTTTGGTATAATCATCGATTAAGGTTTGTAATGCTTTATTGTCGGTTTTGCCAATGGCGATCAATTTGATATTCATACGCTATTAAAGAGTTAAATAGTGATGTTTTATGGGTGTTGTAATTTATAGACTTAACAGATATGCTTTCTTTAAAGAACAATTGTCTTTAAAGTTTATTGAAAAGCCATAAAAGACAAAACCCCGAAAACATTTTGTTTTCGGGGTTTTTGCGGAGAAAGAGGGATTTGACAATCTATTTCAACGTATTAAAAACCAGATATTTGTAATTGAATTTAAAATTGGGTAACCGAATTTACCCCCTTTTTTATCGTTTTTTGAATTCGATTAAATTGTGAACTGTAAAATTACATAATTAACCAGTTAAAACAAAACTTTTAAGGGGTAAACAATACCAATAAATGAACTGGTTTTAAATTCATTTTTTAGTTATGTTCAGTTCATTATTTGAATAGGACACTATCATATTTCAATCAACAATCAAAAT